>JAESGI010000235.1_pt1 | contig 31378 bp, 19 predicted proteins | sample 9269671 | NCBI WGS metagenome assembly JAESGI01 (sample SAMN14515641, study PRJNA621666) | algae metagenome | isolation source: Nostoc indistinguendum CM1-VF10 and co-occurring heterotrophs from gravelly... | place: USA: Clark Mountains, San Bernardino, California | collected 1998-06-05 | reverse complement strand
GCGACAGGTCGACGGTGACGCCGGCGGTGTCGTCGGAATAGTCGGCGGTGTCGCTGCCGTCGCCGCCATCGAGCCGGTCGTCCTCGGCGCCGCCGGCCAGAACGTCGTCGCCCGCGCCGCCGAACAGCAGATCGTCGCCGGCACCGCCCTTGAGGACGTCGTCGCCATCCTCGCCATGCAACTCGTCATCGCCGTCGCCGCCATCGACCACGTCGTTACCCGCTCCGGCCTGAACCAGATCGTCGCCCGCACCGGCCAGGATCACGTCGTCGCCGACCGTCCCGACAAGCGCGTCGTCGCCAGGCGTGCCGGCGATCGGCCCGCCCGGAGGCAGGACGCTTTCGCTGGCGAGGTCATAGACCAGCACGTTGTCGAAGGAGACACCGGCGCTGTCCCAGGAGAACAGGCCGATCGTGCCCTTGCTCTGGGCGTGGTCCTCGATCGCATAGGCGAAGAGGGCGAGGCCATCGACATAGGCCTGGATCTTGCCGTCCTTGACCTCGACGCGCAGGTCGAAGGCCTGGCCCGGCGTGTACTTGGCCGGATACTGGTTGAGATAGCGCTCCACCCCATCCTTGACCTGGATGAGCTGGAACAGGCTGCCGGCGCCGTTGCCCGGGGTGCGGTCGTAGTTGCCGTTCGCGTCGAGCTCGAGCTTGTAGTAGTTGTTCGCGTCCTGGTAGTAGAACAGCAGGCCGAGCGCGCCGTTGTCGGGCGACTGGATCGTCGCCTCAACCGCATAGTCGGTCCACTCCTTCGCCGCAGCGTCGTTGTAGAGCGCGTAGGTGCCCTTGCGCAGCACGTTGACGCCGTCGCCGAGCGGGCTCCAGCCGGTCTTCCAGGGATCGGAGTTGGAGGCGCCGCTCCAGGTCAGCTGCCGGCTCTTGAGATCCGAGAGCTGGACCAGGGCGCCGTCGCGCAGTTCCCATTGCGAGGCGGTGCCGTTCGGGCCGACGCCGCCCATCTCGCCCTCGTCGACGATCGTCCAGCCAGCGAAATCGCCGCCGCCGAAGCCTTCCGAGAGCAGGACGCGCGCCTTGGAGACCGCATCGACCGTGACCTTGTCCGTCGCGGTCTTGCCGCTGGCGTCAGTGACGGTCAGCGTCAGTACCTGCTTCACCGCGTCGAGTTCGACCTGCGCGGTCCTGCCCTGCGCGACGACATTGCCGTCGGCATCGGTCCAGACATAGCTGACGATCTCGCCGAGACCGTAGCTGCCCTTGCCGTCGAGCTCGACCAGGACGCGGCCGTTGCCGTCGGTATCGACCGGGCGCAGGTCGTCGCCGGCATGGGCCGTCAGCGCCACCTTGTTGACCGTGACATTGTCGAACTGCGAGCTGCGCTGCGTATCCGAGTAGAAGCCGACCGAGCCGCCGGCGAGCGGTGCGGGATCGACGACCTCGCCGAACAGATTCTGGCCGTCGAGGAAGGCACTGATCCGGTCGTCGACCACGACGACCTTGAGCTGGAAGTCGCGGCTCCAGGGGGTGCCGCCGAATTCGCGGGCGAGCACGGTCTCGGTGCCGTTCTGGACCTTGATCAGCGAGCGGGTATTGGTCTCGCCGTTGAGCACCACCTTGTAGTGGTTCGCGGCGTCCTTGTAGTAGAAGACCACGCCGATGCCGTCATTGTCGGTCGCCTTCAGCGTCGCCTCGAAGGCGTAGTCCGACCAGGAGGCCGCGGCGGCGGCCTTCCAGACGAGGATTTTGCCCGCCGCGTCGGACTGCTCGAAGACGCGGCCTTCCGGCGCATCCTGTCCTTCGGCCGTCGTGCCGCGCGTCGCCGCCGTGCCCTTGACGATGAAGGTTCCGGTGCCGCTGTCGAAGCTGGCATGCTGGGCGCTGCCGGAGCCGAATTCATCGGTCCAGGACGGGGTGCCGAAGTCGATCTGCACCGCATTGGCGCTCGGCTTCGCCTCCATGATGCCGCCGGCCTTGACACCGCCGAGCGCCGCGATCTCGGCATCGCTGAGCACCTTGTCGGTGAACAGAAAGCTCGAGGCATAGCCCGGCCAGGTCTCGCCGCTCTCGTCGGCGAAGAGCAGGAAGCCCTTGCTCATGTCGATCTGGTAGCGGGCGTAGTTCCCGGCGGACTGGACGGTGTCGCCGACCTTCACGCCGTCGATGTACTTGGTGATCAGGACGTTGTCGCCGCGGTCGGTGATGGTGAAGGCGATGCGGTGCCAGGCGCCGTAGTTCACGGTGCCCTCATAGTCGCTGTTGATGCCGATGCCGCCGCGCGTGCCGCTGACATGCTTCATCGCCAGATCCTGATCGCTGGTATTGGTCAGGTCGGTCTGGAGGAAGGAGAAGTAGCTGGCGACGCCGGGCGTGATCAGCAGGTCGTAGACCAGCGAATAGGACTTCGCGACCGTGCCCGGCGCGACGTCGAGCTTCACCAGCACGCCGCCATCGGCCTGGCTGAGCTTCGGCAGATAGGTGACCTTGGCGTCGCCGGTCGTGCCCGGCAGCGCCGCGATGCCGTGGGCGGCGGTGGTGGCATTGGCGAATTGCGGGCCGAGCGTGCCGGTGCCCCAGCCAGCGGCATTGCCGTCGTTGAAATTGTCGACGAGCAGGGTGTCGGCGTTCGAGACGGTGATGCGGACCTCGTCGGTCGAGACGCGGCCGGCGCTGTCGGTCACCGTCAGGGTGAGCTGGTGCTGGCCGGCAGCGAGCAGCAGCGTCGGCGTCGCGCCCTCGGCAACGAGATTGCCGTCGCGATCAGTCCAGACATAGGTCAGGCCGGCGTCGTTGTTGGGGTTCAGCGTCCAGTCGCCGTCGAGGGTCACGGAAGCCTTGTCCTGGCCGGCCTCGGCCGAGACGAACTGGTCATTGCCGGCTTTGGCGATCGCCGGAACCTCAGGCGTGCCCATGTCGACGTTCGAGAACGTCTCCTCGTGGCCGCGATATTCGCCGGTCAGGCCGTCGCGATCGAGCTCACCATCGCCGCGCACCGAGTCGAAATAGTCGTCGAGCTCGGTGAAATAGGTCGAGGTGTAGACGGCATTGTTGTCGGGATCGATGGTCAGCAGGCGGATGGCGCCGTTGCCGCCATTATTGCCGGCGCCCGCGCCGGCGCCGCTGGTGATCTCGCTGGCGACGCCGTTCTGGTAGTTCACCATCATCTGGTGGACCGGGTTGCCGAACTGGTCGTAGCTCACCAGGGTCTCGGCGCCGTCGCCGAAGATGTGGCCCGAGAAGGTGAAGGTGACGTTAGGGTATTTCTGGATCAGCTCGCGATACATGGTCTCGCCGTCATTGGCGCCATGCACGCTGTTGCCGATCCCGTAATCATAGCCGGTGCCCTCGTCATAGAGCGGCGCGCCGGTGGCGTCGTGGCGCCCGGCCCAGTTCATGTAGGAATGGTTGGCCAGGATGACGCGGTGGTCGAGATGGCCCTCGATGACCTCGCCGGCCCAGCGCAGCACGTCGTCGCGCGGCCCGAATTCAAGGCTGAGGACCAGCCATTTCGTGCCGTCGGGCGCAGTGAAGGTATGGTAGTTGTTGGCGCTGCGGTTCGGCTCCATGTCGTAGACGCCGCCGAAGGTGCCGGGATTGGTCGCCGCCTGCTTCTCGGGGGAGAAGCGGATGTCGAGCGGGTTGGTCGAGTGGTTGGCCGCGTTGCCGGTGTTCTGGTCGTGGTTCCCGGGCAGCAGCGAATAGGGGATCTTGCCGTCGAGGATGCGCAGGGCCTCCTCGGCGAAGGGCCAGTGGCTGGCGTCGTTGTTGTTGGTGGTGATGTCGCCGACATGGATGACGAACTGCAGCCCGAGGCTGTCCTTGTTCTCCACCAGCCAGTTGGTCATGTTCTTGAAGATGCCGACGCGCGCCGCGTTGGTGTAGTCCTGCGTGTCGGGCAGGACGGCGATCGTATAGGCGTTTTCGCCGGCGACGCGGACGCGGACATTGTCGGTGACGCTATGGCCGCTGGCGTCGGTCGCGGTGATCGCGAGATCGGTGTAGCCGAGCGCGTCGGTATAATCGATGACGAGCTTGCCGTCCTCGATCGCGACGTCTGCGATGCTCGGGTCGCTGCTGGTGACCGAATAGGTCAGCCCGGTGCCGGCGAACACGGTGCCGAGGTCGATGACACGGTCTTCGGCGCCACGCTTGGCGATATAGTCGAGAACGGAGTTGCTGATCGTCGTCATGAGGTTTGCCTCTGCTACGGTCTGAACATCGGCACGTTCGGTCGCTGCGCTTCCGAACGTGGTGAAATTGCGGTTAAGACCGGTAGGAACCCGATGTGACGGATCGTTGAAATCGAACCGATCCAGGTCATCGAAAGTTGCGATACCCCACATCGAATTATTGACAACTGCTGCGCCGGCAAAGCTGGTGGCGAGACTCTACTTACCTAGTCTTTGGCGGCAGGCCCGGCACGCTGTCACAAATCCGCATTGCGGCGCCGCTAGAGGTCCGGGCCCAACGGCGTGAGTTGAGAGCATGGCATCGGTCACGCAGCTTCGGGCTTTCCATTTCGTCGCGACCGCCGGCGGCTACTCCCAGGCCGCGCGCGAGATGTCGGTCAGCCAGTCGACCTTGTCGGGGCAGGTCCGCCAGCTCGAAGCGATCTCTGGTGTCGTGCTGTTCGAGCGCGGTCCACGCGGCGCGACGCTGACCGAGGATGGCGAGGCGCTCTTCCAGGTCACCTCGCGCCTGTTCTCCGCGTTGTCGGAAGCCGGGCGCATGCTCAAGAGCCGAAAGGCGGAGGGCGGCCGGCTGCGGCTTGCCTCGGACGGCACCGTGCATTCCCTGCCGATCCTCAGCGCGCTGCGCCGGCGGCGGCCCAAGCTGATGTTCTCGATCCAGCTGCAGAATTCCGACAGCGTGATCGAGCAGGTCGTCCAGTATCGGGCCGATGTCGGCATTACCGCGCAGATGCCGCAGGACAGCCGCTTCCATGTCCAACCTTTGACCAGCATGAAGGTCGGCATCTGCATGCCGGAGGACCATCCCTGGGCGCAGCGCCGCGCCATCGCAGTGCGGGAACTGCACGGATTGCCCTTCGTGCTGCGCGAGCGCGGCTCCCGCACGCGGGAGGTGTTCGAACAGAACCTCAGCGCCCATAGCGTGACGCTGGGCGAGGTGATCGAGGTTTCGACGCGGGACGGCGTTCGCGAGACCGTCGCCGCCGGCTTCGGTCTCGGGGCGATCGCCGACCTCGAATTCGGCTACGATAGTCGCCTGCGCTATCTGCCGCTGCAGGACGCCGGCATCGCCATCAACGAATATGTCGTCTGCCTCGGCGAAAGGCGCCGCACGCCGATGATCGCCGATTTCCTGCGCTGTGCCGCCGACGCGTTCCAGCCGGCCGATACGGTCGGCCGTTCAGGCCCCGAGGCGGCCTGAACGGCGCTTTTTTCGGCAGATCCAGCAGCCTAGTGGCGGAAGCTGCGCGCGATCTGGTCCTGGAACGGCTTGGCCAGATAGGCGAAGGCGGTGCGCGTCCCGGTCTGGATGAAGGTCTCGACCGGCATGCCCGGAAGCAGGACCTTGCCGTCGAGGCGGTTCGTCTCGGCCCGGTCGAGCGCCACGCGCACCGTATAGAACGAGGCGCCGGTCTGCTGGTCGGTGCTGGCATCGGCCGAGACATGGATCAGCCGGCCCTTCAGGTCCGGCGTCGTCGCGCTGTCGAAGGCCGGGAAGCGCAGCATCGCGGGCTGGCCGACATGCAGGCGGTCGATCATCGTCGGCTCGACCCGCGCCTCGACGACGAGCCCGTCGGCTTCCGGCACGATCAGCATGATCTGCTCGGCGGGGCCGATCACGCCGCCGATGGTGTGCACGACCTGCTGATGGACGACGCCGTCCTGCGGCGCGCGCATCTCGATGCGGTCGAGCTGGTCGCGTGCCGCGACGCGGCGCTCGGTGAGGTCGGCGATCTTGCCGTCGACGTCGCGCAGCTCCGTCGTGACCTCGCGGCGCAGATCCTCGTCGATCTGGACGATCTGCAGCTCGACTTCGGCAATGCGTCCCTTCACCCTTGCGGTGTCGGAGGTCAGGCTGCCGCGCTCGCCGACGAGGCGGGAGGCCTCGCGCTGCAGCGCCGTCAGCCGCGACAGCGCCACCAGGCTCTGGTCGTAGAGCTTCTGCACGCCGTCGAGTTCCTGCCCGATCAGCTTGGCCTGGACCTGCCTCGCCTCGATCTGCGCGGCGAGGCCCTTGATCTCCTCGTGCGACTGCGCGATTCGCTCGCGGAACTGCGAGCGCTGCACGTCGGCCGCGGCGCGACGGGTGCGGAACAGCCGCGTTTCGGCCGCCACCGCCTGCGCCACGGCGGTGTCCTCGCCGCGATCGCGCAGGGCGGCGGGAAGTGCGAGTTCGGGCAGGCCGTCGCGCTCGGCCTCGAGCCGGGCCTTGCGTGCCTGGAAGCGCAGCAGCTCGATCTCGATCAGCGTGAGGCTGGCGCGGGCATTGGTCTCGTCGAGACGCACGAGCACGTCGCCCGCCTTGACGCGGTCGCCCTCCTTGACCCGGATTTCGGCGACGACGCCGCCGGCCGGGTGTTGCACGCGACGGACATTGCTCTCGACCACGACCTTGCCGGAGGCGATCACCGCCCCGGAGAGCGGCGCCGTGGCGGCCCAGAGCCCGACCGTGCCACACAGCACGGCGGCGGTGGCGACACCGAGCAATGTGGCGCGGCGGATGTCGCGGCGTGGGTTCGGCCGCTTGCCGTCGGGGGCGGCGCCCGCGAGCGGGAGACTGCCGCCAGCCTTGTTCTCGTTAACCGCGCGCATCGGCCGCCACCACGATCCTGGGGTTGGAATGTACCGCCGCGGCGCTGCCGGGCTTTGCCGCGAGGCTCTTGCGCAGGACTTCCTCCTTCGGGCCGAAAGCCTGTGCCTGCCCCTCGGCCATGATCAGCACGAGGTCGATGCCCGCCAGCGCCGAAGGGCGATGGGCGATGACCACGACGATGCCGCCGCGGGCCCGCACGCCTGAGATCGCGGCGGTCAGGGCGGCGTCGCCATCGGCATCGAGGCTTGCATTGGGCTCGTCGAGGACGACGAGGAAGGGATCGCGGTAGAGCGCCCGCGCCAGGGCGATGCGCTGGCGTTGCCCGCCCGAAAGCGTGCCGCCGGCTTCGCCGATCGGGGTTTCGAACCCCTTGGGCAGCCCGAGGATCAGCTCGTAGGCGCCGGCGGCCTTGGCGGCGCCGCGGACCGCCTCGTCGGTCATTGCAGGGTCGAAGCGCGCGATGTTCTCGGCGACGGTTCCGGCAAAGAGCTGCACGTCCTGCGGCATGTAGCCGATGATCGCGCCGCGCTGCTCCTCCGGCCATTGTTCGAGCGTCGCGCCATCGAGGCGCAGGCTGCCGCGTGCCACAGGCCAGACGCCGACGAGCGCGCGCGCCAGCGACGACTTGCCCGAGGCGGAAGGGCCGATCACGGCGAGGCCCTGGCCGGCTTCGAGCGTGAAGGCGATGTCCTTCACCGTCAGCGTCGCGCTGCCGGGAGGAGCCACCGCGAGATGTTCGAGCGCGACGCGCCGCGTCGGCGACTCCGGCGCAACCGACGGGGCGGCGGGTCCTTCGGTCAGCACAGTGCGCAGCCGGCCCCAGGCCTGGCGCGCGCCGATGAACGGACGCCAGCTGCCGATCGCCAGCTCGATCGGCGCCAGCGCCCGGCTGCTGAGCACCGATGCGGCGATCATCACGCCCGAGGAGGCCTGGTCGTGCATCACCAACCAGGCGCCGACCCCGAGCATCGCCGACTGGAGCATGAAGCGGATCACCTTCGAGACGCCGCCGAGGCCGTTGGTGATGTCGGCGGCGCCGAGATTTGCCGCGACATGGCGGTCGTTGGTCCGCTCGAACAGGCGCCCCATCCGGCCGCCCATGCCGAGCGCCGTCACCGCCTCTGCGTTGCGCCGCGAAGCCTCGATCAGCGTCGAGCGTTCGGCCGCGGTACGCGAGAGTTCGGCGCTCGGCCGGCGCGAGGCGAACTCGGTCAGCAGCGCGAGGGCGATCAGGATCACCCCGCCCGCGACCAGCGTCCAGCCGAGATAAGGGTGCAGGATGAAGCAGAGCGCGCCGTAGAGCGGCATCCAGGGCAGATCGAACAGCGCCGTCGGACCGAGCCCCGAGAGAAAGCTGCGGACGCTGTCGAGATCGCGCGAGGGCTGGGTTCCGGTGGGGGCGCCGCGCACCTGGCCCTGGACGATCGCGGTCAGCACCGGGCCGCCGAGCTTGCGGTCGAGCTCCGCGCCGATGCGGGTGAGGATGCGCTGGCGCAGCCAGTCGAACACGCCGAGCAGGATATAGAGCGCCACCACGATGATCGAGAGCGCGACCAGCGTCGGGATGCTCCGCGACGGCAGCACGCGGTCATAGACCTGCAGCATATAGATCGAGCCCGTCAGCATCAGCACGTTCACGATCGCCGAGAACAGGGCCACTGCGAGGAAAGCCGAACGGCATGAGGCCAGCGCTTCGCTGGCCGCGTTCTTCTGAGATCTTGGGAGCAAGGGCGGTTTCCCCGGAACGCGTAACGATACTGGACGAGCGCGCGAGCAAGCTCCCCGGCCGCTTCCGGGGCGAGCATTCACGCGCCTTGGCTTTCCGGGATCCCGGCGACGAGGCGGGCTCCCGGCATGGGCGGCGCGAAGCGATAGGGGTGGGATGTGACAGTGCGGTGAAGCTCTCACGCAGAGGCGCGAGGCTTCGCCGAATGCCCGACAGGCTCAATTGCTAGCCGGCAAGTAATTCAGCCGCCTTGCCCGAGCGAAAATCGCGCATGGTTAAGAAACCGTAAAATCACTGTCATTCTTACCAAGTCATTAACGCGCGCCGAGGCTCGGATCGACCTGGCATCGCCCCGCCTTGTCGCGGGCGCCGCTTTCTCATTTGACGCAAGGAATATCATCATGGCTCGCCCCGTCGGTTCGGTCAGCTATATCGGTTTCAGTCCTGATGCCGGTGGCAGCGTGACTGTCAGGGTCCTCGAACCCGTCCTCCAGGGCGACATCATCAACATCAGGCAGGACGGTGCCGAACTCGGCGAAGGCAGCGGAACGCGCTGGACCTGGGCGGCCGATCGCGACGTCGCCGCTGGCGAGACGATCACCGTGAAGGGCCTGGGCAGCGGCGCGGCCGGCGCGCAGGCCGGCGAGGCCGAGGCGCAGGCCGATGTCGATTCGACCGGCAGCGTCGGCGGCTCGGGCGCCGTGAGCGGCAGCTCGACCAATCCGAGCCTGATCGATACGACGCTGGACAACACGATCGTCGATCCGTCGATCGATCTTTCGATCCCGGCCGGCGGCCCGGCCACCGCGCGCGCCCCGAGCGCGATCGAGGGTGCCGCCGGCGGTGGCGGCGGCAAGGCCGCCCGCAGCGCCATGTCCTCATTCGCCGTGACAGCCGGCTTGCCGGCGACGCCTGACGCCGCTGCCGCGCCCGCCCTGGTTCCGGCTACCGACGCCGCCACTTCCGGCCCGTTCGGTGACGGCAATGACAGCTTCACCAATGACGACGTCCTGTTCAGCGGCGTCTCGATGCTCGGCGGCGACGACACGCTGGTCAATTCGGGCACGATCATCGGCCTCGACGGCGCCGCCATCGACATGGGCGATGGTAACGACGTCGTCACGCTGCTCGAGGGCTCGAAGATCTATGGCGAGATCCGCCTGGGCGCCGGCGACGACACGCTGACCGCCACCGAGGTCGAGGACGACCTCACCGTCGACGCCGGCGACGGCAACGACATCGTGCGGACCGGCTCCGGCGACGACCTTGTTCGCGGCGGCGCGGGCGACGATCTGCTCGACGGCGGCGAAGGCGACGACGTCTTGCAGGGCGGCGACGGCAATGACCGCCTGCTCGGTGGCCTCGGCGACGACTTCCTGTTCGGCGGCTCGGGCAACGACACGCTGATCGGCGGCGAAGGCAACGACCTGCTCGACGGCGGCGACGGCCTCGACACCGCCGACTATTCGGCCGAGACGGGCGACCTGACGCTCGACCTCGTCACGGGCAAGGCGACCGGTTCCGACATCGGCGTCGATACCCTGCAGAACATCGAGATCGTCATCGGCGGCGCCGGCAATGATCGCATCGTCATCGGTGCCGGCCACACGGCGATCGGCGGCGCTGGCGACGACAGCATCGAGGTCACCGCCGGCGCAGGCGCCGCGGCGACCGTCGACGGCGGCGAAGGCACCGATACGATCAAGCTCGTCGGGACCGGCACCGGATCGCTCGCGGCGTCGACTGGCGTCGAGCGGCTGGAGGTCCAGGGCGGAAGCTGGTCGGTCGCCGGTAGCGCCGTCTATGACGAGATCGCCATCCGCAATGGCGGCACCGTCACGTCCGGCCTCGTGATCGACGAGGACGACAGGGTCTCGATCGACGCCGGCGGCAAGCTTTCCGTGGCGAACAATGCCGTGACCTGGGCCGGCGGCGGCGACGCCGTGCTGACCAATGCCGGCCTCGTCGAAGTGAATGCGGGCGAGCGCCTGCTGCAGGCCACGCTCGGCGCCACGGGTTCGCTGACCATCGACAACCTCGCCGGCGGCACGCTGCGCGGCGAGATCGGCCCGAGCCGTGCGGCTGCCGCCGGCGCCGAGATCGTCCTCAACAATGCCGGTCTGATCGAGGCCGATGGCCGCGTCGTCGACTTCGACGATTTCAGCTCGAATGGCGCCAGCCTGACGATCAACAACCGCGCCGGCGCGACGATCCGCCAGTACGGCGAAAACACCGACGTTATCCGTCCCGGCCAGAACGGCACCGTCAACAACTGGGGCACGATCACCGCCGAGGCTGGCGCGACTGCCGGTGGCGACGCCATCGATTTCCAGCAGAACACCGGCGGCGCGGTCAATAACTTTGCCGGCGGCCTGATCGAGGGGGCGAAGCATGCCGTCACCGGCAAGCAGGCGGTCACGGTCGTCAACAACGGCACCATGATCGGCCGCAACGGCTCGGCGGTGAACATCGACAATGACGGCTCCGAAGCCAGCATGGTCAGGATCACCAATAACGGCCTCATGCAGGGCCGCTCGGCCGGCCTAGCGAATAGCGACGGCGATGCGGTCGACGTCGACGGCCTCGTCTACGTGCTCAATACCGGCACCATCGAGGGGCTCGGCGCCAGCGGCGCGAACGATGGCGAGCCGAACGTCTCCGAGGCCATCGCGGTCGGCGGCGGTACCATCGTCAACGACACCAACGGCACGATCCGCGGCTATGGCCGCGCGATTCAGGTCGACAATTCCGGCAACGACAATGCGCTGGGCGCTACCCTGATCGTCAATCGCGGCCTGATCGAGGGCAAGGGCAACGGCCCCGAGAACGTCCCGCCGGCCGACGCCGCCCGCTTCGACCTGCGCGGCAACGAGGCGATCAACCTGATCGGCAACCATGCCGACGAGGTGATCAACGTCGCCGGAGCCCGCATCATCGGCGGCGTCTCGATGGGCGGCGGTAACGACAAGCTCGGCAATTCCGGCCTGATCGAAGCCACCGGCGGCGCGGCCATCGACATGGGCGCCGGCGACGACCACCTCAACCTCTATGTCGGTGCCGTCGTCAACGGCAAGATCCTGCTCGGGGACGGCAACGACCTCGTCACCGCGACCTCGTCGAGCGCTTTCGACATCGACGGCGGCGACGGCAACGACCAGATCTTCCTCGACGCCGGCGACGACACCGTCCGCGGCGGGGCCGGCAACGACACCATCTACTCCGGCGCTGGTGACGACTTCATCGATGGAGGCGACGGCGACGACGTCCTCTACGGCGAGGCCGGCAACGACACCATCCATGGCGGCGCCGGCAACGACGTCATCAGCGGCGGTGCAGGCGACGACACGATCTATGGCGGCGCTGGAAACGACATCATCAAGGCCGGCCCCGGCAACGACTATGTCGACGGCGGCGACGGCTACGACACGCTCGATCTCTCGGCCGCCAGCGGCGCGATCTATGTCGACATGGCCTCGGGCCGGGTTGCGGCCGCGGGCATCGGCGTCCAGACCTTCGTCAACATCGAGAGCCTGGCCTTCGGCGACGGCGACAATGTCGTCACCGGCGGCAATGGCGACGACACCTTCGACGGTGGCGCGGGCAACGACACGCTCAACGGCGGCGCCGGCGACGACACCCTGTTCGGCGGTCTCGGCAACGACACGCTGAAGGGCGGCTCGGGCGACGATGTCCTCGACGGCGGCGAAGGCGATGACGAGATCTCGGGCGGCTCGGGCGACGACATCCTGCTCGGCGGTCTCGGCAACGACAGGCTGAGCGGCGGTTCGGGCGACGACGTCCTCGAGGGTGGCGCCGGCGACGACATCCTGACCGGTGGCTCGGGCAATGACAGCTTCGTCTTCGCGCCCGGCTTCGGCCGCGACACGATCACGGACTTCGCCGGCGGACAGGAAGACGTGATCACCTTCGACAGCGACGTCTTCGTCGATTTCGAAACGGTCATCTCGCATGCGGCGCAGGTCGGGTCCGACGTCGTGATCACCTTCGACGAGAGCAACTCGCTCACCCTGAGCGGCGTGCAGCTCAGCACGCTGCACATCGACGACTTCCGCTTCGTCTGAGCACGCCTCGGCCTGTCTAGGGGCGTCGCAGGACGCCCCTAGACATCAAGGCCAGGCCTCCCGGGAGGGAGCCCGGCCAGTTCTTCCGAACCGATGCGGGTCGCGATGCCGCGACCGCGACCCCCTTTTGCGCTCTCCGGAAACATCATCATGTCCGACATCGTCCTTCTCGCGCATCGCGGCAGCAATCCCTATCCCGACCATTCCCGCGAGGCCTATGTCTGGGCTGTGAATTGGGGGGCGGACTTCATCGAGCCGGACCTTTACCTGACCAAGGACGGCGTCCTCGTCGCCAGCCATGACGACCACAACTACGCCAACCTGACCTATGCGGAGGCCAAGGCCATCGAGCCGGCGCTCATGACCTTCGGCGAGGTGATCGAGATCGCGAAGGCGATGTCGGTGGAGACCGGGCGCAAGATCGGCATCGTTCCCGAGACCAAGAACACCAGCTACGCGACCAGCGAAGCCCTGATCGAGGCGCTGATCGCGCATGATTTCACCGATCCCGCGCTGGTCACCATCCAGAGCTTCAATCCGGCCAATCTCCAGCAGCTCCACGACACGATCATGCCCCAATACGGCGTGGACGTTCCGCTGGCCTATCTGCGCTCCGGCATCGGCAACCCGACCGAGATCGCGACCTTCGCCGACATGGTCGCGCCCGTGATCAACTCCTTCACCGCGGCGGATGTCGCGGCCGCGCATGCGGCGGGCCTCAAGGTCGTCGCCTGGACGATCATGGGCTCGAAGGCCGATGTCCAGAAATACGTCGACATGGGCGTGGACGCGATCTTCGTCGACGACACCAGGCTCGCCCGCGAGAGCATCGCCGAGATCGGCGGCGCGAAGGCTGCCTTCGGAACGGCCAATTGGGACGTTCTGACCGGCTCCGCCGGCGCCGACATCCTCTATGCGATGCAGGGCAACGACCTCGTGCGCGCCGGCGACGGCGCCGACGTGGTCTATGGCGACGGCGGCAACGACGTCCTCTTCGGCGGCGCGGGCGACGATGAGCTGCATGGCGGCGCCGGCGGCGACTTCCTCTCCGGCGGCGAAGGCGCCGACACGCTCATCGGCGGTACCGGTAACGACGTCATCGTCGCGACCGGTGACAGGATCGTCTTCCGCGCCGGCGACGGTATCGACCTCGTCATTCTCGACAGCACGAGCACGCTCCATTTCGACGGGATTCTTCCCGCGGACATCGTCGTCCTGCGCGACGGCAACAACCTGATCGTCCGCTCGGGCAGCGATGCGATCATCCTTCGCGACGGCGTCGATCCGGCCCATCAGCCGGCTGCGATCACCACCAGCGATGGGCTGAGCCTGACCGGTGCCGAACTGGCCGCGCTCGCCGTCCCCGGCAGCGATGCCGAGATCGCCGCCCTGCTGCCGGGGCTCGAGGCGATCCTTGCCGCCGCTCCCGGCCTGGCCGAGCCTTCCCAGATTGCGCTGGGCACGGATCTCGTATCCGAGGGGGATTTCAGCCCCGCCGTGCTGGCCCGACAGATCGAGGGCGCCGAGAACGGCGCGGTCTACCGCCTGAGCTTCTCGCTGGCCGACCTGCCGATCGGGGATGACGGCGTCGTCGTCACCTGGGGCGGCGAGGTCGTCTATCAGGGCACGCCGAGCGCCGCAGGCGAGGCCTTCAGTTTCATCGTCAAGGGCGGCTCGGGCGACGGCTCGAACCTGCTCGCCTTCGCGGGCGCCGGCACCGGCTTTGGGGCCGAGCTCGACGGCGTCCATTTCGTCAAGGTCGCCGAGCCCGCGCTGCCTTCCGCCGGCAACGCCGCGCCGGAAGCCGGCGCCAACGCGCTGCGGATCAGCCAGGACATGGCCTATCGCGGCCAAGTCGCTGCCGGCGACGCCGATGGCGACGCGCTCGTCTACAGCCTGCTCGAGGGGCCGGCCCATGGCACGCTCGCCTTCAACCTGGACGGCAGCTACCGCTACACCCCGTCGGCCGGCTTCACCGGTGCCGACCGGTTCAGCGTCCTCGTCAATGACGGGCATGGCGGCGTCGCCGAGGCGGTCATCAGCCTGGACGTGGTTCCAGGCATCGTCGTCGGCACCGATCTCGTCGCCAATGGCAGCTTCGAGGACGTCTCGGCCTCGACCGGGAACAACGGGCCGAGCGACTGGGGCTATCGCAACCCGAACGGCATCATCGCCGGCTGGACGGACATCAACGGCAACCGCATCGAGCAGCACTGGGATTCGCCGAACGGCGTCGTCGCCACGGACGGCCGGATCTGGCTCGACATGGACGGCTACAACACCAACACGCACATCGTTCAGCAGGTCGCGCGCATCGAGGATGGCGCGACCTATCTCCTGAGCTTCTCGCTCGGCGATGCCGACACCGCGGTCTCCGACGACGGCATCCGCGTCGTCTGGAACGGCCAGCTCGTCTATGAGGGCGTTCCGACCAATCCCTGGCAGACTCTGAGCTTCCGGGTCACCGGCGGCTCCGGCGACGCCTCGAACAGGCTCGAATTCATCGCGACCGGCACCGGCCTTAACACCTATGGCGCGGCGCTCGACGATATCAGGCTCGTCAAGATCGCCGAGCCGGGCACGCCGCCGGCCGAGAACACCGCGCCCGACGCCCTCGACGGTGCCGCGAGCGGCACCCGGGGCAATGTCGTGACGGGTCAGCTTGCGGCGACCGACGCCGATGGCGACGTGCCGCTGACCTTCGCACTCGGCCAGGGCCCCGCCCACGGCACGGTCGAGATCGATGCCGACGGCAGCTATCGCTATACGCCTGCTGCCGGCTATGTCGGGCAGGACAGCTTCACCTTCACCGTCAGCGATGGCTTTGGCGGCACGGACACGGCGACGCTGAGCCTGACGATCGCGCCTTCGACCGCGGTCGGTCCCGAGCTCATCGTCAATGGCGGCTTCGAGGATCTGACCGGTGCCAATGACGGCGCCGCCTGGGGCTATCGCAACACCAACCCGGCCGGCGTCATCCCCGGCTGGGTCAACACCGGCGACAACCGTGCCGAGATCCACCGCGACACCGTTGGCGGCATCGGCGCGCTCGAGGGCAGCTACTGGTTCGACATGGAGGGGGCGCCGAAGAATGCGCGCCTGGTCCAGACCGTCGCGGGCGTCAGCGAGGGCGAGACCTACCGGCTGAAGTTCGCAATCGCCGACACCGACACCGCCCAGGCCAGCGACACCGTCGCCGTCTATTGGGGCGGGCAGGTCATCTACACCGGCATACCCAAGAACAAGTGGCAGGAGATCACCATCGACGTGGTCGGCGGTGCCGGCGATGGCTCCAACAAGCTCGAATTCGCCAGCACCACCGTGAACCCGAACGGCGCCGGCGTGGCGCTGGACAAGGTTTCGATGGTCTGGATCGACCAGAACCCGAACCTGATCGTCAATGGCAGCTTCGAGGACCTGACCGGCGCCAGCAACGGCAACTGGAGTGGGGACTGGGGCTATCGCAACGACAACGGCATCATCGCCGGCTGGACGCAGCTCAACGGCGCGGGCGGTGGACGCGCCGAGCTGCATTTCGATACCCAGAACGGTGTCGGCGCCAAGGACGGCAATGTCTGGTTCGACATGGACGGCAACGGCAACAATGCGAAGCTCGTTCAGAAGGTGGCGGGCGTCGAGACCGGCGCGACCTATCGGCTCAGCTTCTTCATCGCCGATGCCGACGCCCGGACCAGCGATGACGGCGTCCGTGTCTATTGGGGCGGCCAGATCGTCTATGAGGGCATCCCCGGCAATAGCTGGCTCGCGGTCACCATCGATGTTGTCGGCGGCGCAGGCGACGGCAGCAACGAGCTGATCTTCCAGGGCACCGAAACCAACCTCAACGGCTACGGCGCCGCGCTCGACGACATCTCGTTGCGCAAGATCGCCGATGCGCCGCCGCCGAACGCGGTTCCGGTTGCGGCTGACGATGCCGGTCTCGGCACGGCGTATGGCGCGGCTCTGGTGATCGACCCGGCGGCGCTGCTCGCCAATGACACGGACGCGGACGGCGACACGCTGGTGATCCAGTCGGTCGCGGCCGGCATCGGCGGCAGCGTCGCGCTCGATGCTGAAGGCCGGATCGTCTTCACCCCGGCCGACGGCTTCTCCGGCGAGGCCTCGTTCGCCTACACCGTCTTTGACGGCAAGGGCGGCACTGCCAGCGCGACCGTCACGGTCACGGTCGCGCCTTACGTCCCGGTCGGCACGCCCGGCGACGACGCGCTTGTCGGGACGGTCGGCGACGAGGTGATCCTGGCCGGTGCGGGCGACGATCTGGTTCAGGCCGGTGCGGGCAACGACGTGGTCGATGGCGGCGACGGCGATGACGAGCTGCACGGTGAGGATGGCGACGACGTCCTCAAGGGCGGCGCCGGCGACGATCTGCTGTTCGGCGGCGCGGGCGACGACGTCTTGGCCGGCGGCGCCGAGGACGACCGGCTCGATGGCGGCGACGGCAGCGACACCGCCGACTATTCCGACGACACCGCCGGCGTCACCGTCGACCTGTCGCAGGGCATCGCCTTCGGCGACGAGAGCGGCGAGGACGAGCTGATCTCGATCGAGAACGTCATCGGCGGCGCGGGCAACGATACCCTGATCGGCGATGACGGCGCCAACCGCCTCGTCGGCGGCGCCGGCGACGACGTGATCCTGGCGGGTGGCGGCGACGACCTGATCGTGGCGGGTGCGGGCCATGACGTGATCGATGGCGGCGACGGCTTCGACACGCTCGACCTCTCGGCCGCGACCGGGGCGATCAGCGTCGACTTCGCCGCCGGCAAGGCCTCGGGCGAAGGCATCGGCACGAACAGCTTCAGCAACATCGAGAAGCTGCTGTTCGGGGCCGGCAACGACGTCGTCACCGGCGGCAATGGCGACGATGCCTTCGATGGCGGCGCCGGCAACGACACGCTGAAGGGCGGCGCCGGCAACGACACGCTCTGGGGCGGCGAAGGCGACGATTCGCTCGATGGCGGCTCCGGCGACGACGATGTCTTCGGCGGGACCGGCAACGACGTGATCAGGGCCGGCTCCGGCAACGACCTTGTCGAGGGCGGCGAAGGCGACGATGTGATCGATGCCGGCTCGGGCGACGACCTCGTCCGCGGCGGCGAAGGCCGCGACGTCATCGACGGCGGCTCGGGCGACGACCGGATCGAGGGCGGCGCCGGCGACGACATCCTGACCGGCGGCTCCGGCCATGACGTCTTCGTCTTCGCGGTCGGCTTCGGCAAGGACGTGATCACCGACTTCAAGACCTCGGGCTCGTCCTCGGACGTGCTGGAGTTCTCGGTCGGGCTCTTCGCCGATTTCGAGGCCGCCATGGAGAGCGCGGCGCAGCTCGGCGCCGACACGGTCTTCACCGTCGACGCCGACACCACCCTGACGCTGAAGGGCATCCAGCTCTCCAGCCTCGCCCAGGACGACTTCCGCTTCGCCTGAGCCCCAGGACACAGCGACGCAGAGGAAAAGGGCGCCAAACGGCGCCCTTTTCGTGGCCGCCGGAAGCAAGCGGCCATCCGGTGGCCTTGCGGAGAAGCGGTTCAGTGCCTCATCACGCACAAGCCGCGGCTGCTCCGATCTCATCGGCCGCTCGCGTTCATTGCGGGGCGATCTCCAACCGATCGATTGCCGCGCTCAAGAGGCACAAGCCCGATCCGCCGTATCGGGTGCCGGGCCCGAGGTCCGGGGCATCTAGACAAGCGTTCAGCGTAGATATCGGCCACGCCCTGCGGCCTCCGCGACGAGTTCTCCGTGGCGGAGCGCAAATGAGCCACGGACCAGGCTGTGGCGAACGCGGCCCTTGAAAGCCTCGAAATGCTGCTGCTCGACGAGGTCTACTATCAGCTGCGGCTTCACCGGCTGCGCTCGAGCACCCGGCCCGGGCGTGCACAGGCCGCCTTCAGCGAGCACAAGGCGATCCTGGCGGCGCTGCAGGGGGGCAACCCGGCGCAGGCCGAGGAGGTAATGCGCGCCCATGTCCGCAGCGCGCGCTTCAGCGCGCTGGCGGCAGCTGATGATGGCAAGTAGGGTGATAGGCCCGCCGCTGCGCGCACAGGACCGCTGGGCGTCGTAATTCGTTTTCTGTTCCTCGATCAGCCGCCGGAAGCGTCGGCATCCTTCGAGCGGTCGGCGGCGACGGCGCGACCCTGGCGCGCTCCTCCTGCAGAGGACCGCTAGCCGAACCAGCCGGCCTTGCCGAGCGAGCCCGGGACGGCATGGCCCAGCAATGCGGCGAGCCAGGGGTCGAGCGCCGCGAGCGCGCGCCCGTCGATGCCTGACGCGATGCCCATGCCGTCGAGCAGGTAGACCAGATCCTCGGTCGCGATGTTTCCGGTCGCGCGTGGCGCGAACGGGCAACCGCCGATGCCGCCGCAGCTCGAATCCAGGATGCTGGCGCCGGCGCCCAGCGCAGCGACGGCATTTGCGATGCCGGTGTTGCGGGTGTCGTGGAAATGGGCGCGTAGCGGTAGCGCGCCCAGCCGGGCATGCGCATCGGCGAAAAGATCGCCGACCTGTCCGGGAGTTCCGACGCCGATCGTGTCGGCGAGGCCGATCTCGTCGGCGCCGATATCGGCGACCCTGTCGACGATATCGAGCACTGCCGTTTCCGCAATCCTTCCTTCGAACGGACATCCAAAGGCCGCGGCGACGAGGACGTTGCGGCGCCGGCCGGCGGCCCGCGCCAAAGGCTCGATCTGTCGCCAGCCATCGAGGGTACCGGCGATGCCGCGCCCCTGGTTGCGCATGGAGAAGGTCTCGCTTGCTACGACGACATAGGTCAGCTCGTGGCAGCCGGAGGCGATGGCTCGCTCGGCGCCGCGCGCATTGAGCACGAGGCCCGAGAAGCTGACCCCCTCGTGGCGGTCCTTCAGCGCGGCCATGACCGCTTCGGCATCGGCCATCTGCGGTACGCGGGCCGGGTTGACGAAGCTCGTCGCCTCGATCCGGCGCGCGCCGGCATCGACCAGCCTCGCAATGAGGGCGAGCTTGTCGGCGGTGGAGACCGGCCGCGCTTCGTTCTGTAACCCGTCGCGCGGCGAGACCTCGACGATCTCGACGCGCGCCGGCAGCATGCGGTCCGCCATATCAGGCCACGCGGGCGAGCGCCGCGCCGATGACGCCGCTCTCGCGCAGTGCGGCCAGCCGGCCCTCGTCGAGACCGAGCAGCTTCCCGAAGATCTCGGCATTGTGCTGGCCGAGCTCGGGACCGACATCGCGGACCTCGCCCGGCGTCGCCGAGAGCTTGGGCGCGACATTCTGCATGCGCAGCTTGCCGAGCCGCGGATGAAGCACGTCGACGATCGCCTTGCGGGCCTGGAAATGCGCATCGGCGAGCATCTCGGGGGCGCGGTAGATGTCACCGCGCGGAACGCCTGCTGCGTCGAGTTTCTCGCCGAGTTCCTCGCGCCCGAGGCCGCCCGTCCATTCGGCGATCAGCGCGTCGAGTTCGGCCTGCCGCTCGCCGCGCGCCGTGTGGTTGGCGAAACGCGGGTCTGTGCCGAGTTCCGGGCGGCCCATCGCCTCGGTCAGGCGGCGGAAGACGCCGTCCTGATTGGCGGCGATCAGCACGAACACCCCGTCCCTGGTCGGATAGACGTTCGAGGGTGCGACGAACGGCAGGATCGCGCCCGTCCGCTCGCGGACATAGCCGGTCTGGTCGTATTCGGTGACGAGGCTCTCCATCACCGCCAGCACCGCCTCGTAGATAGCACTGTCGACGACCTGGCCGCGGCCGAGCCGGTCGCGGGCATGCAGGGCCATGAGCCCGCCGATGCAGGCGAAGGTCGCCGCCAGCGTGTCGCCGATCGAGATGCCCATCCGGCTCGGTGGCGTCGCCGGGTCGCCGACGACATAGCGCAGCCCGCCCATCGCCTCGCCGATCGAGCCATAGCCGGCCTTGCCGGCATAGGGGCCGGTCTGGCCGTAGCCGGAGACGCGGATCATGATCAGCCTGGGGTTGATCTTGGCGAGCTCCTCATAGCCCAGCCCCCATTTCTCCATGGTGCCGGGCCGGAAGTTCTCGATCAGGATGTCCGATTTGGCGACGAGGTCCCTTACGATCTGCTGGCCCTCGGCGCCGCGTGCATTGAGCTCGATCGACTTCTTGTTGCGGGCGACGACCGGCCACCAGAGCGAGACGCCCTGGGGCTTCTCGCGCCCCCATTCGCGCATCGGGTCGCCGATGCCGGGTTGCTCGATCTTGATCACCTCGGCACCGAAATCGGCCAGCAGCTGACCGCAGAAGGGGCCGGCGAGTAGCTGCCCCATCTCGATCACCCGGATATCGGACAGCGGGCCGGACCGGCCGGCCGCGTTGGCGCTGGCATTGCTCATCATGGACTCCTGATTGTCTTGCGCTTGGATTGTCGCGGCCTATTCGGCCGCGACGCCGAGGGCGCGCCCGGCGCGCAGCTCGGCAATGACCTCGTCCGTCGAGGCGACCCGGCCCCAGAGCCGCGAGAAGCCCTTGAGGGTGGCGTTCTGCATCTCGTCGCTGCAGGTTCCCGTCGCATCCGAGACCATCACCACGCCGAAGCCTCGGTCGGAGGCCTCGCGCGCCGTCGTCTCGACGCAGTTGTTGGTGGAGACGCCGGTGACGACGATCGTCTCGATGCCGAGGCCGCGCAGCGCGGATTCGATGCCCGAGGAGGCGAAGGCGCCCTGGGTGCGCTTGTTGATCACGAGCTCGCCCGGCAGCGGCTTGATTTCGTCGACGATCTCGTGCTCGCGGTTGCCGATCGTGTTCTTGGTCGCGGTGAAGAAGGCGCGGGTGCTCGGCGCCGCATCGGCATAGTCCGGCAACTCGCAGCCGAGGGTGACGTAGATCACGCGGGCGCCGAGCCCGCGCCAGGCGTCGAGCAGGCGCTTCGTGTTGGGGAGCACGAGCTTCTCGATCCGGTCGAAGCGGTAGCTCGCCTCGTCGAGCTTGCCCTGGCTCGCCAGCAGGGCGCCGAGCCCGTGCTCGCGGCTGCCCGAGGCATATTGCAGGTCGACCGGGATCAGGGCGGTCTTGGCGGGATCGATGGCGACCTTGCGGGTAAAGGCTTCGATGTATTCGGGATGCATGGCGTTTCTCCTAGGGATCAACCGAGCAGGAACAGGGCCGGCAGATAGGTGATGAGCAGAAGGGCGAAGGTCAGCGTCAGGATGAAAGGCACGACGCCGCGGACGATGGTCTCCAGCGGCGTGCGCGAGATGCTGCCGATGACGAAGAGGTTCATCCCGACCGGCGGCGTGATCGAAGCGATCTCGATATTGATGCAGAGGATGATCGCGAAATGGATCAGGTCGATCTCGAGCAGCCGCAGGCTCGGCAGCAGCATCGGCATGATCACGGTGAGGATGGTGATGCCGTCGAGGAAACAGCCGAGGATGAGCAGGAGGATGTTGATGATCAGCAGGAACTGCCAGGCCGACAGGTTGAGCGCCTCGACGGCGCCGACGATCGCCTGCGGGATGCCGGCCAGCGTCGACAGCATGCCGATGAAGATCGCCCCGGCGAGGATGATCAGGATGGTCGCCGTCATGCGCGCGCTGTCGACGAACAGCGCCGGCAGGTCGGCCAGCGACATGCTGCGATAGATCAGGAGTCCGGCGATCAGGCCATAGATCGCCGAGACCGCGGCGGCTTCCGTCGGCGTGAAGATGCCACCATAGATGCCGCCGAGCACGATTCCGGGCATGACCAGGGCCGGCAGAGCCTTGATTCCGGTCTGCAGGATCTCGGTTGCCGAGAAGCGCTCGGCGCGACTCCAGCCATTGCGCAGGCACAGCGCGAAGGCGACGAGGCCGATCAGCGTGGCGAGGAAGATGCCGGGCAGGATGCCGGCGGTGAACAACTCGGCCACCGAGACCTTGGCGATGGCCCCGTAGATGACGAAGACGATGCTGGGCGGGATCAGGATGCTGAGCGTGCCGCCAGCGGCCATGATGCCCGACGAGAAGGAGCGCGGGAAGCCGAGCCTGTCGAGCTCCGGGATGGTGACGCGGCCGAGTGCGGCCGCGGCCGCGGCCGAGGATCCGCTCATCGCCCCGAAGATCGCGGAGGCCAGGACTGCGCCGACTGCAGGGCCGCCGGTGATCGGCCGGGTCAGCGCCCGCATGAAGCCGTAGAGGTAGGTGGCGAGGTGGCCCTTCACCATGATGTTGCCGGCCAGCACGAAGAACGGGATGGCGAGCAGGACGAAGCTGTCGAGATTGGCGAATTGCGATTGCGCGAGCTGGGTGAACGAGGTGCCGCCGAAGAACGCCACCGCGCCCAGCCCGACCAGTCCGAGTGCGAAGGCCACGGGCACGCCGATAGCCAGCAGCAGAAACAGCGCGCAGACGATGAACAGGGTCATTGGACACCAACGGTTTCGGGCTGGACCGCGGCAGCTGCGGGCTCGCGGGCGGTGTGCACTGCCTTGGCGAGGAAGCGCAGGGTCATGATCGCGAAGCCGACTGGCACGACCGCCTGGAAGACGTAGATCGGGATCGCCAGCGAGCTGTCGGCCGAGAATAGGCCGAGTTCGACACTGTCCTTGACCCAGCGATAGCCGAAATAGCCGACCGTGCCTGTGAAGGTGGCGCAGAGCAGCGACACCAGCACCTCAAGTGCCCGCCGCGCAGGCGGCGAGAGAAAGCTGATCAGCAGCTCGACCCGGATGTGGTCATCGGTGCGGACGGCGGCGGCCGCACCGAAATAGGTCGAGACGATGATGAGGTAGCGCGAGAGCTCCTCGGACCAGAGATGGGAGGTGTTGAAGATCGACCGCCCGGTCATTTCGAAGCAGACGACCGCGAGACAGGCAAAGAGGGCAAGCCCCGCGAGCCAGTCGTCGAGCCGGTTGAGCCAGCGCAACATGCTACACCTCCCACCAGTCCGATCAGCCGCCGAAGGTCCGCATCTTCTCGATGAGCGGCTTGCCGAACTGCTTCTCGGCGGCCTCCCAGACCGGCGACATGGCCTTGGCCCAGGCCTTGGCTTCGTCGGCGGTCTGCTCGTGGAACTTGACGCCTTTCTGCGCGAGATCGGCCTTGGCGGAGTCGGCGGCCTGGCGAGCCCGCGGCTTGTGGCCGACCATGGTCTCGGTCGCGGCGTCGCCGATCAGCTTGCGATCGGCCTCCGAGAGGCTGTCCCAGAACTTGCCGTTCACCGTCCAGGGATAGAAGGCGAAGAAATACTTGGCGTAGGTGATGTTCTTGATGCTCTCGTAGAAGCGGTAGCTCTGAAAGGCGTCGAGCGGCGTGTTCAGCCCGTCGATCACGCCCTGCTGGATCGAGGTCGAGACTTCCGTGATGTTGATCGCGACCGCGGTCGCGCCGATGGCCGAGAGCGCTGCGGCATTGGTCTTGCCGACGGCGCGCAGCTTCAGCCCCTTGAAATCCTCCGGCTTGATGATCGGGCCCTTGCGCGAGCCGGGCACGACATAGTCGTAGGGCAGCATGCCGAGCACCCTGACGCCCTTGCTCTCGAGCTCGGCGAACGCCTCCTTCTGGAAGGCTTTGTCGTCCATCGCCTTGTAGAAGGCCTCATGCGTCGGGAAGGCGTAGGGCAGGTCGAAGACGCTCATCTTGGGGGAGACGCCGACCCAGTAGGCGGAGACCAGCGTGGTCATTTCCGCATCGCCGCGAACCACGCCCTGCAGCAGGTCGAGGCCCTTGAGCAAGCTGCCATTCGGATAGAGCTGGACCTTGATGCGCCCGTTCGAGCGTTCCTCGACCAGCTTCTTGAAGGCCTGGTTGGCGAGGCCGGGCGCGACGTCATCCGCATATTCGAACGGAAAGCGGATGGTGACCGACTTCTCCTGGGCCTGCGCGCCGCCGGCGGCGCCGAGCGCGAGCGTGGAGGCGATGGCGGCGACCGCGTGGCGGCGGGTGATGGACATGGTTTTCTCCCCTCTGATTTGTCTTTCTCCCGGAGACGGCCGGGGCCGGCAGGCTCAGTGCTTTCCAAGGAAATCGAAGAGCAGCTCGGAGAAGCGCGCCTTCATCGCCTTGCCGGCGATGACATGGGCCGCCTCGGCGAGCAGGTAGCCTTCCGCGCCCGGGATGGCGTCCTGGATTGGCTGGGTCGTCCGGGGCCCCGTGACCTGGTCGAGCCCGGCATGCAGCACGAAGGTCGGCGCCTTGATCTCTCCGGCGCGCCCGGTGGTGTCATGGGCGATGCAGGCGTCGATCAGGCGCGAATGTGCAGGGTAGCGCCCGTTGAGATGGCCCCAGACGCCGTCGACGCCGAGCAGCCGGTCTATGTTGCGGTTGTAGTACTCCGGCTCGAAGGACAGGACCGTCACCGCGTGCTGGAAGGCCAGGAAGCCCATGTCGCGGTGAACGTTGCGGAACAGCTCGAGCTGGTCGGTGAGGAAGCGGTCGGTCTTCAGCCAGGCGCCCGTGTTGACCATTGAACGGACGAGCTGCGGATGGCTGATCGCCATTTCCTGGGCGATGCAGGCGCCCATGCCGATCAGGCCGATCACATGCGCGTTCGGGATATCGAGATGGGAAAGCAGGCCGATCGCGTCGTCTGCATACATCCGGGTCGTCGCCGGCTTGTCGAGCTCGTCGCCGGAATCGCCGATGCCGCGATGGTCGAAGATCACCACGGAATAGCGGTCGGTCAGGCCCCAGGGCAGGTGATGGTGCTCGCCATGGCAGAAGGTGCCCCAGCCGCCCATCAGCAGGACAGGTTCGCCCTTGCCGTGGATCTCGTAGTTCATGTCGTGGCCGTTGATACGGGCGATCGGCATCGTCTTTCCTCGTCGGTCGGTCTGGCGTCAGGACGCCGTGAGCTTGCGGATTTCGGCCATGCAGGTTTCGGCATCGACCACGTCGGCATAGCGACGGCCGACATCGAGCAGGTTGGCGCGGTGCGCCTCCAGGCCCATGTCGCCGACGCAGTCCTCCGGGACGATCGTCCGGAAGCCGTAGGAGAAGCAGTCGATGATCGAGGCGCGCACGCAGCCGCTCGTCGTGCAGCCGGTGACGATCACCGTGTCGACCTGCGCCTTGTTCAGGTAGGAGACCAGCGGCGTGCCGAAGAAGATCGACGGCGCCGCCTTGACGAAATTGACGTCATAGGCGGCGTCGTGGATGCGCGGGTCCATCTCCGTCGGCCGGTCGCCATGGAACATGCCGTCGCGCACGGCGCTCGCCTTCCACAGGATCATGTCCTTCTCGCCGCACCAGGCCGTACGGCAGGTCGCGACCGGCACGCTGTTGGCCCGGGCGAAGGCAAGCAGCGCAGAGGTGCGCTCGACGGCGGCGTGGATGTGGCTGGACTGGCCAAGCGGATAGGCGGGATCGGTGAAGGCGAGCTGGAAATCGACCACGATCACCGCCGGGCGCTTGCCCCAGCCGATCCCGATCTCACCATAGCCGCCGGCTTCGAAGCTCATGCGTCCACCCCGTCCTTCTCCGAGATCGTCTCCCGCAGCCGCGGCACGCTCAGCTGCGGGCGCGCCGGCTCGTGCCGGAACTTGATCGCCGACCCGATCTGCCGGGTCGCACCGTCACCCAGCACCATGCCGCGATGCAGAGCGTGTGGGTCCTCGAACGCCTCGCTGATGCGCTTGACCGGCGCGAAGCAGATGTCGCGTCCGGCGAACCATTCGACCCATTCCGCCTGGCTGCGCTGCGCGAAAGTCTCGGACAGGAAGGCGATCACCGGTCCCTGGTGCGGGCCGGGACCGGCCTCGCAAAGTCCGGCCAGCTCGGGGCGATCTAGGGCGGTCAGCAGGTTACGGATGAACTTCGCTTCCTGGCCGCCGAGGACGATGTGGCGCCCGTCCGCCGTCGCATAGATCCGGTAGAAGGCGGCGCCGCCCATGCTGCGCTCATGCTTCGGCACGGGGTCGCGGCCATGGGCGAAGACCGGGCCGACGACATTGGGATAGGCGGCGAGCACCGCGTCGTGCATCGACATGTCGAGATAGTCACCGCGCCCTGTCCGCTCGCGGCGCAGCAGTGCCATCAGCACGCCGGACAAAGCCTGCAGCGAACTCAGCATGTCGGCGGCGGGGATGCCGGGAATGGCGGGTGCGCCGTCCTGCCCTTCATTGATCGAAATCGCTCCGCCAAGGGCCTCGACGGCGAGATCATGGGCGGGACGGTCGCGATAGGGGCCGTCCTGGCCGAAAGCGCTGATCGAGCAGTAGACCACGCGGGGATTGCGGGCACTGACCGTCTCGTAATCGACGCCGAGACGCCGCACGACGCCGGGCCGGAAGGTCTCGATCACGACATCGGCCTCGTCGCAGAGCTTCAGGAGCCTGTCGCGCCCAGAGGGCTTTTTAAGATCGATAACAATGCTTTCCTTGCCGCGGTTCATGTTGCGGAAGAATACGGTTTCGCCGTCGACACGCGGGCCGATCTCGCGGCCGGGATCGCCGCCCGGCGGTTCGATCTTCAGGACCTGCGCGCCGTGATCGGCGAGCGTCATCGTCAGATAGGGCCCCGGCAGGAAGACCGAGAGATCGACGACGCGGAGACCTTCGAGCTTCATCGTCCTTGTCCTAGGCCGCCGCGCCGGCGCGCAGCGCCGCGATCTCGTCGGCACCGAAGCCGATCCCGCGCAGCACGCTTTCGGTATCCGCGCCGAGCGGGCTGCAGGCGCTCGCCTGCGGCCGCTCGCCATTGATCCGCAGCGGGCTCGCCAGGCAGCGCAGGTCCGGGCGTTGCGGGTGAGGCACCTGCGTGACCATGCCGATGCGCTCGACGAAGGGGTTGGCGAAGGCCTGCGGGATGTCGAACACCGGCGCCACCGGCAGCAGCCCGTTCAGGCGCGAAAGCCATTCCTGGGTGCCCGCCTTGGCGAATTCCGCGTCGAGTTCCTGGGTCAGCAGGCCGCGATTGGCCCGCCTGGCCTTCATGGTCGAGAAGCGCTCGTCGCTCGCCAGATCGGCCCGGTTCATGGCGCCGACCAGCGCGTTGAAGAACTTGTCGGTCATGCACATGATGAAGAGCCAGCCATCAGCCGTCTCGAAGGTCTGCACCGGCACCGCCGAAAGATGCGCGCTGCGCGCCATTCGCGCCGGCACGTCGCCTTCGTTCAGATACCAGGTCGCCGGATAGGAGAGCTGGTGCAGCGCGACGTCGAACAGGCAGGTATCGACATCGGCACCGATGCCACTGGTGCGGGCCTTCAGGATGGCCGCGAGCAGGCCGACCGCGCCGGTGATGCCGGTCATGAAGTCGACCATCGACAGGCCGAGCCGCGTCGGGGCGCCGTCGGGCTCGCCGGTGACGCTCATGATGCCGGTCTCGGCCTGCATCAGGTAGTCATAGCCCGGCCAGCCACGCCGCTCGTTCTCGCGGCCATAGGCCGAGATGTGCAGGCAGACGATGCGCGGGTTGACCGCCTTGAGAGCGTCATAGGTCAGGCCGAGCTTGTCGGGCTGGTCGCCGCGCAGATTGTTGACGACCGCATCGGCCGTCGCGACGAGCCGGCGGAAGGCCTCTGCTCCTAGCGGCGTCTTGAGGTCGAGGGTGACGCTCTTCTTGTTCAGGTTGAAGGTCTGGAAATACTGGCTGTCGGCCTGGCCGAGCATATGCGGGCCGACATGGCGCGAGGCGTCTCCCCCGAGCGCCGGGCTCTCGATCTTGATCACCTCGGCGCCAAGATCGGCGAGCGCCATCGAGCCATAGGGCCCGGCTCCGAATTGCTCCAGCGTCAGGACGCGCAGGCCGGCAAGCGGGCTCATGCGGCGGCACTCCTCTTGATCCACTGCTTGGAAATGATGATGCGCTGCATCTCGTTGGTGCCTTCGCCGATGCACATCAGCGGCGCGTCACGGAAGTAGCGCTCGATGTCGAACTCCTTCGAATAGGAGTAGCCGCCATGGATGCGCATGCTCTCGAGGCTGTTCTCGACGGCGGCCTCGGAGGCGAAGTACTTCGCCATGCCGGCCTCCATGTCGCAGCGCTCGCCGCGGTCATAGGTCAGGGCGGCATCGAGGGTCAGAAGCCGCGCCGCGCGCGCCCGGGTCACCATCTCGCCGAGCTTGAGCTGGATCGCCTGATGCTCGGCGATCGGCTTGCCGAAGCTGCGGCGCAGCTGGGCGTATTCCGTCGCCAGGCGCAGCGCGCCTTCGGCGAGGCCAACCCCGCGGGCGGCGACGTTGATGCGGCCGAGTTCGAGCCCGCCGGTCGCCTGCTGGAAGCCGTGTCCCTCGACGCCGCCGATCAGATGGCTCTCGTCGAGCTCGTAGTCGTCGAAAACGAGTTCGGCCGAGTCGATGCATTTGTAGCCGAGCTTCTCGATCTTCTTGCCGACGCGGAAGCCTTCCTTCTTCGGTGCGAGGAAGAGGCTCATGCCCTTGTGGCGCGGCTCGGCACCGGGATCGGTCTTGACCAGCAAGGCGAAGCAGGAGCCCTCGATGCCGTTCGAGATCCAGGTCTTGGTGCCGTTGATGATGTAGCGGTTGCCTTCGCGCCGCGCCGTCGTCCTGATCGCCTGAAGGTCGGTGCCGCAATCCGGTTCGGTCAGGGCGAGCCCGCCGCGGACCTCGCCGCTGGCGAAGCGCGGCAGCCATTCCGCCTTCTGCTCGGGCGTGCCGAAGCGCTCGACGGCTGCGGCCATGATCAGATGCGAATTGAAGATGCCGGTGATCGCCATCCAGACATCGGAGATGCGCATGACGATCTTGGCATAGGTCGTGGCCGGCAGGCCGAGGCCGCCATAATCCTGGCCGATCGTCGCGCCGAACAGCCCGAGCTCCTTCATCTGCTCGACGATCTCGGCGGGATAGATATCGTCATGGTCGTGCTGGCGCACCACCGGCCTGACCCTGGTGTCGAGCCAGCGGTCGATCGTGTCGAAAAGGGCCTGTTCCTCGTCGGCGGGCAGGGGGGCGTTGCGCATCGGCCGACTCAATAGTTGGCGGCGTCGTCGACGCCGTGGCCGCGCTTCGGGACCAGCATCGAGCGGACGAAGTCGCAGACGGCGACGCCGTCCTGGTTGCGGCCGATCGTCTTGACCGTGACGATGCCGTCTCCCGGCCGGCTCGCGGATTCGCGCTTCTCGAGCACTTCGGTCTCCGCATAGAGCGTGTCGCCGCAGAACACCGGCGCGGTCAGGCGGATCTCCTTCCAGCCGAGATTGGCTTTGGCCTTTTGCGAGACGTCGGAGACACTCATGCCGACCACGATCGACAAGGTGAGAGGGCTGGCGACGAGGAGGCGGCCGAACTCCGAATGGGCCGCATATTCGCGGTCGAAATGCAGCGGATGGGTGTTCATCGTGAGCAGCGAGAACCAGGTGTTGTCGGTCTCGCTGATGGTGCGGCCCGGCCGGTGCTCGTAGACATCGCCGATCGCGAACTCTTCGTAATAGCGACCGAAGGTCTCGCGATAGCGCTGCTGGGCTAGGGTTCTGACGGCATCACGCATGGCGGCTCGCGGGGTTGCTGATATGTCCGGACAACTTTCAATGATATGCCCAGCCAGTCAACCGCCTGCGTACGCTGCGTCGCATTAAATCGATGCTGCGATGCAATGGTCGATCGCGCGGCCTTCTCCGCAAGATGCAAGTCACTCTGCGATACCGCGGAGAAATAGGGCATTCTTGGCAAGTTCTCATGCCGTCTGCCCTCTCTCTCGTCAGAACGTCTATGTTGCCGGCGAGATTTCGCTGCTGGAGTCGTTGCGTGGGATGGTTTAGATTAGTCCGGATAAATCATCAGGGATCGCGATGGATCGGGACAGCATGGACGGAACGGCGAAGGGGGCGCCGAAGGAGCCGGGTGTGGCCTTGGATGCCTCCGGCTCGCCGCTCTATCAGCGGATCGCTCAGACGCTGCAGGCGGAGATCGAGGCCGGGGCGTTCGCCGTCGGCTCGATGCTGCCGACCGAAAGCGAGCTATGCGCGCGCTTCGATGTGAGCCGGCACACGATCCGCGATGCTCTGCGCGTGCTCGGCGAATTGGGGATGGTGTCGCGGCGGCGCGGCTCGGGGACGCTGATCGCGGCAGGTGCCCCGACCACCCGCTATGTCCAGGCCATGCGCTCGCTGGAGGAGCTGACGCAGTACGCGCACGACACGCAATACGAGATCCAGAGGGTCGAGCGTGTCGCGATCACCGCCGATGTCGCGCTGCTCATTCCCGCTCCGATCGATTCGGCCTGGATGCGTCTGGAAGGCATACGCTGGCGGCCGCATGCGGCCGAGCCGATCTGCGCGACCGCGGTCTTCGTGCATTCGCGCTTCGCCGAGCATCTTCACGACGTCACGTCCGCCGAGGGGCCGGTCTACGATCTCATCGAGCGCCGCTCGGGCGAGCGCATCGCCGAAGTCGTCCAGGAAATCTCGGCGGAGCCGCTGCCGCGCTTCGCGGCGCGGTCGCTGGGCCTGCGCACCGGCGCGCCCTCACTGCGCTTCGTCAGGCGCTATATCGATGATAGCGGCTCGACGATGCTGACCTCGATGAACTGGCATCCGGCCGAGCATTTCGTCTACCGGATGAGGCTGAAGCGGGACGGTTAGAGCGGAAGTCCATCCTGAGCCATACATGACCGCCCGATAGGCTGCCTGCGTGGCCTTCGCTTGTCCCGGGACGCGCCAGCCAGCCCCTGAAACACGAAAAGGGCGCCGTTCGGCGCCCTTTCCCTTTGCGTCGCAGTGTCTTGGGGCTCAGGCGAAGCGGAAGTCGTCCTGGGCGAGGCTGGAGAGCTGGATGCCCTTCAGGGTGAGGGTGGTGTCGGCGTCGACGGTGAAGACCGTGTCGGCGCCGAGCTGCGCCGCGCTCTCCATGGCGGCCTCGAAATCGGCGAAGAGCCCGACCGAGAACTCCAGCACGTCCGAGGACGAGCCCGAGGTCTTGAAGTCGGTGATCACGTCCTTG
>JAESGI010000234.1_pt1 | contig 31580 bp, 28 predicted proteins | sample 9269671 | NCBI WGS metagenome assembly JAESGI01 (sample SAMN14515641, study PRJNA621666) | algae metagenome | isolation source: Nostoc indistinguendum CM1-VF10 and co-occurring heterotrophs from gravelly... | place: USA: Clark Mountains, San Bernardino, California | collected 1998-06-05 | reverse complement strand
GTTTACCGTTGTGGATGCGACCATTCTTAACCGTTTGAAAAGATGCACAAATTGGGCAGGTAGGCATGAGAGGAAACTATCACCAATAAATTCTACTTCTCCATCATTACATCTTTAGCACTACCCTGCCAAGATATCTGCTACTTCTGGAATTGTTTTCATACTTGCAACCGCTAGTTGAAAAGCACGACTATCGAGTAGACTATCGCTCAATTCCCAAACAGGTTTTAGGGACTTCCAACTGAAAAAATATCCTATCGCGGTGTAGGCAGGGGGGCACTTAGCTGGGGGCAGGGGGAGAAAGAAAAATATTATCTAAGTAAATTGGATAATTTATTTTCTGGAAGTCCCTAAAGCTCCAAACCAGTTTCTATAAATTGTTCAGAGGTTGACTGAAATTTTTCTTTGACCAGAGCCATGAAGGAATACTAATGTAAAGAATAGTTACTGGATGACCTTACTATGTACTAGATAATGATAGTTTCTTGAACTTGATATATAAATCAAAGTTAATTTTTGAAAAAACTACCTACTTTAAGGTTTATGCATAAAAAAATTGCTATTCCTATTTTAAGTCTGATGTTTGCAACGCTCATGCCTAATGTGGTAGGTGCTGAGACTGTGATGCAAAAGGTAAAAAGAACAGGGGTATTAACAGCTGGTACTAGTAGAGATGCGCTACCTTTTGCCTATGTGGATAGTCAAGGAAAGTTAAATGGCTATTCTGTAGATATGCTAACTCTAATTAAAGAGCAATTAGAAAAAGACTTAGGAAAAAAAATTAAATTGCAATTAGTTGGTCTTAGCCCTTCTGAGCGGATTCCTAAAATAGTTAATCAACAAGTTGATATTGTGTGTGATGCAACTAGTTTTACATGGAAGCGAGATAAAAAAGTAGATTTTTCTGTCAGCTACGGTGTGACTGGAACGCAATTATTAGTTAAGAAGGGAAGTAATATAGGTTCCCCTGAATCCCTTATTGGTAAGCGAATTGGTGTGCTGGCGGGAACTACAAATGAGCAGGCGCTCGCTCGTGTACAAACCCAAGCTAAACTGGTGTATTTTAAAACAAGGGCAGAGGGATACACAGCTTTGCAAGAAGATACTATTGATGCTTTCTCATCCGATAGCATTCTTTTAGAAGGATGGCTGCAACAGCAAAAAAATCCAGATGCTTTTGCAATCGTACCCGGTCGCCCCTATTCACGAGAAGGTATCGCTTGCATGGTGCCAGAAAATAACTCGAAATTTTTGGATACAGTCAACTATTCTCTAGTCAAGTTCATGCAAGGATTCGTCAATGGGGAGCAGCGATATGTCGCTATTTTTGACCGTTGGTTTGGACCTCAAGGCACTATAGCGCTGAATCGGGATTTACGTGATTTGGTAGTGGAAACTATGCAATTGGTCATAGAATTTCGTGAGGAAATTCCTAAGAGTGACCTGTGAAATAATGAGTTTTTCCCACCAAATCATCTAATTAACTATTCGTACCAGTTTTTTGCACAACTAAGCTTGAATATCAATACCCAACATCTCTGATCTACTCTGCTCTGTTATTCTTATAAAATTAAAGAAAATTTTTTGATTTTGAGTGTTTCTCCCACTTATTTCAACCAAGTATGTGTCGCAATGATATCGTAATTGACCGTGCCAACCTCAGCGATGTTACTGGAATTCTCAAGTTGGCGCAAGCCAATGACGCAGAACATGGTGGTATGTTGTTAGGCCATCTTGAGCCAGAGGGAGTGATGATGACGATATCCAAAATGCCGAGCGTTCTAGCCCGCAAAGATGGGCAAGTTGTAGGATTTTTACTCAGTTGGTCAAAGGCAACTGCTAATTTAACAATAGTAAAGGTGATGTTACAAGCCTACGCTGGTACAAAAGATGCTTACTTGTATGGTCCCATCTGTGTTGATGAAAATATGCGTGGGCAAGGTATTGCTGCGAAAATGTTCGCAAAATTGAAAGATTTTTTACCAGAGCGAGAAGGAATACTGTTCATCAAGGCAAACAACAAAGCATCACTTCAAGCACATCAAAAGATGGGTATGTGCAAGATGGCAGAGTTCATCTATGAAGGCACTGAATTTTTGGTATTCGCGTATAATGGCTAACTACTTGATGGGTTTGGGTGATTCGAGCGGCGCGATCGCTTTTAAGAGCGAGGGGCGTAATCCCAAAATCCAGGAGACGATGATAATTCGGGCTACCAAAGTGCCTGTATATTCTGCTTGTTGCAGTTTCGGAAAAGTTGCACCATTATTGGGCTGAGTGTTAAATCATAGATGTTACAGATAGCGATGCATCACAAAAATCAGTCGCAATCAAGAGATTTGGGAAAGTTTGTATATCTCTGGACAAAGTTATCTCAATTCTTCCTTGGTGAAAATGGCCAACTCCGGTAAAAAAGAATGAAAGCTGACACTGAGCTAAAAGTTAAAAAGAGCGAAAGAGCGGCAAATAATCGCTCCTCAACTACTCTGGTCAAAAAAATCTCAGCTAAGTTTTAAACAAGATTCAAAAACTGAGTTTCGAGCTTAATGTGTTGAGTTAGTGTATGCTTGTTAATGTATAAATTCAATCCTATTTTACTCCAAATGTCTATTCCTGAAATTACCCAGAAACTTTTAACAGCCAAAGAAAACAAAGGGCTGACTTTTGCAGAATTAGCAGAAGTTCTGCAATGTAACGAAGTATGGATTGCCTCTGTAATTTACCGTCAAGCGAGTATTTCACTTGAAGAAGCAAAGTTACTAGTTGATATGTTAGGGCTTGATATAGACGATGCTAGGGAACTGACTAAATATCCGATAAAAGGTAGTGATGCTGTTGTTCCAACTGACCCTTTTATTTATCGGTTCTATGAAATTATGCAGGTGTATGGACTTCCACTAAAAGATGTAGTTCAAGAAAAGTTTGGTGATGGAATTATGAGTGCTATTGATTTTACCTTGGATGTAGACAAGCAAGAAGACCCAAAAGGCGAACGCGTGAAAATTGTTATGTCAGGAAAATTCCTTCCTTACAAAAAATGGTAATTCTCTTGGACGTAGATACTTTTAATGGCTAACAAAGCGCCTGCACATATTTGTTAATGTACATTTAACTTCATAAAAATTGCTCAGAGCAGATTTCCTCTGTTGGAGAATCTTATTGACACTAGTAAACTCAACGAGGTTGTCACCAGCCCCGTTGGTCTTCAAAACCGTGCTTAATAGTTTCCCATTACACGGCTCCTCAATAAATCGGCACATTATCATGTGTACTTCACAACTGAACCATCTTCAGATGTCTTTTCATTGTGGCAGCGTCTGTGTAATATCTGGAGATTTTTGTATTCGTCTTTGCCTATTTCCTTGCTTTATGCTTTCAAAACGGTTTGTTCAACTTTCACCGACACTTTAAAGCTACAAAATGAGATGTTTGAGCCAAAACTATAGAAGTGGCATTGCCACTCGATACCCTGCTTTGGCTCCATAAATTAATCCTTTCTGTTCCAATCCTGGGAGAGCACCCTGAAAACCACCACCTCGTGAAAACTTAATGCATCACATTTTCGAGGTGCGTACACTATATTAATGCACTATATGAATTTAAGCTAATTTAAATAATTCTAAACATTCAATTTTTAAAAGGTCTTTTGTTACCTTAATTTTTCTAAATGATTTAGCAATAACCTCTTCACAAGATATATGAATTTGTGATTGGTTTAATGAAATTAAATCTTGAATTGAAGCACCATATACAATTTCTGATAAACCACTCCAAACACAGGCAGTGGCACACATGGGACAAGGTTCGCCAGTTGTATATATGCTATAACCTTCTAAAGAAGGGTTCTTAAGTTTGGCTGTTAAACTACGAATAACGTTAATTTCCGCATGGGCTGATGGATCGTTGTCTCTCTTTACAGTGTTATGAGCTGCGGCCATGACTTCGTTATCTTTGACAATCACAGCACCGTAAGGTGCATCTCCTTTTTCTGCTTCTGCCAAAGCTAAACGCATAAAATATTCTGGGTTCATATAAGCGGAGGTTAACATAAGGATAATGATTAATAATATCGTATTTCTAATGCTATAACTGGGAATTAAAATTAGTTAATGGTCGAATATGTTACTGAGCAGACAAGAAACAGAATTCTACTTAAAAGACCTGGAAACACCATTAGGTAAAGCGATTAATTTAAGCCTTGCCGCTATGGTACTAATATCATCAGGAATTTTTGTGGCAGAAACTTATAATATTCCTGATTCTGTGCGATTCCAATTACATCTAGTCGATACTGCGATCGTCATTATCTTCGCGGCGGAATATTCACTCCGTCTGTGGAGTGCGGAAAACAAAATTAAGTATATTTTTAGCTTTTATTCGATTATTGACTTAATGGCGATTTTGCCATTCTTTTTAGGAATGGTAGATATCAGCTTTATCCGCCTGCTGCGATGGTTTCGGATTTTACGATTAATCAGATTTATCGATAGGAAATTTTTCTTCGCCAGTATCAGCACCGAAGATGGAATGATTTTTGCGCGAATATTATTTACATTATTTGCAATTGTTTTTATTTATTCTGGTTTAATTTATCAAGTAGAGCATCCGGTTAATCCTCAAAATTACGGTACATTTTTGGATGCATTCTATTTTTCTGTTGTCACAATGACAACCGTGGGATTTGGCGATGTTACTCCAATTTCTGAATTAGGGCGCTTGCTAACAGTACTGATGATTTTTACAGGAATTGCGCTGATTCCTTGGCAAGTGGGAGATTTAATCAAGCGAGTGGTGAAAACTACTAATCAGGTAGAAACAGTTTGTTCTGGTTGTGCTTTGACTTTCCATGATATAGATGCTGGATTTTGTAAAAGGTGTGGGGCTAAGTTAGCTAGTCGCATTGATTGAGAGAGTTAAGTCGTGGCGCTGACGGAGGGTAAATTTTAGTGCGTGCTACAATCTTGTGGTAAATTAGATGACAAACCTGAGATGGGCATTGATGTTTCAATCCCTAATAGGGATTTTAGGTAATTGCAATTTGCCCCATGATAAAAAAACTGGTCGAGTTTTTCTTGTGTTTCAATCCCTAATAGGGATTTTAGGTAATTGCAATAGAAAATTGTAAAAAATATTGCGTCTATCAAATAGTTTCAATCCCTAATAGGGATTTTAGGTAATTGCAATCACTGGCTTGTAAAAGTCTTGCCTTATTTGGTTTTCAAGGTTCGATTGCGCGAATTTAAGGATCATAACACGAGGAGTTATAATTTGGCTAGAGGCAAATGGCTGAAAACTAGTCCCCATAAGGTGCGCGGATGGTTTAGAAATGCGAACACTCTCAAGTTATTGCATAGAGGGCAATTCAGCCATTTTTGTAGTCACTCCTTCCCGAACACCTACCTATCCGCGCATTCAGCGAAAAAACTAACTAATCTGATGGTAAAGCTGCTTACTTAATAAATTCCTACCTGATTAGGTTAGCTGACTTCAAGGCCATACCTGGGTTAGGCTACACCTATGCAATACCAGCACCCTCGTGACCAACCTTACTTAGCAACGTCTTCAAAGTCTGTTATTGCACAAGCAAACTCTGTAAAAGCTGTTTTAATCAGAACCTCTTTCGTTCCCCTTTCTAGCGAAGAATTGCGTATGAGGTCTGTTAATTCTATGAACAGCAGAGAAAACATAAAACGATCTTGGCGGTCAACTTGTTTCAAGCAAGACGATATAAACTGATAAAGCTCTGTTTTTCTAGGCTTAGTTTGTTCTTCCCATGTTTGTAACCCAAGCCGAAAAGTTCTCAAGCGGATTTCATTAGTGTTGAAGGACGCGTCTTTGTAGCGGACTGATACGCGTTGAGGTATATCCATGAGTTTTAGCTATACATATTCGATGTAAAGTAATTATTCACTTATATTTTCGCTTAACCGGAAAAATCTGATATTTTGCACCAATTGCAACAACTGCCATAGGTTAGAAATGAATGACTTGCATAGAAAATGAACAGTAGGGGCCCACAGGCGTGCGCCCTTACTATGATCAATTTAGAGGATGCCCCAGAAATGGAGTAAGCCTTGACCAGAAAAAGCTTCAATCAAAATGGCAGATAGAAAACCAATCATTGCAAGACGACCGTTCCAGTTTTCACTCTGAGGAGTGAAGCCAAAACGCACAGCATTAGGATCTTCTGAAACAATAGGCGCAGGATTCTTAAAACCTGTCATCAGTAAAACTCCAAAGTTCAAGTGTTGTAGCAGTTGTAACTGTCTGTAAAGTAATGTAACAGATGTTTGAAAAAATGCAACATTGAGTAAATAAAGAAAATCTGAACACAAAACTGCTTGACTAATGTTTTGGCAGCAGATTGTGTGGGAGCTAATTTAGCTTTCTGGCGATCGCAGTAATTAGTGAGTTAAACTGCGTTTGATTAAGAAAAATCGCATCATATTATACTTAGGTAGTACTTGAACTTTTATGCCAGTAGCCTTGTTCTAACAACCCAAGTTTTACAACAATCTGGATGGACTCCAGCAGTTATTGAGCAGCAACAAGAAGATTCTCTCCAAAGCCTTAGAAAAATATGGCGGCTGTATAGAGGTTCTCAGAGGCTATACAACATTACATCGCAAGGTGTAAACACGGCACGGCAGTGCCGTGCCCTTACAGGTATACCTCACGAAAAAGCATTGACATTGCAAAAGCCAATTTTCTGAAAATGAAAACACAAATAGAAATAGATAAACGCTAATGATTTACCTATTTCTACCTGTGATTATCTGGTTTCAATACCTGGGAATTAAACGATTAAGCTTGTTGTATTTCTGGACGACCATCTTCAACCACAAATGAAGCCCGTTTACTAATGGTGCCAGATGGGGTTGTGACGTTTGACATAACTAGATAATCTGTTTTCCAAGTTGTAGGAGTCAGCGCACAGCGAACATAGCCCCGTTGACCGTTGAAAAACTTAATGTGTGGGTTATCTGGTAAGTAAGCTTCAACGGTGGGATTAGTATCTGCTCCATCTCCACCGGAGCTAATTGAGGAACAGACGAATTCACTACCAACGGTGGCGGATTGTGGGTTATCAAAGTTAACCTTCAGGTTCATCGCCCAGTGGGAATGTACATCGCCTGCCAAGGATACTGGATTAGAAGGGCGGCGCTGTCCGAGGAAAGCCATGAGGCGATCGCGCGAAGCCACATAACCATCCCATTTATCCATGCTGTAAGTTCCGCCAGGACCTGGTGTCATGTCTCGTTGAGCAATAGGAACCTGCTGCGCTAAAACATTCCACTTGGAGTGTGAGCTATTTAGACCGTCGAATAACCAATCTTCCTGTGCCTTACCAGTAATTGTTGCATTCGGATCTAAATTTTCTGGGCAACGTTCTTTAGTGCCATCATCACAAGGCTGATCGGTGCGATATTGGCGGGTATCTAAGACATGGAAGGTGGCTAAGTTACCAAAGGAGAGCCGACGATAAAGTTGCATATCGGGGCCAACAGGACGCGAGAAGGGGCGTAGTGGCATATGTTCGTAGTAAGCCTGATAAGCAATAGCCCGCCGTTGGAGGAAAATTGCCCGATCCTGATCTGGTTCGGTATCAACTTGGGAGATGTCGTCGGCGTAGTTGTTTTCTACTTCGTGATCGTCCCAAGTGACAATCCAGGGAAACGCTGCATGAGCTGCTTGCAGATTGGTATCGGTTTTATAGAGGGCGTGACGGTTGCGGTAATCCTCTAAAGTAAAAATTTCTGAACCATTGTGTTGTCTGGGGCCATTGTTTGAGATTCCCCCTTCATAGATGTAATCACCAACATGCACTACTAAATCAAGGTCTTCCTGTGCTAGATATTTGTAGGCGGTATAGAATCCCTGTTGATAGTTTTGGCAGGAGACTAGACCAAAGTTAAATTTACTCAAATAGCTATTTGCTAGAGGTGCTGTCCGAGTACGACCAATGGGGCTAGAGTCTTGTCCAACAAGAAAACGATACCAGTACCAAGTATCAGATTGGAGTCCTTCTACTACAACTCGAACTGAGTGAGCTAGTTCTGGGGTTGCCAGTACCGTACCTCTGGAAACAATGCGCCTCATATCGGGATCAGTTGCTACTTCCCAACGAATTGGCACATTAACAGGTGGCATTCCGCCTCCGTTTAATGGTTCAGGAGCAAGACGAGTCCAAATCACTACGCTGGTAGGATAGGGTTCACCCGATGCTACACCCAAGGTAAAAGGATAATTGGAAAATCTGCCTCTAGCGATCGCTCTTTGAGGAGAAAATTGGTTAGCGATCGCTAAACCAGACAACGCTCCTGCCCCGATAATTAAGTTGCGTCGTTTCATTCGACTGTGCAGGAACTGCTCAAAATTCCGGTAATCTACCATTCTCTACTCCTGAGTAACAGGTAACTTAAAGCACAGCAACAGCTAACACAAAGAAGGCAGGGTAATCGTAGGCAAACTTCATAACTAATTCCCTTACCAAAATCAGGTTTTAATCCCCAATTTTTCTTTTATTATCAATGTGTTAGATGTTATGTTGCTACATAAAAGCCTACTAATAACAGATTAATCCTTGGCAAAGAAAGCGTTAATATCACCTTAACCAAGCTTAGATTTTAAGCTTTCATTGATGTTACTTTTCTCTTCATCATCCAGCCCAGGCTACAAGCAAAAAGAGCGCCAACTACAGGTGTAGGTTCAGGTACTTGTGTATAGGAAACTTTACCTAATATGGGTTGAGCATCTGCAGAAGTTCTAGAGAAAATTGTAAAATCCTCACCGATGATTTCGTAACTGATAGAACTGGAAGGATTAGATTTATCGTTGAACAGATAATCTAATGCAAAATTTGTTTGTCCTGTTAAGGATGTGGTTTGAAAGACAACAGGAAATTCTGGATATTTGTTATCATCTTGTTCAGTGTAAACGGTAGAATCACCGTCAAATTGAAAAGAGAGAGAATTAATAGTGGCTACGGGATTAACTTCATTACTGAAAGTTGAGTCATCAAAGCTAAAAAAGCCATTTCCCTTCTTTTCCATGCTCTCAACTGTGAAAGCGTAATTAATAATTGCAGCAGATACAGATTTTGAATCTACAGTAACAAGGCCTAAGGTAAGACTAGCAGCAGCAAGAACTAATTGGGGAACCAATTTCATCTCAGTTTTCCTCACAATAAACTTCTGTAACCAATGCACACTTCAAAGTGGAGAAATAATTTGTTTATAAATTACTTCTTTCTTAAATTAGTATTTATCACTGATTAGAAAAGTGATCTTAATCAATGATTTTCCATTTTTTAAGAACAAGAAACAAGTTTCCAATTAATTGGAATCATCCTATTTTATAGTTAGGAGTTTAAGCAGACTTTAATTAAAGGTAAAATTGAAGAATAATGCAGAATTCAGAATCAATCAGTATGGCATTCAGATCCGCCACTACAAAAAACCCCCACCAAATTGAAAATTTGGTGGGGATCTTAAACGGGACATGGCATTGCTGTGTCCAGCGTTCAAATGGAAATCGTTATGTATACATTGGCTTTTAAAGCATCGGCCAAAAGTATTAATTACGGAACATAATCTATGATCAACGAAGGCAGGAGGCAAAGGGCAGTTATTACTGGAAGAAAGCTGCCCATCGTACTTTCTTTAACTCTTTGAATTGTCGCTTGTAGAACAGGGAACAGATTTTTTACCTGACCAATCTGTAAAAGTATTTTCATCTTTATAATGTCGGGGAGTTTGCAGCAGCAAGTTCCAAGCCTCCCCAGCATCAAATAAATTAAAGTCTTCAGAATAGTGAGTTTCTAACAAATCCCTAACTATGAAGTAATAGTCAGAGTTCATTCCTGGAAAAATATGATGTTCAGTATGGTGAGAGAAATTTAAATGCAACAGGTCAAATATTTTATAAACCCGGAGAGATATACTATTAATAAGTGGATCATTAACGCTAGTCATCCTACAAAGCATATGATTGGTATAAATATAAAACATTACCCCACCATAGCCAATTCCAATAGGTAAAAAGTAGCCGAGTATGAGTTTAAGGGGTTCAAACTGTAGATAGGCAAGGATGCTCAGATGAATTGTTATCATCATCAATAATTCCCCTGCGATCGCTCGACGATCTTTGGCACTAACTGTAAATGCAGCAGGAACATAATCGACAGATTCACGATTGAAAAATAGCACAGATGTGAGATTACGAAAAGTATGTACTCCCCAAGCTGATGTTAATCCGACTACGAGCCATATAGGATTGACTTCACTAGAAGGCACAAATAAATCCTGAATCCATTTTCCCCAGGTTGAAGACTGTTCATATAAGTAATTGCGATCGGGATCGCCAAAATCATTAGTGTGATTATGATGTACTCGGTTATGAACTGCTTTCCACAATGTTGGTGGCATCCACAACATTGTTAGCCCTAGAAAACTAATGATATAGATTAATCGGGCGTTTTTAATCACGCTACCATGCATCAGATCGTGGGTGCTAAATAGTAAGACAACCACGCTATTACCCATAATGATGCTTAGAGGGAGATAAAGCCATAAAAGAGATGGCGACCAACAATCTAACCGAGCCGCTATCATCCACCCTAGTATCAAAATTGCCAGATTAATGGACAAGATAACTAACTTACTTGGATCTGGGATAAATGCTTCAGGTGGAATGAGGGAACGTAATTCTTTCGCATATATTTTCTGGTGAATCAGTGTTTGATCAGTACTAACATTCATAAATGATTGTCACTCACGTAAAGAATTGAACTAAATACAGTTTTGCGGTAAATCGTAGCGTTTTTAAACGCAGAGTCTTTCGTAATTTTATGGATTACGAACTTATGAAAGTGTATACTAAGACATTCCAAAAGCTAACTGATCTCCAAGACCTTCGCAAAAAAAAGGATGGAGAGATAGGAATAATGTAAAAATCAACTAGAGAAGGGCGATCACAAAATCAAGGGAAGCAGTTCTTCAGTGTGAAAAGAATGGAAAACAATCTTTTGTTGCCTATGAAGTTACTTCTGTTTTCCACCAATTGGGTGAATTTTGCGGTACTAGTTTCTTATTGTTCTAACATTTGGAAGAATCGAGTAAAGTAATCCGGAAAGGTTTTCGCTGTACAGCCAGGATCTTTAATTACAATCCCTGGAACCTTCAAGCCTGTGACAGCAAAAGCCATCGCCATTCGATGATCGTGATAGGTTTCAATCGCCGCCGGGGTAATGGGGCCAGGCTCAATTTTCAGTCTATCTGCAAATTCTTCAACCTTGACTCCCAACCGACGTAACTCTGTGACCACAGCTTTAATTCGATCGGTTTCCTTATATCGAATATGTTCCACGTTACGAATCGTAATCGGTGAACTGGCAAAGGGGGCGATCGCTCCTAATGTTTGCACCAAATCTGATATATCATTCATATCAATGTCGATGCCTTGCAATTGCTTCGGCCCTGTCACTTCGGTGTAATCATCCGAATCTTTAATTTGGCAACCCATCTGTTCTAAAACATCCAGCCACAGAATATCACCCTGGCAAGATTGTTTAGTCAAATGTTTGACGCGCACCCGTCCACCCGTGACGGCGGCGGCGGCAAAAAAGTAAGAAGCATTTGACGCATCGGGTTCTACTGTGTAATGTCGAGCTTGGTAACGTTGACCCGCTTTAATCTGAAATTGATTATCACCGATTTGATTCACCTCAACACCAAAATCCGCCATCAGACGACAGGTCATTTTGACGTAAGATTGAGAAACTAATGTCCCCTCAACCTCAATGTTCGTATCTTGTTGAGCATAAGGCGCAATCATTAGCAGTGCTGAAAGTTGCTGACTTGTTTGGTTAGCTTTTAAACTAAAATTTCCGCCAGCGAATCCCTTACTATAGACGGTGTAGGGCATAAAGCCGGAGTTTCCTTCAAAGTTAATGGTTGCTCCGCCTGCTTCTAGTACCGTTAACAAGTCACCCATCGGCCGTTCTCGCATTCGAGGAACGCCATCTAGACGATATTCACCGTTACCCAATGCCACCAGCGCCGAGATAAACCGTGCTGCTGTACCTGCCAAACCCACAAATAAATCTGCCTGTTTAGCTGGGATGTCGCCTCCTCTTCCGGCGACTTGAATTTGTGCTTGATGAGGATTCAAAGTAATGGGGATGCCCAATTGCTCTACGCATTTGGCAAAATACTCGCTATCTTCACTAAATAAAGCATTTTCTAAAACGGAGTCACCTTGTGCCAAAGCAGCGACAAGCAGCGCCCGATTGGTAAGACTTTTAGAACCGGGAATTTCTACCGTGGCATCCACTGGCCGATCTAGAGCAGGAATTGCAATGGTATCCACGTTAAACCTCTAAGTAGGCGGTTAGCTACAACTTTATATATTGACATATTGTGGCCAAAAGGGGCAGGGGAAGCAGGAATATTGAGATTAACCCATGCCCAATGGCTCGTAGTTGAGTGGAAAATCTGACTCTGCTTTTGGGAATACTTGATTTATTCACCTGACTAATCTAGAACTCAGGCATTATCAATATGAAATGGAGCAAATGAATTTCTCAATCCTCGAAATGGGAATCGAGATTAATACAGGTGAGGCCGTAGCGGAAAATGTTGGTTCTCAAAAACGCGCTCAATATACAGTTGTTGGCAGCCATGTTAATTTGGTTGCTCGAATTGAGTCTTATACCGTGGGAGGAAAGATTTTAATTTCTGAAAATACCTGTAAAGATGCCAATATTGACCTCCAAATTGCTGGACAAGTACAAATAGAACCTAAAGGAATAAAACACCCTGTGACAATTTGTGAAATTCATGGCATTGACGGGAAATATAATTTATTCTTGCCTCAAGATGATGAAATAATAGTCAGTCTTAATCAAGAACTCCCTGTGGAATACACTATTTTACAGGGAAAACATACAGTGGGAACAGAATTTATAGGAGCATTGATTAGCCTCTCGGAAAAAGGGGTGCAATTGCAATCGCCACATTCTTTAAAACTTTTGAGTAATATCAAACTCAAGTTATTGATTGAGCCAAAACTGGCTATAGAAGAAGAATACATCTATGCCAAGGTGATCTAACAATCTCATGTTGACGAGCATCTTTTTCTGCTTCGGTTTACAGATGTTCCCCCGAAAATGATAGCAATTCTCAATGCGCTCCGTCAGTCTGGGTGAGATTAAAGCATCTTGAAATGTAACGAAGGGAGGTCTATGTAAATACGTCGAAATGTAAAAATAGGTAGTTCAGCTTTTTTCAAACAGTAGCAATTGTTGCTGATAGAACTAAGCGATCGCGGTAAGATTTTGGACTTAAGCCTGATTCATCTCCAATAACTCCTTAATAATTCGTAATTCATAATTTGTAATTTATTATGCTACGGAGCAACTCACTTGAGTTATGGAGATAAAAATATGATTTCTTCTAAAACTGAGATTCAATTACATCCAAGGACAAATGACCAACGTAAACAGATTTCAAAAACTAGTAGAACTTGCAAATGAATATGGCATTATTTGCCAACCAACGCCAGAAGAATGTTTGATTGCATCTTTGCCTGGAGAGGACGATTTTTTATTAGCTTTTACTTGGTCTGGTGCGATTGAAGGAGAGCCGCCAGAGCATGAGTTAATAGCAATTAGTGTACAGGATATAGTCAAAGAAGTTACGGTTGCAGCTTGGCAGATTCCTATTTATTTATTTGGAAACGTTTTAAGACAAGCTCAGATGCTTGTTGCTGCCCATAAAGATTTTGTTAGCTAAAAGACGAGCTTTAGGCAAAAACTACTATCCCTGTCTACTGTGGCAGGGATTTTTATTTGAACTACTGTGTCTAGCGTCCTTATTAAATCCCCTAAATTTATTTATGGGGATTACCTCCAGCAAGAACTGCCTTCGCCCTCCTGCCTCCTTAAAAACGTTTTAGCAAACAGTGGAGGTTTAGTGAGTACGACAAGCCTTGGCAATATCGACGCTGCACACCTACCGTTGCCGTATACGGTGACAATGAAGTTGCACTATGGCGATTTCACAAGTAACTATCTATCGTTAGGATCGGCTCATAAGTTGTTACCAGACTAAGTGCTGTAACTCAAAAAATTAAAGCTCTATTAACTACAACTTCTTCAGTATTAACTACAGCTTCTTCTGTAGTTAATAACGTTTCAAGTGTGATAAGTAACGCTTAAGTTGTTGTTACTACGGCTTAAACAGTAATTATCAATGCTTAAGGTGTTATAACTAATGCTTAAGTCGTTGTTACTACAGTTTAAAGAGTACTTATCAATGCTGAAGCTGTAGTTAATAACGTTCCAAGTTCTATAAGTAATGCTTAAGCTGTTGTTATTACAGCTGAAGTTGTGCTTATAGATGTTCAAGTTGTCGTTAAGAGACAAGAAACTTATTTTCTAAGTTTTCATTTCCTTTGTCTAGATTTTTAACTGCCTGCTACTTAAATGCTACTTAAAACGGTAGCCTTAAATAATCCAGCAACTCACACACACTGCATCATGTTACCTAAACCCAAAAAGCACTGGACACCCTCAAACTGGGCAAGTTGGAAGCCTTTCGGGATTGGCGGACAGTACCCCAACAACTATTGGGAGGTATTTCGGGCAATTTGGCTGTCTCGTGACAAACTACCTTATGCATGGAATATTCTCGATAAAGGTGTCTGTGATGGTTGCGCTCTCGGAACAACCGGGATGAAGGATTGGACATTAGATGGTATTCATCTCTGCAATGTTCGGTTGCGGCTGTTGCGAATGAATACTATGCCAGCTTTTGACCCTGTGCTATTGGAGGATGTTTCGCAGTTACAAAAACAAAAAAGTGCCCAGTTACGAGACTTGGGGCGGTTGCCTTATCCGATGATGCGTCAACGAGGGGAAAAAGGCTTTCGTCGTGTTAGCTGGGATGAAGCTTTAGGGGTAATTAGCGATCGCATTCGCTCCACAATACCAGACCGCCTCAGTTTTTATATTACCAGTCGCGGTACTGTCAACGAAACTTATTATGTTACCCAAAAAGCTGTGCGGGCAATGGGAAGCAATAATGTTGATAACGCTGCCCGCATCTGCCATTCTCCTAGCACTGCGGGACTGAAAGCTGCTCTTGGTGCTGGGGCTACCACCTGTTCTTATAAAGACTGGATTGGAACCGATTTATTAGTCTTTATTGGCTCCAATGTTGCTAATAATCAGCCTGTTACCGTTAAGTATCTCCATTACGCCAAGAAAGCTGGCACTAGGATTGTAGTTATTAATACTTACCGCGAACCAGGAATGGAGCGCTACTGGGTTCCCTCAATTGTAGAAAGTGCGGTTTTCGGTACAAAGTTTGCCGAAGACTTCTTCTTAATCAACATGGGCGGGGATATAGCATTTTTAAATGGCACAATTAAACATATAATTGCTAACAACTGGGTAGACCAGTCATTTATAAATTTACACACAGTTGGCTTTGCCGAACTAAAAGCATCGTTAGAAAGCCAATCTTGGGAAGAATTAGAGCGGCTTTCTGGTACATCCCGCGAGTCAATGTACGCCTTTGCCAAAATGGTTAAAGAAGCTAATAAAGCCGTATTTGTTTGGAGTATGGGCATTACCCAGCATGAATGCGGTGAAGATAATGTGCGAAGTATCATCAATTTACCTCTCACCAAAGGTTTTGTCGGTCGGGAAGGCTGCGGTTTAATGCCAATTCGCGGCCACTCTGGGGTGCAGGGTGGTGCAGCAATGGGATGTTACGCGACAGTTTTTCCCGGTGGTAAACCTATTACCTCAGAAAATGCTGCCCAATTGAGTCAACATTGGGGCTTTGAAGTGCCAGCAAACAAAGGTTTAATTGCTCCAGAAATGATTAATGCTGCACATCAAGGGAAATTAGATGTGTTGTTTTCTGTGGGTGGGAATTTTTTAGAAGTGCTGCCAGAACCAGAATATGTGGAAGCGGCACTAAAGCAAATACCCCTGCGGGTACATATGGATATTGTTCTCTCCAGCCAAATGTTGGTGGAACCTGCTGATACTGTGGTGCTTTTACCTGCGACGACTCGCTACGAAATACCGGGGGGAGTTACACAAACTAACACCGAACGCCGGGTAATTTTCAGTCCAGAAATTCCGGGGCCGCGCATTGGGGAAACGCGCCCTGAGTGGGAAGTGTTTTTAGAATTGGCAAGACGAGTAAAACCAGATTTGGCAGATAAGCTGGCTTTTGCTAACACAGATGCTATCCGTCAAGAAATTGCTCAAGTTGTTCCTCAATATGCTGGTATTCAACATTTACAGCAGGCTGGTGACCAGTTTCAGTATGGCGGCTCACATTTATGCTTTGGTTGGAATTTCCCTACAGCAGATGGGAAAGCACACTTTGGGGTATTATTGCCACGCCAAAGAGAATTACCAGAAGGTTATTTCTTATTAGCAACGCGCCGAGGCAAACAATTTAATAGTATGGTGCAAGAACGCAAGGATGCAATTACTGGGGCAATGCGAGAGGCGGTGCTAATGAATGCTGCTGATGCGACACAGTTGGGTTTAAAAGATCGCGATCGCGTCCTTCTTAAGAATGATTTAGGCGAATTGTTCTGTCAAGTCTATATTGCGCCAATTCAGTCAGGAAACTTACAAGTACATTGGCCAGAAGGGAATGTGCTACTAGATAAAAGTAAGCGATCGCTTGAAGGTGTACCTGATTATAATGCGATCGTGCGGTTGGAAAAAATCTGAATCAAGTCTCATTTTTCCAGCTTGAACATTTCCAATATATCCATTAACTTGCATCAAAACTACCGCAAAGAGGAGCATCTCTGCGGTAGCTCTAACTTAGTCTATTAAAGGAGAGCAAAAGGAGCCAGGTCTAACTTAATTTGCTACTTTCACTTATCCCCAATTCTAAAAAGCTCTTGAAAGTTCTTGGATTTAACTAACCCATCCCTTGCACAACACTCAACATGAAATTAACGCGCTGCTCAAACTCTAGTTTTTTGATCATTGCGACAAATTCATCCGTTTCACCAGGAAGTTGATAGTCAGATGGTACTTGGATGACGCTTCCATTGTCCATTCCTTGTGCCAGCAGCAGCCAAACGTCTAATTTAGCATTAGGACTTAGAGCAGTATAGCCTTGGGTGATATTGTTATTTGCACCATTAATAATGTCGCGTTGTGCTTGCAGTTGTTCTTCTTTAGACAAGTCCTGGATTTGGTCAAACACTGCTTTAGCAAGAGCATCAACGCTTTCAGGAGGTGCCGGATTTAGCTGCTCTTTAAGATCCAAGTAACCGAACCAAAGTAAGGCTAGCTGAGTATCTACATCAAAGCCTTGAAAAGTTTGTAAAGCTGGTTTTGTTGCTTCATCAGCTGTGTAAGTCATAAAAAACTCCAACTAAGTTAAGGTTATTTTGGTTTTCTCAGTTACTTTCTGAGAAAGTTTGCTTTCAGTACTTCATATAACTTAACGAACAAATTCAGATAGATAACCCTACTTAAGGTAGGTATAAGGCCCACTACATAAGACAGATATAGATAACCCAAGTTGCTAGTTACAAAAATGCCTACTTCAATGTATGGGAAAGCAGAGGTAAATGTTAAAACTTTAAGTAACGACTGTGACTAGAAGCGATCGCGTACTATGAGCATAGACGCAGAGTCACTGCTCCTGAGACATCGCAGCCAACACCATCCGTAGCTGCTACCCTAAACTTAATGTCACCCTAAAACTTGCCCTCATGTCCGCCGCCCAAGATTTTGAACTCCCAAAAGATGTAATATTTCCTCCAGGAGACTTATATAGTGACGAACCGCCTTTGGAAAGTGAATTACATCTACGCCAAATAATTCTGCTATTACAATGTTTAGAATTATGGTGGCAAAATCGTAATGACTTTTATGCTGCGGGTAATCTGACAATTTACTACAGTCCACGCCAGCACAAGTCAGAAGACTTCCGGGGGCCAGATTTTTTTGTAGCCTTGGGATGTGAGCGCAAAGTTCGTAAAAGTTGGGTAGTATGGCAAGAAGACGGCAAATATCCCAATATCATTGTAGAGCTTCTGTCTGAATCCACAGCAGCGATTGACAAAGGTCTAAAAAAACAAATTTTTCAAGATATTTTTCGCACTCCCGAATATTTCTGGTTTGACCCAAATAATTTAGAATTTGCTGGGTTTATCTTAGTTGGGGGTACTTATCAACCGATAGAATCTAACCCTCAAGGTTGGTTGTGGAGTCAGCAACTAAGTTTGTACTTGGGTGTTCATGAAAATAAATTGCGTTATTTTACCCAAGAAGGACAGCTAATTCCTACACCTGAAGAATTTGCCGAACAACAGGTGCAACGTGCCGAACAAGAAAAACAAAGAGCCGATCATTTAGCAGCAAAACTGCGAGAATTAAATATTGATCCAGAAAATTTATAAAAATTGATCATGCCTAAAATTTTGTAGGTGATGAATACACAAACTGGCAGTAAAACCAAAGCGCAAGTTTGGGTTGTGGAAAATGGTAAAATGCGATCGCGTTTAGACCAACTCACCACCGAAGAACCTTTAGAAATTCGCCTTGCTCTTTTCCAGAAGACGGTAGCTGTAACCATGCGGACACCAGGGGCAGATTTTGAACTAGCTGCTGGTTTTCTCTACAGTGAAGGAGTCGTTAACAGCAGAGAAGATATCCGACGAATCAGCTACTGTGTGGATAAATTGGTAGATGGTGAGCAACGCCATAACATTGTAAATGTAGAACTGCGGGATGGGTTGATTCCAGATTTACAGCCTTTGGAGCGTCATTTCTACACTAGTAGCGCCTGCGGGGTGTGTGGTAAAGCTAGCCTTGAAGCTTTGCGTCTGCGGGGATGTCCAGTAATTCCTTCTGGGACAATAGTAACACCTGAGATCATCTACAGCCTACCTGATAAGCTTCGGGCTGCTCAAGGTATCTTCACTGCTACAGGGGGTTTGCACGCTGCGGCTACCTTCAATACTCAAGGACAACTGTTAAACCTGCACGAAGATGTTGGGCGACACACTGCTTTGGATAAATTGATTGGTACAGCTTTGCTCAGTGACGAGTTGCCTTTAAATAATTGTATTGTTTTAGTAAGCGGACGTTCTAGTTTTGAGATTTTGCAAAAGTCTACAACTGCTGGAGTTCCCATTGTTTGTTCTGTTTCCGCTCCCAGTAGTTTAGCGGTGTCTGTTGCCAAGGAATTTGGAATTACCTTAATTGGATTCCTGCGCGGAGAACGGTTCAATGTTTACACTGGTTATAACTATACCAATTTGCACCTAATGTTAATTAGAAAAAAAGATTGTGTGCCATCACATATTTATTAACAAAAAATAGAACAAGTAGGAAATGAGCAAAATAAAGCTTTGGAGGATTGAGGTGAATGATTTATAACTTTGAAATTGCAGTAAGAATAGCAAAAGTTAACTATTATATTGACAAACTTAACGGTAGCTAGCTGAAGATAGAATTGGATAACATTTTGTTTACAAAATCATTCCTTGATAAATCCGGGTGTAAGGCAATTACAGTAAGTATTTGAAGTTAATTAATACTTATTTATAAAAATATAACTTAATAAAAATTTAAATAAATAATTCACATCTTGCAGCTAAAAATATGAATGTCAAAACCCGGATCTATCTTCAAGGGTGTAATATTGACGGTTTAAATTTGCCAATATATCTTTTGGGGAAGGGGTAAATTTAAACCTTTCCTCCTTAACCCAAACAATAGATACCTTCTGCTGCCGCATGGCTGCCGCTTTGGCCACCGTCCCATTTTCTTCATCATCTCTGTTTGCGTAGGTATTATTTTTTAGACAAGTTTTTTAATATACGTAATGGCTCAAGTACGGTTACACTACCGACATAGTAATTAATGTTGGTGGAATACTGAGCGATGTATAGAAATGCTAAAAGATTTACTGCTATTTTTCTGTTGGTTTTTCTGTTGATTGTTTCTATCAACTTTGCAGTAATTGCTCAAGATAGTTCAGATGGCCCTGCTGTAAATTTTGCATCGCCTCAGATATGTTCTGTGCCTCCCGGACTTAAAAGTCAACAAGTCATTGCCGACAATGGCCGTAATCGAGTTAAGATGGGCGATCGCATCAGGATAAAAGTTGAAGGATTATCAGCAGCCACTAGAAATGCAGCAGCTAATCCCACCAATTCATTTGATCCTCGACAATTAGTCTTGTATTTAGATGGCTATGAACTAGAAGATGTCCACGGAGAACCAGTCATCGTCATGGTTCCGGGTAAAAATCAAAGTAAAATTGTTGATGATAACTGATTAGCCTTTCGACTTGAACGTACCGACTCATCCCAACCTGCATGGAATGCACTTCTTGGTAGAGCAAGCAGATACAGTATTAACGTGATAGCAGGTGTAGGCTGTCCCAGAAAACTGGCGATTCCGGTGAGCAATCCTCTATCACCTCCTCAATTAAAAATAGTTCTGTTTTCCTGGCGATTTTGGCTGTGTTTGCTTCTACTTGTGGCTATTGTATTAATATTCATTAGGTATTGCCGAAATACTCTTCGTAGCCCTGGAATAGAAGGAGTTTACTCTAAAAAAGAGGTGATTGCCGGTCAGGAACTATTGATCGCAGAAAAGGCTGATCTTGAAAACGAATATCGCAAAAGCCGAATTGCTAAATTTTTTCTTGGTAGAAAAAAATTAAATAGAAATCCGTTCAGTCTATCGATATCTCAACTTGCTTTTTGGACATTTTTAATTTTTGGATCTTACCTGATTATCTACGGCATAACAGGAGATTATACCAATATTTTGACTGAACAATCACTAATATTATTGGGAATCAATTCTATAACTGCGTTTGGTACTTCGTTAATTGATGGGCACGGTAATGAGAATAAGAGAAAAGGTAGTCAACGCGTTTCTGAAGGTTTTTTTTACGATATATTATCGGATATTAATGGAGTCAACTTTCATCGGTTTCAAACATTTATTTGGACAGTTGCAATCGGACTATTTTTTGTTTGGGAGGTCATTAAAAATCTGGCAATGCCGGAATTTGATGAAACACTTCTTACACTACAAGGAATCAGTGCCGCAACATATCTTGGGCTTAGAGGACAAGAGCAGCATGGTATGACAGAAGAGGCGAAATCTACATCCATAGAAGATAATTCATTTGAACAACCGATTCCACCAGAACAAGACAATCCACCGGAGAGCGATTCATCGATTTCTGCTGGCTAAATTCTAGACAGTTCTTAATAAGGAGTTTAGTGCTTAGAAAAAATAAGGGCTAAACTCCTTACTACGAACTTGCTAGCAAAAGCAATAATTTCAGATGTTAAGATCAGCTAGATTTGCAAGCATACTTTGTATGGTAGTTCTGCACGCACTTTCAGATTTCATCGACTGCGATTTTGCTATCACCGACTCATCTCCTAGTTATTGGTACGAAGGGCGTTGTCTCCAAAGTGGCGCTCGCCTGAGATTACCCCGCACCTCAATATCTGAAGCGATCGCCCACGGGCTAATGCAACAACTCGCCGACAATGACTGTTATTCTCGTGAAGGCAAGATGTATGGAATATTATTAGTTGAACTGCCTAATGGCGAACAAAAGGTACTCAAAGCCTTCTCCGGTCTTTTGAATGGTTGCAGTGTCGTTGAGAACTGGGTTCCATCAATTCCAGGACGAGACGAAGTTGCTTTAGAGGAAACCCGTACTTTAGCGCAGTTGGACGCGATTAAACAGGAAATTATTACCTTAAAGCAACTGACAGAACGCCAGCAGTATGAAACCCTGTCTGATGAATTTAAGCAACAGTTGCAAACAATGAGCGATCGCCATCGCCATTGCAAACAGCAAAGACAGGAAAAACGTCAGCAAATCTGCAATACACTTACTCCAGAAGCAGTTAAAATTGCTCTTGAACAACTTGACGAAGAAAGTCGTCGGCTGGGAATTGAGCGACGACAACTTAAACGTCAGCAAAATGCTGTATTACATCCTCTCCAGCAGTTAATTGCAGCGACAGATGCGCGAATTAACGAACTGAAACAACAGCGTAAAGCACTGTCCCGGCAATTACAAGCTCAGATGCACGCTACCTACAGCCTGACTAATTTTTCTGGGCGATCGCTATCATTACAGCAATTGATGCCAGGAGGCTCCCCTACTGGCACAGGAGACTGTTGTGCCCCAAAGCTGCTCCATTATGCGGCAACACATAATTTAAAACCATTGGCAATGGCGGAATTTTGGTGGGGAGTGTCTTCAGTAAATCAGGATAAAATTCAGGGAGAATTTTATGGAGCGTGTGCTGAACGATGTCAGCCATTGATGGGGTTTTTGCTCTCTGGGTTAAGGTATAACCCCCCAGCCCCCTTACCTGCAATGGAAGGGCGAGTAAGAAGCCCCTCCCCTGATAGTGGAGGGGTTTGGGGAGAGGTCATACCCATTATTTATGAAGACGAATGGCTGATTGCTGTGAACAAACCGACTGGATTACTTTCAGTACCTGGGCGTTATAGCGATCGCCAAGATAGTGTCTTGAGTCGCTTTCGTCATCTGTTACCGGATGGGATGACGCTTGCATCTGTGCATCGCCTAGATCAGGAAACTTCTGGAATTTTGTTGTTGGCACGCGATCGTCAAATCCATCGACAACTCAGCCAGCAGTTTCAGCAACGTCAGGTTCACAAGGTTTATGAAGCAATACTTTCCGGTGCTGTGACAGTTGAACAAGGTGTGATTGAATTGCCACTGTGGGGAGATCCTGAAAATCGCCCTTATCAAAAAGTTAATTGGCAGCACGGTAAACCCAGCTTGACACACTTCCAGGTTATAGCGAGGGAACAAGATTACACCCGCGTAGAATTCACGCCCCTCACAGGACGCACCCATCAATTAAGGGTTCATGCGGCTGATGCGCGAGGGCTTGGGGTAAGTATTTTAGGCGATCGCCTTTATGGATGCTGTGCAGTTACCAGTCGCTTACATCTGCACGCCAGGGAACTTCATTTCAAGCATCCGCAATTAGAAAAAAACGTTCATTTACAAGCAATTACACCCTTTTAACGCTCAACGAAGAGGACTTGGGGACAAGAAAAATTAGGGACAAGAGGAAAGACTTGTTGCAATTACTCATACCAATTTACGAAAGAATTGATACAAATTTTTTTGCCTCCCCTGCTCCCCCTGCTTCTCCTGCCCCCTCTCTTGCCTATAAAGGTGGAGCTGGAAGTGGCTTTGCTGCAACTGCAAAAGGTGAGCGTCCGCCCTGTCCCACTTCAAACTGATTCATCATATCGTGGTCTTCGTGAACCGCATTGTGGCAGTGTGACATATATTTACCTGTATTAGGGCCAAACTTACCAATTACTCGTATAGTTTCGTTTTCCCCAACATAAAAGACATCTTTCAACCCACGCTCGTAAGGAAAAGGTGGTCTCCCATTACGGTCAAGCATTAGGCAATCAATTAGGTGAAGGTGGATAGGATGAAACGCACGACCTGATGGGTTAGACAATTTCCAGATTTCAACATCGCCTAATCTAGGATTAGCATCAATTCGGATGTTATTCCAGGTTTTGCCATTGATCACCCACAGATTATTAGAGCGCTCATACTTAAATTCTCTGGTTCGCACTGCTGAAGATTCTGGGATAGGCTGGATTGTACGTAACCTAGAGGGAATAGAGCTATTATCTGGTTCACGCCGCACAACATCAAAGCGCATAATTTGATTCGTACCATCGTAATTTGTGTTGTTAGGAAGTACGAGATTTCGCAGCACTACCTGAGAGCCGACTGGGTATTTAGAAAAGTCAATAATAAATTCGTAACGTTCTGCCGTCGCCAACCGGAAATTTTTGACTTTAACTGGTGCGCTCATTAATCCAGCATCAGTGCCAATCATAATAAAATCATCGCCGTTGCTCAGGGCAAGATTATAAGAGCGCGAAATCGAACCATTCAAGATCCGGAAACGGTACTTACAGGTATCTACCTCCATGCGCGGCCAAGGCGCACCATTGACCAAAATAACATCACCATATTGACTAATTTCACCTTGGGTATTAAAAACTAACCTGCCAGTATTAGTAAACTGCTTATCTTGGATAAACAGTGGTACGTCGTATTTACCCTTGGGTAAAGGTAGTCCAAGCTCAAAGTCATCTTGAACAAAGTACATACCTGCCAAACCCATATAAATATTACGCGCAGTATTATGAATGGCGTGGTCGTGATACCATAACGTAGCCGCTCGTTTGTTCGGATAGACGTAATCTTTGTAGAAACCCGGTCGTGTCAAATCTTCAGCATAGCCATCGTACTGCGGTAACGATGCCATGCCATGCAAGTGAACTGATGTTGGTGTGTCGACACTGTTATTGATAAAGCGAATAATTGATTGTCGCCCTTGACGTTGCTTAATTGTGGGGCCAGGAGCAATACCGTTATACGCCCATATCTGCGTTGTTAGCCCAGGCAAAATATTGACCTGAGCTTTTTTCATCGTGATCTGGTAGTAATCTGTGGTCGCATTACTCCGCACTGGTTTAAGTACTGGCGGTATGGGAAGTTTAACACTAAAACGAGTAGGCTGAGGACTACCAGCAGTTGCTGCTTGTCCACGAGATAGCAAGCCTATAGGAATCAGCAAAGAACCACCTGTAAGCGCTCCTAGCTTCAGGGCTTCTCGTCTAGTTATTTTTATCACTTTTATTTCTTTATTGGTGTATTGCGAAATTGGCCTGAATGGTTCTAGCAATCAGTAGATTTGAAAAAGTTTGAAATCCTAAGATTTACGTACTATACAAACACATCATCTTGTGTATTAGCGTAAATAGGTCATTTGACCTTTTTACAAACCATCTTTTATTAGTTGCATAGTATTTTTTATTTTTTGTAAATTTTTGTTTGTTTGTTAAATTTACAAATATATTCACAAAAAGTCAACCAGTTAGTAATTAAATTAAACCTTACACCACTACAAGTGACAGAATTCCTGCTTCACTGTTTGCATCTCTACTTGTTTTTAAATTTAGGAAAGCCAACACCTTCTTCACTGAATTTTTTAAGTCAGTGAAAAAGTTTTTGTACGCTGGTTATAAATTTTTAAGTGACTTCTGGAGAGGAAACTTATCTACAACGTTCAGCCATTCAATCTATTTTTTTAGTACAGTTAATTGCTGACTAAAACCATTATAATTTAATGCTTTTCCTTGATGTTAAGTCACGAGTGGTGTAGAGCAGAAATCAAGAAGAAACAGTCTATCGCCGTGTAGATAACGGCTATGCTGAAGGACACGCACAATTACAAACAACTGAAGTGCGTAGGCGTAGCCAGCACTACATAGCAGTCCTAAATAATTTGTGAAAATTATATATCTCTTTCTTCCCTTGGCGTTTTGATCGCAGTCATCATGTCATTCTTAGTCATATCATATCCACATAATTAGTTACGATTACCTACAGCCATTGCACCCCACCCCCAACCCCTCCCCGCTCTTCGGGAGGGGAAACAAAGCGTAGCTTTGGCGGGGTGGGGTTCTTAGGGTTTAATAAGTAATCAAGCGGACATGATATCAGTAGCATATTTAAAAACATTGCTTCCACCTGGAACTCGTGACAATCGACTTGATTTTTAAATTTGTATGTGATAATTTCTGCTTGTAGTCATTTAAACGGTTATCCGGCCGATTTACCGTATATAAAGGAATTAATATCGCGGTTAAGAGACTTCCCAATAAAAAATATCCAAGTAATGCTTGTGAAATTACTGCACAAAATTGGATGATTTATTCCTTGAAAATCCTTAATGAGCGGTAAAGACAGGAGTCCTGGAGTTTACCTATAGGCTCTCATTCTTATCTTTTCTCTAATCAAAGGAGTAATAAAAAAGTTGCTGAATCGATTTTAAAAAATCTTATTTCTATTGCCAGAACGCTTAGTCAATTCCTTTAGTGTCTTATTGTATGGGGTCAATCCAAAAAAACTCATACTCCTGCTCTTAAAGCTTTCTTGGCACAGCGTGCCATTCTGCCGACTCTGGTAAATCTAAAATTCAAAATTACATGACTAAAGTATTGATTCTCGATGCCAACCAACAACCGTTGTATCCAGTACGCATCAGCCGTGCTAGGCTGCTATTATCACAAGGTAAAGCTACTGTCTTCCAGCGATATCCCTTTACTATAATTCTGAAGGAGTCCCTTTCTCATCTCACACTTGAGCAACTTGGCTTCAAGATTCACCCCGGTGTTAAAACTACTAATACTATTGTCGGCAAAGATAAAAAAATTTGATATTAATCTTAGTCGCCTCCCAAACGGAGGAATTATGAATAAACAGTCTATCGTCGTGTAGATAACGGCGATGCACAAGGACACGCACAATTACAAATAACTGAAGTGTGTAGGCGTAGCCCAACCTAGCCATCGCTTCAAACAGGGGATATTTACCGCCTGTTACCCCCAGATGGTGATATCCACGCCGTCAAAACCACATCCCAGAGCGCATTTGTATCCATCCATCTTCTGGATTAATGATATTGGTAGCATCTTGCATTCCCAGTTCATCCCAGAATCTCACAGCCTCAAATCCTTTCGTGGATATTCCAACGCTCCCTGCAAAGAGAAAGAAGAAAAAGAATATGCCCAAGTATCCTAGACCACAACCCCCTGTATTCGAACGAGTTGAAGACGAACGTCTGCACCGCAAGCAACGCCTAGCCGCAGCTTTTCGCCTATTCGGTAAGTTTGGTTTCAGTGAGGGAATCGCCGGCCATATTACAGCTCGTGATCCAGAGTTTACAGACCATTTCTGGGTGAATCCATTAGGAACTTACTTCGGTCACATCCGAGTTTCTGACTTGCTGTTAGTTAACAAAGAAGGCGAGGTGGTTAAAGGTGATGCTGAAGTGAATCGAGCTGCTTTCGCCATCCATTCTCAGATTCATGAAGCTCGGCCTGATGTGATCGCGGCGGCTCACGCCCATTCAATTTATGGTAAAGCCTGGTCTAGTTTGGGGCGTCTCCTTGACCCTTTGACTCAAGATTCCTGTGCTTTTTACGAAGACCATGCCCTATTTGATGACTTCACAGGTGTTGTTTTAGAAACTTCTGAAGGTCAGCGACTGGCGGAAACTTTGGGGACAAACAAAGCCATAATCCTTCGTAACCACAGCATTTTAACTGTGGGACATACGGTAGATGAAGCTGCCTTTTGGTACATTAATTTAGAGCGATCGTGCCAAGCCCAATTACTGGCAGAAGCTGCGGGTAGACCTACTACTATCAAACACGAAACAGCGCGTTTAACACAAACTCAAGTGGGGTCGCATACAAGTGGGTGGTTCGGTTTCCAGCCCCTCTACGACAGAATTGTGCGCGAAGAACCTGATTTGCTGAATTAGTGCTGTGTTTTTAGCACTGGGATAACAGGCAAAGAAGTATTGATAAACATAAATCAATTTACTATGACTAATTATATAGAACTGCTGCGATCGCGCTACGGTGAAATTCCCTTTAATCCCGAAATTGAATGGAACGATTCTCTAACAGCACTATTATCTCACCGTTCAATTCGGTCTTATCTATCCGATCCTCTACCACCAGGAACTCTGGAGTTGCTAATTGCAGCCGCCCAATCTGCATCTACTTCCTCTAATTTGCAAACCTGGAGTGTGGTAGCAGTTGAAAATCAAGAACGCAAGGAGGAGTTATCCAAGTTAGCGGGGAACCAAGCACATATTAAGCAGGTTCCTTTATTTTTGGTTTGGTTAGCAGATTTGGCGCGTCTAAGTTCCGTTGCTGATAGTCGTGGCATATCTCACGATGCGCTGGAATACTTGGAAATGTTTGTGATGGCAACAGTTGATGCAGCGTTGGCGGCGCAAAATGCAACAGTTGCAGCCGAGTCACTCGGTTTAGGTACAGTATATATCGGTGGAATTCGCAACCATCCGCAAGAGGTAGCAGAGATTTTGAATTTGCCCTCCTCTGTGTATGCTGTATTTGGGCTGTGTGTCGGCTATGCAAATCCAGAGGTAGAAGCAGCGATTAAGCCACGTTTGCCACAATCAGCTGTGCTGCACCGCGAAACTTATAAATTGGCAGATCAACAAGAAGCGATCGCTCACTACAACGACATCATCAAAGAATTCTATACTGAACAAAAGATGAATGTCCCTGGTGATTGGTCAGAACACTCAGCCCAACGGATTGCAACCGTAGAATCACTGAGAGGACGCGATCGCTTACGTGAAGCTCTTCATCACCTCGGTTTCAAGTTACTCTAAATAAGAAAAATCAAGATTATGGATTTGCAACTCCGTGGCAAAATCGCTTAGTGACAGCTGCTAATAAAGGTTTAGGCAAAGCTACAGCGAGGCAATTTGCCTGTGAGGGTGCAAAATTTGCCATCTGCGCCCGCAGTGAGCTAAGTAAAAGGGACTATTTATTGGGTTATAAAACGAAAAATTATGGAAGTTGCTCTGACCCATCCCAAATTTTTTGGGATGTTTCCCAGTCTCCAGTCCCCAGTCCCTAGTTCCTAGTACCGGAGCGGCGTCCCGCCACCAACATAGGGTATGGTGGGGGACTCCTCGCCGCGACCAGTTAAAATTCAAATTTTTTGTAAATACTCAGGTGGAACGTGATCCACTAACCAAACACCATTAGCAGAACAATAGAAAATGTAACCAGCCTGATGCATTGCCGCAGCATATACAGCAAAAACTACTGCTTTTCCATATCTTGCACCAACAGCTTTTGCTGTCGCAATATCCTTCGACAAATGGACATGATGGCGTGACATTTTGCAAAGTCCTGTTTGCAGAATTGACTCTACAGATTTACGCGCCGTGCCGTGATAAAGCTCGTCTGGGGGAACAACAGCTTCTAATTGTAAATCGACTTTTACAGTATGTCCTTGGTTCGCACGAATCAGAGTACCTGTAGAATCAAAAGAAAAGCGTTGTTTATCGTTGTATTCAACTACCGTTTCTAATTCTTGACGGGTAATCGGAAACTTATTTTTAGCACAAGCGGTAAGTAGTTCATCAACAGCAACCCAGCCATTGGGGGTAAGTTTAATTCCAATTGCATCCGGTGTGTGTCGCAAATATTTGCTGAGATATTTGCTGATTTTGACCAGGCGAGAATCACTCATTTGATGAAGTAGTCATTGGTCATTAATTATTGTTTTTTGGTACATACCCCGTTTTTAAAGGGGGCGAAAAAAATTTATTATATTACTTATGTATTATATTACAATACATTAAAACTTTTATTGATGGTTTTAGTTTGTGTAAATTGACACAATTGGTCTTATCATCATGGCTAATGCTACTCCAAGCATGACAATGAGCGTCACCTTCCCACCAGGAACGAGTGATTGATTTATGCCATCTGAGTTGTCTTGTTCTTGACGTTGCTTCCAACTCATTAACACCGGAATAATTCCACCTAGAACTGAGATACTAAATGTTCCAGTGTAATCTAGAGCAGTAAAAAAGATGCTGGGATTGAGCGTTCCGAGAGTCATTGGAGGGAAAATAGCCAGCGAATAGAGGGGGAGGCGACTAGAAAGTTTGCGCTGTGCAATGAGGAAAATATCTTTGAGTAAATCTAGCAAGCCGTAGACAAATCCAATGAATGATGTAGCGATCGCAAACTCTGAAAAAATGGATACTAGCACTCCTAACCATTCCCCCGCACCACCTGCTCGGAGAACTTGCAGTGGGTCAAAAATAATTTTACCGTTAGATGTACCATGTAGCATATCAGGACTGATGCTTCCTAAAATTACGGTATTCCATGCCAAGAACATAATTAGAGGAATCACAGAACCAATAAAGATGGACTGACGAATTTTGTGGGCATCACCTTCGAGTTGCGTCACAACTAGAGGCACAACGTTTTGGAAAAATAGCGCCACAGACATCACAGAAATGGCACTACCAAGGGCACTCCAGTTCTGAAATAACAGTTGGGTACTCTGAATGTGTCCTCCTGCCAACAACAATAGTCCCAAGAAGGAAACGATAACAATTCCGACAAAGGCGCTGTTTAATTTCTCAATAAACTTTTCTCGCCCAAGATACATAATCCCACCAAATAAGAGCGTGAAAGCCATTGTCCCCACCCACGAAGGCAATATCTGCACACTCCAGATTTTTGCCGTTGCAGATTCTAAAATATCTCCACCTTCGGTAATGTATGCTACCAAGAGGGCATAGTGCATGAATAAATATACCCCGCCTGTAAGTCGCCCTCCCACCTTACCAAGGATCTTCTCAACAACTCCCAAAAAACCTATATTTGCACGCCCTTCTGTTCGCATCGTATTTAAGGTTACCTCTGCAACCAATAACCCTGAAACTAAAGCGTAGAGCCAAACAGCAATTAGCCCAGATGTGGATGGTACAATCCCAGATGGCAGGGTAACGGCTGGTAAGGCAAGAATCCCAGCCCCAATGGTGGTTCCCACAATTAATGCAGTACTTCCCAATACGCTACCCGGTTGATGATTGAGCTTTTTTCCATCAAATTCGAGATGAGAAAACAACCGTGTGACTTGCTCTGAATCTTGAAGAACAGTCTTTATGGGAACCATACTGAATAACCGTACTTAAACCCAAAAGTTTATATTAACATATGTAAATTTTATCAACGAAGGTAGTTCTTGCTGAGGGCAGTTATCAAAGAAGGCAGAGAGTAGGAGAGATTGCGGTATAGTTCCAGGGATATGCGATGAGATGGAACTGGTAAAACAAATAAACCTACTGCTTGTCACCACTCTCAATAAATAATCAGTACAGTTTAAGTAGTAAAAATAATAATTCTCAATAGATTTGGGTTTATAAGCGATTGAGTATATCTGGACTACGTAAGCTATGTCAATATATTTGCATTAACTATTAACAGCGATCGCTGCAAAAATAAAAATAATTGACAGAGACACTATTGAGTAATAATGTCAGGAGGAGTTTTAAAACTCTAACCAGTAAAAACAGCGATCGCACTGTTTGAAACACATAAAATCAGATTTCTCAGGTTTCTTAATTAACGTGCTAAAACCCTAATGCTTATTAGCAAAATACAGTTGTTTAGTCTTATGGGTCTAAAGCGTTTTCGCAGTGGACGCTATGTCATCAGAGTTTTTTCATTCTTACTCACTCTGATGTTTGTTTTGTTTGTAGGAAGCCAGAGTTTTGGTTCCCCACCTAAATTAACTGAAACTGAAATACTTTGGGACACCTATGGTGTACCGCATATCTATGCGAAGGATAACCAAAGTGCCTTCCAATCTTTTGGTTGGGCCCAGATGCAGAGTCATGGTAACCTGCTTTTGCAGCTCTACGGTCAAGCACGGGGACGTGCTGCCGAATATTGGGGAGATGAGTACCTAGAATCAGATAACTCAGATCTTGCACCTGGAAATATGAATGTCAATTCCATGACTAAGTGCTAAAGGTCGAAGCCGTTCAATATCCAGTAGTAATAAAGACAAGACTAAATGAGGTAGAAAAGTAGAGAGTGCAAG
>JAESGI010000233.1_pt1 | contig 31898 bp, 31 predicted proteins | sample 9269671 | NCBI WGS metagenome assembly JAESGI01 (sample SAMN14515641, study PRJNA621666) | algae metagenome | isolation source: Nostoc indistinguendum CM1-VF10 and co-occurring heterotrophs from gravelly... | place: USA: Clark Mountains, San Bernardino, California | collected 1998-06-05 | reverse complement strand
CCCCCCCCCCCCACCCCCCCCCCCCCCCCCCCCCCCCCCCCCCCCCCCCCCCCCCCCCCCCCCCCCCCCCCCCCCCCCCCCCCCCCCCCCCCCCCCCCCCCCCCCCCCCCCGCCCCCCCCCCCCCCCCCCCCCCCCCCCCCCCCCCCCCCCGAAACCAAAAAAAGCGAGCACGGAAAGCCGGAAAAACTTCAAATAAAAAAATATGCATATTGCTTTTCGATGTTATCAAATTGCTGAAAAATAAATGAAATACAGTTCTAGTACTTGTGAGTAAAGCTGCAGTTTAAAGAGGGTAGAAGTTTAGAATAACTATAAATTATTGGTGTAAAATAAAGATATTCAATAGTTTATAATTGCTGCAGTAACAAAACGACGTTGTCAAATCTTCTCGGAATCATTTTTGCATCTTATTCATTCATAATCACTAAAAAATATGAATTATGAATACCAACAGACTTTCCGAAGCGATGGAAAAAGCGCTTAGTGATCAAATGAATAAAGAGATCCATGCAGCACACGTTTTTCTATCATACGGAATTTGGGCAGATGACAAAGGATACCAGGGAATTGCCAACTTCCTTTACAGGCACGCTCAGGAAGAAAGAAATCATTCTATCAAATTTATGGAATATGTGCTGAATAGAGGTGGTAAACCGAAAGTGGAAGCAATACCTGCACCACCGGCTGATCCGGAGTCTTTAACAGCATGTTTTGAAGGGGTCTTCAAACACGAAGTAGATAATACAACAGCTATTTACAGGCTTGTAGATATGGCGCTAGAGGAAAAAGACTGGGCGACGTGGAACTTTATGCAATGGTTCGTTCAGGAACAGATTGAAGAAGAAACATTGGCCATGAACCTTATGGACAAACTTAAAATCGCAGGTGGTGACCGTGCTACCGACGAATCATTATTTACTTTGGATAAAACATTGGAAAAAGCACCGAATGATGTGCCTCTCGCACAGGAAGCAACGGGTGACAATCCGTAAAATAAGATTTATTAATGAGTCTTTAAAAAATCTGTCAGCTTCTGGCAGATTTTTTTTATTCACTATAGTTTTATTTCTATAAAATTGTACGGATAAAATTATTCATTATTCAGTGAATTTAAATATATTTAGTATCTAATTAATAATAAATTAAATTACTATGAAAAATCTTAAGAAAATTTCAAGAGAACAATTAAAACAAGTAAAAGGTGCAGGTCCTAATGTTCCGGCATGTCCTGTGGGACATTTGTGGAGATGCGAAGCACTTGGAGTATGTGATGAAGAACTTGATCAGTGGGATTGTCTTTGCGGATGTTATCCTGTAGATAAAATTCCTCATCCAACATCTGCTTCAAGATAAACAAAGCCCTCTCAAAAGAGGGTTTTTTAATTATATTTGTACATCATTTTGAAATCTTATTTTCCTTGTCATTAAAGCAATGCAATAATATTAGAGATTATCAATAAATATTCTAAGCTAAAATTACTATCTTTGCACACTCATAATTCAAAGATTATAGTTTCGAGTTTAAATTAATTATTTAATATAACTTTAAATCCTAAGCTCTAAACATTAAACCTTGAATTTTAAACATTAAACTTTGAATCTAACGTTATGAAATGTGGAATCGTAGGCTTACCGAATGTAGGTAAATCAACTCTTTTTAACTGTCTGAGCAACGCAAAAGCACAGTCGGCCAACTATCCTTTCTGTACCATCGAACCCAACCTGGGAACAGTTTCCGTACCGGACCAGAGATTGTTCGAGCTGGAAAAAATAGTAAAACCGGAAAGAGTTTTGCCAGCGGTTGTAGAAATCGTGGATATTGCAGGATTGGTGAAAGGAGCGAGCAAGGGAGAAGGATTGGGAAACCAGTTTTTGGCAAACATCCGCGAATGTGAGGCGATTATCCATGTATTGAGATGTTTTGATAATGGAAATATCGTACACGTAGAAGGTTCCGTAGATCCGTTAAGAGACAAAGAAATTATCGATATCGAACTCCAGCTGAAAGACCTTGAAACGGTAGGAAAAGCGGTTGAAAAAGCTAAGAAATTCATCAAATCAGGAAAAAAGGAAGATATCCTTGCATATGAAACATTGCAGAGCCTTCAGAAATTTTTGGAAGACGGTAAGAATGCCAGAGAATTTTCAACCGATGATTTCACTAAAACCATTGTCGGAGAGGTTCAGCTTTTAACCAACAAACCGGTGCTTTATGTTTGTAATGTGGATGAAAACTCCATCAAAAACGGAAATGAATGGATCGGTAAAATTGAAGAAATGGCTAAAAATGAAGGAGCTGAAGTCGTTGTATTGGCCGCTCAGATTGAAGCAGATATCAACGAACTGGAAACGTTTGAAGAAAGAGAAATTTTCCTTGAAGAATTAGGTCTTACGGAACCGGGGGTAAACCGTCTGATCAGAAAAGCGTATGATTTGTTGAAACTTCAGACCTATTTTACGGCCGGAGTTAAGGAAGTAAGAGCCTGGACGATCGGACAGGGATGGACAGCACCTCAGGCTGCAGGAGTAATCCACACCGATTTTGAAAAAGGTTTCATTCGTGCGGAAGTCATCAAATACGATGACTATATGCAATACGGTTCCGAAGCAAAAGTGAAAGAAGCCGGAAAGCTTTCGGTAGAAGGTAAAGAATACATCGTGAAAGATGGTGACATCATGCACTTCAGATTCAACGTCTAGAAAATATTAAAGTTAGTTATTATAGAAAAACGCTTCCGATTTATTTTGGGAGCGTTTTTTGCATTCATGTCCGAAACTTTTAAGTATGAAACTTTTATATTTCCTTACGTTTATCTTCTTTTTTTCGTGCTCGGAAACGGCTGAAGACCGGTGTTTTGCCGGCTTGAAAGATAAATTGACTTACTATCAGGAGAAAAAGCCCTTTACAGTAGATCAGATCAGAGAAAATAAACCGGATTACCTTGAAATTATAAACCTTAAAAAATATCGGTCCTTTAAACAAGACAGTATTGAGTCAATACATCGATATGACTCTGATGAAGCTCAGGAGGCAAGATGGAAAACACATCAGGAAGAGTATAAAATGTTTGAGGAAAAATTTTCAGATCAATTCTCTTGTTCAAATAAACAGCTAGTGGGGAATATAGCATATGCCATAGGCCGCAATGCCTTGGGATTCTGGCTGCTCAAAATTGAAAATGATAAATCTCTCGCATATTTTTTGGGTCTGAGTTTTAGTCATTATTATCTAAACGATATTCAGCAAAAGCCAATCATCAACGGTGGTTTTCTTGAATTGGAGGGCAGTCTTGTGAAAATTGTGAAAGTTCCCGGGTTACCCGGATATGATGATTATTCCGCGATAAGTGATGGTAAATTGTTCAGACTTAATCTAAAAGATATTACAAAAGATTCTGATCATGACGGCTATAATGACATCTTTGAAAAAAGTTTCGGACTTAATCCTGAAAATAATGATACAGATGGTGACGGGATTTCTGATTTTGATGATCTTAATCCCATGTTCAGATCCTCAAAAAATAAGTTTACCAAACTTTATGAATTATTGATGCCTCAATATGGAGATACGGAAGGAAATTTAAAGAAAATGCATTACACATTCACTGTTTTTGAAAATGATTGCGATTATTTTCACCAGGTCAGTACAGACTACCGCGTTTTATTTATTCCTGAAAATAACAATAAGAAAACGTATTACGTAAAGATGACAGATGTTACAAGAGAAAATATTTCTAAGATAAAGAAAGATAAAGAAAATCCGGATAATTTTTTTATTTCAACATCAGGCAGCAGTTATGTAAGTGACTATTCCGCCGAATACAAAAACGGGAAATGGGAGCTGGAAATAATTGGAGGAATTGTTATTTAATACTAAAACACAATATTTTTGTACATTTGAATTATACAAATTTTAAGTATGGAAAAAACAGCACATACTTCCTATGCATCACTGGACGATTTTTACCTCGAAATGACCTCCAAGCTCGGAACAGATTTTGAAAGCATATTTCCCAAAGGCCTTCACAAAGAAATCGGACATTTCAATGTATTTGATATTGCACAGACCTTAGAAAAGGTGAAACTAACTTCAGAAATGCCCTACAACAGGCGGAAATATTATAAAATCAGTCTGATCAGAGGAAGAAACAGAGCAGAATACGCAGATAAGATCATTCAGATAAAAAACAATGCTTTGTTGTTTGCTACTCCCAAAGTTCCTTACCACTGGGTTCCCGAAGATACAAACCAATCCGGAAGTTTCTGTGTATTTACAGAAGATTTTTTTATTAAAGACAAATCATACAACACACTTGAAGATCTGCCAATCTTTCAGCCCGGAAATATTCCCTTATTTGAAATTGATGATACGCTTGCTAACGAAATTGAACAGCTTTTCAGAAAGATCAAAAAGGAAATCGACTCCGATTATATATTTAAATACGACCTCATCCGGAATTATGTGCTTGAACTTATTCATTACGGACAAAAACTGCAGCCCGCTTCAAAATTATCAACCTCAAGCGATTCTTCCTTACGGGTAGTTTCTCTGTTTATCGAATTGCTGGAAAGACAGTTTCCTATAGAATCATCAGATCAAAGACTGCAGCTGAAAACTGCAAAAGACTATGCCGACCGACTAGCCGTTCATGTGAATTATTTGAACAAAAAATTAAAGGAAAGCACTGGGAAAACCACAACGGAAATCATAGCCGAAAGAATTGTACAGGAAGCCAAAATCATGCTCAGACAAACCCGGTGGAATATTTCCGAGATTTCTTATGCGTTGGGATTTGAGGAGATCGCTCATTTTTCCAATTTCTTTAAAAAGAAAACATCACTGGCGCCTATGGAATTCCGGTCTTGATTTGAATTTTGCAAATTTCAGTTTGATTAAAGCAAATAGTCGCAACCCAAAATAGCTGAACTTTGTTTCATCAAAAAAATAAAACATAATGGAAGCAAGAACCAAAATTGCATTAGTTACCGGCGGAAGCCGAGGTTTAGGAAGAAATTCAGCAATTAAAATCGCTCAGAAAGGGCTGGATGTCATCATCACCTACAACAGTAACAAAGAAGAAGCGGACAAAGTGGTAAGTGAAATCCAGGCATTGGGAAGAAAATCAATCGCTTATCAGCTCGATACAAAAAATATAGGAAGCTTTGATGCTTTCGTAGAAACCGTTGGAGATCATCTTGAGGAAAACATAGGAAGCCGAAACATTGATTATTTAGTGAATAATGCAGGAACGGCCCTGTATGCACCGATTCCTGATGTTACAGAAGAGCAGCTGGATGATGTAGTGGATATTCATTTCAAAGGCGTATTTTTCCTGACACAGAAATTCTTACCATTCATTAATGATAACGGAGGAATTATCAATGTTTCTTCAGGACTGGCAAGATTTGCATTACCGGGATCTTCCGTTTACGGTTCTATAAAAGCTGGGGTAGAAATGCTCACAAGATATATGGCCAAAGAACTGGGATCAAGAAAGATCAAAGCTAATGTTGTTGCTCCGGGTGCTATTGAAACAGACTTCGGAGGCGGAAGAACAAGAGATGATGAGCATGTCAATGCGATGATTGCAGGAAATACGGCATTAGGAAGAGCAGGCCTTCCGGATGATATCGGCGGCGTAGTAGCTTTCCTTTGTACGGAAGACGCAGGCTGGATCAACGGGCAGAGAATTGAAGCTTCCGGCGGAATGTTTTTGTAATTAAAATCAGTCTGTCATTCTGAACGAAACAAAGTGAAGTGAAGAATCTCATACAAGAAGTGGAGATTCTTCCTTTTTATATCCAAGATTTTCAGAGCTGCAGACAGGCTTGATATCAGCTATATTTTAGACAAATTCTCAATCGCTCTTTCCAAAGTTTCCTGTTTTTTAGCAAAACATAAGCGGATGACATTTTCATTCAGTTTATTTTTATAAAAAGATGAAAACGGAACACTTGCTACTTTATGGGAAATGGTCAGTTCACGGGCGAAATCAATATCGCTTTGATCGGATATTTTATTGTATTTCAAAGCCTGGAAGTACGTTCCTTCGCAATCCAGCAATTCAAAAGAAGTATTTGATAATCCTTGTCTTAAAAAATCTCTTTTTTCCTGAAAGAATTTACTTAAACCGTTGTAATGATCAGGATTTTTCATGTATTCTGCCAAAGCAAGCTGCATTGGCGTATTCACCGAAAACACATTGAATTGGTGAACTTTTCTGAATTCTGCAGTCAGATTTTCAGGAGCGGCACAATAGCCAACTTTCCAACCTGTCACATGAAACAATTTCCCGAAGGATGCAACCAGCAGACTTCTTTCTTTCAATTCGGGATATTGGCAGATGCTTAGATGCGGTTTTCCGTCGAAAACAATATTTTCATATACTTCATCACTTAATATAAGAATGGAAGTATCTTTAACGATGGCGATAAGTTCCTGAATATCATTTTCTTTTAAAATTTTTCCGGCAGGATTGTTCGGATTGTTAATGATAATCATTCTGGCCTTGTCCGTAACCAGATTCTTTATGGCGTTCCAGTTGATTTCATAGTCAGGCGCTTTCATCTCAAAACGTTTTACAATTCCTCCGAAAAGTTCAACAGTTGGCTCGTAACAATCATAGGCCGGTTCAAAAATAATCACTTCGTCATCTCTTTTTATAAAGCTGGCAATGGCTGTAAAAATGGCTTGGGTACCGCCCGCTGTTACGGTAATTTCCTGATCTGGATGATAGACCGTCTGATGAGCACTTTCAATTTTTTTTGCAATTTCTTCCTTTAAGCCAATCATTCCACCCATCGGAGCATATTGGTTAAACCCTTTTTTAATAAAATGATCAACGTAGTTTAACAGCTCAGGATCCGGCATGAAATCCGGGAATCCCTGTGAAAGATTAATGGCTTCGTTTTCATTAGCCAGCTGTGTCATCTGGCTGAAAATGGTTGTTCCTACATTGGAAAGCTTTGACAATGGAAGTTGTATCATTCAAGATCTTTTAGAATACCGAATTTAGTCTAAAATTTTTAATGCACTTCTATTTGATTTGAATAATTTCAGGTACATGGTTAATACTTATTTTGAATTTAAATTAAATCTTTTCCCTGTGAAAGTCAAAAGAAAGTTCAGAAATGCGTTGAGTCTATGGAATAACAAAAACCAATTATTAGTTTCTGAGAAGTCATTAATTTCACTTCACTTCTCACCTCTCACCTCTTACTTCTCACTTCTCACTTCTTACTTTCTACTCAACTCCTAATTAAATATTTCTCAATTCAATATACATCCGCCAACAAAATTTTTAAATGAATTCCCTTTATTGTTCTTTATTTTGTTGAATAATGCGATTACAGGATTAAGCATGTAAAAACCGTGGATTTTCAGCAAAATATTCGTGAAAAATAATCTAAAATCTTCGGATATTTTTCATCAATTTCGTATTTTTGTATGTTTGCTGAAATAACATATGTCACAAGAAATAAATCCAATCTATTCCGAAGATAATATCAGAACCCTTGATTGGCAGGAACACATTCGTTTGCGCCCCGGAATGTACATCGGGAAGCTGGGAGACGGTTCTTCTGCCGATGATGGGATTTACATTTTGCTGAAAGAAATCCTGGACAATTCCATTGATGAGTTCAGGATGAAAGCCGGTAAAAGAATCGAAATAAAAGTAGATGACGGCAAGGTCACTATCCGCGATTTCGGAAGGGGTATTCCGCTCGGAAAAGTGGTGGACGCTGTTTCTAAAATGAATACCGGAGGAAAGTACGACAGTAAGGCCTTCAAAAAATCGGTAGGTCTAAACGGGGTCGGTACAAAGGCGGTAAATGCCTTGTCCGAATATTTTCGCGTTCGCTCGTTCCGCGACGGAAGATTGAAAATGGCTGAGTTTTCCAAAGGGATGATTACCGAAAACTACGATGAAAAAGATACTTCAGACCGAAACGGAACAGAGATCTCTTTCATTCCCGATGGTGATATTTTCCTGAATTTTAAATTCAGAAAAGAGTATATCGAAAGAATGCTCCGGAATTATGCATACCTTAATCCCGGGCTTAAAATATTTTTCAACGGCGAAACTTTTTATTCCGAAAACGGACTGAAAGATTTGCTCGATGAAGAACTTGAAAATGAAACCCTTTACCCAATCGTTCATCTTAAGGATAATGATATTGAAGTAGCGATTACACATACGGATAAATCCCAGACGGAAACGTATTTTTCTTTCGTTAACGGACAAAATACAACTCAGGGTGGAACACACCTCAATGCCTTCCGTGAAGCGTACGTGAAAACCATTCGTGAGTTTTTCAATAAAAATTTCGATGCTTCTGACGTCAGAAAGTCCATCGTTGCAGCTATTTCCATTAACGTCGAAGAACCTGTTTTTGAATCCCAGACCAAAACAAAACTTGGTTCCAATGACATCGGACCAAACGGACCAACGGTAAGAACTTTCGTCATTGATTTCCTGAAGAGCAAATTAGATAATTTCCTCCATAAAAATCCTGAAGTTGCTGAAGCGATTCAAAGGAAAATTTTAATTTCAGAAAGAGAAAGAAAAGAACTTTCCGGAATCCAAAAGCTGGCCAGGGAAAGGGCTAAAAAAGTTTCCCTTCATAATAAAAAGCTCCGTGACTGCAGACAGCATTACAATGATCAGAAAAACGAACGAAAAGGAGAAACCCAGATTTTCATTACAGAGGGTGATTCGGCATCAGGATCTATTACCAAATCCAGGGATGTCGAAACACAAGCCGTATTTTCATTAAAAGGAAAACCTTTGAACTGTTACGGACTGACCAAAAAAGTAGTGTACGAAAATGAAGAGTTTAACCTTCTTCAGGCTGCTCTGAATATTGAAGAAAGTCTGGAAGATTTGCGATACAATCAGGTGATTATTGCAACGGATGCCGATGTAGACGGAATGCATATCCGTTTGCTGATGATCACGTTCTTCCTGCAGTTTTTCCCGGATCTTATTAAAAACGGACACCTGTACATTCTTCAGACTCCATTGTTCAGGGTTAGGAATAAAAAAGAAACAAGATATTGTTATTCTGAAGCGGAAAGAGTAAAAGCGCTGAACGATCTTGGAAAAAACCCTGAAATCACCCGATTTAAAGGATTAGGAGAAATATCGCCGGATGAGTTTAAACATTTTATCGGTAAAGACATCCGTCTGGAACCTGTAGTGGTGGGGAAAGACCAGACCATAGATCAACTTCTGGAATTTTATATGGGTAAAAATACACCGGACCGACAGGTTTTTATTCTTGAAAATCTTGTCGTTGAGGATCCTGATATTGATAAAAAGGAAATATTGAGTTAAAGTATTACAGATGAAAAAATAAAATTTCGATAAACCACAAAACACAAAAATATGAGACTTAGTAACCGTAACAAAACTTCGGTGTACAGCTTTATCAACACCTTGCTGATTATGCTCCTTGCAGCTGGTGCCGGAGCTTATTTTCTGGAAGAAAGAAGGTTTAATATCTTAGGAAAGGAAAGCCTGCTGCTCATTGCTGCGCCGTTATTTTTAATCATATTATTTTATCTGAACGGAAGGCAGATTTTTGAATATGACAGTGATGGGGAAGCGCTGCATTTCAGAAACAGAAATGTGATTCCTTTTTTACAAAAGCCTCTGAGTGATGAATTTCCCAAATACAAACTGCTGAAGTTCGAGGTTATTAATATGTTTTTTATGAAAAGATTGTACATTACGATTTCTAGTAAAAATACAGGAACCACGATGCTGAAATATGAGATATCGTATCTCACAAAAAAAGAACTTGCTGATTTAAGATTTTCCTTAAATAAAGTAGTTAAAACCAATAAAGAGAAAAGCGTAAATATATAAATGACAACAGAAGAACACCCGCACGAAGGTGAAAGCTTAAAAAAAGTTTCCGGGCTTTATAAAGACTGGTTCCTGGATTATGCTTCTTATGTAATTTTAGACCGGGCCATACCTTCGGTATATGATGGTTTTAAACCTGTTCAGCGAAGAATTATGCATTCCATGCGTGAACTGGAAGACGGACGGTACAATAAAGTAGCCAATATTGTGGGGAATACCATGAAGTACCATCCTCACGGTGATGCTTCAATTACGGATGCCATGGTGGGAATCGGGCAGAGAGAGCTGTTGATAGACACCCAGGGAAACTGGGGAAATATCTATACAGGTGATTCTGCGGCTGCAGCAAGATATATCGAGGCACGGCTTACACCTTTTGCGCTGGAAGTGGTTTTTAATCCGAAAACTACAGAATGGGCAAAGTCTTATGACGGCAGGAACAACGAGCCTATTGATCTTCCGGTAAAATTCCCCTTGCTTCTGGCACAAGGTGTAGAAGGAATCGGGGTTGGACTTTCCACTAAAATTCTTCCGCATAACTTTAATGAATTAATAAATGCTTCAGTTGCCTATCTTAAAGGAAAAAGGTTTGAAATCTTCCCGGATTTTTTAACGGCAGGCTTCCTGGATGTTTCCGAATATAATGACGGCCAAAGAGGTGGTAAAGTTAGAGCCAGGGCAAAAATTTCACCGCTGGACAAACATACGCTGATCATTACGGAACTTCCATATTCCAAAACAACGAGTGATCTTATTGATTCTATTCTTAAAGCCAATGAAAAAGGAAAAATTAAGATCAAAAAAATTGAAGACAATACCTCAGATAAAGTTGAGATCCTGATTCATCTTCATAATGATGTCTCGCCGGATAAAACTATTGATGCTCTGTACGCATTCACAGATTGCCAGGTAACGATTTCCCCGAATGCCTGTGTGATTGTTGGGGATAAGCCGATGTTTATGAATGTTTCGGATATTCTTAAAATGAATACCGACCATACCGTTTCCCTGCTTAAAAAAGAACTGGAAATCGAGCTTCATGAGCTGCAGGAAAGCTGGCATTTTTCTTCTCTGGAGAGAATATTTATTGAAAACAGAATTTACCACGACATTGAAGAGGTGAAAACCTGGGAAGATGTACTGAAGACCATCGACAAGGGATTAAAGCCTCATACGGGACACCTTTTAAGAGCAGTTACCGAAGAAGATATTTTAAGATTAACGGAAATCAGAATCAAGAGAATATCAAGATTTGATTTAGATAAATTTAAAGAAAATATTGCGGCACTCGAAGGCAAGATCGAACAGGTAAAACATCATCTGAATAACCTTGTGCAGTACGCTATTGATTATTATCTCAATATTCAGAAGAAATATGGAAAAGACCGCCAAAGAAAAACGGAGCTGAGAATTTTTGATACCATCGACGCGACGAAAGTGGCGGTGGCTAATGAAAAATTTTATGCCAACTTTGAGGAAGGATTTATCGGGACATCACTTAAAAAAGACCAATACCTGTTCGACTGTTCGGATATCGACGACATCATTACTTTCAGAAAAGACGGAAGTATGAAGGTGGTAAAGGTAGAAGCAAAAACGTTTATCGGAAAAGATATTCTGCATGTAGCCATCTGGAAGAAAAATGACAAAAGAACCGTCTATAATATGATTTACCGTGAAGGAAGGGAAGGGCCATATTACATGAAACGTTTCTCTGTGACAGGAGTTACAAGAAATACCGATTATCCGTTGGCTTCAGATAAAAAAGGCTCGGAAGTGCTGTATTTCTCTGCCAATCCGAATGGGGAAGCAGAAACGGTGTCTGTTCTATTAAAGCCGAATCCAAGAATCAGAAAAAACAAAATGGATGTTGATTTCTCTGAGCTGGCGATTAAAGGGCGGGATTCCAAAGGAAATCTGGTAACAAAATATTCGGTGAAAAAGGTTGATCTGAAAGAAGAAGGTGTTTCTACACTTGCCCCGAGAAGGATATGGTTTGATGATACCGTACGAAGATTGAATGCCGACGGACGTGGTACCTTATTAGGAAGTTTTAAAGGAGATGACAAAATCCTAACCATAAATACGAATGGCGAAGCGAAGCTTGTTTCTTTTGACCTCGGAAACCGATTCGATGATGAATATCTCGTTTTGGAAAAATGGAGACCCAATCAGCCGGTGACTTGTATTTATTTCGATGGTGAAAAAGATATTTATTTCATAAAGAGATTCTTGTTTGAAAATACACCGAACATACAGACATTTATGCCTTCGGAACACCCGAAATCGTTTATTGAAAACGTCATTGTTGCCAACGGAGCAACTGCCGAAATTATTTTTGCGAAAGATAAAGGCAAAGAAAGAGAACCTGAAACCGTTAATATTGACGAATTTATTGCCGTAAAAGGAATAAAGGCTATCGGAAACCAATTTACGAAATTCAAGGTAAAAACCATTAACATCGAAATTCCTGAACCTGAAGAGGAAGAACCTGAAGTGTACGAAGATCCGGAGCCGGCAACAGGCATGGATGAAGATGGCATGATTGGTGATTTGTTTCAGAGTGAAAACAATTCCGATAATTAAATTTGAAAAAGAATGAATGTTTTAATACTGATCATAGCAATTACTGCTATAATAAGCTTCGTTGTACCCAACGGAAGCAGTAATTTTGAAAAATATAAATTCAATGTAGGAGCGATCCGTAACAGAAATGAATATATCCGTCTGCTTTCATCAGGGTTTCTGCATGCAGATATTTTTCATCTGTTATTTAATATGATGACGCTTTACTTCTTCGGGCCTGTTGTGATGCAGGCTTTTGGCAGTTTAGGCTTTATCCTGATCTATTTTGGCTCCATCCTGCTGGGAAATATATTTTCACTTTTTGTCTACCAGAGGCAGCCGTGGTATTCTGCAATTGGAGCAAGTGGTGGTGTATCCGGGATTTTGTTTGCTTCTATTGCAATGATCCCTCATCTTGAAATTTACATGTTTTTCATTCCGATAGGAATTCCGGGATTTGTATTCGGACTGGTGTATTTCAGTTACTCTGTTTATATGATGCTGAATCCGAATCAACATGATAATATCGGACATGCTGCTCATTTGGGAGGTGCCTTTTTTGGGCTGGTGTATGCTGTTGCTGTTCAGCCGCAGGCTGCAATCGCAAATTCTCTTTATCTTGGAATTATGGCGCTCCCGCTAATTTATCTGGCGTATGAGATCTTTGTTCGTAAAAGAATAGGATGATTTAAATCGAAAGAAAATAAAACCAATGAAATAAAAATTATTCATTGGTTTTTTTTATTGTTGTCAAGTTGATGTTCTTTTAATGCTTGAGTTTATCCAATGCTTCAGCAACATTATTCACAAAAGCAACCTGTTTTCCTGTATTGCTTTCAAAAATAAATTCCTGAATGCTTGTACTTTGATATTTGCTGAAATCGCCTACAATGGCCAATCTCATACGATAGTTGGAAAATTTTTGCAGAATTTCACCGGCTATTTTTGTCTTTAAATCAAAAAATTCCGGAGTTATGTTTTTTTCATATATAATGGTTTTATCAAAATCCTGGTAATAAAGATTTCCCAAGAGCTCTAGTCCGTCCTGAGAATTCTTAATCAGCATTGTTTCTGAAATTACTTCTGCAACTCTGGCAGTACCTATGTTGTGTGTTTTGATTTCCATAATAGATCACTTTCTTCCAAAAATAAAACGGTCGTTTCCGGATAGATCTTTTATCAGTTCTGCTTCTATAAAATCATTTTTGTACAATTCGAGTGTTTCAGGTCCCAATTTCTGGTTAATTTCCAGAAAGAGCAAACCATTATCAGATAAATATTTTTGAGCATCCCTAGCAATTTTTCTATAGAAAATCAGGGCGTCTGAAGTAGGGGAGAAGAGTGCCATCATTGGTTCAAAACCTTTCACGGAATCTTCAATTTCATTCTGCTCATCAATTCCAATGTAGGGCGGATTGGAAATGATGACATCAAATTCCTCTTTCAAATCAAAATTCAGGAAATCGGTATGAATGAAATTGATGTTTAATTGATGAAAATCAGCATTCTTTTTTGCCACTTCCAGCGCTTTTTCAGAATAATCAATTGACGAAACTTCCGCATCCGGAAAGTGTTTCTTCAGCACCAGAGGGATAATTCCGCTTCCGGTTCCGATGTCGAGGATTCTAAGCTTTTCAATCGGTAATGGTGAGTGGCGAATTTTTTTGATGGCCAATTCCAATAGCTCTTCCGTTTCCGGGCGGGGTATCAGGACATGTTCATTAACGAAGAAGGTCATTCCGTAGAATTCGGTTTCACCCAAAATATGCTGATAAGGTTTACCTGTTTTTAATTCATTGAGAACTTCAGACAGCTTTTGCTCATCATCAATCAACAATTCCTGATCAGAGAATTTTCTTTGGTAAAAAGAATTAAATCCAGTAATTTTTTCAACGAAGACTGAACTTAAAAAAGCTGTTTCGGAATCGTTGTACAATTCGGAAAGTTCAGCTTTAAAAAACTTTTTATATTCTGAAATCGTCATTTATCTCGTAAAAACAAGTTTGGTGTCGGTAGATTTGTCTTCATCAATTCTGTAGCCATCATAATTGAATGCTTTAACATCATTCAGTGTTTTAGCATTGGTTTCAGCACAGAAGCGTACTACCATTCCTCTGGCATGTTTGGTATATACGACAATGGTTTTTGGTTTTCCGTCTTTTAATTCATAAAAATCAAAATCAATAACGGTATGATTGAGTTTTTTTCGGTCAACTGCTTTAAAATATTCATTACTGGCCAGATTAAGGAGAATTTCATTCTTTTTCATTTCAGCATTCAGCTGGTCTGTGATTTTCTCCTTCCAGAATTCGTAAAGATTTTTATAATGTTCAAACTCAAACGGCCTTCCCATTTCCAGACGGTAGAGCATTATTTTATCTGAAGGTTTCAGCAGTCCATATAAACCGGAAAGAATTCGGTGGTTTTTCTGCAGGTAATCTACTGCATTTTTATCCAATGTTTTGGCATCCAAACCTCTGTACACTTCACCGGTAAAAGCATAGAGCGCCGGAGCGGATTCTTTTGCTGTTGGCTTTGCCTTCCATTTCTGGTTCCTTTCCCAGTTTTCATCGGCCAGTTTGGATGAAATTTCCATTAGTTCTGAAAGATATTTCGGAGATTTTTCTTTGAGGTAAAACTGTATGTAGGCTGCATCATCAATGAACTTTGGAACTGTTGCTTTCAGCAGATCGGTAGTATTTTCAGTGTTCATTAATTTTGCAGGTGAAGTAAGTATTTTCATAGTTAAAATACAGATATGTAAATATCAGTAAATATAAATTGTTTAAACTCAATAATTTAAAATCGTTTTTAAATAATCCCTTTTCCCTGTCGGATCACTTCAGGTTCTCCGGAGGTAAGATCCACAATGGTTGAAGCAACATTGTCTCCATAACCGGAATCAATCACAATATCCACCAGATGATCATATTTTTCGGCGATCAGTTCGGGATCGGTAGAATATTCAATAATTTCGTCATCATCTTTGATCGAGGTTGATGCAATGGGGTGTCCTAATTTTTCCACAATCAGCTGGGGAATTGGATGATCCGGCACACGGATACCGATGGTTTTATGTCCTTTGTAAGCCAGAGGCAGGCTTTTGTTTGCATCTAAAATAAAGGTGAACGGACCGGGAAGATGGCTTTTCAGAAATCTGAAAACAGAAGTATCAATAGGCCGCGTAAAATCCGAAAGATGGCTCAGATCATTACAGATTATTGAAAACTGAGCTTTCTCCAACTTCATTTTTTTGATTTGTGCGAGCTTTTCCATGGCTTTAATATCAAAAATATTGCAGCCTAAGGCATACACCGTATCGGACGGATAAATGATCAGTCCACCATTATTTAAAGTTTTAATCACCTCATTCATAAGATTTTCCTGAGGGTTTTCGGAATAAATTCTCAATATTTTTGCCATAGTTCAAAGATACGAATATTAAAATAGTTTTGGTTAAAGTCCTTTATTTAAAAGAAAAATTAGGATTTTCAAAAAATTGTCGTATATTTGCAATCCAATATCGCGGGATGGAGCAGTAGGTAGCTCGTCGGGCTCATAACCCGAAGGTCATCGGTTCGAGTCCGGTTCCCGCTACTAAGATTAACGTTGTCGGTAACGTTACAAAAAATATACCGCGGGGTGGAGCAGTAGGTAGCTCGTCGGGCTCATAACCCGAAGGTCGCACGTTCGAGTCGTGTCCCCGCTACTAATAACGCTACGGTGGCGTTGTAAAAATACACCGCGGGATGGAGCAGTAGGTAGCTCGTCGGGCTCATAACCCGAAGGTCATCGGTTCGAGTCCGGTTCCCGCTACTACAGAGAGTATTGTCTAAGGATGATACTCTTTTTATTTTTATATGGTACTTTTTGTTTGCCCAATGGCTTAATTTATGCAGATAGATTACTACACCATTTAAATGATAATAGTATGTATAAAAAAATCCTTGCAGGTTTAGGCGGTGCCGTAGCGCTAAGCCTTCTGCACGAAGCCATCAGAAAAAATTTCGATAATGTTCCCGAGATTAATAAAGTGGGAGAGGAAGCTTTAAATAAAGCACTGGATAAAGTTGATGCAAAAGTTACCAATCACGACCAGCTGTATGCTGCAACATTGGCTGGAGATGTTATTGGAAACGGAATGTATTACGCCGCGACAGCGACTACCGGTTTTAATGTAGCTTCCGGAGTTTTAATGGGACTTGGAGCAGTTGCACTTCCTGAAAAACTCGGACTGGATGATACACCGGTTGCCGAGAATAATCAAAAAAAAATAATGACGGTTGCCTATTACCTCTTCGGAGCGATTGTAACCAAATTTATTTATGACAAAATAAAATAAAATAAAGGCTGCCTGTTGGCGGCCTTTTACATTTTCTTTAAGGCTGATCCTTTATGTACAGCCGATTTTCCTGTTTTTTCGCTCATCACTTCATATTGCGGATTGTCTTCGGAAGCTCTTCGCTGCCTGTTCATAAATACAAAGTCTTTGGTGTGAACTTTTGTAATGGCTCCGTGGGTTTCTCCATTGCTGGAATTCCATCGTACCATATCTCCTTTTTTTAATGTGCTCATTTTTGTCGTATTATTTATCAGAATGATACTAATTATTATGCCATTTAAAAATTAAGATAAGGGCATAAAAAATCCCGCTTGGAAAGCGGGAGTATTTTGTTTGAAGAAAATCGATTATTCTACTACAAGCTGATTAAATGGTTTTAGTGCATTGTCATCCGCTGTGGTTTGGCTTAAAAATTCTTTTTTCTGGGTTCCCTTCATTCTGTTGGCTGCATCATTTCCGTTGAAATAAGATTCGCTTAGTTTTGTGGTTACTTCAGAAGGATTCAATTCGAATTTTGTATCACCTTCTACGCCAAGATACCCGTTCTTTCTGGTAAGGTTTGTTATATAGTTGTTGTAGTTGATGAGAGTGCCTCTGAACATTGAGTTATGATACTCCATACATTTTTTAGCTTTTTTTGAAGAGTTGTTGAGGATACAGTTATTCATATTTCCTCTGTACAGACGCCACTCCAGTTCTACCTTTCCATATTCTTGTGCCAGGGCGGTAGTTCCGTTGCTAAGGATAGAAGGATCACTTTCTTTTTCGCTAACTTCTTTTAAATGTTTGATGACTAATGGAACTGTATTTTCAATCTTGGTTTTCGCTTCACCTATCGCACTGAAATCTGCTGCCGGAGAACCTTTTTTCTGGGCATTAGCTACATTAAAAATCAGTAATAATAGTACAAATAACAAATTATATCTTTTCATGAGAAATTTTTAAAGCACTAAAATAAATATATTTTCTGAGTTAAGGCAAATTCATTTTAATTTTATTTAATAAAATTTAACAAGTTTTAAGAATTTAGAGGGAAATTTTTCTTTTATATGAATATTAATTGGTTAATAATTTATAGCTGTTAAAAATTTAACAAATTTTAATAAAAATTATATTGTTGATTATCAGTGTTTTAAAGTATAATAATTGTTATCACTAAAAAAATAGTTGTTTGAATCGAAAATATTTCTACATTTGTATAACTAATTTCTTAGTGATATTCAAATGTGAATGATGTCACAATAAATGATAAATGAAAAATGTATGAAAATTCAGACGTTAACCAAAGCAGAAGAGCAGGTAATGCAATATCTATGGAAACTCGAAAAAGGATTTCTTAAAGATGTCCTGGACCTTTTCCCCGAGCCTAAACCTCATACGAATACTGTTTCTACCATCCTGAAAGTTTTGAAGGAAAAAGAATTCGTAGATTATCATGTGTATGGTAGACAGCATGAGTATTTTCCGCTGGTATCCAAAGAGCAATACTCCGGAAAAACCATGAAAAGCCTGGTTAAAAATTATTTTAAGGGATCTTACAAAAGTGCCGTTTCATTTTTAGTGGAAAAAAATGAGATGACGGTAGAAGATCTAGAAATGCTATTGCACGAACTTAAAAAGAAAAACTAACGCTATGGAAACTGTACTTTTATACTTAGGAAAAGTTATTATATGTTCCGGTGTAATGTTTTTATATTATAAGTTGTCTTTAAAGGACAAGACATTCCATCATTACAACAGATTTTATCTTTTGTCTGCAATGTTGATATCCTTGCTGCTGCCACTGGTTAAAATTGAAGATTTTACTATTGAAGTAAGCAATAATATTTATAAATTATTAGATACGGTACAGAATTTTAACAATAAAAACGAAACCAATGACTACACTTATTTTAGAGTTATTTTTTCAGCTTTGGGACTGGTTTCTTTCTATTTTTTAGGAAGATTTATCTACGGGATTTTCAGGATCCATCAGCTGAAAGACCAGTTTCAGAAAGAAAGCTTCGACGGGATTAATTTCTATCAAACCAATCTTAGCGAAGCACCCTTTTCTTACTTTAAAAATCTTTTCTGGAAGAATTCTATTATGTTGAATTCAGAAGTCGGGAAACAGATTTTGAAGCACGAAATGGTACACATCGAGCAGAAACATTCATTCGATAAAATCCTTATGGAGATTATTACGTCCGTTTTCTGGTTCAATCCTTTTTTTCATCTTATTAAAAAAGAAATTAGTTTAATTCACGAATATCTGGCTGATAAAAAAGCCGTAAAACAATCGGATACCAAAGCATTTGCGCAGATGCTTTTAGCAAGCCACTTTTCCGGAAATCAGTTGCCTGCCACAAGTCCGTTTTTAAGTTCCAATTTAAAAAAACGATTAAAAATGTTACAAAAACCTAAAACAAAATTCGGGTATGCGCGTAGAATTTTTGCGTTGCCGGTCGTATTTTCAGTAGCTTTTGTTTATCTGGTAAATGCCAAGAACCAGGAAATTAAAGCAACGAATATGGAGATTGAGAAAGCTGTTTCTCAAATCAAAGAAGAAAACAAAACGATCATTAAAAAAGATACTATTTCTCCGAAGTCATCTGAAAATAAAACTATTGTTACTCCGAAAGTGTACAGAAAATCAGATGACGACAGGAAAATTGCCGAGCTGAGTAAAAAAATTCAGGAAAGATCTGAAGCTCTGAAAAATTTTAAGCCTGAAACCGCAGAATACAATAAGAATCTTGAAGAAATAGGAAAACTCTCCGGTGAAATCGGAAAAATAGCTAGCTCTAAAGATTTTCTTAATTCTGCAATGGTAATTAAAATCGACGGAAAAGATATGAAGTTTGACGAATATTTTGATTCCAAAGAATTTAAAAATGCATTGAAGGAGGTTAGAGATTTTAAGTATGAATTTGAGATGCCGGAACTTCCGGAAATGGATTTTGAATTTCCGGAAGTTCCTTTACCTCCGGATGCTCCGAAAGTTAAAGTGTACAGATTTAAAGGAACGGGAGATATGAAATGGTCTCCTGAAGCCGATATGGTTTTAAGATCGTCGGAAAAAGTAAAAGAATCTGCTGCAACAGCCAAAAAAAGAGCTAAGCTTGATAAAGAACGTGCAAGACTAGAGGAAAAAAGAGCTAAGCTGGAAGGCGAAAGGGCAAAATTGGAAGCGGAAAGAAGGGCGCTGGAAGGAGGAAGAAGACCTTTTATTTATAGCAATACCGTAAGGGCTGTTCCCGGCGAGCGAGCGTTCAGAATACATGCAGACAACATTAAGATCAGCAACAATGGTACCTCTATTATTGCATCAGGATTTAAAAATGCAGAAGGTGTAGAAAACATGAAAATCTATATTGATGGTAAGGAATCCACAAAAGAACAGATGGAAGCCTTAAAACCGGAAGCAATCAGAAGTATTAACGTAAACAAAAGAAATACGGACGGAAAAACTATCGGAGAGATAAAAATAGAAACAAAATAATAAAAGTTCCAATCAGGCTCTGTAAATAACAACAAAAAATATTGACAGAGCTTTTTTTTTAAAATATAATACACTATGAAAAACATCAGCTTTCTTTTTCTGTTCATGAGCATTGCAGCCGGTGCACAGATCAACCGTTTTTTCTACGAGTATAAATTTATTGCCGATTCCAACAACAAAGAGGATATAAAAAAAGAATTGATGCTGTTGGATATTGATCAAAAAGGATCCAATTATTACAGCAGAGACAAGTTTGTTGCCGATTCCACATCCATGGCTGAAGTGCAGAAGCAGATCAAAGGAGGTGGCGGAAACATCAACATCAGCAGAAGGGACAATCAGGGACAGGTAGGATATAAAGTGACAAAAAGCTATCCCGATTTTAAAACCTATCTTTTTACAAGGATTTCAATGGATCAGTATAAAGTAAAAGAAGACCAGAAACCGGAATGGAAAATTCTTCCCGAAAAACAGAAAATAGGGGAGTACAATGCACAAAAAGCAACTACCACTTACGGCGGAAGAGATTGGATAGCTTGGTTCAGTACGGATATTCCTTTTCAGGACGGACCCTACAAATTTTACGGGCTTCCGGGACTGATCGTAAAACTTGAAGATACTACAGGCTCCCATGTTATGACACTCGTAGGAAACAAAAAAATGGCAGCTCCCATAGTCTCAGAAGATATGGAAATTCCAGGGAATGTAAGAATTATGGGACTTGGAGGAAAAGAGCTTGAGATTTCAAAATCCCAATACAAAAAGTTGTGGAAAGATTATGTGAATGACCCGTCTAAAAATATGAGAGAAATGATGATGAGAAACGGTGGTGACAATACCAGAGTAAGTTTCAAAGTAAAAACACAGGATGGTAAAGAAATTTCAGACCCGAACCAGGTGTTCAGGGAAATGGAAAAAAGAACCAAAGAATCTCTGGCTAAAAATAACAATCCTATCGAACCGGATTTAGTAAAATAGAAATATCTTAAAATAATTACAATTAATTATAGTTGAGAAGTTTTAAAATTTATAATTGCAAATTGTTTTTAAAAGCAGGATGAAATATCATTTTCATCCTGTTTTCTTTTTGTTATCTTTATATTACACCATTAATCATCACAAAAATCATGACAGAAAAAGAAAAATGTAAGGCCGGACTCTTGTACAATGCCAATTATGATCAGGAGCTGATACAGGAAAGAATAGCAGCGAAAGACCTTTGTGGGGAATACAATCAGCTCAAAAATTCCGACACGAAAGGCAGAACGTCACTGTTGAAAAATATACTGGGGAAAACAGGAGAAAACATCTGTATCGAACCCAGCTTTTGGTGCGACTATGGCTACAATATCGAAGTAGGCGAAAATTTTTATGCCAACCATAATCTGGTTGTTTTAGACTGTGCTAAGATCACTTTTGGCAATAATGTATTCATCGGTCCTAATTGCAGTTTCTATACCGCAACCCATCCCATTGATGCAAAGCAGCGCAATGAAGGACTGGAAACAGCACATCCGATAAAAGTAGGAGATAATGTATGGTTCGGTGGAAACGTAGTAGTGCTTCCTGGAGTTTCTATCGGAAATAATACGGTGATCGGCGCGGGAAGCGTGGTCACCAAAGATATACCGGCAAATGTAGTGGCAGTGGGAAATCCATGTAAACCCATGAGGAATATTGAAAAGTAAAAAAAATTTCGGGCGCGGAAACAAAGTTTCCGCGCCCGAAATTTATAATAAAGAATATATTAAGCCAGTTTTTGAGAATCTGCAATAAACTGAGCCAGTCCGTTATCCGTAAGGGGATGTTTTAGGAGGCTCAAAATCGGAGGAAGTGGTGAGGTGATTACATCAGCACCGATTTTCGCGCAATCTACAATGTGCATCGAGTGACGAATAGACGCAGCTAAAATTTCAGTTTCATACATATAATTATCAAAAATCAATCTGATTTCCTGAATTAAGTTTAATCCGTCTGTTGAAATATCATCAAGTCTTCCCAGAAAAGGAGAAACATAAGTAGCTCCGGCCTTCGCTGCCAAAAGAGCCTGTCCCGGAGAAAAAATCAATGTACAATTGGTTCTGATCCCTTTATCTGAAAAATACTTTAATGCCTTAATTCCGTCCTTGATCATTGGGATTTTAACCACGATATTCGGATGAATAGCTGCCAATTCGTCACCTTCCTTAATCATTTCTTCGTATGTTGTAGAAAGAACCTCTGCAGAGATATCTCCGTCTACAATTTCACAAATAGCTTTATAATGATTTCTGATCGCTTCAGCACCCTGGATTCCCTCTTTTGCCATTAATGAAGGATTGGTCGTAACGCCGTCAAGAATTCCAAGATCTTTAGCTTCTTTTATTTGCTCTAAATTAGCAGTGTCAATAAAAAATTTCATGTTTTTATAGATTTATTTAATACAAAGATAAACATTCCATTTTGAGTGGAAAACTTTAATTGGTTTAATAAGATACATCCCAATTTTAAGTTTCATTTTCAGAAGCTGTTTCTCGCTTTCCGCACTCGCTATTTTAATAAGTTTCGGGGGGGGGGGGGGGGCGCCCCCCCCCCCCCCCCCCCCCCGAAACTTATTAAAATGAGCTTAAACAATCGCTTCAATCGAGGCTAGGCGGCAGACACAATAATAATTGAGCACAAACTTTTAAAATAATCCTTAAAAAATGTAATTTTAAAATATGCAAACCAAATCATTCAAAGCCAGACTTGAAATCATCGGGATCAATCCTTTTGTTTTTCTTCCTGAAAAAATCCTAAACGGGATATTTCAGGCTTCAGGAAAATGCAAAAGTCCGATTCCTGTGAAAGGAACGGTAAATGGTAAACCATTCAGGCAAAATTTAATGAAACATTTAGGAGAGTGGAGGCTGTATATTAATCTGACGATGCTGAAAAATTCTCCAAAGAGAGTTGGCGAAATGATCGAAGTCTCGGTTGAATTTGACGATTCTGAAAGAGCCGTTTCCATACACCCAGAACTGGATAAAGCCATTCGTGAAAGCCCTCTGACAATGAAAAATTTTGAAAATCTTATTCCTTCCGCAAAACTAGAATTGATCCGTTACATTAATAACCTTAAAACTGAGGCTGCTATCAAAAGAAATATTGAAAAGATTATCAAATACTTAAAAGGAGAAACTGATTTTTTCGGAAAAAAAATTAAAAACAGATAGCAAAAGATCCGGAGAAATTTCTCCGGATCTTTTTATAAATAACTATGAATTTAAAGCTTGGCTCAATTTGATCGCATCCTGGTTGGTAGGATCATACTGTAGCGATTTGGCAATATGCTCCTTCGCCTTAGCCGGATCAGATTGCTGCTCTGAAAAGGCTACATAAAAATAAGCATAAGCCAGATTTTTCTTATTTTGTTCTACTTCTTCCGGCTTTACCGTGGCTATATATTTTTCGTATGCCAATTTCGCATTTGCGTCATCTTTCATATTTTGATAGACATAAGCCTGGCTATAATATGATGGTGCCCAATCAGGCAAAAGAACTGAGATTTTCTTCCATGTGACAATGGCATTTGTCCAATCGGAAGCTTCCTGATAAGCTCCTGCTAATTTCGATAATGCTTCCGCATCTTTCGGATTGGCTTCAATCTGCTTCTTTAAAGCATCAATAGCAGGGTTAGCTGACTGTGTTGCGGTTGTAGTTGCAGTTGTATTAGTAGTACCTGCAGCACTATCTGTTTTAGTAGTTTGTGCGCTCACAAAACTTAAACTTCCCGTCAACATTAAACCTAATAAAAGGGTTCTGATATTCATTTTAGTCATTTTCATAATTCTAATATTTTTCAATTGCATCTCATAAAATTCAATAATAATTCCATAAATGTTAATATTTTAGATGCTTTAAGCTTTTTTTGAAAAAATTAACGGCTTCGATATAAGTTTTATAGTAATTTTAGATTCGCTGCATATCATTATCTTTGCCATAATAACCTTTTTAATGACATTTAGACCGATGAATATCATCTTAGCATCAACATCTACACTTTTTGGTGGAGAATATCTTGAATATTTAACAAAAGAAATCGTTCAGCTCTTTGAAGGGATTGATGAAATTATTTTCATTCCTTTTGCCAGGCCGGGAGGAATTTCTCATGATGAGTATACTCAAAAAGCGCGTTCTTTCTTTGATAAAATCAACATTAAAATAAAAGGGCTTCATGAGTTCGACGATAAAGCAGAAGCATTAAATAACGCAAAAGGCTTCTTTACAGGAGGCGGAAATACTTTTCTATTAGTAAAAACCTTACACCAAGAAAATCTGATGTCAGTTTTAAAAAGTAATGTTGAAAGCGGAAAACCTTATTTAGGATGCAGCGCGGGAAGCAATATCGGCGGACAAAATATGAAAACCACCAACGATATGCCCATCGTTTATCCACCAAGCTTTGAGTGTATGGGATTGGTTCCTTTCAATATTAATCCGCACTACCTTGACCCCAGCCCTGAACTTAAACACAATGGGGAAACAAGAGAAACGAGAATCAAAGAGTTTTTAACCCAGAATGACGTAAAAGTTGTCGGGCTCCGTGAAGGAAACTGGATCAGAAGAAAAGCAGACAGAATTACCGTAGAAGGAGCAGAACTTACCAGAATCTTTGAAAAAGATAAAGAACCTTATGAGATTGAATCGGGCACGGAACTTTAAATTTAATTATATTTGAATTAAAGAATAATAAATTCTCAATTAATAAAAGATGCTTCAATTATTATGATATTTCTACTGCTTATGAATCTACAGAGATGTCATACTGAGCCTGGCGAAGCATCCGTAAACTTAGAAAACAAAAAATGCAATGAGAAAAACATTAGCTGTTCTTACCTTATCCGTTCAGGTTTTTTATGCCCAGGATATCTCTCATAAACTGGATGAAGCCACCAAAAACCTGATGAATTCTTCAGGTGCTGTTTCATCAAACTTATCATTTTACGTTTCAGACGAAAGCGGGAATTTTATTTATGAATACCAGGGAAATAAAGGACTCTCTACGGCTTCCACTCAAAAGATATTTACTGCTGCAGCAGCTCTTGAAGTGTTAGGCAAAAACTACACTTATAAAACAACGGCTGGGTACTCTGGGAATATTTCCGGCGGAAATTTAAAAGGTGACTTCATCATCACTTCAACAGGTGATCCTACATTCGGAAGCTGGAGGTATGACGGCTATAAACCGGAAAATTTTAAACAAAAACTTATTGAAGCCATTAAAAAAGCAGGAATTACAAAAATTTCAGGTGATCTTATTATTGACGATTCCTATTTCGACCATCAGACGATTCCCGGAGGATGGCCTTGGGATGACCTCGGAAACTATTATGGAGCGGGAGTTTGGGGAGTTAACTGGCGCGAAAACCAGTTTGATATCAATATCAAAGGAAACGAATTCAAAAGTTTTTCCTATCCTTTGGAGGGTGTACAATGGCTCAATGATGTGAAAGTAGGCGGAAATTCAGACCAGAGCCTGATTTTTACCGCACCACATTCCAATGTTGCTTTGATAAACGGAACATTGCCTTCAAAAACCGTAACGGTTTCCGGAGCAACACCCAATCCGCCGTTGCAACTTGGTGTAGAGGTGAAACAATGGCTCCAACAGTCCGGCATTGAGCTTTCGGGAAGAATGGTAACCAATTCCCAGTTGGAAATCGAAGAAAAAAAAACAGTCAGCTTTTCTAAAAACAACACGATTTTCACCTACGAATCTCCGACGCTTGATAAGATTATTTACTGGTTTTTAAGAAAAAGCGTCAATCTTTACGGCGAAACTTTAATCAAAACTTTAGGAAAGGAGAAAAAAGGAAATCCAAGCTTTAAAACCGGAGTAGCTTTCCTGAAAGAATTCTGGAAGTCGAAAGGAATTAACGCGAATATGATTAATTTTGCCGACGGTAGCGGACTTTCCCCACAAAATTACGTGTCTGCAAGAGCTGAAGTCCAGGCGTTAATTTATGCTAAAAAACAAACCTGGTTCGAATCCTACTACGATGGTTTCCCAACACAGGATAACGGGATGAAAATGAAAAGTGGAACCATCAGAGATACCAAATCTTTCGCCGGGTTTCATACTTCGAAAGAAGGAAAAAAATATGTATTCTCCATTATCATCAATAATTATCAGGGAAGCGGAAGTTCCGAACTGCAGAAAATCCTGAATGTTTTAAAATAATCTGCTTTGAGAAAATCAATTTTTGCCAGGTTGAATAACTGGATCATTTTTGTGCTAATGACAATTGTTGTCCTGACCATTGTGATCGCCTCCACCATTCTGATCAATTTTCTCCGTAAGGAAGAGATTAAAAGGGTTGATATTTTGGTAAGCGCCTTAAAATTTCAGCAGGAAGTGGAGACGCCAAGTTTGGAAATCCAGGAATTGTTGCTGCAGATTTACAGCTCAAATACAACGATTCCAGTAATTATCCTTGATAAAAATAATCAGATAATGGTGCATAAAAATATTTCTCCGGATATTGAAGATGATCCAAAAAAAATTGTCATGCTTGCAAAGCAAATGGCAAAAAGTTATGCACCAATTGAAATTGAACTGGTAAAAGGAAATAAGCAGTTTGTATACTACGATAATTCCCGTCTGCTGAATAACCTTCAGTATTCACCTTATATTTTAGGCTTTTTTATTTTATGTTATTTCCTGTTTTCGTTCTGGTTTTTCAGAACCATCAAGAAGACGGATGAAGGCTATCTTTGGGCCGGACTTGCCAAAGAAACCGCACACCAGATCGGAACTCCTTTATCTTCAATGATCGGATGGATGGAAATTATGAAGCTTGATGATCCCGAATCTGAAGGTATTCACGAAATTGAAAAAGATATTGAAAGATTAAAAACCATTTCGGAAAGATTTTCTAAAATCGGTTCTGTTCCGGAATTGAATGATATGGATTTTAACGCAACCATTAAAGAGAATTATGATTATTTAAAAACAAGAATTTCCAGGAAAATTAATTTCGGACTGCATCTCCCGAATTACACCATTTTTGTTCCGCATAATAAAATTCTCATGAGCTGGGTCATTGAAAACCTGGTGAAAAATGCAGTTGATGCCATGAAAGGGGAAGGATCAATTTCTATGTCGGTGATCGAGAGAAATAAAAATATTATAGTAGAAGTTCAGGATACAGGAAGCGGAATGACGAAACACCAGGCTCTCAACGCATTTAAACCCGGATATTCTACCAAAAAACGCGGTTGGGGATTGGGTTTGTCACTCGCCAAACGAGTAATTCAGGAGTATCATAATGGTGATATAAGAATCGCGCAGACCGAAGTAGGAAAAGGAACGACTTTCAGAATTACAGTTAAGAAAGCATGAGGCTTGCTTCTTTGTTTTGCTGGAGTGTTTGAGAGTTTTAGAGTGTATTAGAGTTATAGTATTACAGTGTTTTTAAAATTTGTGAGTATTGTTGTCATTCTGAATGAATCGCAGTGGAGTGAAGAATCTTTATTTTTATAAATTATAGAGCTTGTCATTCTGAAGTTTTTATCCTGGACTTTAATCTGGCAGTAGAATCTGATAATTCATTTTGAGTAGAGATGCTTTCAGCATGACAAGTTGCTAAGGCTTTAAGGTATTCAAAAACAAAAGCGGAGAAAATCCTCCGCTTTGATCATTTATTTAAATTTATTTTTTTCCGGTAAGCCACTGGTCCTGAAGTTTCTTTTCTTCCGGTGTCGGATTAGCCTTAAACTGAAGTGTTTCCATCGTCATCTTATCAAGAACAGCTTTTCCTTTAAGATCGATCTTTTCAGATTTTCCGCCATTGTCCCTTAGAACTGTTACTGTTACATTCTGTCCTTCCTTAATCGTTTTGGAATAATTAATGAAATCCTGAACATTTTGGATGTTGATTGTTTTACCATCCAAAGCTAAAATTTTGTCGGTAATTTTGAATCCGATACTTTTTGCAAAAGGGGATAGCGCAGAGCTTTCATCAAACACGAACGTATTTGTTTTTTCATCATATCCTGTCTGGTTCGGATCTTTGATAAACCAGAAAATCGGCGGTGTTTCCTGCTTCTGCAGTTCCACACCCACCATATTGAGGTATTGCGCATAAGGAGTCGGCTGACTTCCTGCAATATATTTGTTATAAAAATCTCGTACCTGAGGATATCCGGTTACTGCTACCAGTTCATCAATAAGCTTGTCATCTTTGAACGGCTTGTTTTCACCGAATCGCTGGGATAGTTTTCGGATCATATCACGATATCCCATTTCGCCGTTGGAAAGCTTTCTAAGCTCGATATCCAGACACATTGCCAATAATGCTCCTTTTTCATAAACATTTCTGTACTGGTCTTTGTATTCGTCGAGAAGAACATTTTTACTCATCACCGTAAACGGCATGGTGTCGTTGTAATTCTTTGAATTGGTGATTTTCTCATTCATTCTCTGAAGGAATTCATCTCTTGTAATCAGGCCTTCCTGGATCTGGAAAAGATTGGCGAAGTATTCCGTTCCGCCTTCATACATCCAAAGGTGCTGAGACATTTTAGGATCTGCGTAATCAAAGTAATGGATTTCTTCAGAATGCGTTTTTAATGGATTTACCGTATGGAAAAACTCGTGCGAAACAACATCGGTGATGGTTTTGTCGATGGCTTCTTTCGGCATCATTTCAGGAAGCACCACACTGGTTGATTCATGATGTTCCAGCGCACCGAATCCTTTAATCTGAGGCCCGTCTCCGCCTGAAAGATACAGCATGATCGCATATTTTCTATTGGTATTCATATCTCCCAGAAATTTCTTTTGGGCAACTACCATTTTTTCAAGATTATCTTTGAAATCTGCAGCTTTGTATTTTCCGGAAGGAGAGTACACGCCCAACACCAGATCCATGCCTCCTGCATTGAAGGTGATATAATCAGGTTTGGTGTACATTAATGGGGAATCGGTAACTTTTGCATAATTGGCCAGCGTAAAGGTATCTGTAGCTTCCGACTTGTCCTGGTCTACTAAAGCTGTTGTTCCGTAGAAATCTGCCGGCTTCTGGATCACCAGCTGATAAGGAACATCCTGCATATTATCAATATACCCAATGAATCCGTGAGTATTGATTAAATAAACTTTTCCTTCTTCGATATCTGTTCCGGATGGCGAGAAAACAGCCTTATGCTTGGAAGTGTCCATTTCATCATCGAAGCTGTCGTTTACCAAATATGTAATTTTAGATAAATTTTGGGCATTCTTCAGGGCATACGTATTATCATTTACTTTTGAAAATGCAATCTCCTTTCCTTTATTATCCAAGAATTTGATGCCTTCCACAAATCTTCCGTAATCATCCACAGAATATGTTCCGGGAACCGTTTTTGGAAAATGAAACTTCACATCTCCGGATTTCATCTTCGGGAACTCCATCGTAACTGCCACCTTATCATCTTTTACATTCACAAGATCGATCGTGGTTTTAATGGATTGGGCATTCACCAGAAACGCGGTTAAAACGCCTAAGCTAAGTGCTATTTTTTTCATTGAGTTTAAAATTATAGTTAAATAGTTGTTGAAAATCTGTTTTTGTTACATCGTAACTGTTAAATTTTTTTTAAAAAAAAGACAAATTCTTTATTAAAAGATTTGTCTTCATTACTTTTTATTGTCATTGAACTTTTTTATACCTGATATAATAATTTTTATTGAATTGAACGGGACTACCGCTCTTCAATTTTACGGTCTGCCACTCCTCGGTAGGGTTTATCGTTTGTTCACCGTCTATTCTTAAAGGTAGTTTCAGGTTTTTTACGGCATTGGTATATCTGAATTTCAGCTCTTCACCGTTTTGACTGTACTCCAGAACAGGAACTTTTACAGACCTCAGGTATTGGTTGAAAACACTTGAAAAGTCAATTCCCGATTTATTTGAAATATAATTTTCAATCTGTTGCGTGGTTACCGTCTGATGGTAAAAATCTTTGTTGATACCTCTTAAGATTTCTCTGAATTTTTCGTCATTATTGATAACCTGTCGGATAGTGTGCAGCATGCTTGCTCCTTTAGGGTACATATCACCGCTTCCTTCATTTCGTACTCCATATTTTCCTATAATCGGAATATCGTTGCTTACGGTTTTATGAATTCCCTGCATATAAATATCCGCCGATTTTTTATCCATGAATTTTTCCGTGAAAAGAACTTCGGAATACATGGTAAATCCTTCGTGAACCCACATGTCGGCCTGATCTTTTGCCGTGATGTTGTTCGCAAACCACTCGTGACCGCTTTCGTGGATGATGATATAATCCCAGTTTAATCCTACGCCGGTTCCTGAAAGATCATTTCCTAAGTATCCATTAGCATATCCGTTTCCATATGCTACATTGCTCTGGTGTTCCATCCCGAGATAAGGTGATTCAACGAGTTTGTAAGAATCTTCATAAAAAGGATAGGGACCAAACCAGTATTCAAAAGCAGAAAGCATCGGTTTTACCTGCTGAAACTGTTTTTTAGCTTTATCAAGATTATAGTTCATTACCCAATAGTCAAGATCGAGCTTGCCTTTTTCGCCGCTGAAAGTATCTTTAAAATTAACGTATTTTCCGATATTTGGAATGATAGAATATGCATTAATCGGATTTTTGACTTCCCAGGTGTAACTTGTTTTATCACCCTCCGTTTTTTTACTGATGAGCCTTCCGTTTCCTATACCCACTAGATCTTTTGGTGTTATGATTCTCATGACCACTCCGTTTTCAGGTTCGTCACTCCAGATATCTTTGGTCGGAAGCCAGATTGACGCTCCGATGCCTTCATCCGCAACACTCATCCAGGGATTCCCTTTTTCATCTTTGGTGAATACCCATCCTCCGTCCCAGGGTGCATTTTTTGCAATTCTCGGATTTCCGGAGTACGTAACGTCAATCGTATATTTTTCTCCTTTTTTGAATGTTTTATTGGCTTTGATCCAGATAAAATCGCCATCTTGTTTATATTCTGCAATAGGGAAACTTGCTTCCACTTTTTCTGCTTTCATCGGTTGTTGAAGATCTACCTGAAACGTAGGATTTTTAACATCTTTAGTGATTTCAAAGCTGATTGTATTATTTCCTTTAATGCTTTTTGTAGCGAAATCCGGTTCTACGGAAAGATCATATTTTTTTACATCCCAGAAGTTCCTGAATTCCGTATCGGAACCTTTCAAGGAGTCCTGTTTTGTAAAGGTTTTATCTCTCTCAAAAAATTGTCCGAAAACCAATCCCGAAGCCAATAAAAGTGTATATGAAAGCTTTTTCATCTGAATTAAAAAATTAATAGACTAAAATAAAGAATTAATCAATGCTTGCATTTGTTTCGATAACAAATTTCATCAATATGACGTAAAAAAATAATTTTTGTTACATGATTTGCAGCTATGATTTAATAACCAGCTATTTCCGCTGTGAATTCCCCTCCATTGGAGGGGTGGCGAAAATTCTTCAGAATTTTTGACGGGGTGGTTACAATACAATTACAATACTTTCATACATATATTTCAGAACTATTACAGCCGTAAGATAAAGATCCTAGCCGCGATTGCAGCAATTGTTTAAGCTCATTCTGTAAGTTTTGGGTTGCGGCGGCCAAGCCGCCGCCACCCAAAAAATAAA
>JAESGI010000232.1_pt1 | contig 31933 bp, 34 predicted proteins | sample 9269671 | NCBI WGS metagenome assembly JAESGI01 (sample SAMN14515641, study PRJNA621666) | algae metagenome | isolation source: Nostoc indistinguendum CM1-VF10 and co-occurring heterotrophs from gravelly... | place: USA: Clark Mountains, San Bernardino, California | collected 1998-06-05 | reverse complement strand
TGGCGCGTGCCGCCGGCATCCATGTCGTGCTGGCGACGCAGCGTCCCTCGGTCGACGTCATCACCGGCACGATCAAGGCGAACTTCCCGACCCGCATCTCCTTCCAGGTCACCTCGAAGATCGATAGCCGCACCATTTTGGGCGAGATGGGCGCCGAGCAGCTGCTCGGCCAGGGCGACATGCTCTACATGGCGGGCGGCGGGCGGATCACCCGCGTGCACGGCCCCTTCGTCTCGGACGCCGAGGTCGAGAAGGTCGTCGCCCACCTCAAGACGCAAGGCCGGCCGGACTATCTCGACGCCGTCCTCGCCGAGGAGGAGGAGGGCGCCGGTGCGGAGGAGGACGGCGCCGTCTTCGACAAGACCGGCATGGGCCAGGCCGAGAGCGAGGACCCTTACGACCAGGCCGTCGCCGTCGTGCTGCGCGACAAGAAGGCCTCGACCTCCTACATCCAGCGCCGCCTGCAGATCGGCTACAACCGCGCCGCCTCGATCATGGAGCGCATGGAGAACGAGGGCATCGTCGGCCCCGCAAACCACGCAGGTAAACGCGAAATCCTCGTGGAGAGCCTGCCCGAGCGCGAAGGCTAGCGCCTTCTCTGATCGGCCTGAGCCGTCATTGCGAGCGACAGCGAAGCAATCCAGGGGGACGTAGCGCTCTGCCGCCCCTGGATTGCTTCGTCGCTGTGCTCCTCGCGATGACGGTCGTGTTCCGACAAGTTCGAAATCCGCTCTAATTCTCCTCACCTTCCCGCAGCGTCTCGGCCAAGAAGCCGGTCAGCGCACGCGCTGCGGCGGAGGGACGCCCCGGCGCGAGATGCAGCGCGATCTCCGAGGCCGGCAGTTCGGGCAGTCCGTCGTCCCGGCCGAGCAGGCGCAGGCCGGGCCGGGCGGTGCCGGCCTTGACCACGGTCAGCGCGGCGCCCGCCGCCGCCATCGCCTCGACGGCGCCGATGCTCGAACTCGAAAACAGGATGCGCCAGCCGAGCCCGGCTTCGTTCAGCGCCTCCAGCGCCCATTCGCGATACATGTTCGGTGCCTTCAGCAAGGCGAGCGGCAGCGGCCCGGCGAGCGAGACATCATGGCGGTCGGAGGCCGCCCAGGCGGTGCGTTCGGTGCGCAGCACCTCGCCGCGCCCGTCGCCGGCGCGCTGGGTGGCGAGCACCAGGTCGAACTCCTCACCGAGGGCGTTCATCAGGTCGCGGGTGAAGCCGGTCGTGACCTCTAGCTCGACTTCCGGATGCGAGCGGGCGAAGCGCGCCAGCGTCTCCGGCAGGACGATGGTGGCGTAGTCGTCCATCACGGCCAGACGGACGCGGCCGGACACGCTCTGAGCGCGGACGACGTCGAGCGCTTCGTCATGCAGCGCGACGATACGGCGGGCATAGCCGAGGAAATCCTCGCCGGCGCGGGTCAGCAGCACCTCCTGCGGCGAGCGCTGCAGCAGGGTCTGGCCAGCGATCTCCTCGAGCCTGCGCACCTGCGTCGAGATCGTCGACTGGGTGCGGGACAGGGCGGCCGCGGCGCGGGTGAAGGAGCGCAGCTCGGCGATCGTCACGAAGGAGCGCAGCAGGTCGATGTCGATATTGCGTAGAGCCGTCACAGTCCCGTTCCTTTCAGTCCGCGCCTTCTCGCCCCGTCCCCGGTCATCCCGGGCGCAGCGCAGCGGAGACCCGGGATCCATGCCGGGCCGCCTCAGGCATGGATCCCGGATCGGCGCGGCTTCGCCGCTTGTCCGGGATGACCCAGGAAAATGCGATAGGCCGGCCCGTTCGCGCTCGCAGCATGGACCGCGCCGATGGTCAAAATCGAATAATTCAATTTTGGCTGGCCAGCCGCGGTCGCTAGCCTTAGTCCCAAACACTCTGTTTGGGCGTATGGGCGAAGAGGTCAAGCATGCCGAGGTTGAGATCCGACACCACCACGAAGGGCCGCAACATGGCGGGCGCCCGTGGTCTCTGGCGCGCCACCGGCATGAAGGACGGCGACTTCGGCAAGCCGATCATCGCGGTGGTGAACTCCTTCACCCAGTTCGTCCCGGGCCATGTCCATCTCAAGGATCTCGGCCAGCTGGTCGCGCGCGAGATCGAGCAGGCGGGCGGCGTCGCCAAGGAATTCAACACCATCGCGGTCGATGACGGCATCGCCATGGGCCATGACGGCATGCTCTATTCGCTGCCCTCGCGCGAGCTGATCGCCGACAGCGTCGAATACATGGTCAACGCGCATTGCGCCGACGCGATGGTCTGCATCTCGAACTGCGACAAGATCACGCCCGGCATGCTGATGGCGGCGATGCGCCTGAACATCCCGACCGTCTTCGTCTCCGGCGGGCCGATGGAGGCCGGCAAGTACATCGCCGAGGGCGTGCTGAAGAAGGTCGACCTCGTCGATGCCATGGTCGCGGCCGCCGACGGCAAGTATTCCGACAGCGAAGTTGACGTCATCGAGCGCTCGGCCTGCCCGACCTGCGGCTCCTGCTCCGGCATGTTCACCGCCAACTCGATGAACTGCCTGACCGAGGCGCTCGGGCTCGCTCTGCCCGGCAACGGCTCGACGCTGGCGACGCATGCCGATCGCAAGCGCCTCTTCGTCGAGGCCGGTCATCTCATCGTCGACATCGCCAAGCGCTACTATGAGCAGAACGACGAGAGCGTGCTGCCGCGCAATGTCGCGAGCTTCAAGGCGTTCGAGAACGCGATGACGCTCGACATCTCGATGGGCGGCTCGACCAACACCGTGCTGCACCTGCTTGCTGCCGCCCATGAGGCCGAGATCGACTTCACCATGGCCGATATCGACCGGCTGTCGCGCAATGTCCCGGTGCTCTGCAAGGTCGCCCCGGCCGTCGCCAACGTCCACATGGAGGACGTGCACCGCGCCGGCGGCATCCTGGCGATCCTCGGCGAGCTCGACCGTGCCGGGTTGATCGACACATCACTGCCGACGGTCCACAGCGCCAGCATGGCCGAGGCGCTGGAGCGCTGGGACATCAAGCGCACCACCAGCGAAGCGGTGAAGAGCTTCTTCAGTGCCGCGCCGGGCGGCGTGCCGACACAGACCGCCTTCAGCCAGGATCGGCGCTACGCCGAGCTCGATACCGACCGCGAGACCGGCGTGATCCGCGACAAGGCCCATGCCTATTCGCAGGATGGCGGTCTCGCCGTGCTCTTCGGCAACATTGCGCTCGACGGCTGCATCGTGAAGACCGCCGGCGTCGACGCCTCGATCCTGACCTTCTCCGGCGCCGCGGTGATCTTCGAGAGCCAGGATGCGGCGGTCGAAGGCATCCTCAACAACAAGGTCAAGCCCGGCGAGATCGTGCTGATCCGCTATGAGGGTCCGCGCGGCGGACCGGGCATGCAGGAAATGCTCTATCCGACGAGCTATCTGAAGTCGAAGGGGCTCGGAAAGGCCTGCGCGCTGATCACCGACGGGCGCTTCTCCGGCGGCTCGTCCGGCCTCTCCATCGGCCATGTCTCGCCGGAAGCGGCGGAAGGTGGTGCGATCGGCCTCGTCGAAGGCGGCGACGTCATCGAGATCGACATCCCGAACCGCAGCATCAACCTGAAGATCTCCGACGAAGAGCTGGCGCGCCGCCGCGCCACGATGGAGGCCAAGGGCAAGGATGCCTGGAAGCCGGCGGCGCCGCGCAAGCGCAAGGTCTCGACCGCGCTGAAGGCCTATGCGGCGCTCGCGACCAGCGCGGCCAAGGGGGCGGTGCGCGCCATCGACTGAGCGCGTCGCCTCGGACTTCGGCATATCATCCCGGGCGAGCGCAGCTCGACGGGATTCAGGCCGTAGCCTGTTCCGGCGAAGTTCAGGCATGGATCCCGGCTCTGCGCCGCCTCGCGGCTCCGGCCGGGATGAGCCGCCGAGAGGCGGTGCCGACATCGCCCGCTTGCCTTCCGGCCGGCGCTCGGCCACCTAAGAGGCATGCACCGCCGGCTGGTCTTCGAAGAGCCCGTCTCGCGCGCCGCGATCTGGAGTCGGCGGCTGGCGCTGTTCGGGCTGACGGTCGTCGTGCTCGCGGTCGTCATCTTCCGCTTCGGGCAGCCTTCGGTGGAGCGGCTGGCGCCGATCGCCGGGGCCTATGTCTTCGTCCTGCTCGCGCTGCTCCTGTCGCTCGCCGCCTTCGTGCGGATCTGGCAGGACGGACATCGCGGCATCGGCATCGCCGCCTTCGCCTTCGTGCTCAGCCTGCTCCTGCTGCTGCCTCTGGCCTATGCCGGCTTCCAGCTCGCGACCCTGCCGCTGATCAGCGACGTCTCGACCGATATCGACGAGCCGCCGGCCTTCAGCCGCTCGCGCGTCGCGCTCGCGGCTCGCCAGGGACTGGTGCCGCCGGATGTACCGCCCGAGCGGCGTAGGGCGCAGCGCCAGGGCTATCCGCGCACCTTGCCGATCGTGCTCGAGCTGCCGGCCGAGATCGCCTACGACATCGCCCGCAAGGCCAGCGTCAATCTCGGCTGGCGGGTGCTGGAAGGCGCGGCCCCGGGCGGGCGCAGCGGGGCAGGGCGGCTCGACGCGGTGGCGCATTCGCGCGTGCTGCGCCTGGTCGACGACATCACCATCCGCATCCGGCCGCGCGCCGATGGCAGCCGGATCGACATTCGCTCGGCTTCGCGGCTCGGCGGCTTCGATTTCGGCGCCAATGCCAGGCGGATCGCCGCCTTCGAGGAGGAGGTGAAGCTGCTGGTGGAGTTGCGTTGAGTTTCCGCCCTCACGCCAGCCGGTAGCGGCTCGCCAGCGCGGGCAGGACTTCGTCGCAGAGCACGATGCCGCGCGCGACCAGATCCTCGAGCTGGGCGAGCACGGAGAGCGAAGCCGCGCCATGCAGCGCCGGCGCCAGATCCAGATAGATCATCGGCACCATCGCGGAGATCGTCTCGTCGCCGGCTCGCAGGCGATTGAGGATCGCCGCCTCGCGCAGACGGCGGTGCTGCACCAGCCCGCGCAGGAAGCGCTGCGGCTCGCGCACCGGCCCGCCATGGCCCGGCCAGTAGAGCCGGTGCTCCTGGCCGCGCAGCTTCTCGATGGAGGCCATGTAGGCGACCATCGAGCCGTCCGGCGGCGCGACGATCGAGGTCGACCAGGCCATGACATGGTCGCCGGAGAACAGCGTCTCCTCCTCGTCGAGCGCGAAGGCGAGATGGTTCGCGGTGTGGCCGGGCGTCTCGACCGCGCGCAGGCTCCAGCCCTGGCCGGAGACGGTGTCGCCGTCGCCCATCACGAAGTCCGGCGCGTAATCCCGGTCAGCGGCGGCGTCGAGTGGGTTGATCTCGCCGAGCGCGAGTTCACGGGCCGGGCGATGCGGGCTGCAGCCGACGATCGCGGCGCCGGTCGCGGCCTTGACGGCGCGGCTCGCCGGCGAATGGTCACGGTGCGTGTGGGTGATGACGATCTGCTCGACGCTCTCGCCCGCGACGGCCGCCAGCAGATTGGCGACATGGGCGGGATCGTCCGGGCCGGGATCGATGATCGCGACCTTGCCGCGGCCGATTATGTAGCTGCAGGTCCCGGTGAAGGTCATCGGCCCGCCATTGCCGGCGACGATCCTCCGGACCAGCGGCGAGAGCTGCACCACCGCGCCGGCGGCGAGCGCCTCCCGATCGAAGGCGAGCGGCTCGGCCGCCTCGTCACGCCGGTCGTCCTGGTTGCCATTGCTCATCGTCGCATCCGGGTTCGTGCATCCTGGCCGGTTGTGGGCCGGTGCCGGGTTTTCTATAGACGGACGAACCGGGCGTCGACGGCGCCTGCCCAGAAGAGGATGAGACGCCGATGGCCCAGTCGCTGCCCTTGCCCGCCGACACCATGGTCGGCTCCGCTCTTCCCGCGCTCTCCGATCCGCGCTCGCGTCTGGTGCGCAATGTCATGCTGGCGTTCGCCGGCAGCCTGCTGCTGGTGCTGGCCGCAAAGGTCAAGGTGCCGCTCTGGCCGGTGCCGGTGACGCTGCAGACGCTGGCGATCCTGGCGCTCGGCGCCGCCTATGGCCCGCGGCTCGGCCTCGCCACCGTGGCTCTCTATCTCGGTTACGGCCTCGCCGGTCTGCCGGTCTTCACCAACACGCCGCCGATGCTGGCCGGCCCGCTCTACTTCGCCGGCCCGACCGGCGGCTTCCTGATCGCAGCGCTGCCGGCCGTCGCTGTCGCCGGTTGGGCGGCTGCGCGCGGCGCCTCGCTGCTGCGCCTCGTCGCCGGGCTGGTCGCCGCGGACCTCGTGATTCTCGGGCTCGGCTGCCTCTGGCTCGCCTTCGGCGCCCAGATGGCGAGCGGCGCGACCGGGATCGGTCTCTCCAGCGCCTGGGTCGCCGGCGTGCAGCCCTTCCTGATCGGCGAGGCGCTCAAGGTTGCGCTGGCGGCGAGCCTCGTCGGCGCCGGCTGGACGCTGCTGAAGCGCCGCGGCTGAACGCGACATCCCCGCGGACTGCCGAAGGCCGGGGCGGCCGCTTGCCCCGGCTTTTTCATGCGTGCTGGAAGCGGAGGACTGGTAGTCGCCGGTCTCAGCCGGCGGGCTTGGTGTCCGTGCAGACCTTCTTCACCGGCTGCAGGAACATGTCGAGTTCCATCATGTTGCCGCAGCGGTCGCAGCCGGCGAGCAAGGTGGCGATGCCGAGGATACCAACGATACGAAGAATGCGCGTCATGCCGGCCCGCTCCACTTGCTCAGCCCAAGTCTAGCGAAAGCCCGTCCGCTGCGCCACGGCTGACGAACGCGACGAGCGCCGGGCGGTGCCCTGAAATTGCACTGTGATCTCGAGCCCGCATGCCTGGGATGTGGCGCAGCTTGGTCAGGGTGTCGCGCAAAGTCCCTCTATCGAAGCCCTGCTGCTCCTATGCCACCGGAAAGACCGCGCGGCGTCATCCGAACTCTGCGCCCAGCGGCCGTGAGGCTCTTCTGATCCGGATTGATAGCAGGTGATCTCGGGGGCAGCCATGAATGCCGGCCTCGTCCGAGGGCTGCGTCTCCGATCACCTTGGGCTTGTTTCAGTTACAAGTCAGCAACACTACGAAACAATCAGACATCGATCAGGCACATTGCGGACAAAGTTCATTGCCGCTGGCCGAGACCCGCGGGATGAAGATGATCCGCGCTCCTCGACTCCGCCCCCGTTGCGCTGGCGAAGGCGAGTTTGGGTGCTGCCGCCGAGAAGGGCTGCTTTTGACGCGGTCAACGACCGCGGGAGATGGTGACAGTGACGGACCTTGCCGGCCCTCGGCCGCCAATCGGCGGGACAGCATTCGTCGCGGTTCCGGGTGTCGCTTCCGACTACGAGCCCTCGATCGTCCGCAACGCGCGGCTGCAATATCTGCGCGGTTTCGCAGCGCTCGCCGTGCTGTTCTATCATTGCGCGACATATCTCGAGCTGTTGCGCGGCAGCGAGGTCATGAACGGTGTCTTCCCGGGCGGCTGGGGAGCCTATGGCGTCGCGGTCTTCTTTGCGCTGTCCGGTTATCTGATGAGCGATCTCCTGCGACGGGATGATCCGGGTACGTTTCTGGTCAGCCGGATCGCTCGCATCTATCCGACGATGTTCATCATCATCGCGCTGGCGTCCGTACTCTTCGTTCTTATCGGGCAGCCGCGCGGCTTCAACTTCTGGGCACTGACCTTGGTGCCGTCCGGGCCTCGCCCCTATTTTCTCGGCGTCGAATGGACGCTGCTCTACGAGATGACCTATTATGTCGGCCTGACGGTGCTGGCATTCTTGGGTTTGGCGCGGTTTGCGCCCGTGGCGATGCTGGCCTGGCTGGTAATCCTGGCCGGCGCTTTCGCGCTTGGACCGGGGCAGGCCCATCCGGGAGCGCCGACGCTCAGCGAGTTTCCGCTGACGGTGCTGAACATTCCATTCGTGCTGGGCTTTCTGGCTGGCGAGCTGCATCGCCGCGGCGCGTTGCCTCGGTCGCTCATGCCGGCGGCGATCATCTTGCTGCTCCCCGTCTTCGTCTTCGAGCTCGACGCAGCCATGCTCAGGCTCGTCACGGGCCTGTCCGCGAGCCTGCTCGTGGCGAGCGCCGTGACCGCCCCGATGACCGTGCCATCCGGACCGCTCGCGCGCTTCGGCCTGCGTCTCGGCGATGCCAGCTACGTCCTCTACCTCGTCCATGTGCCGATCATCATGACGCTTTCGGCCGTCTTGCCGGCGGCCACGCCACCGGTCCTCCTGTGGTTCGTCTGGGCGGCCGCCTCAACTGCAGCGGCCATCGCACTGGCGCCGTTGGATGGCGCGATTCATCGACGTCTGAAACGGCACATTACAGGCGCTCCCAAGCGGCGCCTCTCGATCGTGGCGCTCGCGTTCATCGGCTTTTTCCTGGCCGTGGCCGCGGCAGGCGAATTCAGGATGCGCGGCGAGGCCGCCGATACCGCGCGGGCCGCGCGCATTCTGTCCGGGCCGACTTCCGTCGCGGGCCCGAGCGTGCGCATGGCGATCGACGCGATCGCGACGATGCCGACAGGAAACCTTGTCGTCCGCGGATATGGCATCGATCTCGACAAGCCCCAGCTCGGCAGCCACGTTGCCTTACGACAGGCAGGGCAAACCCTGGCGCTTGTCGATCTGGATCGCATGCGCGCCGCCACGGCCGATGCGTTGGGGCGCACCGATCTGCGCAAGGTTCGGTTCGGTTTCCGCCTGATGCTGCCGAAGGAATTCACCTGTGAAGGGGGGGCGCTCGAGCCGTTCCTCCTGCTCGAGGACGGGCGATCGCTGCCGATACCGCTTGGTGCGCTTGCCGCAGTCTGCGGCAAATAGGAAGCCGCTGCGGCGCTCACTCATAGCCCGACAGTCCGGAGCAAGCCGCAGACGATCGATCGGCCCATAATGCCAGGGACGAGGCGCGCGCGGTCGGACGCCGTTCGGAAAGGTCGCGGGCAGTGAGCGCCCGCCTTGGCGCGGGCCTGGGTCTTGTTCTTCAGTTGATCAACGGTTTCGCGGGCGCGGCGGCCTTCTCCGGCGCGGATGCGACGTAGAGCGCGTATCCGAGAGCCATGAAGCTCAGAAATCCGAGTGCCGAAAGAACCATGCGAACGCTCCTCTATTGTGAGGGGCAGTGTCTGATGGACAAGTAAAGCGAACAGCGTCGGTTTACTTCACATTGTTCGTATATCGCCGTTCCATCGGCCCGGTCTTCGCTCAGACGGCGCCGGGCCTTTTTTCGTCTGCGACGCACAGGCCGCTTCGAGATGGTCGATCCGGTCGAGCAGCATGTCGCAGCCGCGGCCAGCGGTTCACCACTGACGCGTCAGGACGCCTGCTGCGGTGGCCAGTGCTCCTCCCATCCTCCGCGCGACGCCGAGGGCCTTCTGAACGAGCCCGGAGCCGGCGGCAGTTTCGAGATCGGCATCGACCAGGAGCAGCTGACATGTCGCAGCTGGTGTCGAGAGCGTTGAGGTCGGCCACGACAGGATTTCCGGTTGCCTCCCGGTGGCGTCTTCGTCCGGCCCGGTGAGAGGCATTTGACCGGCGGGCACCTGCACCTGCCCTGCAGCCGGCCGTGTCATATGCCTCTGCAGGTTGCTGCAGAATCACGCCGGCGAAGGTCTGCCGATGCATGGGAGTCGTCCGGAATGGGCGGGCGGTCGCGCAGGGGCCGACGATCGGCGAAAAGGTGCGTCGATCTTTCTCGGAACTGCCGGGATTTCCGTCGAGAAAAGAAAAAGGCCCCGAAGGGCCGCACTTCTAACGTCATAATATATCGGGAAATTTTGGTCGGAGTGGCAGGATTTGAACCTGCGACCCCCTCGTCCCGAACGAGGTCATCTTCGGATGGTGCGAACAAAGAACAGGCAAAAACCGATTTATAATCAACGCGTTGCCTGTTGGTCGTCGGTTCGGTCGTCGCCTCTCGTTGACCCGCTTTCACTCCCAACTGGTGGTCGAATAGTGGTCGGTTCACCGCCCGTTCTTTGAGGCTCGCTTTCGACCGCCTCGGCTTTCGAGGGCCATCCGCGCACCCTCCATGTGATCCGGCGAGTGATGCCCGTAACGGCGCTCTAGGACCTCGACGGACATACCGAGATAGCCGCTCAGTTCCCAGATGTCTGCCCCCGCTTGCATGCCCCATGTCGCGGCCGTGTGCCGAAGGGTGTGTCGTACGACACCGTCCTCGAGACCGAGATCATGGACCAGATTGGCGAAGGCCTTCTTCGTGCTCGCGATGGGCTTGCCGTTGAATTCCACAACGTAGCGCTGGCCCTTTGCGTGCCACCGATGGAGGTGCGCGGCGAGGCTGTCGGGCATCGGGACGGTCGGGTACTTCTTATTTTTGGCCTCTTTGGACCCCAGGGCGAGACGGTGGAATTTCGCGATCTTCTTCCCATCGGAGTCTTCCTTCAGCTCCATCCACGGCTTTCCCATCTCTGGAATGAAGGACGCTGTGCAGACGGCCTCGGCCCGGGTGCCGGTGCGAAGCGCGACGAGAATGAATTTGGCGAGGTGCCTCCGGGAACGACGGTCGGTGACGGCGCCTTTCTGGGTCTCTCTGAAATGCCACGCTGACAGCAGCATCCTGGCGACCTCGGATCGTGTCAGCCAGCGATCTCTCTCCGGCGCCTTGTCTGGGAGGCTTACCTTAATGATTTCTCTCGTGATGCCGTCGGCGATCGCGAGGTTGACGGCCGAGCGCAGGTCCTCCAGCTCACGACGCGCACCGGCCTCGGTGACGAGCCGGGGTGTGCTCGGCTTTGAGTGGCGCTTCCGTTTCGAAGCGTCCTCGACCTTGCGAGCGTGGACCTTCCACGGTTTCCCGACCCGGCTCGTAACGTAGGCCCCGCACGAAACGCTGTCGATATCGGCAAGAGTCCGGTCGCCCCACCATTCCAAGATGTTGACGAGACGCTGCGCCAACTCCTGCGGGCGAGCGACCGAAGCGTTCTTGGCATCGATGTAGCGGGAGACGACGTCGGCGATCAGGACCTTGCTGGCAGGTTGATTTTTGCCGGTCGTAGGCGCGTGCAGGCTTACCCGGTACTCTTCGAGCTTTGCGAGAGCAGCCTTGCTTTCGAGAGAGCCGCAGCCAGTGCTGAGCTGTTTCGAGCCGTGCTTGATGAGCCAGGTAGCACCGCGTTCGATGCCGTCCGTGCCGACGCGACCCGGGCGGAGCCAGAGGTATGGCTCGCCACGGCCGGTGCGGCCGAGAACTTGTTGTTGTTTTCTGGGTTTCGACACCGCTCTCGCCATTCCCTGATCGCCCTTCGCGTGACCTTGATATGTCTGCCATGACGCTCGGCTATCAAGTCGCCACGCTTGATTGCGCCCCTCAATTGCAGGTCGGTCACCTGACAGCCCAGTTCCGGGAGACACACTGCATCCTCAATGCGTAGCGGCGCGTCCTCATGGATCTCTTCGAGCCATGAAAAATCGATTTCTCCGATGATCATTTGATACAAAGGCGAGTTATCCATGTTTTGAATTAAACACGGAAAGACATGTCGTTGTCAATTTGCTTGGCTGAGTGAAGGATCTTCTGCCTGTTATTAACTTTATTACAACGAGGACTTATGGCAAGTCGAAATTCGCGTTAACCAGATCCGCGGCTAATCGATCGTCGATCGCTTGACGCCGGCTCCTGACGGGCTCATGTCTTTGCTCGAACCGCTGAGGAGGACACAATGGCTCTGCACCCCGAAATTTTCTCGATGATGATCGCGGGCAGCATGACCGGCATGATCCAGTCCGCTGCTCAGCACGCCGTCGACCGCCGCGATGAGGCCGTCCTGGCGGCTTGGGATCACGAACTCGCCTCCGCCCGTGGCGATGCGAACGCGATGGGTCACCTCGCCGCCGAGGCGATCCGGCAGCTCGCGGAATCCGAGGGCGAGAACGCCAACCTGCGTGACGAGGTCGCCCGTCTCCGCGCCCTGCTCGCCTCTCGCAACCAGCTCATCCGTGAGATCACCCGGTGACCGGCCTCGACGAGCGGGCGTGGGCGCTGATGATCAGGGAGATCGGCGACATCGTGCACGAGGACCCGACGCTCGCTGAGGCCCTGTTGCTGCGGTACCGAGAGCGCGTAGAGGCCGAAGACGCTCAATAGGAAAGGCCCCGGATCATCTCCGGGGCCTTCGTCGTTTCGGATTCGACTTCAGTCAGTGCGGCTGCCGATCCCGATACACGCCCTTGGCCGTCGCGACACGGGCTGCGAAAGCGTAGGGGTCACCGAGCACCTGACCGATCGTGCCGACGGTCTCGGTAGGCCTGGCGTCGGCGGAGGACGTAGGGCGGGCCGGGATCGGCATGCCAACGAGGCCGGTGCGCTGTCCCGACACGGCCGCCTGACAGAGAACAGCGGACTGCGACAGGTGCTGAAGCTGCCGCTCTGTCAGGCCGGTCAGCCAGTCCGACAGATGCGGCGGAAGCTCTTCAAGGTCGAGACCTTCGCGCTCGTAGGTGTCAGCCGAAGCGTAACGATGTACGAGCCAAGCCTCTGCCGACACCGGTCCGAAAGCTTCGGATGCGGCGCGAACTCGGCGCTTGTCCATCAAGGCTTCCCCGGCATCGCGACCGGCGCGCAGAGCCTGGAGCGCGTCCACGATTTCGTCTGAAGCGCCGGACTGAGCCTGCGGAGCTGGAACGGGCATGCCGCGCGATCCGCCAGCAAGTCCCGAGGCCAGTGCCTGGGGCACGGCGGCGACCATCGATAGAGATGCGCCAGCGAGTTTGCCGCCACCTTCAACTACAGCACCCGTTGCGCAGATGGCCTGCCCGGGCAGTTTCGCGACGCCTTTGATTACGTCGGGGATCAGGCCAGTCACGGCTTGGCTCGCGCCCGCCACCGCCTCATGAAAATACGAAACTCCCGGCGCCACGACGTGGTTCTGAATCCATGTCCCGGTACGCGCGCACCAGGTTTTCATGGAACGGATGGCTGCCATTGCTGCTGCGATGATTGCTCGGATCATGGTGTTGCTCTCCCTGGCGCTTGATTACGTTGAGGGTGAAATTGCTTGAGAACATCGCATGCACAAAACTACCGGTGAACGATAATTTCAAAACAAGTTGACGATCATAGACGCTAGCAAGCGAAAATAATTTCTCAGTAAATCTTGCAAGCGACTTGGATTGCGCCGACAGGAATTTGTGCACACCCTATCCTAACCTCTCCAAGAAGGAGATGAATCAGGGGGTTACATCAATGGATCAGAACAAGGCATTCCGGGAGATCACCGACAGGCTGGGCCTCTCGGCGGTCGATACGGCGACACTCATCGGCCGTTCCCCGGCGACCGTGCAACATTACCGCAGCGTCGGGAAACACTCTCGGGTGCCGCCGGTGGAGGTGATGAAGAAGCTGAACGGGCACTGGCGCTCGCAGCTCCGCGGCCGTCTCGAGCGTGCCGTAGCCGACCTCCGTGAAGCAGGCCTCGTCGTCGAGATCGGTTGGGGTCCTCTGATGCAACGCGCGGCCGGAATCTCCGCTGCCGTCGAGGCCGTGGTCGATGAGCAGATGGAGGTCGCGTGATGGATGGCTCGGCAAGCCAGCGTGAGCGCGATCTCGCGCCGCCCAAGTTCGGCCTCAGGACCTCCGGGTCCTGAGGCAAGAGGTCGTCGAGATGGTCGACGCGATGCACTTACGTGGCGCCTCACGCTACCCCGGCATCCCGGTCGCCAAGGCAGTGGTCGCTGGCTACGACCGGCGGATCGAGGTAGCGAAGGGAATCTTCGTCGACGCCGATGTACCGGTCCAGGCGCAGGCAATCATCTCCCGGGATCTGGCAGTGAAGATGCTCGTCCGGCAGGGCGCGGATCAGAAGGAGGCGGAAAACTCCATCGACGGTCTGCCCGTCGATGAAGATGGAGCGGCGTAATGGCGTTCGCCTGACCTCTGTCCAAGAAAGCACCCAATTTCGCAAACTGGGTGCTTTCTTGGACAGGCCAATTTCTCGCGCTCTCTCACCGCCATCAGATCCTCGAGGGTCGGACGCCCCCGATTGTAGGTGCTGATCCGCAGATTCATGTCCAGCGCGAGGAGGATTCGGCTCAGCAGTTTGAAGCCGAACTCGGCAGCGCGGCCGTTCTCAAGCGCATCGATCCGCGCGCGGCTCGCTCCCGAGATGTCTGATAGGTGAGCCTGGCTCCAACCGCGTTCGCGCCGGGCCTCGCGAACTCTTTCGCCGATTTCAATCAGATCCATTCGTGAATCATATACGAGGCAAATCGCGTCTGCACTATAAAATTGCCTCTTATATGAGGCAATTCTGGGGCTGCACGAATTGCACCCATAACGGCGAAGTGGGTGCAATTTGTGCTGGCGACGTCGGGCTTGCCGACGACCGAGATCTCCGGGAGATTCCTCGCCGGAGGACGATCACGTGAAGCCCGACGCCGAAGCCATCAACGCCGAAGCCAAGCTCGTCATGGGCCGCATCATTGCGCGCAGGATCGCGACCGATCCCGCGACCGTCGACCGCGCGAAAGCCTGGTACGCGGAATGGTCGGCCGAGGATCGGGCGTCGAAACCGGCAATCTTCTGGATCGAGGCCCTCGAGCAGGGACCGGAGGCCGTCCGACGTCGGCTAGCCGCCCGGGACGAGCGAGCGTACTGGATGCGCAACTCGATGCCGCTTGCGCTGTCGGACGGCCTCGATTGCCTTCGCGACGTCGATTTCCGGCGTCGAATCTGGCGCGATGCCAAACGTCTGGTCGCGATGCGGATACGCCGGGTCCTTAAGGGCTACTCCGAAGGCGGTCTCTCCCGGGATGACGCGGTCCGGCTTCTCGGGCTCCGCGACTACGCGGAGCTGCTCGTCGCCCTCGGCGATGCTGACCAGCCCATGCCGATGCCGCCGAACGAGGAGATCGAGCGGCAGGCAAAGGTCGTTGAGAAGCTGTGGAGAGGCCAGCGCAGAAAGTGATTGTAATCGCACGGCACAAAGTGATTGCGATTGAACTGGTTGGCGATGACGGCGCAGGGAAACCCGGTCTCTTGTTTTCTGAGGCTAATCTGTTGACCAATATTGATGGGACCTGCATTTTTTGCAAGTTCCATCAATATTGAATGCTTCCCGAAGGGGCGACCGATCAGGCTGCCAGCCGGTACTCGACGTCGCGCATCCCGGCGCGCCACCGGCCGTCGGCGGTCATGGTGAGCAGGCACCGCTTGCCGTTGTCGTAGAGGATCACTTGGGCATCAGCCCAGGTCGTCGGGCCGATGTTGTGGCCTTGGTCGAGGGATGCTGACACGCCCCCCTTGTAGACGCCGTCGACGATCATGGGCGTGTGTGTATGGGCGGATGTGACCTTGGGACCAAGTCTCCGGAATTGCTGCGGGGTGCCTCGCGATGCGCCGACGCCGCGATCTCCGTGAAGGCCATGTTCCACCCCAAGGACGACGTAGGACCCGCCCGAAGGGACGAAGGCGACGTTGTCGTTGCCCCCGGCGTGCCTGAAGGCGTCTTCCACGACATTGTAGTGACTGGCGCCCGTCCGGATGGCTTGGTGCCAGCGAGAATTGTATCGGTGCCAGTACTCAGCATTGAGCGGGTCGGCCGCGCCATCGGTATTCTTGAGCCACCTCGCGAAGGCGGAGTCGTGATTGCTCTCGACGATCACCGTTTTGCACCATGGCCTCTGAATCGCCTGCACGAATGCAGCCGCTTCCCTCATCTCATCTTCCACGCTGCCGCCGCTGGTTCGCAGGATGCGCGCCTGCTCGTGCGGGTCGTGCAGGCCGTGATGGTTGCGGTCGCGGAAGTCGTTCAGGTCGTGAATGAACTGGGCGCCAGGATAGAGCGTATCGACGATCGAGTCGTGGCCCGGCAAGTTGCGACGGGTTCTGATATCATAACCCCAGCTTGCCCTTGCGATGGAGGCCTCGAGCTGTCGCCGATGGACATCGCCCAAGCGATACCGGCAACGGCGTGACCGGCGTCGACGACCCCGTTGGCGACTTTGATGTTCAAATCCTGGAAGTCGCCTTCGTCGTCAGCCAGCAGGTGTCTCGGGAAAACCTCGCCATCGACGTCGAATTCGAGAAGTAGCGCCCCGTAAGTGTGATGAAAAAGGGCTTTCCTGCCCGCCGCCCGCGGAGTGTAGGACGGCCGGGTGACCGTGCCGGTGGAGATGCAGTATCTCGGCGGCGCCGACTGCATCCGGGGGATCGACTGGAGGGCGACGCGGGCGTGCGGGATCACTACATGATCGCCCCTGTTCGCGGTGAGCCAGCCTTGAAGCGGGTTCGCGGTGGTCGGCAGGACGTTGGCATCGCTGACGATTAATACGTCACCGGCGTTCACGCGATCAAAAACGAGGTAGGGCTGAAGTTCTTCGGCGAAAACTCCGGTTCAATCGAGTGGTCCGCGTACAGACCGAGCTGGTACTTGTATCCGCCAACTTGGACCGAGGCGTCGAGGTATTCGGCATAGGCGAGCAGGTTCTCCCAAAACGGTTTGAAAACTGGGTGTCATCCTGCGCACTGGTGATGATGACTCTGGTTACGATGCCCTTGGGGATCGGTCGATCAAGGGTCTGGATGTGGCCGATGCGGATCGGTTTCTTCCGCTCTTCGGCGCTTGCTCTGCCATCTGCTTCGGCTGTTCCGAAGGCTCGGGCGAAGTCTTCCTGCCCGAGATGTCGGGACTGCTATCTCTCAGTCCACGGGCGATCTCGGCTGCGTTCTGCGCCCGTCGCTTCTTCCATCCGAGTACCTGAGCGGCTCGCTCGTAGCTGAGGCCCTTATCGAGCCACGGTCGCATCTGCGCCGCGTCGGCATCGCGATCGTACTTCCTCGGGCGTCCCTGCTGCTTACTGCTGCTCATCTACCACTCTCTGCGTATCGATCGTTTTGCACGGGGCGTGCATACACTCGATACGCAAGCGCTCGATCGTCTGCGGAATATGAGAAATAGATAGTTTGTTGACGAATTGAATTGATGTCGCAAAGTGCGTTTAAGAGCTTTGTTTTTGCTTGAATTGATTTCGATGAATCGGAAATCTGCAGAAAATATTATTCGAAATACCATCACCGGCGATTGACGCCGGTGGATGTGGGATCACATGCTTTTCATATCGACGAGCAAGGTCGATCCCGGAAAGACCGGGCAACTCAGGGAAGGAAGAAGGCGATGATGGTCTCTCTCAATAACTCCGGCTTCGATCACGGCCAGACGCGCTACATGACCGAGTCAATGTTCAATGTGGTCGATGGCTCGAAGTGCGTGCCGATGGTGAGGATCGGCGTCTACTCGATGACCGACGACGGGAACGCCTTCGCGAGGTGCGCGACGGTGAGCATCCAGCGCAAGCGCAACCAGCGTTGGATGCGGGCAGCCACGATCATCGCGAAGGTCGAGGAAGCTCTCGCGGCCTGATCTCAATGGGCGGCCTTCGGGCCGCCTCCCAACAATCAGGGGGACTCATCATGACAACGAACGTGCTCTACATAGACGACCGCCACCGCGCCCACATCCTCATCGTGCCGCCAGCACCGGCGGATGGGCAGCACCCGTTCCGAGAGGCGTCGTTCGTTTTGATCACCGGCCGCCTTCGCGAGGGGCAGGTGATCGAGATCAGCCACAGAAAGCTCGGGCCGTATCTCCGGGCGCGAGGAAACTTCCTCGAGCGTGCGCTGATCTATAGCGACGTCGCGACGCTCGCGGCTGATCTCGATGCCGATGTCGTCTACCGGCACGAGGACCTGGATCAGGCGTTCGACGACGCCCGAGAGGCCTTCGAAGAGGAGCGGTCGATGCGTTTGGCTGCCGCAACCATCGCCTCGGCGACCCAGCGATCCGCGTCGGCATTTGCCTCGGCGTGAGACCGATAGCGATAGACGCCTTTCGGGATCACCCGAGGGGCCATTCTCGAGGCCTCGACGCTGGCATCTATCTCGGCTTGCGTCGGGCCTCTCATGCCTATGTCGGCGAGACGGCGTTTTCCGATGATGCGCATGCCGATCTATCACTCAATCGCGATATCGAACACGAGCTTCGAGTTGGCTCCAGTGGTCGTGTGACCAACGATGTCGCACGACGTCTTCGAGCGCACCGGCGCCGATCCTTCGAACGTCAGCTTACTGATCCCGTACATCGAATGATAGGTTCCGCGGACGTCGTAGGCCGCTGCCGGGCAACCCGCTTTGAAAACGTAGGCGGTGCCTTTGATCACGATGTCCTGGTCGCCCTCTTTCCACGGCGCGCCTCGGAACAGCACGGTGCCCGGTATAATCGTGGATGCGATGGACCGCTTCGGTCTGTCGTAGACGATCACGCCTTTCTCCGCGTCGACGATCACGATCGACCCGTTGTGATCGTAAGGCGGCCCCTCGAGCCCCGACTTGATGACCTCGACGGGGACCTGCTTGCCGATCTCGGCTTTCGGAGCCGACGCCTGTGTCGCCGTGGATACGGGTTCATCCTTAAAATCTACGAGCCTATTGTTCTCATCGCACTGCTTGTAGAGCGTGTAGTGCCCGCTATCGCGCATGCGCCAGAGCGGAAAACAGAATCCGGGGCCACCAATTTCAACGTCGGGCCAGGCACTGTCGGAGCGCTTGATGAACGAGAGCTCCCCCCGAAACCCGAGTTCCCTACGCCATTTTCCCGAGCCGTCGGCGATCAAGATCGAGGCGATCTGGCCGATCATGCCGAAACAGACGGCGGCCCCCTTAGTGCCGGTCTCGGTCAGGATGATCTCGTCGACGCCATCGCCGTTGAGATCTTTCACTTCGGTCTTCTGGACGAATTTCCCGCCGTTGAAGCGCAGGCAGTCCTTGTATTCCTTGAGTTCGGACGGTGTCGAAACGGACGATACAGCAGCCTTGATCTCAACCTGAGTAAGCGCCAGCGCGGAATTCGAAGCCATCGCGGCAACAGCAACAATCAATAACGTACGCATGAAATACCCCAGCCAACTATGCTGACGGGGTAGCATTGCGCTCCTGAAAGCCTGCTTACTGAGCCAGCAGCATTTTAACGGATTCGAGTTTTACCCGGCAGTCCTCAACGGCCTCGGCCAACTTCACCAAATAGAGCGCGACGTCGCGTTGCCTCGTCCAGACCTCCTTGGCCTTCGGCTCCGGCATGGACGACAGCAGCGAAGGCGGCACCTCGACCTTCCGTTCGACGATCTCGACGACAGGCTCCGGCCGCTGGTGCTGACACCCGGCGAACAGAAGTGCTGCGGCGATGACGATGGCCGGTCTCATTGGAACCTCCTCGACCGGAGGCCTTCGAGGATCGGCGCGACAGGGCCATCATCGGAATCCGGCGCCGAACGGATCGCGGTTTCCGCGTCCCGGGAGCGGATCGAGTTCTCCCGAAAGGCGGCCTGCGCCGTCTCGAGCGCCGAGATCGCCGCCCGGCGATCGATGTCGGCCTTTAGCGCGGCGGCGGCATTGCGGTTGGCGAGCTGCTCGGCGGATTCCGCGCGCGTCGTCATCGCGGAGAAATCGGACCGGGCGGTTGCCAAGTCGTCGCGCAAGCCGGTGTAGTGCGACCACAACGGCCGAAGCGGCTGCTCAGCTTTTCCATCGCGGAGCACAATCGCCGCTTTCTGACAGTGGCTGGCCTGGTGGAGGTCGGCGGCAGCGAAAACACGCTCACCGATCGTCGACCGAACGCAGGAGCGCTTTGGCCTCTGGCCCGCGAGGCTCGCCGCCGATAGCGCCTATGGCTCGGCCGAGAACCTCGCCTGGCTGGTGCATGAGCGTGGGATCGAGCCGCATATCCCGGTGTTCGACAAATCCCAGCGCAGCGACGGCACCTTCAGCCGCTCCGGCTTTACCTACGACCACGCCCAGGATCTCTACACCTGCCCGGATGGGAAGGAGCTTCACCAATATCGCCGGCGCTTCGGCATCAGCCGCGAGGGCGTCGATCCCGAAGGCTTCATGCGCTACCGCGCCAGCAAGCTGGACTGCGACGCCTGCTCTCTAAAGCCGCAGTGCTGCCCCAATACGCCGGCTCGCAAGATCCTGCGCTCGATCCACGAGGGCGCTCGCGACATGGCCAGGTACATCGCCACGACCGATGCCTATGTCACCTCGCGGCGAGAGCGGAAGAAGGTCGAGATGCTCTTCGCCCACCTCAAGCGCATCCTGAAGCTCGATCGGCTGCGACTCCGCGGACCAAACGGAGCCAGGGACGAGTTCCACCTCGCCGCTGCCGCCCAGAACCTCAGGAAACTCGCAAAGCTCCTCCCGAACGGACCGAAGTTCCGGCCTGCGTGAAGGGCGAAAGCGCTCGCCCACAAACCGCAACTCGTGATCACGTCGCTAGAAGGCCGACTTCTTCAACGACATCCGCCAATTGCTGACATTGGCCCGATGCCGGATAGCGGACATTCCGGTCGGACAGCTCAAGGTTATTCGGCGAGACGAGGACGGCGTTCGGCAGTCATTCCGCAGTGCATAAAACCTTCGGAGGGCTAGCTTCGAAAATTCCCGCCTGCAACTTTAGGTAAGACTGGCGGGGCGTGTAATGTGGGCTGACAACGAGACAAGTCGCGATTTCCTGAACTTCTCTGGCGTCGCCGATACCGTGGCGGAAATCATTGTACAGGCTCACGGACGGCCAATCTCAATCGGCGTCTCTGGGGCCTGGGGTATCGGAAAATCCTCGCTCATCAAGCTGACGCAGGGATCGTTGGCCTCTCGTCCAAAAGAGGAAGACCAACGCGATTTCGTTTTCGTAGAGTTCAATGCCTGGCTCTATCAGGGCTATGATGATGCCCGCGCCGCCCTCATGGACGTCATCGCGTCAAAACTACAGGCTGAGGCGGAACATCGCGCGACTGCCGTAGATAAGGTCGCGGGCATACTCAAGCGCGTCCGCTGGCTGCGCGGTGCTAAGCTTGTAGCGGGCGACGCGGTGGCGATCGCCCTCGGATTGCCCCCAATGGGCATGCTGGGCGGCCTATTCTCACTCGGGAAGAGCGCGCTGGACGGGGTCGACGGAGCGGAACTCGAAGAAGCCAAGAAAAAAGGACATGAGGCCGTTGAGGCTGCCGGCGGGCTCTTGGCTGCGAAGGAGAAAACGTCCCCCCCGAAGGAGATCCAAGCATTACGCGACAGCTTTGAGGAGGTGCTGGAGGAGCTTGGCATCACTCTTATCGTACTGATCGATGACCTAGACCGCTGCCTGCCGCCGACCACCATTTCGACGCTAGAAGCGATCCGGCTCTTTCTGTTCCTTAAGCATACAGCGTTCGTGATCGCGGCCGACAACGAGATGATTAAGCACGCCGTCCGTAAGCATTTCGAAGGCGTCAATGACGACACGCTCGTCACGAACTATTTTGACAAGCTGATACAGGTGCCCATCCGGGTGCCCGCGCTCGGCACGCAAGAGGTGCGGGCCTACCTCATGCTGCTGTTTATCGACAACAGCACACTCGATGGGCCCACGAAGGAAAAGATCCGCCTCGGGGTAGGCAAGCAGCTGCGGCAAACTTGGCAGGGTAAGCGGGTCGACAAGGCCTTCGTCCAGTCGCTCCACGAGGCATTTCCAGCCGATCTGATAGGAAAGCTCGACACTGCGGATAGGCTGGCTCCGCTGATGACCAGCGCATCGGGAATTGCTGGTAACCCCCGGCTGATCAAACGCTTCCTGAACGCACTTGCCATCCGCATGACGATCTCGAAGGCTCAAGGCGTCGGCGTCGATGAGGCGGTGCTAGCCAAACTCCTGTTGTTCGAGCGTCTGGGAAATCCAAAGGCCTATGCCGAGCTCCTTGCAGCGGTCAGTGGAAGCGAAACCGGTAAGCCGACATTCCTTGCAGAATGGGAAGCCAAGGCCCGCAACGGCATGGATCTAGAGCTGAAGGAGCCGTGGACCGAACCGTTTGTGTTGGAGTGGCTGAACTTGCAGCCAGCCTTGGCAGACCTCGATCTCCGCGGCGCGCTCTACGTCAGTCGTGAGCACGCACCGCTGATCACGCCCGAGGATCGCCTCTCATCGGAAGCCGCGGAGCTTCTTTCCGCACTGCTCGAACATCCCGACATGGCAGCTGGGCTGAAGGATCGACTCTCAAAGATCGCGCGGCAAGAGACGACCGTGATGATGGACCGTCTTCTCGATCGCGCGCGGCAGGTGCAATCGTGGGGCGTGCCCCCGATCCTAGAAGCGTGCCTGGCGGTCACGACAGCCGACCCGGTTCAAGGGCCCCGGCTTGCCGCATTCCTCGGCGACAGACCCCCTGCGCAGATTGAGCCCAACATCGTTCCGAAGATCGGCGATCAGGACTGGGCGAAAGACGTATTCCGGACCTGGGAAAAGGCAGACGTTGCCAGACCGGTCAAATCCGCGATCAAGAAGCTGGGATAAGATGGGCACATCGCAATCTAGCAAAGGCCCTGGGCCCGGCGTACCGATGATCCCACCGTGGGTCGACTCGCCTCCGCCCGAAGCGCCAGCGGGGGACGGTCCTGCCCTTGGCGCACCCGACCCGGTCCCCCCTCCAGGAGAACCAGGAGTACACCCCCCGCCTCCACCACCCGTTGCGCCACCGCCCGCTCCCATCGCTCCTGACCGGCGTTGGATCGGCACCAGCCGGAGCCTTGGAGAGTACGCCGGTACCGGAGACACCTACGCGATGCGGCGGGGCTTTGGGCATTACGTCCGCACAGGTTATGGCGGAGCCGGCACCGCCGCGCGACGTATGGGCGGCACGGCGGCGACAGCGGGCGCGCTGGGTGGAGCTCTATCAAGCCTCGCTGCGGGGCAGAACAGCTCGCAAGGGGCAACGTTGGACCCTTCAGTTCTGGCCGGGAGTTCCGCCAGCGAGGTCATGGATGCTGTGGTTGATGCTGTCCGGCCAGTCGACGGCACTCAAGATGCTGAGGCCTCTCGCGTCGCCATCCGAAATGCGCTTTCGGAACTCCTGACCCGGTTTCCAAATGCCGATCTCTTGAATCTGTCTCCCGAGCAGCGCGAGTTCGCCGTTGAAAGCTATACGGCGCACGACGTCTTCAATCGCTTTGACCTCGATGTCGGTCAGACCATCCGCGAGAAGGCGCCCAGCGCGACGACTGCGCTCTCGCGGCTGAGACAGGCGCGCGAGTATGTGAAGGAAACGGTAGCTGCCTCCTTCCGCAAGCTGAAGGCAGCCGGTCAGACGCTGACGGCCGGGCGCATAACTCAAGTCGTGAAGCAGGCGCTACGGGACACATTCGACGTGTTCGAGGGATATGCTGAATGAGGTTGGTCTGTGCTCCGCAAGGCTTCCCGTTTGTCGAGGACGGGGCCTTGAACGTCGTACTCTTTGCTCAAGCCGGCGTTCCCGAAGAAGGACGATCTCCGCGCGGCTGTGCTGGCCAGGCAGCGAAAGCCGACTTCCTCCGCGCACGCCTCGAGGCCGCACCCCGGGCATGGGACTTCCTATCGATCGCGCTCTCAGTTGTGACTGCGGATCTCGCTGTGGCGCGGGCCGAGAGCCCCGACGGTTGGACGCGGGAGATCGACGTGATTGTCGCAGTTGCCGATGCCCCGTTCTGGCGTACCCAGGCGCCAGCGATCGAAAACGCCTTGAAATTCCTTTCGACGGATCGCTGGCGCCTATCGTTCGTTGAAGGCGGAATGCAGCCGGCCCCGCCACGTGATCCGGTGCGGCCCAATGAGAACTGTGTCGTCTTGCTATCGGGTGGTCTCGATAGCCTCATTGGCGCGATCGATCTGACGACAGCGGGGAAGAGGCCGCTGGCGGTAAGCCACGTCGTCAGAGGCGACGGTCAGAACCAGCAAACATTTGCTGCTGCGATTGGGGGGGGCCTGAAACATCTCGCCCTGAACCACAACGCAAATCCGCCCGGTCCAAACGAAACGTCGCAACGAGCGCGATCACTGGTCTTCTTGGCGTTTGGTATCCTCGCGGCAACATCGCTGGCGGCTTACCATGAGGGCGAGCAGATACCGCTTTATGTCTGCGAGAACGGCTTCATTGCGCTGAATCCACCACTGACCGGCGCGCGCCTCGGCAGCTTGAGCACCCGAACCGCACACCCGGAATTCCTGAATCGGATTCGGGAAATCCTCGTGGCCGCAGGGTTGCGCGTTCTCATCACCAATCCCTACGAGCATCTGACCAAGGGGGAGATGTTGACGGCCTGTGGCGATCAGCAGCTCCTGACGTCACTCGCTGCGCAGTCGGTGAGCTGCGGCCGCTATCTCCGTTACAACTACCACCACTGCGGGCGATGTGTTCCCTGCCACATACGCCGAGCCGCTTTCCTCGCTTGGGGACAACCTGATGGCACCAGCTACAAGTACGACCAGCTGGGTTTGGACGATAGCGATCACGCCAACTTCGATGACGTGCGGTCGGTTGCCATGGCGCTCGCCGAAGTGAAGGCGGAAGGCCTCGACGCCTGGCTCGGTTCGGCATTATCCTACCCCAAGATTGGAGATGCCACGCCTCATAAGGATCTCATTAGCCGCGGCTTGACGGAGCTGTCGGCCTTGCATCAGCTGTTTGGCGTGAAGTGATCGATTTCCATTCCCATCTGGATCTCTATCCTGATCCGCGGAGCGTAGCGAACGCATGTTCCGCGCGCGGGCTGTACGTCCTGTCGGTGACCACGACCCCCGCCGCTTGGGCTGGGACTTCGGCGCTTGCGCATGGAGCGCCTCGCATCCGCACAGCTCTCGGCCTGCATCCTCAGCTTGCGCACGAGAGAAAGAGCGAGCTGAAGCTCTTTGAGCGCCTGATCACCGAGACCCGCTACGTCGGGGAGATCGGGCTCGATGGAGCACCAGATTTTAAGCGGCACTGGGATGATCAACTCGGGGTGTTGACCCGAATTCTGGATATTTCCCAAGCCGCTGGCGGGCGGATCATGTCGATCCACAGTCGCCGAGCTGCAAGTGCCATTTTGGACGAACTAGAGAAGCGGCCCGGTGCCGGTATCCCGATTTTGCATTGGTTTTCGGGGAGTAGTCGCGACCTCGATCGAGCAATCGGCATAGGCTGCTGGTTCTCGGTTGGGCCAGGGATGTTACAGGGCGAGAAAGGAAGAATGCTGGCAAGTCGTATGCCGATAGATCGTGTTCTACCTGAGTCAGATGGTCCATTCGCTCAGATCGACGGGCGTCCGGCATGGCCTTGGGAGGCAGCTTCGGTACTGCCGGTGCTAGCGGATATCTGGTGCCAATATCCATCTGATCTCGAACAGCAATTTTTTCATAACCTGGCCAGGCTTGGAAACGGCGCAATCGAAACGATGCCAGCGCGACCCGAGCGCTAGAGCGGGCGTTTCTATTAAGGTTTGGATGCTGCTGGAGCTGGGTTCCAATCTATCTGCCGTCTCGTTCCGCCATCAAAACGGCCTCGCCAACACTCTGCGCACTATTGCGGTACGGCTCGATCCTTTTGGCGATATCATCAAAATCCCGGCGTTCCTGCGACTCACGGGTAGGGCGATCGTTCCATCGCGCTCGGTTTTCATCGAGATCAGCAAAAGATAGTTCGGCGCGCCGCTTCTTGTCCCAGCGCAATTTTTCCTTCTCATCCCTGTATGGAACAGCAATTCTTTTGCCGAAACGATAATGTCCAAACATATCTGGACCTGTTCCGCTGGAGCTGCTCTTGGCTCTACAATTATTTCGGATCAAGGCTCGAAGACCTAAAACGTTCAGTTGGCCTTGAACCCTTTTCAAACGCTCAGGATGGCGCTCTAATATGATACTAACGGCTCTCTCAATCGAGAACCGTTCGCCGCGAGAGGATTTTTCAAGAAAGGGATGAAATTCCTTCAGGTAAAAATTGCTCGTCCGATTGCTCCGAAACCATTAAGCACTTCACAAACTTGTAATGGAGGGACGGAGTCAATAATTTTTGTCGGTTATTGACAAAAAATCCGGCGCCAAGTCGTTTCCAGCCGATCTCAACGAAGCCTGAACGCATCGAGACATTGTCGCGCCACTTCCTGACATTGGGCTACTGCCCAATGTCAGGACTTTGACGACGCCATACTCATCCTGCTCTTTTGGACAGATTTTTTGACCGCGCCTCATTCTCCGCTTCATAATTTGTGTCAAGTCAGAGGCCGGTGCGGGACGTGTAAGTGAAAAACGGAGGGTTGCTTGACGCCGCAAACAATCGCTCGGCTATTGGCATCGATGAACGCGGGTCGCCTGTTGGTGGTTTGCGGTGCCGGCCTTTCCATGGCGCCGCCCAGCAGCCTCCTGTGAGTGGAACCATAGTTTGCCTTTTTGACGCATCAGCGCACCGCAATTGACACATCAGCCTGCCGCACCTCGCGGCAGGCTTTTCGGGCCCTCCTACTGCATCGCAGGCGTCAGAGAATGGCGCGTACGCGGTTGACGACGTCGCCCTGCGGCGCGCCCCGCAGTCCGGGGGCGGTTCAGCCCAGTGAGATAGCGGCCGTGCATCTCCACGCCCCTAGTGAGACGGGCATCGAGCCGCTTGGCCCAGGAGAAGATGACAGCAAAGATCCTCAACATGGTGTTTCACTCTGATGCGATCCGGTCGGAATGGCCGGTTGCACGAGAGCATGTGGGACCACGCCCATAGGTTATCGATTGGGGACAATGCCAGCCGGCATATGAACGCCGTAAAGGAAACGACCGCAGCGCTGTAACAGTCCCGGACCGGATAGGCCGTTGGCAACGTGCAGCCGTCGGGCGGTATCGCATCAACACGCGCTTCCTGAAGTTAGATGAGTGTAGCCTTTGGGCCAGGAATCTTCAGACAGCAGGGATGCGAGGGGGACTGTGGCTTGGCAGAAGGGGCCGCGCGGTCGTCACAATCTTCTACCGTGAGATCACAAAAGAGCCCGACGCGGGGACGCGAGGTAGGCGCCCACAATTTCGATGAACCGTTCTGGATCGGGAGGTCGCTCGAAGCGTGAGCTCTTGAAGTCGACGCTCAACACATATCGACAAGCGGTCGAGTTCGCGACGGGCCAAAAGTCGAACGTAGAGTCATCGTTGGGGTAGGTCTCTCCCCGCAAATGCGTCTGGGCATTCAAGGCATTCTCTGCCGCCTTGATTTCTGCCTCGGTGACCACAGCACCGCCGATCGTGGCTTCCTGACGGAGCTGACCGCCCGTCTCCGAGAAGATTACCGCGGGCGCCGCAAAAATGCGGCTCAGCGCCGTCGCTGCCGCGTCGACCACCTCCTTCTGCGATCGATCCTCGATGATTACGTGCGCAAGGGCCTGGAGCGCCTGGGACTGGTCTGCTGCGCGACGCGCAGCGAGCGCGCGCCGCCTGGACTCGGCCGCCACGGTGCTCACGATGGCGGAGGTCACCAACAGCAGCAGGGTTGCTGCGATCTCGGACGGCTCGGTCATCTGGAAGGTGAAGTAAGGCTGCGTGAAGAAGAAATCGAATGCCAGGACGCTCGCCACGACGGCGACCACCGACGGTCCCCAACCCAAGCTGGTCGCTGCCACAACCACCGGAATGACGAAGATGAGCGTGAGCGTGGGGGCGGTGACCACGCGATCCGCGACGAACGCAAAAAAGGTCGCGACAGCCACCAGCAACAGCGCCACGCCATATTGAGCAAGTGCGGGTAGTGGCCCCGCGCTTTCGGAGCGAAGATCGGTTGCCGAACTCAACGGCGTCGGAAACGACTCGCCCCTGTCATTGGCTGCATCTGGCATAGAACGCTCCATCGCCAGCCGACCTATCCAAGCATACGGCAGCTCACATAAAGAAGCGATATCGGGCACACGAAAGCGGTCCGGCCGTACTGGCGCTCGAAGTGCGGCAAACCATGGTTCCAGCCACACCTATGCCGAGCCTGCCCCTACAGCTCCATATCTGGACTCTGGCTCCTTGTCCGAAGGCAGACCTGAGTGGGATGGACAATGGGAGGAGGCTCCTGCGGGGCCACAGGTCCGACACTTGGGTATTTCCGATCGGCGGCGATGCGACTGGGGCGGCGAATTGCCGAACGCGATTGTCGCGAAATGGCAAGACAGGCGGTCGCCTATGCTGGGAAGGGGTCTAGCTCAATGCCAGATGCGGCTGTCGCAACGACAGTTTTGTCTGTGACGCAGGCTAAACGTTCTCCGGATTCACCAACCGTCTGGCGCGGACAGACTAATGCCGTCGACTTCCACACGAGACAGAGACCATGGCTGCCAATTTACGGACCGACGAGCTCGAGGCTGCAACCGCGATACTCCATCGTTTCTCCATGCTGATCGAGAACGGTCTGGCAGCGAGGTTCTCGGGATGGCTCTCTTCCGGTGGCGCGTGGCAGGATTTCGTCCAAAGGCTCGAAACCGCCGGCTATAATCCCGCACTGCTGGCTCTCAGTATCGTAGCAATTTGCCTGATCGCCATTACTGCAACGGCAGCGATTGCCAGCTCAATCGTCAGCAGATTGCAGGCTCGGCCGCTTCTGTCCGCGGCGGCCTGGTTCGCGGCTGTCTTGGTCGTGGTGCTGGCGTCCTGGGTCCTGCTGGTAAGTCTCATCTCCGATCAAGTGCTCCGCCGCGCCTTGCTGAACTGCGTCGTGATCTCGGCTGTGGCGACCATGATGTGTTTCCCGTTGACCACAGGTCGCAGGTCGATCTTCTCGCGTTGGCGGCGTGATCTTGCCGTCGCGATCGGGATCGCGTCCGGCGGCCTGGTGGTGTTGGCCTGTTTGCGCGTATGGAATGCGGCCGATCCGCTGCGCGATCTCTTCGCAACATTCGCGGTGTCTTTGCCTTTCACGGTTCTGGTCGCAGCGGCGTATCTTCGTCATCGCAGGCTGGTCACCAGGGCACTGTCCTTCGGCAGCAGGGCTGGATCGCTGCGCCGGAAGCTGGCCGCAATCTGGCCCTGGCTCGTGGTCGCGATTGTCCTACTCGCTTTTGCCTTCATCCAGCTGGATTTGACGATTGGAAGGCCGACGCGGGGCGGATTGTTGCTGATTTCGCTTCTTCTGGCTCTCGCCGCCCCCCATCTCGACGTCGCCATCGAAAGGCGCGGCTGGCTGGCGGCTCGATCGCGGGGAGGCGAACTGACCGGCGCGCTATGGCGGACTTTCCGCATCGTGGTCGCCTCATCGATTCTCGCCGTACTGGCGACCCTCTGGCTCCTGCCCATTCTGGACGTCGTCGGCATCTCGCGGGGCACTGTCGTGCTGAAAGCCGCCGAGATCCTGATGCTCGTGCTGGTCATCGCCTTCTGCTGGAACTGGGTGGCGATCATGGCCGCGCGCATCAGATCTCATGCGCCGGGCGATCCCCATGTCACCACCGCCGTGGTCGGCACACGACTGACCACTGTCGGCCCGCTGCTCGTGGGCCTCACCAAGGCCGCGCTTCTGACGCTGGGGGCTCTAACCGTCCTGGTCATGTTGGGGATCAATGTCTGGCCGCTGATCACCGGACTCTCGATCTTCGGCCTGGCGATCGGTCTCGGCTCCCAGACATTGGTCAAGGATGTGGTGGCCGGCCTGTTCTTCCTCGTCGACGATGCCTTCCGCCACGGCGAGTACATCGAGACCTCGGGGGCCAAGGGCACCGTCGAGAGAATCTCGTTGCGCTCAGTCTCCTTGAGGCATCCGCGCGGCCCGGTTGCGACGATCCCCTTCGGCCAGATCGGGAAGATTCAGAACTTCAGCCGTGAATGGGTTGTGGAGAAGATGCTGTTCCGGGTGGCTTTGGATACCGATGTCGAAGCCGTGCGAAAGCTGTTCAAGAAGATCGGGCAGGAGGTTGCGGCGGATCCGGAACTGAACGCCGATCTCCTCGAGCCGTTCAAGAGCCAGGGCATCGCCGCCCTCGAGGAAGGCACTCTGGTGATCCGCGGCAAGTACAAGGCCCGGGCCGGGCGGCAGTTCCAGATCCGCAAGGCGATCCTTTCCAAGGTGCGCACCACGCTGGCCGAGAACAATATAAAACTGGTGCCCAAGCCGCTTCACGTGCCGCAGATGGGTGGCTGAAGTTCGGCTAATCATGAAGGAATAGAACGACTGGCCTCGACATTTTCGCCTGGATAGTCCTCGCCGTTCTCGTTGCAAGCACGGTGTTTGTCATCATTTTCATGGCGATGTGGCCGGGCATGGTCGCCCGTCGCCGCAATCATCCGTGGGCCGACGCTGTGAGCATCGGCGGCTGGGTCACGTTCTTCCTCGGCTTCGTGCTTTGGCCGATCGTGCTGATTTGGGCCTATGTCGACGCCCCGGTACCCACCCGGGTCGTCGCCTCTGGCACCCGGGAGGCGACCCGATGATCATCGCCATCTTAAACAGCTACCTGCTGCTGCTATACATATTGGTGAAGCTGAGGGTCGTCGCTTTCAACGGCTTCTGGAAGGTATCACCCGCCATCGTCCTCGTCCTCCTGCTCTTCGGATTGTTCATCCCGATGGGCTGGGGCGCACCGCAGGGCTCTGCGCTCGTCCTACGGCATTCTGTCGCTATCGTTCCGGATGTCGCCGGCGAGGTGATCGAGGTCCCGGTGCAGGCGAATCAGCCGCTCAAGGCGGGCGATGTGCTCTTCCGCATTGACCCGGTGCCATTCCAGTCACAGGTCGACGCGCTGGCCGCCCAGCTCAAGTTCCAGGAGACACGCCTGGCCGAAATGACGCAGCTTCAGAACCGTGGCACGGGGCGCGGCTTCGACGTGGAACAGCGCGAGGCGGAGGTCGATCAGCTCCGTGCACAGCTCGCCGGCGCACGGTGGAACCTCGACAAGACCACGGTGCGGGCGCCGGCGGACGGATATGTCACCAACGTTGCGCTGCGAAAGGGCGCGCGTGTCGCCAACCTGCCACTCTCGCCCGTCATGGCTTTCATCGACACGTCCGAGACGGTCGTCGGCGTCGAAATCAACCAGATCGACGCCCGTTACCTAGCCGTTGGCCAATCAGTTGAACTCACCTTCAAGATGGCTCCCGGCACGATCCGGACGGGCAAGGTGGAGAGCATCCTTCAGGCCGTCTCCACCGGACAGGTCCAGACTTCAGGGCAGGCGGTGACGCCGCGGGCGCTGACCGCAGCTCCGTTCGCCGTCCGCGTGCGCCTCGACGACGACGCGTTCGGCCGGTCGCTACCTGCGGGCAGCGTGGGAGCCGCCGCCATATTCACCGAGCACGTCAAGTCGACGCATGTCATTCGCAAGGTTGTCCTGCGGCAGATCGCGATCACCAACTACATCAATCCGTTTTGAGACATGCGAACCGAGACATTTCGAACGATCCGATAGAGGGCCGGGGGGCGCCGGATTTCGTCAAACCGCAACCGATCTGGACGGAGACGATGAATGTCAATCCACGACCTCGCCAAGCAGGAACCGAAGAAGCTCGCTGAGATGAAGGCGCTGTTCTACGAAGAGGCGGCCAAGTCGAACGTCCTGCCTATCGACAACGACCGTGTCGCGCGGCTCAACCCGGCCATCCGTCCCAGCCTGACCAAGGGGCGAACCTCATTCACCTGCTACGCCGGCACCAAGCGGGTGCCCGAAGGCGTCGCCCCCGACATGAAGAACAAGTCGTGGAGCCTGACGGCGAAGGTCAACGTCTCCGATGCCAATGCAAACGGGATGATCGCAAGGCTGGGCGGGCTGTTCGACGGCTGGGCTATCTCGACAAGGGCAAGCCGGTCTTCCACTACAATCTCGCCAATGCCGTCCACGCCCAGATCGCGGCGGACGCACCATTACCCCCGGAGACCATACGCTCGTGATGGACTTCAAGTACGATGGTGGCGGGTTCGGCAAGGGCGGCACCGTCACCTTGACCTCCGACGGCAACAAGATAGCTGAAGGCAGCATCGAGCAGACCGTGGGCGTGCGCTTCACCATGAGCGTCGAGACGTTCGATGTCGGAGAGGACACGGGAACGCCGGTCAATCCGAGCTACGACGTGCCGTTCAAATTCCAGGGTCGGATCGACAGCGTCACGATAGATCTGAAGCATTGATCGGGCGATAGGCCCGTGCGCGAGACAGGCGTCCATAGCGCAGGCCATTGCCAGGAACTCCGGCCGCCTGACCCGGAAGAATGCGCCACGACCAGACATTCGAGGCCTGCCG
>JAESGI010000231.1_pt1 | contig 31934 bp, 33 predicted proteins | sample 9269671 | NCBI WGS metagenome assembly JAESGI01 (sample SAMN14515641, study PRJNA621666) | algae metagenome | isolation source: Nostoc indistinguendum CM1-VF10 and co-occurring heterotrophs from gravelly... | place: USA: Clark Mountains, San Bernardino, California | collected 1998-06-05 | reverse complement strand
AAACGCGCTCCGTGGCTTGAACCGTTTCCGGTAGTCGCGAAAGGCTTCGTAGGCGTCGAACTCCATCTGCGCATCGGAGTTCTTCCGCACCAGCCCCTGCCGGAGTATGAGCCCGGCCAGGATGCGCACGGTGAAGGCACCGCGGCTGAAGCCGAACAGATAGATCTGGTCGCCCTCGTCATAGGTCCGGCTGAGCTGAAGGTAGAGGTCGATGACATTTCGCTTCAGGCCGAGGCCGAAGGCGCCGCCCAGCATCGCCAGCGGCCGAAAGGTCGAGGTCCCGACCCCATCATCGTAGAAGGCGATCTGGTCGGGCTTTGCCAGATCCACCGCCTGGTAGAGCCGGAAGACGTTCGTCTTGAACAAGGCCGCAGCGCTGTTGCCAGTGCCATCCGAGAACAGGATGATCTTCTTGCCCGTCATCGCGCGCACCGGCTCGTTAGCTGGCCAATACAACTACCGTGATGCAATCAGCAAGGAATGCAACCGGTAAATATCGAGCCGCGCGGCAGCAACGCACAAAAAGCCCGCCCCGGATCGCTCCGGAGCGGGCTCTATCCACCGAGAGGTGGCTCGCATGCCGCTCTCAGCCGGCTGCCACGGAGCGCCTCAATTGGCGGCGAAGCAGTAGAGCAGACCGGCCCCGCCGGTGCTCCTGAGCGCGTCCTGGCTGCAGCCGCCTCGCGACAGATGCGACATGTTCCAGGATTTCGAGGGTGGCGTGTCGTCGAGCCCCGAGCGGTCATGGTGACCGAGCATCACAGCCCCCTCGCTCCCGCTCCTGGTGTAGTTGCCACAGGTCCGATCCTCGCCCGGGCCGAAGGCCGTGCCGTCGGCTTGCGAGCCGGTCAGGATATCGTGCTGGTTCGGCGTATCGCCACGGCCATTGACCACCTCGCCTTTCTCGGTGAGGGCGGTCTGCTTGGTTAGGCTTGCCGCGGCGCCATGCAGTTCTGCGACGCTGCTCGCGATTACCGTGCCCTTGGCGTTGCGCCATGGCCCGGCGCCGATCCGGTCGCGCGCATTGACCGCCGCTGCTCCGTCCGCCGCCTGCGTCGACAGATAGGCCCGCCAGGTCCGGGCGCCAGCCCCCGCCGCCTGGGCGAGACGCTGGCAGATCGCATCGGCGCCTGCGAGCCCGCCCAGATCGGCTCCCTTGCCGGAGCCAGCGCTCGTCACGAAGAAGGTCATCTCGGCTGTCTGGGCCCGGCCGGCATTCGCCGTCAGCGCCACCAGGCCAGCGGCAGCGACGAGTTCGATACATCTGACACGCATCGTTCGGCTCTCCTGTCCTGTTCCGCGTTCCGGGACGCGCCGCACCAGGCAGTCCGCCCATGCTCAGTGACAGACCCAGCGACCGGCCCTCGCCCAGTCTAGCATGGCCTCGGCCTCGCCATGGAATCGATGCCGGGGAACCTCCCACCGAGCTCGGAGCTGACGATACGGAGATGCGACCGATACCCGGCAAAGAAAACCCGCCCCGGATCGCTCCGGAGCGGGCTCGTCTTCACGCCGTGAGGCGATCAGCCGTCGAGATCAGTTCTCGACATAGGTGATCTTGCCGTCGGCGCCCTTCTTCCAGGTGTAGATCGTGTAGTCCGGGCGGGTGATGTCGCCCTTCTTGTCGAAGCCGAGCTTGCCGATCACCGTGTCGACCGGCGCGCCACCCTGCAGGGCCGCGGCGATCTTCTTCGGATCGGTCGAGTTCGCGCGCTTGGCACCTTCGGCCATGATCTGCACGGCGGCGTAGCTGTACAGGGTGTAGGCTTCCGGCTTGAACTTGCGGGCCTCGAACTTCTTGAGGACGGCAGCCGCCTCCGGACGCTTCTGCGGGTCCGGCGGGAAGGTCATCAGCGTGCCCTCGACACCGGGGCCGCCGATCGTGGCGAACTCGTCGGTGGTGATGCCGTCGCCCGAGATCAGCACGGTCTTCAGGCCCTGGTCGCGCATCTGGCGGACGATCAGGCCGCCTTCGGTGTGCAGGCCGCCCCAGTAGAGATAGTCCGCACCGACCGACTTCAGCTTCGAGATCAGCGCCGAGAAGTCCTTCTCGCCGGCGTTGACGCCTTCATAGAGCACGTCCTTGACGCCCGCCTTGGTCAGGCCCTTGCGGGTCTCGTCGGCGAGGCCCTGGCCATAGGTCGTCTTGTCGTGGACGATCGCGATCTTCTTGTCCTTCAGCGTCTTGGCGATGTACTCGGCCGCGACGCCGCCCTGCTGGTCGTCACGACCGCAGGTCCGGAAGACGTTCCAGAGGCCGCGCTCGGTGATCTTCGGGTTGGTCGCCGAAGGGCTGATCATCAGGATGCCGTTCTCGGCATAGACCTCGGACGCCGGCATGGTGACGCCGGAGTTGAAGTGGCCGAGCACCCATTTCACGCCGTCGCCGACGAACTTGTTGGCGACCGAGACGCCCTGCTTCGGATCCGACACGTCGTCGCCGAGCGAGATCGTGATCTTCTGGCCGAGCACGCCGCCGGCCGCGTTGATGTCCTCCACCGCCTGCTCGGCGCCGTTCTTCAGCTGCGCCCCGAAGGCCGCGTTCGGGCCGGTCAGCGGGCCGCCGACGCCGAGCTTGATCTGCGCATTCGCAACGCCGGAAAAGGCGAGGACCGCGCCAAGGGCGATTCCGCCCAAGAGCAGTTTCTTCATGTCTCGTGACTCCCCTGTCTTTCTATTGAACGGGTCGGCCAGGGGCCGGCCCGTCTCGGCGCGTGGTGCCACCGTGAAGCGCAGTCTTGCGCTTTTTCAGGATGCTGTCACGCGGCAAGGACGTGAACTTTCGTGGTGGTTTTTGCCCCTTTCAGGCGCTTTCCCGGGCCTTCCAGGTGAAGGGGCCGGTGCGCTCGTAGAGCCAGCGATACTGCGTCGTCATCTGCCGCGTGCGGTTGTAGCGCCAGCCCGCGAGGCCGAATGCGAACAGCACCAGCGTATCGACCAGATAGTAGTGGAGCGTCAGCAAGGTCGCCTCGAACAGGGCGAAATGGATGAAGCGGATCACCAGGCCGAGAACCAGCGTGTAGAGCACCAGTTGCAGGAACGGCCGCCAGGTGATCGCCACCGCCCGCCCCGTCATCCAGGCGGCCCAGCCCCCCATCACCACCGTGACGAGGAGGAACAGCCAGATCGTCGGCTCTTCGTAGAGGATGCCCTGCATCATCGCACTCCGTTCCAGACTGCGCCGCTCCAAACCGACACCATCAATGCCGCCCGCCTTCGAGATAGGCCGCGCGCACCTGCGGATTGGCCAGAAGCTCCTTGCCGGAACCGCTCATGGTGATTACGCCGTTGACCATGACATAGCCGCGATGGGCGAGCTTCAGCGCATGGAAGGCGTTCTGCTCGACCAGGAAGACGGTGAGCCCCTGGCTGCGGTTGAGCTCGGCGATCGCCTCGAAGATCTGCTTGACGATCAGCGGCGCGAGGCCGAGCGAGGGCTCGTCGAGCAGCAGCAGCTTCGGCCGCGCCATCAGGGCGCGCGCGATCGCCACCATCTGCTGCTCGCCGCCCGAAAGCGTGCCGCCGCGCTGCTGCAGGCGCTCCTTCACCCGCGGGAAGAGCGTGCACATCTTCTCGAGGTCTTCCTCGAAATGCTGGAGCCCCGCGACGGAGGCGCCCATCTGCAGATTCTCCAGCACGGTCATGCGCGGGAAGATCCGTCGCCCTTCCGGCGACTGGGCGATGCCGAGGCGGGCGATCTCGTGGCTCGGCATCCTGGTGATGTCGCGCCCGTCATAGGTCACGGTGCCCTCTCGGGCCTGCGGATTGCCGAAGATCGTCATCATCAACGTCGACTTGCCGGCGCCGTTGGCGCCGATCATCGTGACGATCTCGCCCTGGTTGACGTCGATGTCGACGCCCTTCAGCGCGATGATCTTGCCGTAGAAGGTCTTGACGCCGCGAACGCGCAGCAACGGCTGTGCCTCGCTCATAGGCCGACCTCCGCTTCCACGGCCGCGACCTCTTCGTCGTCGACCCCGAGATAGGCGGCGATGACCTTCGGGTCCGCCTGGATTTCCTGCGGCGTGCCGTCGGCGATCTTGGTGCCGTAGTCGAGCACCACGACATGGTCCGAGATTTCCATCACCACCGACATGTCGTGTTCGATCAGGAGCAGCGCCGTGCCGAGATCCCCGCGGATCGACAGCAGGAGGTTGTTGAGCTCGAGGCTCTCGCGCGGGTTGAGGCCGGCGGCCGGCTCGTCGAGGCAGAGCAGCACCGGGTCGGTGCACATCGCGCGGGCGATCTCGAGCCGGCGCTGGTCGCCATAGGGCAGATCGCCGGCGGGATCGTCGGCGCGGTGGATCAGGTTGATCTTCTCGAGCCAGAACTTGGCCTTCTCGACCGCCTGCTTCTCGCGCGCCTTGTAGCCGCCGATGCCGAGCACCCCGAGAAAGGTGAAGCCCGAGGCGATCATCAGCGGGTTGTGCTGCGCGACCAGAAGGTTCTCCAGCACCGTCATACCGCTGAACAGGCGGATGTTCTGGAAGGTGCGGGCAATCTTCGCTTCCCAGGCGATGCGGAAATCCGGCATCCGCTCGAGCAGGTGGACGGAGGCCCGGTTGATCGAGGAGACGCCGCGCTGGGTCGTGTCGGCGATCAGCTGGTCGGTGTCCGGCAGCGGATGGATCAGCGCCATCCGCCCCTCGGTCGGCTTGTAGAAGCCGGTGATGCAGTTGAACACCGTGGTCTTGCCGGCCCCGTTGGGACCGATCAGCGCGGTGATCTCGCCGGTGCGCGCCTCGAAGGAGAGGTCGTTGACGGCGGTCAGGCCGCCGAAGCGCATCGTCAGGTGCTCGACCTTGAGCAGGGTGATCGCCTCGCTCATCAGCCGTGCCCTTCCTGCACCATGTCGGCCGAGATCGCCTTCTTCTCCTTGAGGAAGGCGGTCGGTTCGCGCGTCGAGATCAGCCCGCGCGGCTTCCAGATCATGATCACCACCATGGCGAGACCGAAGATCAGCATGCGGTACTTGGTCGGGTCGAAATCATTGCCGAAGATCTGCTTCAGGAAGTCGAGCTCGCGCAGAAGCTCGGTGCCGCCGATCATCGCGGTCGCCGCGATGGCGCAGCCCCAGAGCGAGCCCATGCCGCCGAGCACGACGATGGCGAGGATGATCGCCGATTCCATGAACACGAAGGATTCGGGGCTGATGAAGCCCTGCCGCGCCGCGAAGAAGGAGCCGGCGAAGCCGCCGAACATCGCGCCGAGCGAGAACGCCGTCAGCTTGGTGTTGGTGGTGTTGATGCCGAGCGAGCGGCAGGCGATCTCGTCCTCGCGCAGCGCCTCCCAGGCCCGCCCGACCGGCAGGCGCCGGAGCCTCAGGCTGACGAAGGCGGTGAGCAGTGCCAGACAGAGGATGACGTAATAGAGGAAGATCGTCCGGTAGAGCGGCGTGAATTCCAGCCCGAACACCGCGGCAAAGCCGTTATCGGCAGCGGTGAACGGGATGCCGAAGAAGGTCGGCCGTGGAATGCCGGAGATGCCGGCATAGCCGTTCGAGAAATCCGTCCAGTTGACCAGGACGAGGCGGATGATCTCGCCGAAGGCCAGCGTCACGATGGCGAGGTAGTCGCCGCGCAGCCGCAGCACCGGGAAGCCGAGCAGCATGCCCCAGAAGGCGGCGAGGATCCCCGAGAGCGGCAGCAGGATCCAGAAGGACAGGCCGAAATTCTTGGCCAACAGGGCGTAGGAATAAGCACCGACCGCGTAGAAGGCGACATAGCCGAGATCGAGCAGGCCGGCGAGGCCGACGACGATGTTCAGCCCCCAGCCGAGCATCACGTAGATCAGGATCTGAACGCCGAAATTGTCGATCCATTTCAGCGCCCCGCCCCAGCCGGCGAGCGTGATCGCGATGATCGGAAAGACCAGCAGGAAGCCGAGACCGAACAGCGAGAACAGCCCGGAATGGCGCTGGAAGAAGCCGATTGTGCCATGCGGCAGGAGGCGGACCGCCGGCTTGTTCGGATCGCGCGTCTGCTGGCGCAGCGCCATCAGGAAGCGCCCGACGAAGACGATCGCCACCGCCCAGGCGACCGTGTCCCAGCGCGGATCGAGGACGAGCTGGTTCTCGATGTTCTGGCGGGTGCCCCAGGAGATGATCGGGATGCAGAGGCCCAGCGTGATCAGGCCGGCGAAGGCTGCCTCCTTCAGGGCCGCCATCATGTCGGCCTGGCGCTTGGCCGGCGTCGTTGCGTCCACGGCCATGGCGTCAGACCTTCTCGACTTCGGGCCGGCCGAGGATGCCGGAAGGCATGAACACCAGGACGACCGCCAGGATGCAGAAGGCCGCGACGTCCTTGTAGTCGATGGTGAAATAGGCCGACCACATCACTTCGATCAGGCCGATCAACAGCCCGCCGAGCACTGCGCCGGGCAGCGAGCCGATGCCGCCGAGCACCGCCGCGGTGAAGGCCTTCACGCCCGGCACGAAGCCGTCATGGAAGGAGACCACGCCGTAGAGCACGAGGTACATCACGCCGGCGACGGCGGCGAGCGCGGCGCCCATCACGAAGGTGATCGAGATCGTGCGGTCGACGTCGATACCGAGCAAGGACGCCATCTTGCGGTCCTGCTCGCAGGCCCGCTGGGCCCGGCCGAGCGAGGTCTTCTGCACGATGAACCAGAAGGCGGCGAGCAGCACGATCGTCGAGACGATGATGATGATCTGCTTGTAGGAGATCGAGACCGGATAGGTTGCGCTATCGATCAGCAGGATCGACTTGTTCAGCATCGGCGGCGTCGGCTTGTTGCGCGGACCCTGCACGACCTGGACGAAGTTCATCAGGAAGATCGACATGCCGATCGCCGAGATCAGCGGCGCGAGGCGGAAGGAGCCGCGCAGAGGCCGGTAGGCCACCCGCTCGATCGTCCAGTTCCACAGCGAGGTGAAGAACATCGCCAGGATCAGCACGAAGAACAGCGACAGGATGATCAGGCCGGCTCCGAGCCAGGCCGAGATCAGCATGAAGAAGATCAGCGCGATGAAGGCCGAGAGCATGAAGACGTCGCCATGGGCGAAGTTCACCATGCCGATGATGCCGAAGACCATCGTGTAGCCGATGGCGATGAGGCCGTAGATCGACCCCAGGGTCAGCCCATTGATGAGCTGCTGGACGAAGACTTCCATTGACGACGCCTGTCCCCTCGAATCAGCCCGTTCTTAGGAGTCGACATGACGTCGACGCATGCGGGATACGATCACGACGCAGAGCTACCAACCGTCTGCGCCGCCGACAATCCACCCGGGCCACATTTCTGTCAAAAGCAATCTGCGCCCCTTTGCATATGCAATTACCGGACGATTTTGCGGCCCGGCCAGCCTCTCCCGCAAGATAATTGCGCGCCGTGAGAGGCAAAATACGACCATGGTTGGGGCATACGAAACGCAGGGAAACGCATAGCGCGCGAAAAGCCCCCGAAATCGATGGCTGCCAGACGGTTTTCGCACTCGCGCCCCAGGTCCGCTCCTGCCACCATCGGCCATCGCGATTCCTGCCTTCGAAGGTAAGCCATGGCCCTCGCCTCGCCCCCCATCGCCGACGCCGCGCAGGCGCAGGCGCTCACGCTCCTGGAGCATGTCGCCCTGATCGACGGGCATAACGACATGCCCTACGTCCTGCGGCTTGACGCCGCGGCCAAGGGCGACGTCGCCGCCTACGATCTCGGGCGGGTCCATGCCGAAACCGACACCGACATTCCCCGGATGCGCGTCGGTCGACTCGCCGGCCAGTTCTTCGCGGCCTATGTCCCGCCGAACCAGAAGAACCCGGCCGGCTTCGCCCTGGCGCAGATCGCGCTGATGCGCGAGGTCACCGCCCGCCATGCCGACGTCTTCCGTCCGGGCCTCGCAGCAGAAGACGTCGCCGCCGCCAAGGCCGAGGGCAAGATCGCCCTGTTCATGACGATCGAGAACGGCTCGGCCGTCGACGGCGAGCTCGACGCGCTCGACGCCTATTACGGCCTCGGCGTGCGCCTGATGACGCTCTGCCACAACGGCACCCATGACTGGTGCGATTCGGCGACCGACGCGCCGCGCCACAACGGGCTTTCGGCCTTCGGCAAGGCGGTGATCGGCCGGATGAACCGGCTCGGCATGGTCGTCGACCTCGCCCATGTCGCGCCGAAGGCGATGCATGACGTGCTCGACGTCACCAGCGCGCCGGTGGTCTGGTCGCACTCCAACGCCTTCTCGCTCTGCGACCACCCGCGCAACGTGCCCGACGACGTGCTCGACCGCGTCGCCGGCAATGGCGGCGTGGTGATGGCGACCTTCGTGCCGGACTTCATCAGCCAGGCCTCGCGCGACTGGCACCGGCCGGCCAAGGACCAGTACGGCAAGACGCCGGACGGGCTCGACTACAAGGCGGCCGAAGCCGAGATCGTCAGGAAGTCCGGCCCGCGCCCCAAGGCGACGCTCGCCGAGTATTGCGACCATCTCGACTATCTCGCGCAGCGCATCGGCCATGACCATGTCGGCATCGGCTCGGATTTCTTCGGCGGCGCCGTGCCCGAAGGGCTCGAGGACGTCTCGACCTTCCCGAACGTGATCGCCGAACTGCTGCGCCGCGGCTGGTCGGAAGCGAACCTCGCCAAGCTCGCCTCCGGCAACATGCTGCGGGTGATGCGGGCGGTGGAGCAGGCCGCCGGCTGAGTCGCCCGACACAGGCGGGCGCGCAGAAAACAGGGGAAACGCCGGCATTTTCCGGCGCCCCGATGCCTCCTGACCGGTTGACGGCGCGCGGGCGGCAGGCGCAAAGCTGCGCCCGCTTCAGGAAACTCCGCGCATGACCGGCTCCGGTACCGACCGCACCCGCCCCCCCGTCACGGGGCAGGCTCCCATCGTCATCCTGGTCGAGCCGCAGCTCGCCGAGAATATCGGCATGTGCGCCCGCGCCATGGCGAATTTCGGCCTCTCGGAGATGCGCCTCGTCGCGCCGCGCGACGGCTGGCCGACCGGCGGCGGGCTGAAGAAGGGCGCGACCTCGGCCGCCTCGGGCGCGACCCATATCCTCGACAATGCCAGGCTCTATCCGGACACCGCCTCGGCTATCGCCGATCTCAACCATGTGCTGGCGACGACGGCGCGCGAGCGCGGCCAGATGAAGCGGGTCTACACCCCGGCCGAGGCGATGCCCGGCCTTGGCGAGCGGATCGGCGGCGGCGAGCGCGTCGGCATCCTGTTCGGGCGCGAGCGCATCGGCCTGACCAATGAGGAGATCAGCTTCGCCGATGCGATCCTGACCTTCCCGGTCAACCCGGCCTTCGCCTCGCTCAACCTTGCCCAGGCGGTGCTGCTCTGCGGCTATGAGTGGCTCAAGACATCAGGCGGCGAGCCGGTCTTCCGCGAGAACAACCCCTCCCCGCCGGCGACCCGCGCGACCGTGCTCTCGATGTTCGACTATGTCGAAGCCGAGCTCGACCAGTGCGGCTTCTTCCCGCCGGGCAAGAAGGCGATCATGAGCGCCAATCTGCGCGACATCCTGCACCGCCTGGCAATGACCGAGCAGGAGGCCCGCACGCTGCGCGGCGTCTTCAAGTCTCTCACCGAGGGCCCGCGCCGCCGGCGGCCGGAGGAGCCGGCGGCGTAAAGGCTCCGGGCAATGGCGGCTCGTCCGGACAAGGCACAAGGCTGCGGCTTGCCATTGCCATGGAGGCCCAGCCGGGCACTGGAGACCTGAAGCCGAGCCCTTCTCGCCAGTGCGGCAGACTATGTCGGAGGCGCTGCCGGCGTCAGACCATGGCGGCGCATGATCTCCGCCAGCCTGGCTCGGTCCGGTGGGCCACCCGCCGCGGCGTCGACTACCCCGAAAACTTCGCGGAAATACGCAGGACCTATGGCAGCCGGCGTGATGACGCAGAGCATTTTCGCGTCCTCGCCACCATTGTTGTCGAAGCGATGAACGGCGCCTCGCGGAATGCACAGCGCCTGCCCCGGCCCGACATCGATCTGCTTTCCGTCGACGGTCCATGTCAACACCCCGTCGATGCCGTAGATGGTCTCCTCATAATGGTCGTGGCTGTGCGCCGGCGCTGGCAGTCGCTGCGCAGCCGGGACCATCAGCTCGAAGGCCGCGATGCTGCCTTTCGAGTCGTCCCCGGTTAGCAGGAAGCGAACCGTGAGCCCCTTGGTGGCGATGATTTCGTCGGAAGGATTGACGCGAGTGTCGATGGCACGCTGTGGCATTGTGCAAGCTCCATCCGTAAACTAGATTTACCCTTTGATTGGTAAACTTCATTTACCGAAAGTCAACATCCTGTCGCCGAAGGCCTGCCGATGAAGACCGAGGACATGTTGATCGGCGCCCTGTTGCGCGTTCCGGCCCAGGCGATCCAGCGCCGGCTGATCAAGGAACTCAATGCCAGCGGCTTTGATGAACTGCGACTTCCGCATATGGCAGTGCTGCAGTTTCCCGGCCCCGACGGAGTTCGCCCAGGCACGCTCGCCGAGCGCGCAGGCATGAGCAAGCAGGCGATGAACCAGTTGCTCCGGAGCCTTGAGGCCTTCGGCTACATCGCCCGGTCCGATATGCCGGGCGAGAGCGGTGCTCGCGTGATCCGCTTGACCGAACGCGGACACGCCGCGTTCTCGAAAATGATCGAAGTCCTACGCGACATCGAGCGCGAATGGAGCGCCGAGCTCGGCTCCGATCGTTTCGGGCAGCTCAAGACCCTGCTGCTTCACGTCTGGGACAGCTCGCTGGCCCGCTAGCCACCCCATTTCGGGGAGGCTGGCCGCCGGGCTTGCGCGATCCAAGAAAGCGCAATCAAAATCGCATCCCGGTGCGCGCCCGCAAGGTTCCTGCCGCCGGCGGCCAGCCACCGTCCGCTGCGACAGGTTGCCGGCTCCGCCCTCTCGCGCAAGCCGTTGCCCAGGAGAAATGCATGACGCTTCAGCTTCACACCATCATCGCCAGCACCCGCCCCGGCCGCGTCGGCCCGGCGGTCGCGAACTGGTTTCACGGGGTCGCGCAGGCCGATCCCGGCTTCGACGCCCATCTCGTCGACCTCGCCGACTTCGCGCTGCCGGTCTATGACGAGCCGAAGCATCCGCGCATGCGCGATTACGTCCACGAGCACACCAGACGCTGGAGCGCCAGCGTCGAAGCGGCGGATGCCTATGTCTTCGTCACGCCGGAATACAATTTCGGGCCGACGCCTGCGCTCTTGAACGCGCTGAACTACGTCTACACCGAATGGACCTACAAGCCCTGCGCCTTCGTCAGCTATGGCGGCGTCTCGGGCGGGCTGCGCGCCGTGCAACTGACCAAGCAGACCGTCACCGCGCTGAAGATGATGCCGATCGTCGAGGCCGTCACGATCCCGATGGTCGGCCAGTCGATCAAGGACGGGGTCTTCGCCGCCAACGACCTGCATCGCCAGAGCGCCGCCGCCCTGCTCGGCGAGCTCGCGAAATGGGCCGGAGCGCTGAAGCCGCTGCGCGGCTAGGACACGTCCGCAAACGCAAAGGGGCCGGCGTCCAGGACGCCGGCCTCTTTCTGTTCAGGGAGCGCCTTCGCTCAGAACTGGTACTTCAGCGTCGCCTTCACGGTACGGCCCGGCTCGGCGTAGTAGTCGCGCGCCTGCACCAGCGCACCCGTCGGGATCGAAACCGCGTCGAAATACCGGCGGTCGAAGATGTTGTAGACACCGACCTGCAGCTCGATGTCGTAGAGCGTGGTCGGGCGCCACCAGGCGCTGGCGTTGAACACCGCATAGCCCGGGGCCTTGAAGCCGGCATTGGCGCCGCGCTCGACGTCGTCGCGCGGGCCGGCGAGCTTGGTCGAGACCTCGGCACCCCAGACGTCGGTGCCGTAGGCGACGGCGACGATGCCCTGCACCGGCGGGATCGAATTCAGGAAGGTGTCCGCGTCCTTGTTGACCCCGCGGATATAGGAGAACGAGCCGCGCACCAGCCAGTTCGGCGCGAAGGCGTACTGCCCGTTCGCCTCGAAGCCCTGGATCTCGGCACGGGCGATGTTCCGGTAGGAGGTGACGCCGAACGGATAGAGCGCGCTGGCACCGGCCGGAACGGTCTGCACGACGTCGATGAAGTTGCGATAGTTCGTGTGGAAATAGGTCAGCGAGCCGCCGAATGCCTTGTCGCCGAACTTGAGGCCGACATCGATGCCGTTGCTGGTCTCGGGCCGCAGATCCGGGTTGCCGGTGCGCAGATAGGTTCCGACCGCACCGAAGCGGGCATAGAGCTCGCCGACGGTCGGGGCGCGGAAGCCCTTCGACCACTGCGCGAAGACGGTCACGTCCTTGAACCAGGGCGTATTCTTCAGGATGTCGTACTCGACGCGAACCCGGGGCGACCAGGCGGAATCGGTCGAGTCGTTCGGCAGCGTCGTCGGCCGCGAACCGCCGCTGAAGTACGAGGCGGTGTACTGCGGTTTCTCCTCATACCAGTCGAAGCGCACGCCCGGCGTCACGCGCAGGCGGTTGTCGAGCATGCCGATCTCGTCATGCAGATAGAAGCCGGCCATGCGCCCGTCGACCTTGGGCGTGTCGGCCTGGTTGCTGTGCAGGTTTCCGCAGGCGGCGTAGAGCCCGGTATAGGGCAGCCGGCAACTGTCCAGACCTTTGGAGTACTGATCCATGGTCGTCATGCGCAGCTCGGTTCCGAGCGTGACGCCATGGGTCAGCGCGCCGGTCTGGAAGCGCTTTATGAGGTAGCCGTTGAAGCCGAACGCCTCCTCGTCGATCTCGTTGTCGCGGGCGAAGGGACCGACGACGCTGGTGTAGCGATAGGTCCGCGTCAGGCCGTTGCGCGTCGTGTTCTGCCAGTAGAGGTTCGCCGAGGCCTCGTCGAAGAAGCCGCCGGGCTGCTTGTAGTCATAGGTCAGCGAGATGCGCTTGCGCTCGACGTCGTCGCCCGTCGTGTTGTTCCAGGGGCGGATGTTGCCGGTCAGCGAAACGCCGGTGCCGGTCAGCTGGTTGACCCGGTCCTCGCGGCGGAAGTACTCGCCCGTGATGCCGAAGCGGTGCACGTCGTCGACATAGTGGTGGATCTTGCCGAGGAAGCCGACCTGCGTGAAATCGGTCGGATTCGGCGCGGTCCGCGTCACGCCGATCGTCTTGATGTCACCGTTGTTGTTGGTCTCGTGGCCGTCGCGGAAGCTGCCCTGCAACAGGACATAGGTGTTCTGGTAGCGGCCGGCGACCGCGCTGCTGCCGAACCAGGCGCGGTCCGTGCTGTCATAGCCGGTCTTGGCGAGGACGCCGAAATTCTGGCCGGGCTTGATCAGGTCCTTCGGATCGAGCGTGCGCACCGCCAGCGCACCGCCCAGCACGCCGCCGCCGAGCGTCGCACCACCGCTATTGCCGCGCAGCAGGTCGAGCGTCGAAAGCGCCTCGAAGTCGAAGGCCGTGGTCGTGCCCTGGCTCAGGCGATTGTCGGTCACGAAGGTCTGGCGGATGCCGTCCACCGTCGTCAGCACGCGCGCCCCGTCGAGGCCGCGAATGTTCACGCTGCCATTGGCCCGGTTGAAGCTGATGCCGGCTTCGACCCGGTTCGACAGATCGGTGATGCTCTGGATCTGCTGCCGGTCGAGCTCGGCGCGGGTGGTCGTGGTCGTCGTCGGCCCCTGGAGTAGCGGCGCGGCGACCGCGGCGTCGCCCTGCACGACGATCGCATCGAGCGTCACCGGCTGATCGCCGCTCGTGGTTTGCGCCGGCCGCTGTTGCGCAACGGCCGGAGCCGCCATCACCAGCATCAAAGTCCCAAGCGCAACGCCATATCGCAGCCTGCCGGAATAATCGCCCATCGCCCTGATCCCGTACTTGCCGGCAAGCTTCACAACGAAATCATTCGGCATTTTGTAATCGTTTTAAACTAAGGACATCGCCTTAATTTCGGCATCAGCGATTATTAAAATGATCTTTGACTGTCAAACGATTCCCAATACTGAAACGACTTAGATATTTACTCTAATTCTAATCTAGCCAATCTGCTTCATGCGCCCGCACGCTGCGGCCTCGTGCGCAGGCGTTCGCGGGGCGCCTGGGTCCGTCACCAAAGCTCCCGGCCTTCCGAGGCCCGATTGACCAGCCTCTCCTGCCTCCCCATCTCGTGATCGCCTCGCCGCGCCGCGCGCCGGTTTATGGCTTTGTGGTGGGAAGGCCGGCTGGCATGATGCGGTGCGAGATGCGGAGGGACGCTCAGGCCATGATCGACCGCCGGAAATTGCTGATGGGTTCGGCGGCCCTGGCCGCGGCTTCAGCGAGTTCCGGCCGGGCGCAGGCCAGCGACCACGACGTCGTGGTGATCGGCGCCGGCGCTGCCGGCATCGCCGCTGCGCGGCAGTTGCAGGCGGCGGGCCGCGCGGTGATCGTGCTCGAGGGTCGTGATCGCCTGGGCGGGCGCACCTTCACCGATTCCTCGCTCGGGCCGTCCTACGATGCCGGCGCAATGTTCATCCATTGGGCCGAACGCAACCCCTGGACCACCATCGCCCAGGAACTCGGCATTCCCACGCCGAACGAAAGCTGGGGCGCCGGCTTCCAGCTCTTCCAGAACGGCCAGCCGATGTCGCAAGGCGACCGCCAGCGCCGGCGCGGCGCCTTCGGCCAGATCGACCGGCGGCTCGAAACTGCCGACCTCAAGGCCCGCGACATGTCGATCGCCGAGCTGCTCGGCGATCTCGGGCCCGACCTTGCCCCGATCGCCTCCTCCGGCCTGCTGCTCTCGATCGGCGAGGAGGCCGCGCGGATCTCGGCGCGCGACTATCAGCGGCTCTGGGCCGGCGAGGACTATGTCGTGCCCAGCGGCTACGGCAATCTGGTAGCGCGCTACGGCGCCGGGCTCGACATCCGGCTGAACCAGACGGTCACCGCGATCCGCTGGGATGGCCCCGGCGTCGCGATCACCACGGCGTCCGGCACGCTCAACGCCCGCGCCTGCATCGTCACCGTGCCGGTCGGCGTGCTCAAGGCCGGCGCGATCCGCTTCACCCCGGCGCTGCCGGCCCGCACGCAGGGCGCGCTCGCCGGCATCGGCATGGGCGCGCTGACCAAGATCGCGCTCAAGGTCGAAGGCAACCGCTTCGGCATCGCGCCCGGCACCAGCTATTTCGAGGCCGGCGCCAACGGCCGGCTGATGAATTTCGACCTCTTCCCGGGCGATCAGGACCTCGTCGTCGGCTTCTGCGGCGGCGACTATGCCCGCGAGCTTTCGCAATCCGGCCCCGAGGCGGCCCGCGCCCATATCGTCGACCTGCTCGTGAGCATGATCGGGGGCGAATTCCGCAAGGCCGCCGGCCCGGTCTCCTTCCCGGCCTGGTGGACCGACCCGTTCGCGCGCGGCTCCTATTCGGTCTGCCTGCCCGGCCATGCCGGCGCCCGCGACGTGCTGGCCGAGCCGATCGGCGGACGCCTCTGGCTCGCCGGCGAAGCGACCGCGGGAGGCGGCGCGATGACCGCCGGCGGCGCGACTCTGGCCGGCCGCATGGCGGCGGCGGCCGTCGCGCGCCTCAAGGCCTGAGCGCCGCTGGCGGCATCTTCGAGCGAAGCGGGCACCGGTTCGCGTGAAGAAAGTGCGATAAAACAAGGAGCTAGAGATCGAGCTCCCAGTTCTGCCCGACCAGATCCTGCCCGAAGGAGCGGTGCTTCTCCTCGGCCACCAGCCGAAAGCCCTCGGCAACGTAGATCGCCCGTGCCGCATGCAGGATGTCGTTGGTCCAGAGCACCATCCGGCGGTAACCGGCAGCGCGCGCGAAGCCGACCGCCTCCCCCACCAGCTTCTTGCCGAGGCCAAAACCCTGGGCCCGCTTCTCGACCAGCACCAGCCTGAGCTTGGCGACCTCCTCGCTCTCCTGCACGACGAAAGCCGAGCCGGCCGGCTCCCCCTCCAGCTCGGCGATGAAGCAGCGTTCCTTGCCCGGCTTGAACTCGCGCAGGAATTTCGCGGCGATCTCGGCGACCAGCGCCTCGAAGCTGATGTCCCAGCCATATTCTTCCGCATAGAGCCTGCCATGGGCGGAGATCACCCAGCCGATATCGCCCGGCCGATGCGCGCGGATCAGCGGTACGGGCCGCATCGTCGGCCCGCCGGACAGCAACTCCTGGGCCCGGTCGAGCGCCGTGACCAGCGCGGAGCGTTCGCTCTCGCCGAGCCGGGTCAGGATCGCGGCGGCCTGCTTGCGCGAGGCCTCGTTCAGCGGCGCGAAGGCGGCATGGCCGGCCGCGGTCAGCTTCAGCTCGAAGGCGCGGCCGTCGCCCTGCGCCCTGCCCCGCTCCAGCCAGCCGAATCCGGCGAAGCGCTTGAGCAGGCGCGAGAGATAGGCCGGATCGAGACCGAGCTCGCGCGCCAGCTCGCCGGCCCGCCAGCCGTCGCGCTGTGCCAGTTCATAAAGCACCCGCGCCTCGGTCAGGCCGAAGCCCGAGCCGTGCAGATCCCCGCCCAGCGCCCCGACCCAGCGGGTGTGGAAGCGGTTGAAACGGCGAATGGCGGCGACGGCCGGAGGATCGATAGCTGGCATGGCGCTTCTCCCTGCTGGGAGAAAAGCCAATTAATGGACAGAGTCAACTAAATTATCCCCGCCCTCCTCGCGCCTCGTTCACCCTCTCTTAACAGCGCCGGCGCCCAATCGAGGTTTGCCGGCCCCTCCTGGTACACTCCCATGCAAGTCGATCTTCTCGCCGGAACCAGCCATCGCCCCCCGGTGATGCCGGAGCGCCGGCCGACCCTGCTTCTGTTCGATTCCGGCCTCGGCGGCCTCACCGTGCTGAGCGAAGTCGTCCGCTCCCGCTCCGATGCCGACATCGTCTACGTCGCCGACGACGCCGCCTTTCCCTATGGCCGGCTGAGCGAGGCCGCGCTGGTCGAGCGCGTGCTCGCGGTAATGGAGCGGCTGGTCGCGCGCTTCCATCCCGATCTTGTGGTCATCGCCTGCAACACCGCCTCGACGCTGGTGCTGCCGGCGCTGCGGGCCCGCTTCCCGATTCCCTTCGTCGGCACGGTCCCGGCGGTGAAGCCCGCGGCCGAGCGCACCAGGAGCGGCCTCGTCTCTGTGCTGGCGACGCCCGGCACCGTGGCGCGCGACTACACCCGCGGCCTGATCGAGAGCTATGCCGGCGGCTGCGAGGTGACGCTGGTCGGCGCGACCGGGCTCGCCGGGCTCGCCGAGGCGGCGCTGAAGGGCGAGGCGATCGACGATGGCGCGGTCCTCGCCGAGATCGCGCCCTGCTTCGTCGAGCGCGAAGGACGGCGCACCGATGTGGTGACGCTCGCCTGCACCCATTATCCCCTGCTGCTGGCGCGGCTGCGGCGGCTCGCGCCCTGGCCGGTCGACTGGATCGACCCCGCCCCGGCGATCGCGCGGCGCGTCGCGGCGCTGCTCGGACCGGCCCGCGAGCGGCCCGATGCCGGCGAGGCGCGCGCCGTCTTCACCGCAGGCACGAAGCTGAGCGGCCCGGCCAGGATCGCGCTCGCCGGCTTCGGTCTCGCCCAGGTCGAAATTGAGGCGATGCCCGCCTGAGACGGGCGGCAAGAGGCGCACCGCTGGCTGCTGCCACGCCCGATATCGCGCCGGCGCATTGACTCCTCGCGCCAATTCCCGCATAGGCACCGGCGTCGCGCGGCTCCTCACGGGGCCGCGTGGCTTTTTCCGCACCCGTGATCCGCTCGTCTTCTCGAGCCGGATCTGTCGCCCCGGCAACGGGGAGAAGGAGGGCGCGGTCCTCAACTCGCGAACCAAGAGGACACGCGATATGTCGAAGCGCCATGAGGCGAAGTACAAGATTGACCGCCGCCTCGGTCAGAACATCTGGGGCCGCCCGAAGTCCCCGGTCAACCGCCGTGAGTACGGCCCCGGCCAGCACGGCCAGCGCCGCAAGGGCAAGCCGTCCGACTTCGGCACGCAGCTGCGCGCCAAGCAGAAGCTCAAGGGCTATTACGGCTCGATCTCCGAGAAGCAGTTCCGCCGCTACTACGCCGAGGCGATCCGCCTGAAGGGCGATTCGGGCGAGAACCTGGTCGGCCTGCTCGAGCGCCGTCTCGACGCGGTGATCTACCGCGCCAAGTTCGTGCCGACCGTCTTCGCCGCCCGCCAGTTCGTCAACCACGGCCACATCACCGTGAACGGCAAGCGCGTCAACATCGCGTCCTACCAGGTCAAGCCGGGCGACGTGATCGCGATCAAGGAGAGCTCGCGCCAGCTCGCCATCGTCATCGAGTCGGCCGCCCTCGCCGAGCGCGACGTGCCTGACTACATCGACGCCGACCACAACAAGTCGACCGCCACCTTCACCCGCACCCCGACCCTGTCGGACGTGCCCTATGCGGTGCAGATGGAACCGAACCTGGTCATCGAGTTCTACTCGCGCTGATCCGATTTCTCAGCCGGGAGCCACAAGCCTCTGGCAGGAATCGAAAAACCCAAATCGGGAAAGGGCGGCTCTTCGGAGCCGCCCTTTTCGTTTGCGCGCATTCTGTAGCCGGCCTGTCCGGGCGCGGTCGCCTTGCGTTTCTCTCGCACACGCTTTTTCAAACTTCCGCGGCCCGGCTGTTGAGCCTTTGCTCTCGCCCGCCTAGGCTTCCGGCGTGACCGCTATTCCTCCCGCCTGGGCTCATCTTGAGCCAGCCTCCCTCAAGGCGCTCCTGGAGCCGCCCGGCAAGGTCCCGCAGGCGCTTCGCCTCACGCCCTGCAACGTCCCCGCAGAGGCTGCCCTTCAGGCCCCCATGGTCCGGGCCGCCCGCCTCCTGCTGGCGCTTGCCGCAGAGAAGGGCGGGCTCGTCCTGACGCCTGCCGGAGCCTTGAAGCGCGTCGATGTCAGGCACGTCTTCGACCAGACGGAATGGCCGGGATACGACAAGGCCGGCATCCTCGCGATGAACAAGGTCATCAACGAGCACGATGCCTATGGGGTTCTCTTCACGAGGATCGCCTTGCAGGCTGCGGGGCTGCTGCGGAAGCGCTCAGGCGTACTGAAGGCGAGCAAGGCGGCCAAGGCCATGCTTGCTCCTGAAGCGGCCCCTGCCCTGTTGGCTGCGCTGTTCGAGGCGGTGTTCTGGAAGATGAACCTGCAGGACTTCGACCGGAACCCGATCGAGTTCTGGCCGCAGCACCATATGGGCGTGATCCTCTGGAGCCTCTCGGTGACCGCGCATGACTGGTCGAGCGCCGGGACATTGATGGAAGCCTGCACGGTCATGGAGACCTTGCTCGAGGTTCCCGCCGATGACCTGCCGGAGTTCGCCATGGTGTCGCGGGTCCTGCGCCCCCTGACATGGCTGGGGCTCTTGGAAAGCCGGAAGCGCGAGGCGCAGGCCGGCCGGGGCTTCGACGAGGACTTCAGGACGATGCCGCTGTTCCGGCAGCTGGTGGCGTTCGAGGTGGAGATGCAGGGAGCGGAGGCGGCGCGGCATTAAACCCATACGCCCACGCCCATTCTAGTTCTTAATGCTTCGACTCCGAGCCCTCAGTGCATTCTCAAGTTCTATGCAGCATATGTAGAGCTTGCGGAGTTGTTCGCGTCGCGCGTCAAACATCCCCTCGCGAGTTACGTCAAGATCGTAGATAAGAGCCTGAAGGCGGTCAAACCAGCGCCTCTCACTGGAAGGCGCTTCTTCTGAATGAGCCCGAAGGAACATGTCTTCGAACGATCCAAAACCCATAACTGAGAAACGCCGATCCCCGCCCTTGTCCTCTTGCAGCAGCAAATCGCCGATAGCTGTCTGCCAGTCACGATAAATGTACGCTTCTTTTATTCCGAATATGACTGCTGCCTGACCTACAGATGCATCCACCAAGTCACGGGGAACATCTACACTGAGGGTCTTTCGAACAATCTCGGCGCATCTCTCTGCAAGCTCAGCTTGATCGGCAACTAAAAGGTCGCGAGCGGTAAGCGCCCCCTTCCTCGACAAATACTCGGCCCGCTCACCGTCGATCAGCCTTGCAGTCTGTACCATCGCGACTTGGTCCCCCGGCCGCACCCGCCAAAGAAGCAACAGCTCATCGAGCCTTTGATGTTCGACGTGCCCCCCATCAGCCAACGCTTTCTCAAGCTCGCCGATTGCTAACATCTCGCCCGACTGCGAAGCCTCGTGCGGGTCCAGATAACTCCGCTCCCGTCGAACTGCCCTAATCCAAGAAAGCAACGCAGCTATACGATATATAGTGCTGATCTTCTTGTATTCTAGAAATATAGTCTTTGGAGCACTAGCGAGAAGGTATCGAGCGTCCCTCTTTTCGATTATCTCATGAAGGCGAACTCTCAGACTTGCCGTAGCATCAGTGAGAGGGTCAGCATACGTTCGCACGAAATCATGATGCTTTCGCGCCTCTGCCTCCTTCCTATCAAAGACCTCCTCAGATCGCTTTTTGCGTGCCAAATAGGGCGTTATCCAAACATCACGAACGATCAGCGCCGCCAAGGTCCCACTGAGGCCGACCAAGGCGGGAACAACAGGAGACGTAGCGAGCGATGCGGCGTCCATTTTCATCACCTCCAATCGCGGCATCAGATAGCCGCACGACACCGACAAGCTAAGCGCCCCGCCCGTACCGCTGCACAAGGCTGAAGCGCGGAATATCCACGCGCAAAAATCTCCCAGCCATCCCTTCCCCGGCCTTTTCGCAATTTCCTCCCGTGGCCCTCGCGTTTCCTGTAGGTCGCCATCACGGGGTCTACCGGGGACGTGAGCACCTAATTGGTAAGCTCAGCGGCAAACCTGAACGGCCGCGCGGGATCATGGAGCGGCAGACTTCGAGCGCGACTCAACAAAAAGTTGAAGCGCAGCACCTTCGGTTATGCTTAGCTCGACCGTACGGCTGGGAGGTGCAAATTGAAGCTCCGCAATGTTGCCAGTCTGCTTGTAGGCGCTGCTGCACCGGCCCTGGTGGTCGGTGGGTGCGCCGGTTTACAAAATTCGGATCGTCGACCGATTCCAGTCGCGGTGATCTTGAACACTGTGAAGTGCGAGATCGCCGGATACTTTCAAGATGAAAAGGCCCGGGATTCGCCGCGAATCCGTTTCCTGGAAGCTCAGAAGCCGTTTGTTGTCACTCTCCAACTTAAGACAGTGAATTCTGACCAATTCGGCGTAAATACTAAAATTGGGCCGACCGTCTTGCCATTTGGAAGTGCTTCAGCTGGCATCGGATTTTCGCAAACCACGACAGAGACTAGCGATACGACGAATACCATATTGATCAATCCGTATGCCACGGACCTATCGGTTTGCGACGCAGCGACCGCCTCGACAGGAGCAGGCATCATGGCGCCGGGCCTAGGAATCAGGGCATACCTTAAAGAATTTGGTGACCAGCTTGAAGTAACAACCGCCGGTCACCCAATGATGATTTACGATAAAATCTCTTACACACGATCGTTCGGCATTCTAAAGAAGATAAATGGAGACGGATCAATCGGATTTACTGCGGTTCCCGTGACCGTCAATCTGAGTGGAGAAACTTCGCGCGAGGATGTGCAAACGATAAAATTTACGGCGGTAACGCGAAAGCCTGCAAGCGTATCATCCGCAGAATGAGGATTAGGCTCGATGAAATTTCTCGTTGTCGTAACCGCCGCCCTATACGCTGGCTCCGCGTTCGCTCAAACGTGGACCTTGGAGAGACGAGAGCAGGCGAAGGCGATCGACATCAAAGCGTGTGTGCCCTCGAATCCAAATTGCGATTGCAATCCGAAGGACAAGAAGACGTGCTGGTTCAAGCTCGGCGATACGAAATTCTATTTCGACGCTCAGACGCGAGAGCCGAGCACCGTTGAGCGCTTCAACGCGCAGTAGCGACTGGTCAAATGTAGCGCTGAGTTCGCTGCACATCTTTTCGGTTGCCATGGGCCCCTAGGGTGTCCTCTAGCCAAAGGTGTAAGGCGCCCTCCTCGGCCTCCATCGATCCGATAGGGCCTCTCTCACCGGCAGGTGATGAAGGCGCTCGCCTTCTTCGCCCGCTCGGCGAGGTCGGCCGGGTCGAGCTTTTCGCCGGGCGCGCCGGTCTCGTAGGCGATCTGGTTGGCGTCGAGGAAGCTGCCGGCGAGCGAGGCCTTGACCGCGAAGTTGATGTTCTGCGGCAGGTCCCCGCGCTCGGAGGCCATCTTGATCGCGTCGAGCTTGGCCGAGACCACACCGACGACATTGCCGGCGCCGTCGAGCAGCGGCCCACCGGAATTGCCGGGCTGGACCGGGGCCGAAACCTGCAGGTAGCGGCTGTCGTCCTTCAGCCCGGCCAGAGCGGTGACGTTGCCGAGGGTGAAATTGCCAGCAGTCGCCAGGAGATCGCTGTGCGGGAAACCGAAGGCGGCGATGCCCTCGCCCAGCCGCACGCTCGGGCGGATCGGCAGCGTTCGCTCGGCCGGGCCGGCGACCTTCAGCACGGCGAGATCGTTGATCGCGTCCCGGGCGAGCACCTGCGCCGGCACGCCGACCGCCCCGTCCGGCCGCACCGTGATTGTCGCGCAATCCTGCACGACATGGGCATTGGTCAGAAGATGCCCGGCCTTCGAGACGAAGAAGCCGGATCCCGAGGATGATTTCGGCTTCGGCGGCTCTTTCGGCGCAGCGGCCGGCGTCGTCGTCGGGGGAGCAGGCGGCGGCGTCCGCGGCGCGTTGGCGACCTCGGCATCGCCGCCCTCCCAGGGGAAACGCACGCGCTTGGCCTCCGGAAACGGCGCGCCCGTCATCGTCGCCCAGAGCGAGCCGGAGATCACCGTCACCAGCCGGCTGCCATAGACCGGCGCGTCGTCATCCGACCACGACATGTCGAAGCCGAGGATGCCGCTGCCATCGGAATGGTAGCGGACATAGCGGCTGTAGCGGCCCTGATTGCCGGTGATGACGAAGAAATCGGGCTTCAGGGTCTTGAAGTTGATCCTGTCGCCGCTGCCCGCCATTTCCTGCAGCGTCACCGCATAGGCGCTGCCGACATCGATCGCGGCGTAGTAGTTGAACTTCAGGCGGAAGCGGTTGCCGGGCTCGCGCATCTCGACGCCGGCATCGGTCTTCTTCGCTTCCAGATTGAGCCCCATCGGCACCCAGAGCTGCCGGCCGCGCGTCGGATGCGGCACCCAGCGCAGCCGCCAGCCATTCATGACCTCGGTGCCGGCCGCCAGGATGCGCTCGACCTGGGGCTTCGTCAGGATTCCGGTCGGCGCTTCGCCGCGCGAACGCTGGAACTGCCTGGTCGCCTCGAAGAGCCGGCGCGAATAGCCGATATTGGGCACGGCCGGCCAATGCCCGGCGCTGGTCAGCACCAGCTGGAACCACAGGCGGGTATCCGGCTTCAGGCCAAGGAAGGCTTCCTGCGCGGCGCGGAAATACGAATCCTGCTGCGCCTGGGCCAGCCCGGGAGAAAGCGCCCCGACGAGCACCAACGCAATCGCACGCAAACGCATCATTCCCCCGACGCAACTTCTCTAAAAATCACGGTAGGGGCGGCCGGGGGCAAGTCAATCACCGGCGGCGCAAGGCCGCAGCCCGCCCAAGCAAGACGCCCGGCCTCTCGGCCGGGCGTCGATCGATTCGGCAAGTCGGACAGAGCCTTCGCTCAGCGGGGGCACCAGTCCCAGAAGCCATGGGTGCGGGCCCGGTTGGTATAGTACCAGCAATAGCCCGAACGCGGCGGCGGCCCGGCCCAGGAGGCGGCAGCCGCCCCGGCGATGAAGCCGATCGCCGCGCCGGCCGCGACCGCGCCGCCGCGGTTCCAGTGCCGGCGCGGCTGCACCACGACGATGTTGTTGCGCGAATGATGCCGGACATTGTGGCGCGGCCGGTGATGCGGCGGGCGCGTCACGTGCCGGTGTTGCGGGCGGGTGTTCGGGCGATGATGCGGGCGCGCATGGGGCCGGCTATGCCCACGATTCACCTGCCCGCGGTTGACGTTCTGGCCGCCCCGGGACTGCGCCTCGGCCGGCGTGATCATGACGGGCGCCATCGGCCCGACGAAGCCACCGAACAGGGCCGCCAGCAGCACCAGGGATTTGAGCTTGAGATAACGATACAAGGCCGTCTCCTCCTCCTTGGACCAACCGCGCAGGCCCGGCAAAACGAAGACCGGTTCCGCAGCGGAACCGGCAGCACCCCAATGTCTAGCCGATCTCGGCCGCCGCGCCACCCATCACCGGCCGGTCGACGACGTCAGGTCAGGCCGCGGGGCCGTCGCTCAGTCCGCTGTGCTGCTCTCCCAGGTGGCGTGCTTGACCCCGGGCACCCGCTCGAGCCGCTCGACGACCTGGTCGAGCTCCTTGCGCTCGACGGCGGTGCTGATCAGGACGGCGACGATCTCGACGGTCCCCTCGCCGCGTTCCACCGTCCTGACGTCGCGGGTCGGATACTTCGCCGCCTCGAGATGCTCGACCAGCGCCTCGCGCACCGCCGGCAGCGAGGCTTCGTTGGTCGTCAGCACGACCTCATAGGTCGCTTCCGACGCCCGCTCGTTGATCGGGATGCGGTTGATCGCGTTGACCAGCGGCCGCAGCAGGGTGTTGCCGGCGAGGACGAAGAAGGTGACGAGCACGCCTTCCGCCAGCATGTCGGCCCCGGTGCAGGCGCCCACCGCCGCCGCGCACCACAAGGTCGCTGCGGTGTTGAGGCCGCGGACGTTCATGCCCTCCTTCATGATCACGCCGGCGCCGAGGAAGCCGATGCCCGAGACCACATAGGAGACGACGCGAACCGCCTCGTGCGCGCCCGACATCCGCATGGCGAGGTCGACGAAGGCGGCGGCACCGACCGCGACCAGCACGGTCGTGCGCAGCCCGGCGGTACGCTGCCGGTACTGGCGCTCGGCCCCGATCAGCGAGCCGAGGATGAAGGCCGCCGCGAGGCTGACCACGGAATCGAGGAAGGGGTAGAGTTCGAAGGTCTGAACGAAGCGCATAAGCCTGCTCCCGCCAAGCGCGCCGGCTATAGCTGGCGCAGGATGACGGAACAATGAAAACGGCCGGGCTCGCGCCCGGCCGTCGAACTCTCAATGCAGTCGGCTATGCCGCGTACTGACCTCAGAAGCGGTCGCTGTCGTAGCCGCGGTCCCGATCATGATCATGGTCGCGATCGCGCCAACGGCGCGAGCCGCGATCGTCATCGCGCCGGTCGTCGTCACGGTCGCGCATGCGCCGGTGCATCTCCATCATCCGGCCGCGGGTATCAGCCATCACCTCGCGCACGGCTCGCCGCGCCACGGTCTTCTGCTCGTCGGTGAGCGTCGTCCAGAGCGGGCGGACCGCATCGGCCATTTCCTTGGAGCGCGCGGCACGCTCGCCCTGGCGGGTCGCCATCATGTCGAGCCGCTCCATGATGTCGGCGTCGCGATAGAGCTCGCGCTGCTCGCGCATCTGCCCCATGCGCTCGCGGCGCTGCTCAGCATTGCGCTTGAGCAGCGCCTCGACCTTCTCGAAGGCCGCAACCTGCTCGGGCTTCAGCTTCAGATCGGTGCGCAGCTTGGCGAGGCGCTCATTGAGGCGCGCTGCGGCGCGCTCGGCCTGGCGCTGACGCCATTCCTCGCGCCGGTCGCCGCGCTCGCCACGTTCGGCACGCTCGCCTTCGGCGCCGACGCGCTGCTGCGACTGCTGGCTGCCCGGCGCAGGCGGGATCGGCTGCGGCTGCGCCACCGCCAGCGTGGCAGCCAGGGCGGCAGCACCTGAAGCAGCGATAAGGGCGATGCGTTTCATGAAAAGCTCTCCGTGTTCATTCACATACGGTTCGCTGTCTCGGGTCTCGAAGCCGGCAGACGATGAGCGGAGCCTGAGCGAGACCTCCTCACGGCGCGATGGCGCGATGATGACAAGATCGTAATGTCCGAAGGACGCTGCGGCGAGCACGAAGTTCCAGCGCGCGCGGCCGAAGAGCGAGAAAACCCGCCGCCGGTCACATCCTCGTGTCAATGGCGCCGTCGCGACCCGGACAGGCCGCACAGCCCCGCCGCCTCAAGGATTGCGCAACCATTCGAGCCTAGGTTTCGCATGGCCCTGCGGCGACGAACGCGCCCCCGGCCCGCGGCGTCTGCCGGCGCCGGCTCTCCGGCTTGGAGGCACGATGCGCGAACTGCTCTTCGGTCTCATCATCGGTCCGCTGATGGCGCTGGCGCTCCTGCTCCTGGCCGGCCAGCCGGTCGAAGGTCGACCGGTGGTCGCCCTGTTCCCGCCCGGTTCCGGCGAAAGCCGGATGATCGCCGCCATCGTCGCTTCGGGCGGCGCCGTCCTGGCACTGAGTTCCAGCCGTCCTGTCTCGGTCAGCACGGCCGAGACGACGGACTATGCCGGCAGGCTCTACGCTGCCGGCGCCTGGCTCGTGCTCGACGCCAGCCTGGCCAAGCTCTGCGTTGATGTCCGCACAGCTTCAGGGAGCAGCCGATGAATCTGGTCGAACAGTTCCGCCGGCGCTTCGGCTATCTGCTCACCACCCTCCTCTGGCTCCAATTCTTGCTGATCGCGGCCTGCGTCCAGGCTTTCGGCCTGCCGGGCTCGAATCTTGCGCTCGGCTCGCTCGTTCTCGCAGCTATCCCGACCATTCTCTGGCGATTGCGCGGACCGGACTGGCTGACGCGCCAGGTCAGCTCGCTCGCGCTCGTCGGCCAGGTCATGCTGCTGGTCTACGTCACCGCGGGCCATCCCTATCAGCCCGACATCCATATGGCGTTCTTCGCCGCGCTCGCGATCGCCGCCGGCTGGCTCGACTGGCGCATCTTCATCACCACCGCGGTCGCGATCGCGGTGCATCACGCCGGCCTGAACCTTATCTATCCCGAAGGCGTCTTTCCCGGCGGCAGCGACGGCCGCCGCGTCATGCTCCATGCCGTGATCGTGGTCGCGCAGAACGGTGCCCTGATCTGGATCGTGATCACGCTACGGGCCGCCTTCATCAACGCGGAAGCGGAAAGCGAGCGTGCGAATGCGGCGCGCCGCGTTGCCGAGCAGGCCGAGCGCGATCTTGCCCGGACGACGCTGCAGGCGGCGCTCGAACGGCAGGCGCTGGTGCTGGAAATCGCCGATGACCTCGAAGTGGAGGTTGCCGGCATCGCCGGCGAGGTCTTTGCCTCCGTCGAGCCGCTGCGCATGGCCGCGTCCCAGATGTCCGAAGGCGCGCGCCGGGTGCAGGAAGGCGCGCACGCCGCGGCTGCCTCTTCCGACCACGCCTCCTCGGCCGTCGCCGCGGCGACCATCGCCACCAGCGGGCTCGCCAGCGCGATCGGCGAGATCCGCGAGCAGGTCGGCGCCACGAGCCGGGTCGTCGAGTTCACCACCAGCAGCGCCCACAATGTGCTGAGCACTGTCCACCATCTCTCGCTGAAGGCGGAGGATATCGGGCAGATCGTCCAGCTGATCTCGACCATCGCCGAGCGCACCAATCTTCTCGCCCTCAACGCCTCGATCGAGGCGGCGCGCTTCGGCGTGCAGGGCCAGGGCTTCGCGGTGGTGGCGCAGGAGGTCAAGGCGCTCGCCAGCCAGACCTCGCAGGCGACGGCCGACATCCAGAAAAGGATCGCCGCCATTCACGCATCCGGCTCCGAGGCCGTGCGCGCGATCGAGGTGATGGGCGGCTCGATCAATTCGCTGAACGACGTCTCGGCTTCGGTCGCCGCCGCTATCGTCCAGCAGGACCAGGCCACGGCCGGCATTGCCGAGAACATCGGCAGCACGGCCCGGGATGCCGAGATCGCCTCGGACACGATCCGCCGCGTCATGGGCATCGCCAACGAGACGGGCTCCGCCGCCGGCAGCGTTTCCGAGGCTGCAGAGAAGCTCGCCGCGCAGGCGGCGCAGCTCGACAGCCAGGTCCGCACCTTCCTGCAGCGCATCCGCCAGGCTGCCTGAAACGCCGACCACGCCAGTCGGGGCAAGGGCAGAACGGCGGGAGGGCTCGCGCCCTCCCGCCGTCTTTAGCGGTTGTCGGTCTGCGCGCGGACGGCGAGCCGTCCTTGCCGCGAGATCCGGTAGGGCCCGCCCTCGCGCGATTCGATCAGCCGTTTTCGCCGGAGAGCGGCGAAGACGGAGAGCGTGCAATCGCTCAGGACGTAGCCTTCATGGGTGAAGCAGTCGATGTGGTGGATGCGGCCATTGTCGCCGCGAAGATGGCGGATCTGTCCGCCACGGGCCAGCACGTGCAGCACGCGCTGCTCGCCCCGCGAAACGTTCATGATGGTAGAGCCTGTGCATGGAACCATGACAAGCGCCTCGGCGAAAGCCGACCCTATGGTCTGGATCTTTCACCCGGCGCTGGATCAGGTTTCGCCTCAGCGAAACCTCACCGGGTTCCCGCACTCTCCAACACGATGCCCTCTCGCATGTTTCGCGGACGCAGCTCGCGTCCGGGGAGAAGGCGTTTAGCCCCCTGCTCCACGAGGGTCAACGCCGGCAGTACGGGCGCACGGGCACGAAGCCGTTTCGCGCGGGGTCGCGGATGCGCTATGGAGCTGCCATGTCGACCGATGATTTCCTCGCGCGCTTCGGCTCCCCCGGCCAGCGCCAGCCCGACCCCGTCGCCGCCGCGCAGCAGGCGATGCGCAACCCCTTGCCGAAGCGCTTCTACGAGAAGGCCGAGTCGCTGGAGCGCGACGGCCTCTTCCATGTCGCGCTGGACGGCCGCACCGCCCGCACGCCGGCCCGCAAGCCGCTGGCGGTCGCCTCGCGCGCGGTCGCGCAGGCGCTCGCCGCCGAATGGCAGGCGCAGGAGGGCGAGATCGACCCGGCCCGGATGCCGATGACCCGGCTGGTCAACTCGGCGCTCGACGGCGTCGCCGACCAGCATGAGGCCGTCCGCGCCGAGATCGTCCGTTATGCCGGGAGCGATGCGCTCTGCTACCGCGCCGGCGAGCCGCGCGAACTGGTGGAGCGCCAGGACCAGATCTGGAACCCGCTGATCGCCGCGCTGGAAGCCCGCATCGGCGGCCGCTTCGTCATGGCCCAGGGCGTGGTCTTCGCCGAGCAGCCGCAGGCCGTGCTCGACGCGGTGGGAAAACGCGTCGCAGCGATCCCCGCTCCCGTCGCCCTCGCCGGCGCCCACAACGTCATGACCCTGACCGGCTCGACCATCCTGACGCTCGCCCTTGCCGAAGGACTGATCGACGCCGAAGCCGCCTGGGCCGCCGCCCATCTCGACGAAGACTACCAGATCGGGATCTGGGGCCAGGACGAGGAAGCGGCCGAGCGCCGGGTGCTCAGGCGCCAGGAATACGACGCAGCCGTGCTGCTGCTGATGCAGGGCTAGAGCCGATGCAGCCGGGCGCGCCAAAAGCCGACAACCCGGCCGAGTACCTCGCCCAGCTCGATGGCTGGCGCCTCGCGACGGTCGAGGCTCTGCGCAAGGCGGCGATGGCCGCCGCTCCGCTCGAGGAGCGGATCAAGTGGACGCATCTGGTCTATTTCGCGAACGGCCCCGTGCTGCTGATCCGCGCCGAAGCCGCGCGCGTGCTCTTCGGCTTCTGGCGCGGCAAGCGGTTGCGGGAAATCGAGCCGCGCCTGAAACCCGGCGGCAAGTTCGAGCTCGCCACCATGGTGCTGCGCGAGGGCGATAGCGTCGATCCGGCGATCGCAACGAGGCTCGTCCAGGCCGCGGTCGCGCTCAATCGCGAGCTCGGCGATCCCAGCAAGCCGAGCGCGTGATCGGTGGCGCCTGAGCCGAGCCTATGCAGGGACGCCCATCAGCCTGCCAGGATCGGATAGAGCGAGGCGACGAGCAGCAGCGCCATCACGATGTTGAAGACGCGTTGGCGCGCTGGATCGGCGAGAAGGACGCGCAGCAGCGTGCCGCCGATCGCCCAGACGGCGATGCAGGGTCCGTTGACCAGGGCGTAGACGATCACGACGAGCGTGAGGTTGAGGAAATAGCCCTCGGTCGGCGTGTAGGCCGCAACCGCCCCGACCGCCATGATCCAGGCCTTCGGGTTGACCCATTGGAAGGCCGCGGCCGCCGGGAAGCTCAGCGGTGGCGCCGCCTCGGCCCCCGGCTCGAGCGGCGCCGAGCGCGCGATCTTCCAGGCGAGATAGAGCAGATAGGCACTGCCGCCATAGCGCAGGACATCGTGCAAGGCCGGCATGGCGGTGAAGAGGCCACCCAGGCCGAGCCCGACCGCCAGGACGAGCCCGCAGAAGCCGAGATTGATCCCGAACAGCAGCGGCAGGCTGGCGCGAAAGCCGTGATTGGCGCCGGAGGCCAGCAGCAGCGTGTTGTTCGGCCCGGGCGTGATCGAGGTCACGAAGGCATAGCCGATGAAGGCGAGCAGGAGTTGCAAGGTCATGTCCGGTCCGGTGCTTGGCAACGTCGGAACCGGAGATTGCTCAGGTGACACTTTTTGCATAGACTAAAAAGTGTGTCGTGACACAATTGCGAGGCGGCATGCTGCTGGCATCACCCTGGACGCCCCGGCTGACGGATGGCGCTGGCTCTCCCGGCGAGCGGCTGGTCGAGGCTCTCGCCCGCGACATCGCCGACGGCTCGCTGCCGCCGGGCGCGCGCCTGCCTGCCCACCGTCCCCTCGCCTGGCAGCTCCGCATCGGCCTCGGCACGGTGACCAAGGCCTATGCCCAGCTCGAACGCCGTGGCCTCGTCCGCAGCGTCCGCGGCCGCGGCATGTTCGTCGCCGGCATCACGCACGCGGCGAGCCGCATGGTCGACCTCAGCATCAACGTGCCGCCGCAAGCGCTGAGCGACCGGCTGCTCGCCGCCTGCCTCGGCGATCTCGCGAGGCGGCTCGATGCCGACAGTTTTGGCGCCTATGCCGCGCCCGCCGGCCGTCTCGAGCACCGTGCCCTGCTCGCCCGCTGGCTGGCGCAGACCGGCGTGCCTGCCGCGCCGGAGCGCCTGCTGATCTGCAATGGCGCCCAGCATGCGCTCGCCATCGCGCTGGCGATCACCTGCGGGCCGGACACCGAACTGCTGACCGAGGCGCTGAGCTATCCCGGCGCCATCGCCCTCGCCCGCCGGCGCGGATTGCGGCTAACCGGGCTCGTAATCGACGAGCAAGGCCTCGTGCCGCAGGCGCTCGAACAGGCCTTGCATCGGGCGCAAGCGGCGGGCCGGCGCGCCGTGTTCTATGTCACCCCGACCCTGCACAACCCGACCACGGCGACGATGGGCGAAGTCCGGCGCCGCGAGATCGCGCGTCTCTGCCGCGCCCATGACGCGGTGATCGTCGAGGATGATATCCATGCCGCCCTGGCCGAGCCCGGCACGATCCCGATCGCCAGCCTCGCGCCGGAGCGGACCCTGCATGTCTCCGGCCTGTCGAAGGTCCTGAGCCCGGGCCTGCGCATCGGCTCCCTGCTCGTCCCCGAGGCATGGCTCGAACCGGCCCTCGCCGAACTCGCGGCGACCTGCACCACCGCGCCTCTGCTCTCCTGCCTGATCATGGAACGTTGGCTGGCCGACGGCACTGCCGCCTCGGTCTCGCGCTCGATCCGCGACGAGGCCGGCCGCCGCGTCGCCCTGGCGCGCGTCACCCTGCCGCCCGAGATCGCGATCAGGTCGGGCAGCGGCTTCCATCTCTGGCTGCCGATGGCGCCGGACCGCGCCCGGGCGCTGCCGGCACGCGCCGCCGCCTCGGGCATTCTCCTGCCCGCCCCGGAGGCCTTCCTAGCCGATGCGCAGGCACCGGCCAGCGGCGTCAGGCTCAGCCTCGGCGGCCCCGGGATCGACGCGCTCGCCGGCGCGCTCGCCAGCCTGCGCGCCTTGCTCCTCGACGGCGGCGGTGCTGCGACCCGCGTCACCCCGTGATCGGCGGGGCGGCGCAGAGGGCGCCGCGCGCAAGCCGTTTGCGCCGCGATGGACTTCGCCTGCATCGCCGCTTAAGCCGGAAGAAGGACCCTTAGAGATCGCGCCGGGAGGTTTCTCCATGAAGGATGTGCTCGAACAGCTCGAAACCCGCCGCTCGGGGGCCCGGCTCGGTGGCGGCGAGCGGCGGATTTCGGCGCAGCATGGGCGCGGCAAGCTGACGGCGCGCGAGCGGATCGAGCTGCTGCTCGACAAGGACTCC
>JAESGI010000230.1_pt1 | contig 31993 bp, 27 predicted proteins | sample 9269671 | NCBI WGS metagenome assembly JAESGI01 (sample SAMN14515641, study PRJNA621666) | algae metagenome | isolation source: Nostoc indistinguendum CM1-VF10 and co-occurring heterotrophs from gravelly... | place: USA: Clark Mountains, San Bernardino, California | collected 1998-06-05 | reverse complement strand
AAAGAAATAGAACAGAGTTGGATGCCAAAAGTTTCGGCTTCGTTTTCGCCGTTCAGTTTTTCCCGCCTACGCAGAGGACTACAACATTTTGCGATCGCCCAAGTGCTTGGACAAAAGTCCGCTTCTGCAGCAATTCTCATTTTGAAATAAATAGAGTATTAACTCCCATTTTGAAATTCAAAATATAGTACAAAAACACTAGTTTTCCGGGAGAGGCGATGCTTGTGGCGAGTGAAGCGATCGCTAAAAAAAACATGAGAATCAACACAATTACCTTGAGCTTGATGAATGGGTGATTGATCTCGATGGTGGTGCGGCGACTCGCAGTGACCGCACACAATTTATCAAACGTATGGTTGAACTGTCTGATGCGATTAATTTAAGAATCCGACTGATTTACTATCCTCCCTACCATAGCAAGTACAATCCGATAGAACGGTGTTGGGCTGCTTTAGAAAACTATTGGAATGGCGCAATTTTAGATTCTGTTGAAACCGCACTACATTGGGCTTCTAATATGACTTGGAAAAGTATTGCACCCATTGTACATCTGGTTGAAACCACTTATGAAAAAGGAATTAAAGTTCTTTCACAAGAGTTAGAACAATATCAACCTTTCTGGCAACGTTCTGAAACATTACCCAAATGGGATATCACGATTGTCCCAGTTTAATTGGTATCTTATTTTATTGCAAGTCCCTTAATCCACTTAAAAGCTGTAAATATATTACGCTCCCTATCTCATTTTATTGCTACCTTTTTGAGCGATACCGATGCCCGTAATCTTATTATTAGCATAGTGCCACCTGTAAAAGATATACCAATTAATATGTTTGTGAGACTGATGCTTTTACCAGTATTAATTACTAAAAGACTTTCTACTATTATGGAAGGTAATAAGATACCACTGGGGAGTAAGAGCCTATAAAAGTTTAATTTTCTTTTTGCTATAATGGTTAAAAATGTTAGACAAAGTCCTAAAGGAATAAAAACTAACGCATAGTAAAATACTTTTTGCTCTTTTGCTATTAGTTCTAATAAATTCACAGAATAAGAATTCTGTAACTTATCTACATAGACGCGAATGATCCCTTTAGAATAAGTAACGACAATTTGATGAAAATTATTATCTACAAAAATGTTTGGAATACTCACTTTTATATCTGTTGCATTTATTCCAGTAATCGGCGTTCGTATCCGTAAATCTAGATTAGTTTTTTGCTGTCCTAAAGTTAAGTTGCGACGAAGAGTACTAGATGAAAGAGAGATGATACGTGCAGGTCCCATCTGAGTTCGATCGGTGGTAGCAACAGTAGTAACTATTGTAAATTGAGAGGTTCTACGTAATTTTTTGCTCAGAAAGGTAGCAGGACTTCCTGTTTTTAGCCAATGACTAGAACTCAAAGCAACACCTTTCCTATTTTCGATACTTAGTAATTGTCCTTGTAATAAAAGTTCGGGAAGTTGACCAGTACGATCTTGATATCTATTTCGATCGGTAAATTGATAAGAAGCTACGAGAGAATCACTGATAGTATCCAAGTTATTTTTAGGATCGAATAATTGTAGGATACTATTTTCAGGAATTGCTTTGTCAGCAATACGAACTTCTGTAATATATCCTTGCCAAGGGCGATCGCCTGTTCGCTCGTTACCAATTAACAGTGGATAGTTTAAATTCCAATTACCTAGAGATGTCGCATACTGGCAAGGTATTAAAATTAAAAATGATAAAAGTATATATCCAGAAAAAAATAATGCTATTTTTTTAGCAGAGTTGCTAAATTTACTGTTTTTTATGGACGACACGATATATAATAAGCTTTGTAAATCCCATAGATAGAAGCAAACCATACCTAAAACTCCACCTATAGTATTGTTAGCAACATCGGCAGGAGTAGGCGTTCTTGAAGGCAGAAAAATTTGTAAAACTTCAACTATCAGTGATAAACTAGCACTGAGAATTGCTACTGTCAAAAACTTGCTTACTAGTTTCACATTTGTCTTCTTTAGTGAAGCAGTAAAACTGAAGCCTAAAGGTATAAATAGTAAAATGTTATTTACTATATCTTGAAAAAAGCTAGCATTGTTGAAACTAGCAATAATTATTTGTATAGAAAGACCGTCTATAAGGAGAAAATTAAATGGATGAAGTGTAGCAATTAGTATTATTAAGATGCTGGTTATTAACGAAATTAAGTTTTTCATTAGTAAAAGTTCTCCTTAGTATTGGTTTACTGAAAAAAATAGATATTTGTAAAGTGATTGATGAGGAGCTTTTGTCCTCAGATAGTTTTTGCAACACAACCATTTTTGCTCGGCTAGGCAACTCCGTCCGCATTCAAAATGGCGTAGATTTTTTTCAATCACGTTATATTGAAATTGCAAATAATGTTAGTATTGACCATGGTGTTTGTATAGGTAGCGCTGGGGGTGAAAGCATTATCAGCAACAATAGGATCTATATTGAAGACCAAGTACAGCTTGGATCTGATGTTAAGATAAGCAGTGCTAGTCAAAATAATAGGATTCACATTAGAAAGCAGGTACACCTTGATTGTGGTGTTAATATCAAAGCCCATGACAATGGCTATATCGAGATTGGTGAAGGTACGTATATCGCTCCCTACACCTGTCTGGCTGGTCCCGGTTCTATCAAAATTGGTAAGCGCTGTTTAATTGCATCTCATACAGGAATCTATGCCAACAATCATATCTTCGCCGATCCCACACGTTATATTTTGGAGCAAGGGGTCACGTGTAAAGGAATTGTGATTGAAGATGACTGTTGGTTAGGCACTGGAGTAAAAGTAATTGATGGAGTCACAATTGGTCAGGGCAGTGTAATCGGAGCAGGAGCAGTCGTAACCAAAAATATTCCCTCTTACTCAGTTGCGGTTGGCGTCCCTGCAAAGGTGATTGCTCAGCGAGATGACAAGAGATTTGCTTTTGAAAAAACGCTGGAGCAGTAAGCTTTCATACATCTAATTTGCCTGGTGAAGTGAAGATTAGGGAATAGCAAGTGGCAGTAGGGAAAGACCAACACCCTTCTCGCACCCTGTTCTTCCCCTATTCTCTGTTAAGATAGGAAAAATTCCTGAACTATCCTCTAGGACAAATCCAGATATTTTCAATTAGCTTCTACAACCCGGCACAGCAGTTGGGCAATCTGCTGATTAATGTTTGTCAGGTGAAAACGCTGGCTGGCCGTATCGCGTGCGTGGTGGGCGATGGTCGCGGCATACTCTGGCTGGTCACGACAAGTGGTAATAATTTTTGCAAGTTGCTGTGGCTCTCCAGGTGGAACCAAAAAACCATTTATACCATGTTCTACTAGTTCGATAGCACCTCCGGACTGAGCGGCAACTACAGGTCGTCCACATAGCATGGCTTCAACAATAACTCTTCCAAAAGGTTCTGGTGCTGTTGAGGTATGGGCCACCAAATCACAAATTGCCATCAACTGTGGAATATTTGAACGAAATCCTAAAAACCTCACTCGCTGCTCAAGTCCTAGTAATGTGACTCGTTCGTGTAAATGCTTGACATAATCCTGCTCACCGAACAATGCGTCACCGACTAAAATTGCTGTGACGTCTGATGGACAGTGGGCAAGCGCTTCGATTAAAACATGCTGTCCTTTCCAAGGTGACAGACGGCTGAAGTGACCTACTACAAATCGCTCATCAAGTCCAAGCTGTTGTCCCACCTGGCTGAAGTTAGACTCATGGCTTTGATAGACCCCTGGTTCAAAGCCGTTGTAGACAAACTCCGTTATGTCTGGGCGTCCTCCTGCTTCCACGAAGGCTGCAAGACTAGCTTTGGAGTTGGCGATCACTAGTGATGCAAAGCGATTAGCCAGAGTCACAGCAAGGCGACGGTTGGTTTGGCTAAAGTGGTCGCCGGAGAGAATGTCGTGCAAATGATAAACCAGAGGGCGACGGCTAACAAAGCTAGCCAGTGCACCAACGACTAGAGCTTTTTGAGTGTTGGCGTAGATCAAGTCGTATTTACGGGCTTTTCGAACTACCTGAGTAATCAAAGGCGTAAGTGCCCCTAAGCTGCCTAACCCCTGTGCTAAGCTGCTTTCTTTACTAACTTGTATTGGCTGAGTGCCTAGAATTTGAACAGGGATATGCTGCTGCTCTAGTAAATGTTTAAAAGGACCATCTGCAAACAAGCCTACTAGACAACGATCGCGATACGGTTTAGCAATATCTATTAGACACAGTTCCGCACCCCCCGGCTTGCCACTCTGGTCTAGAAATAGAATTTTCATCTACTGAACCTTACATATTAAATTGAGTGGTTTCCTTACTTGATCCAGTGAGAAATGGCTAACACTATAGTCTGCCAGCAAAGTCTTATATTCTCCACCCGTAGATGCAACAGCTAACGTATAACTACTTTTGGCTTGCATGCAACCCAAATCCACTGCCAAGTTGACAAATACCATTACCAGTCTTTTGGACTTGGTTTAAAGTGTGTATGTAATATACGCATCCAAATACCCTACTTAAATTCAAAAAATATTGAATTAGCGTTTTCATATTGGCTAGTTGGTAAGCAATAGCGACATCCTGCAATTTAAGGATAATAAACAGTGGCGGTCTCTAAAGTAACCAGATTGGAAGAGCGTCTATAAACCCAAAGCATCAGGCTTTATCAATTCTGGCAGTTCGTTGGTGCTGGTGGTACTTGATTCCTGCTAAAGCAATGCCCAAGAAGCCCCAAAGAACCATGCCGGAAAATCCCAACATCCCGCTGTTCCCGGCTAGCGTTGCCAACATACCGAGACTAATAGCCCGTGCCGCAGCTATAAAAGGATCAAAGCTGGGCTCAGAATGTTGGAAGATTTTATAGAAAAGCATAAGCATTCCGCCCAAGTAAAAGACAGCCCCGAACCAACCTAAGGTGAAAAACGTATCCAGAATCCCGCTGTCAATGACAATCGTTTCTAACAGGCCCTTTTGGTTCACAATGAAAGTATTTCCTACTCCATTACCTAGACCGTTGGTAAGGGCGCTTTTGAGGCCGTCTTCATAGATCTGTTTTCTAACGTTCGCACTGTCATCCTCCTCAAGATTAGAAAAACTTTGAAAACGAGTAGCGATCGTCTCAGCGAATGGCTCTATGGTAGTCAAGGGGACTATACAAACTACCATGATTGTAATAGTAACGAGCAGGCGCATTTGCAGGCGGGCCTTTAAGGAAGCAAGCAGGGTAATAAATCCCACAAACCATCCCCCCCATAAAGTACGTACTAACGTTAGTAGGAAAGCCAAAGAGCCAGCCCCAGCGGCAGGGATAGTTAAAACGTGTTTACTATTGAATAACAACAGCAAACCTGCCAGCGTCATGGCTGCATAGGGTGCAGGCGAGGCCATCGTACTCCAGACTCGGAGTTCAAGAGGTTCAGGGTTACCCATGCTTGTCAGTTCCGTGCTGATCAGCCAGTATCGATCCCACTCAGGTGCCACTAGGTATTGGTATACTCCATAGACTCCTGTTACTAATACACCCCAGAGGAATGCGCGCTGAATGCTCTGGCGATATTCAGGATAATCCCGCCAGTTTATAAATAAGTAGAAACCAAACGTAACAGGAGTTAACCAATCCAGAAGACCCCGACCCGCAGTCATAGGTGAGGTCTTAATCAGACCAACGAGAAAGCCATAAACTACGCCTAAAAATGCTAATACAAAAGGTAAGCCACCTTGCCGAAGCGACTTGGGAAGGTGTTTTAATAAGGTATGCAAGGTAATCAGCGTTACTAAATACTGTGATATTAGGAAAAAACGTGTTGGATCAAAGACGCTGCGATAATCAATTATACGGCTGACAAATGGGGTTAAAAACCACATCCATAAGGCGAAACCGATGTAGAAGACGGGATATCGCAGATACAGGAAAACACCCACAGCAAAAGAAATCACTATATACGTTGGGCGCAGGATGGTGACAGCACCTACCAAAATGCACACTGCTGAAAAAATTACTAACCCGAGGATGGCTATCCAAGCCTGCATCGGCTGTAGACCCAGGTGAAAGCCCCTTTTAGGGGAACTATTCGAAAACATCTGCTTGTGACTCACTCAGCATCTCCATAGTGAAAAAACGTGGTTCGAGAAACTGTATCCCTAGATATCTCCCTTTTGCCAGGTCTGCCAACCTTGCCAACGCCCACGCAAACACGCAAGCAACTTTCGTCCCGCCAATAAACCTTCACTTGGTATAAACCGCAGCAACTGGATAAAACCCATAGCGTCTCGTGTTCCGACCATGGTTGCCCAAACTCCAAACACCACCCTTTGTGCTGGTGACATATATTCTAGCAACACCAAGGTTTCATTGTATACTGCATTAGTCATGGCAATGTGATTAAAGGTGTTGCGCCGATCCTCGTCAAAACGTTGCGCCGGATAATGATTCACTGCCACGTTCGGATCGTAGATTAGCTTCCAACCTGCCCGCTTTAAAGCAAGGCTGAAGGCGATTTCAAAATGTACCTGGGCACCTGTGCCTCGCATCCGCTCATCAAAGTGCAGTCCCTTGATGGCAGTTTTAAGATAACTCATGTTCACTCCCTTGAGCACATCTACTTCGCGGGCCTTGCCTACCCCTAGGTGATGACTGCCAATTACGCGCCCAAACCACTGCACTCGACCCACTACCTCAGCAGCACCATCGTCCAGATGGGTGCCGTGATACACCCAATCGCGCCCACCCACACCACCGACGCGCTTATCTGAAAGAAAGTGAGTTTCAATCCGTGCCAACCAGTCATGTAGTGGGGCAGCATCGTCGTCCGTAAAGGCGATGATCTCCCCCTGTGCTACATTAAGACCTGCATTCATTGCTGCTACCACTCCAGGAATGCTCACCTGAGTAGTGTGTAATAGCAAGATGCCTGGGTCGAACGCTTCGAGGAATGTTCTAGTTTCAGCATCGGTATCGCGAACTACCACTATGACCTCATCAGCTGGTCGAGTTTGCTGTTTCAGTGCCTCTAGGCAGCGTGCCAAGTCAAGAGGGCGGCGGTAAGTGGGTATGACAACCGTGATATTCATGACTAATTCAGTTCTTCAAATAAGTCTACATATTGCTGTGCCATATTCGCCCAGCTGTATTGCTCGGCGATCGCTCTGGCAGCTTGGCCCATTTGACTCCTCAGATTGCGATCACTAGCCAGAGACAACAGCGCCTGTGCCAAAGCCTCGGTGTCATCTGAGTCCTGCAAAACTATTCCAGCTTCTTTAGTAACGAGATGGGCCGCACCCGTTGTACTAGCCGTAACCACAGGTATCCCAGTCGCCATCGCTTCAATCACTACTAAGCCAAAAGGCTCGTAACGCGACGGAAAGACAAAGAAATCTACTGCTTTCATTAGCTCTGGGACAGCGGCATGATGTCCCAGAAAATGTACCCGTTCACCCAATTCAAGTGACGCTGCTAGCTGAAGATACGGGCTACCTTCGGTAATGCCTGCAACTGCTAAGTGTAACTCAGGAACTTGAACTAAGGCATGCAGTACTGTATCCAAGTTTTTACGAGGTGTGCGGATGTCCCCCGCAAAAAGTGCGAGGGTTACTCCCTCAGGAAGGCCCCATTTTCTGCGGTCAGCAGAACCTGGAAAAAACTCCTGCAAATCAACGCCATTCAAAATAACCTGAATGCACTCTCGCGGGATACCAATGCCTACCAATTCCTTCTTGACCTTTTCAGATACCGCTATTACCACTTTGGCCTGACGAAACGCCTGTTTTTCCCAACGCGCATTCAAGACAGTGTAGAGCCACTGGTAAAAACCGTAAAAATCTCGACGTGGCTGCGAGACATTTACTGATGAGCGTAGCCAAGAACTATGCATAAAGTGCACTGCATTGACGTCTGCCTGAGCCCAGGTGATTGCCCCGTTGACTTTTACTAGATCAAATTCAAAACGGTGTTTACGCAACCAGTTTGTGCTTCGCCAAGCGAAAACCATGTTTCGGAGAAGTTCTGTCCGCCACCCTTTAACTGGAATGAAAACCCAATCAACCTGGCGGCTTTGCTGTAGATCCGGGGACACACTACTTGCCAACAAGGTGACGTGATGACCGCGACGAATAGCTTCCCAGGCGACCTCATAGTTTACCCGACCTTGACCATCACCTTTCATAAGAGTGTGTGTAACAATACAAAGCTTCACAATAAATGTCAGCTCCTTTACATAAGATATTGTGATTCCTGAACTCTAGAAGAAACTTCCTCTTTTCTGGATGCTTAAAAATCGACTTGCTAATGGTTGAGGGGTAAAACTAAGCATGAGTGCTGCTAGAGTTCGCAAATTAAACTTTTGTTGACTAAGAGCACACAAAAAATAAGGGCGTGCTTCTGCCACCTGTTTAGCTTTTAATAAGTTAATGCCCATGGTTGTATTCGCATGCGCCCATTTCCGCTTAAAATACAGCCTGAACTCCTGTAGCCGCTCATCCTCCATAAAACGCTTGTAGCAAAAGACATCAGCCTTAGCTTTTCGGAGCTTTGCTTGAACATCTCCACTCCTGATTATTGATTGTGCAGACTCACGGTATCGAGTCAATCTGCCTGGATAGTAATATGCTCCGCAGTCGGAGCAGCAGGCAAGGTAGGTTAAGTATAGATCCCAAAAAACTCCCGCCTCTTGAGGAAAATTATCCCATTCAATCACATCTTTCCGAATAACAGCAGCTACAGATGTAGGTACAGCTTGATGCACCAGCCCGATTTCACAAAAAGGTTGATAAACACCTTCTTTTAACTGATTCCGCTTCCAGTGCCGAGTATTCTTCTCAGTGGCTGGATAATTAATTGTGCCATTCGAGTCCACGATGTAGTGATCGCAAAAAGCTAAGGCTAAATCTGGATTAGCATCAAGGTGTGGAACAAGTTTTTCTAAAAAGTCCTCATTCCACAGGTCATCGTCATTCAGGCTAGCAACATACTTTCCTCGTGCCTCCATAACTGCGTTTACGAAATTCAGAGCAATTCCTAGATTTTTCGCGTTGCGCCGGAATCGAATCCGTGAATCTTGAAAGCGTTCAATGATTGCTTGAGGACTCTCTGAACTACAATCATCAGAGACAATAATTTCAACATTTTGATATGTCTGCTGAACAGCACTTTCAATTGCTTTCTTCAAGTAGGATGAGCGATTGTAGGTTGTAATAATAACGCTGACCAGAGACTTTTGCGATTTAGCATCTATAGGCATAAACTTAACTCCTTGCACTTTAGTGTCGGCTTATGAAACGGTGTAGAATCCAACTTTGGATGAAATAGCGTATTTTACAAACCAGCTAATAGCGATCACCTGTCTGAGAGGGTGTTTGAAAAGTCTGACAGGTTGTAAAAAAGCTCTCTCGGTATACGCTGTAAATAGATATTAGACAGCACCGAGAGAACAGCATGAGTAAAGCATATAAGAACAACCTGACCCGCGCCCAATATGAATTTTTGAGTGACATGATTCCAGAACCCAAACCAGGTGGTCGTAAGCGTGAAGTCGAGATGTGGGAAGTACTCAATGCCATCTTCTACGTTCTAGTTGAAGGAGTGAGATGGCGAGCGTTACAAGCGTGATTTTCCCGCGTGGCAGACTGTGTACACCTCCGTAACTGGCGCAAAGATGGTACTTGGCTCAAAATCCATGAACATTCTCAGAGATTGGACAAGTTTAGAGATGGAACGTCACAAAAGCCCATCTGAAGCCATAATTGACAGTCAAAGCATAAAAGTGCAGCGATGGTGAGTCAAGATGTGGGCTTTGATAGTGGTAAGAAAATCACTCGTACGTAAGCGATTTATCACGGTTGATACTTTGAGATTGGTGCTATGAGTCTTGGTTACAGCAGCCAACGTGGGTGAGCGCTCTGGGGGTCAACAAGTTCTCATACGAGTCAAACAATCTCAGCAACAATCTCGTTTAACAACCATCTGGATTGATGACGAACCTTTCATGCAATGGGTGATGAATTTTTGCCGTTGGATTATTCAAGTGGTTCTGCGACCGGAGGAAACCAAGGGCTTTACCGTACTCAAAAAACGTTGGGTCGTCGAACGGACTTTTGGTTGGTTTATGGGATGTCGGCGATTAGTCCGGGATTATGAGTTATTACCCGAAACATCAGAGACTTTTTTATATCTTGCCATGATCCGCATTATGGTAAGGCGATTGGCATAATCTTTTACCTCTGAAAACTTTTCAAACATCCTCTGAATTAAAAAGATTGCTCACGCCTGCATCCAGAAATGCTTCTAGCTTGTATTTAGCTCTGTCAAAACATCCAGGCATGCTTATAATAGCCTCTGGCAAATTGTCTCAAGAAAACGTAGGGTTGTGGACACAGGACTATAATTCTCAAGTACCCAAAGCCTTCCTTCGGTGGAGATTCTTTCCAGTATTTCCGGCTCATCAGCTATTCTATCGACTGCTTCTTGTATGTTATCCAAGTCAATTCCGACATAATGCCGCCAATTTTCCGGCATAACAGGAAGGAGAAAACCATATTTCTCAAAATCAGTATGAAAACTAGTACATCCTGCAGCTAACGACTCCCACAACCGCCAACTATCCCATTGCACGATTGTCTTTGACTTTAAACCCAGCTTGCTTAGAATACGCTTCAAAATACGACTAGTTAGAGAGGTAGGGTCTGGAGGCCAGGAAGTGATAAAAAAACCCCCAAAGCAAGCGCAGGCGGCTGAATCTCTCAAGCTTTTGTAGTAGCTTGGAGAATGACGCCTGCCCGTTTGAGCCCATTGTAAATAATGATAGGCATCCGGTGCTGCGTTGTTAAGACTGTCAACGCTGATATTAGCTGGCAAAACACTTTGAATGTGAGGGAGGAATTCTTGGTAAATATTGTGTCTTACAGAATGTTTAATTTTGTGAGGTTCTCTGAAATTGACGACTAGCTGTCTTTTTCTCTCCTGAAAACTTGGAAGCATCTGAAGCTCTCGCAGCATTCGATTGGAAAGTCCTTGGCTCCAGGGGTAGAAATTTGAGGGATACTTAAATTTACTATTGTAATGGAGCTTAAATATGAAATCAAACTGTCTGAATTCAGAGTTCCAAGAGTCCGTTATATTTCCATCTGCACCATCCATATAAACGGTAACATATTTTCGGTTTGGCCTAAATAAATTGTCTGGCAAAGGTCTGCCAGCAAGACAGAACCAGTCTTGGTTCAATACAACAACTGAACAGTCGTCAGGTGTGACTTTTGGATCGTGACGAAAGAGATACTCTTCTTTTTCGGGTGAAAGCTGCCAGTAGTTTATATTTGAGTAAAACTCTATTCCAAGCGCTCTAAGACCCTCGGCCAAACAAATTATCGTGTGCGGATAACCTGTATTATCAGGGGTACCCGGTGGAACACAGTAGAAAAATATTTTGCCAGTAAATTTGACTGCCATATGTTTAACTCTAAGCTGCTGAGTTGTAATAATCAATATCCAAGCATGACAGACTTTTTAGTGGTTCTCGTCCTATATTTACCAGAGTCCAAAATCTCCGCCGGACAGCTTGGGCAAAATGTAGTGATCGCAAAAAGATAAGGCTAAATCTAGATTGGCTTCAAGGTGCGGGATAATGCTTAAGAAGCATATCTTCTGCAGTGCACCACCTAGAGACTTCTCTACAGGGGGCTTATATTTGTGTAAACATAAACAACCTGTCAGGTAGGCTCTCCTCATGCACAGGGCGAACGCACGGTATTTCTGAAAACCTTGCTGGATAAGGATCTTGACGAAAAAATAGGCTAAATTTAAAAACCCTGAAACCCTTGCTATTAAAAGATTTTTCTACTTTAGATGCGTTTGCCCTATCCTCATGCAGCAATTCCAAAACACGACATGCAGCCTAAACACATTGCGAAAGTCTTGCTGATAAGCTAATGAGCATTTAAGTTGCATAAACCCAGGGCTGAAGGCCTTACCACAAGCGAGTCAGTCTGGAAAAATGAATGACGATTAGCTTACAAGGAATTAACTAAAGCTACCACGGCCTCGTGGTAGCTACCTTCAAACAAAGTACAGACTGCTGTAATCACAAGTTCTGCTCCTTTCGAGTTACGAGTATTTTTGTTGGTGTCAAATCGGTACGTGGTTGTAAAATAGAGAGTTGTAGGAAAGTGCAAGATTATGAACGTAAACACTTCAGCTCAAACATGAATTGCCCGAAAAAGCGGAGATTTCAAGGTAGCCTTACACAACAAACCTACAAAATAAACTTAACGCTGCCTCTGCTATGTATCTAAGAGTAATTTCACTGGAAACTTCGCGTTCGTTTACTATTGCCGCCAAATTATTTCAGTGAATGTACGGTGGTACAACTAGGGCAAACGCATCTAAAGTAGAAAAATCCTTGGTAGTGGTAAATATGTAGTGAAACCTGATAGTTTCTAACTCAAATTATTCATTTTTAGCTATTGTAATTTTGACTTATATTTAACTGAATGATTGAATTGTCTCTCAAAGATAAATTTGCTAAATATTATATCGTTTAGCCATAAAACTGGAGTTTAGACTAAATGGAAGCAAACAGAAAATAACGGCAACAGATTTACGGAACTAAAAAAATACACCGTAAATGGAGAGAGGAAGCGCCCCAAAAAAGAAAAAGTGGTCAGTAATGTTGAACTAACCACTTTTTGGTCAATACTGAAAAGAGCTCATATCTTGCACCTGATAAAAACAATCAGCATTAACCAAGAACAAGATAATAAAAGTAACATCTAAAAACGGAGCTTCTCTTTTAGATATTAGTATAATAAACTACTTTCTTCTCAAGATATATACAAATGACATATACAAAAACAGGAATAATGTCATCTGCATAAAAATATTTTTATATGTTCGTAAGTAAGGATTCAGGTGTTTAAAACTCAGTCACAGAGCCAGTTTCAAAATTGAGTTTCGTTTATTAACATACCTTTAGTCGCAATAAGGCACGAAAATATAGTCGTTACGCAATTTTTATTGAGAATACAAATTTGTGACTAATCCCCGGAAACCTTTATCAGCAAAAGATAGTAGAGATTTTGGTATGACCTGAATCCTTACGTTCGTAAAAAATGAGAAAAAAGGGCGTAGAAAACATAAATAACAGCAAGAAATATGGAAATCATTATCCACTCAGGATATTTGACTTGTTACGTACGCCATAGAATCGCACATATAATAACGTAATTATGTCTATGTTGTGGACATAATTATGAAAACAAAAGAAGTACATATTCGCATATAGGAAAGACGTTTCAATAAGCTAAGAGGATGTTTTAAAAGTCAAAGCTAGTAAATAATCAAGCCAGTCGTCTGAGCATAATACGAATCATTGCAATATAGATAAAAGTCTCCGAGGTTTCCGGTAATCTTTCATAGTCTTTGCTCAAGCGTCGACACCAATTGAGCCATCTAAACGTTCTTTCCACTACCCAACGCTTTGGTAGGAGTACAAAACCTTTCTTCTCTAGGGGTCTCAGAACAATCTCCACAATCCAAAGAAACATATCCATGACCCAATGTATAAAATCTTCTCCTCTATATCCCCCATCCATCCAAATAGTATTTAACCGCCGAACCTTGTCCCCCATTAGATGAACTTGGTGGAGGACTTTCTTCCCTCCCTCGCGTTCTGGAACACTGGCAGCAGTCACTAAAACTGGTAAAACTAATCCCAACATATCCACTGACAAATGTCGTTTACGCCCATGTATTTTTTTACCTGCGTCGTAACCTACGTCTTGAGAAATCATTGTTGCCGTTTCCACAGACTGGCTATCAACTGCTGATTCTGAGGGACTTGGTTCACGTCCTACAGCCACTCGTGTCCACTGGTAAAGTTTGTCATGAATCTTCAACCAAGTTCCATCTTTACGCCACCTCCAGAAATAGCCATAAACGGTTTGCCACGGTGGAAAATCACCCGGTATGCCTCGCCATGTACATCCCTCACACAATACATAAAGAATTGCATTAACCACAGCATACATGGCTAATTTACGGGGACGACCACCTGGTTTGGTACTGGGAAATAGGTCAGCAATTAGTTCCCACTGTTCCCATGTCAGGTTGCTAGGATATGCTTTAGTCATTTACTCACAAGGTGCTGGTATCTACAAATCTCAGCTTAAGGTTTGTGAGCTTTCTTACAACTCCTCCCCACTTTTAAAACATCCTCTAAAAAACTATGCCACGTTGAAGGAGAAGACAGTGACTCAAATAATCGAAGATTACATTGACCGACTACCGACCCCAGAGACTGGAGATTCCTCCATCACCCGCTGTTTATCCCCACTTTATGAGTACATTGAAAGTGGGGACTTTCGCGAGCCGTTAAATATTTCTGATTACCGGGTTTACTGCATCTAAGTCCAGCAGGTTCGAACTCGCCTCCGACTGCAAGGCTCCTATGATTCCCGGCAACAGCTTCAGTTGTTGCCGTTTTTCAGGGCTAATTCGCACTGCATCATATAGAGTCCAGGGATGCGGTCCTACCAAACTCATCTCGCCCTGTAATATATTGAACAACCCTGGCAGTCTATCCAGGCTGTACTTGCGCATCCAACGCCCTAACGGTGTGATGCTTGTATTAGCTTCGCTCTTTTGCAGACTTTTTTGATTACCCATCACCTCTCGATCAAGTGTTTGGGCATTCATAACCATTGTGCGAAACTTGAGGAGTCGGAATAGTTTGCCCCGCTCCCCAACACACCATTGCCGCAACAAAATCGGTCCCGGCGAGTAAACGCGCATCAGACAAACTATTCCCAACATGACTGGACTCAAAACTAGCAGTAGTAGGGCGGCAGCGCTCCAGTCAACCAGCCGCTTCAGCAACCACCAACTTTTTGGGCAACGCTTGCTGGACAGTGCATGGGTGGTGGGTAAGCGGAGGAATATTGGCTTATTAGCTTGCTCACATGCCTCTGCCCAGAGCTTCAAACTTACTTTACCCACAGCTGGATCGATCCGGACTAGTCGCACTGGAGAGTGCTTCAAGCACTTCACTAACCATTGCTCACTATTAAGTGAAGGTAGATGGCGCTGTAAAGGCTGTTGTTCGAGATTTACCAAGAGCTGTCCTTGTCGCCACTTGAGCGTGCAGTGAGGTGATTGATTATCTCGTGTTACAGAGGGATGAACTGCAAGTGTCGCCTTCTGGTCAGTGTAGGAATTATCTAGAACTGATGGATTGATACGCGAGATATTAGAGAAGTTATACATGATATTTACAGTTATAGTCAGCTTAAGAGCGAAATTTGGCTCTTATGTAAATATACGCAATACTTATTGTCAAAAGCAGTCAAAATTTCGGAATTTACTTAATCTTTGTTCCGAGCGAGTGTTGTATAAATTTTCTGTGTTGTTTCAACCGTAGAATTAGTTAAAAGCAAACACATCGTTCTATTTTTTGGACTAAAACTGATGGTAGTCTGGTAGAAGTAGTATTTGTATCTAGTATTACTTGCCAATCCCATCTCGTCCATGAACCCCAAAAACCCTTTCAAGTGGCGTCACTTTCAATCCGACATCATCCTGTTGTGTGTCCGGTGGTACTTACGCTACCCGTTTAGTTACCGCAATTTGTCAGAGATGATGCTGGAGAGGGGACTGAGGGTGGATTAGACGACGGTGTATCTTGGGTACAAGCCTATGCCCCCGAACTGGACAAGCGATGCCGACCAAACTTGCGCCCAACTAATGATTCTTGACTGATATTACCAACAAAAATAGACCTAGTAGCATTCGCCTTAAGTTAATGCATATAACTACATATTTTTGCCTTATTACTATCAGTAAATATCTCAAAGCCTTATTTTTTCGTATTGACTAGCTAGTTTGAGATGCTTGCACTTGCGTCTTATAAGCTAGCCGCAGTAAAGCTTTGATAGTTATTGGAGATGTCTATTGTGGAACAAGACCACAGATTTATTAAACGGCTGGTTAATCCAGGGATGGGATTTGGCTCATTCAATACAGCGCGGCGAACACTCAGAGGTTATGAGGCGATGAACATGATCTGTAAAGGTCAAGTTCAAGGAGTCGAAAAAACAGACATTATGTCTCATACCAAATTATTGTGAAGCTGCATGAAACTATGAAAAGCTGTAATCATTACTAAGCATAGTTTCTAGCTTTTTTATTCTATGCAACTTCATACAAAATTGGTATCAGGTAGAATTCGTATATCAAATTTTTGGAGTTGCGGCATAACGAGCGGTGATTGATGAGGAGCTTTTGTCCTCAGATAGTTTTTGCAACACAACCGCTCAATGAGCATCGGCAAGTGACAGTTTTTTTTGAACCATGCCCTTCAGGTATATATCTTCCACGAAATTTTTACGCAAATATATGGTTATTTACAATACCTTTACAGCTTGATCGAGAACCTCAGAATTAGGATAAGTACATAGAAAGCCAACCTCACAGGTTTGCTTAACTCATTAACAATTTCCAGGTAATCCTATGAAAGCTGTGATACTTGCTGGCGGACTCGGTACTCGCCTTAGTGAAGAAACCACCATGAAGCCAAAGCCTATGGTCGAGATTGGTGGCAAGCCAATTTTATGGCACATCATGAAGAGCTACTCTGCCTATGGCATTAATGACTTTATTATCTGCTGTGGTTACAAGGGCTATGTAATTAAGGAGTACTTTGCCAACTACTTCTTACATATGTCAGATGTGACGTTTGACCTGCGGTTTAATCAAATGAATGTTCATTGCGGTTATGCCGAACCTTGGCGTGTCACGTTAGTAGATACGGGTGACCAGAGTATGACCGGCGGACGGCTCAAGCGGGTGAAGGAGCATATTGGCAATGAAACCTTCTGCTTTACCTATGGAGATGGTGTTAGCAATGTGAATATCAAAGAGCTAATTGATTTTCACAAAGAACAAAAGACTTTAGCAACCTTAACCGCAGTTCAACCACCAGGACGTTTTGGAGCAATCTGCCTAGCACAAGAGCAAACTAAAATTGCTAGCTTCCAAGAAAAGCCTGAAGGAGATGGTGCATCGATTAATGGCGGTTATTTTGTCTTAGAGCCTGAAGTAATTGATTTTATTGCAGATGATTCCACTGTTTGGGAGCAAGAACCATTGAAAAAGCTAGCTCACTTAGAACAGCTATCTGCTTATAAACATAATGATTTTTGGCAGCCTATGGATACTTTACGAGATAAGAGCTATCTTGAGAAGCTCTGGAATAGTGGTAATGCCCCTTGGAAAGTGTGGTAGCTAACATATTTTGATTGTAATAAAGAGAAATAGGGGATAGCTAATTTTTAGTATAAAAATTTACAATATGCTATCGTATATTTACTGCCTAAAATTCTCTTTGACTTAAAGATAAGTCTATTTATCAGTAAAATTTCGCTGGAATACAGAGCAGAAGTAGGGTTAAATTGCTTTAGGTCGAGCAATTCATCTTTAAGCCGAAGTGTTTACGCTCATAATCTTTCAACGGATCATATGCGTTTCTATTGCACAACTTAAATTTCATCTAAAATCACCGCTATTTCACTTCAGTTTTAGTTTTAAAGGCAAAAATATTCATGTATGACTTTGCAATCATAGGCGGAGGAATTGTTGGTCTTGCTACGGGGATGACTTTAGGTCAACGCTATCCCGATGCGCGGATTGTAGTGCTGGAAAAGGAGAACAGTTGGGCATTTCATCAAACGGGCAACAATAGCGGTGTCATTCACTCTGGCATTTACTACAAGCCAGGGAGTTTCAAAGCTAAATTCTGCCAAGAAGGCAGTCGCTCAATGGTGGATTTCTGCCAGAAACACGAAATTGCTCATGAAGTGTGTGGCAAAGTGATTGTTGCCACCGAGACAAAAGAACTATTGCAACTAGAGAACCTTTATAAGCGTGGCTTAGAAAATGGGCTGAATGTTACTAAAATTAGTGCAGAAAAAGTCAAAGAAATTGAACCGCATGTACGCTGTTTAGCAGGACTGCGGGTACCTACAACCGGAATTGTCGACTACAAGCACGTCACCCAAAAATATGCCGAGTTGATCGCATCCCAAAAAGGAGAGCTTCGTCTCAACACCAAAGTTGAAAAAATCTCCCAAACTGGCGATATGCAAGTGCTGGAAACCAACAACGGTACCTTTGAAACCCGCTTTGTCATCAACTGTGCTGGACTGCATAGTGATCGCATTGCCAAGTTAGGTCAAGTCGATCCTCAAGCCAAGATTGTCCCCTTCCGGGGAGAGTACTACGAACTTACTCCAGAAAAACGCTACCTCGTCAAGACCCTGATTTATCCAGTTCCCAATCCAGATTTTCCGTTTTTGGGTGTCCACTTCACCCGCATGATTGATGGCAGCGTTCATGCAGGACCAAATGCAGTTCTCAGTCTCAAGCGGGAAGGCTACAAGAAAACAGACTTTGACCTGCGGGATTTTGCTGAGGTCATGACATACCCCGGATTCTGGAAACTGGCAGCCAAACATGCAGATGAAGGTATCCAGGAAATAATTCGCTCCTTCAGCAAAGCAGCCTTCGTCCACAGCCTCCAAAAACTAATTCCTGAAGTCACGGCAGATGATTTAGTTCCCACCCACGCGGGTGTCCGCGCTCAAGCTTTGCAGAATGATGGCAAGCTAGTAGACGACTTTTTCATTGTCGAAGGCAGGAATGCTGTTCATGTCTGCAATGCGCCTTCTCCAGCTGCCACTTCTTCAATTGAAATTGGCAAAGCGATCGCTCTGGCGATTCCTGAGCATTCGCATTTAAAAACAGCACTCAACATATAGGATTTAACACACCAATGAAAGTAATAGTCACTGGAACAGAAGGCTATCTCGGCTCGTTATTACCTCCGCTCTTGATGCAAAATGGGCATAAAGTTATTGGGGTAGACACTGGCTTCTACAAGGTTGGTTGGCTGTACAACGGTACTGAGGTAACCGCCAAAACCTTGAACAAGGATATCAGGCATATTACTGCTGAAGATTTACAAGGTGTCGAGGCAGTCGTTCATATGGCTGAACTCTCCAATGATCCTACTGGGCAGTTGTCTCCCACTATCACCTATGACATTAACCATAAAGGTTCGGTGCGCTTGGCAACACTTGCTAAGGCAGCTGGCGTGCGTCGCTTTATTTATATGTCTTCGTGCAGTGTATATGGTGTTGCTACCGAGGGTGATGTTACTGAAGAATCCTCTGTCAATCCGCAAACAGCTTATGCAGAATGTAAGACGCTGGTAGAGCGAGATGTCAAGGCAATGGCTGATGAGAGTTTCTCTCCCACCTTTATGCGGAATGCTACTGCCTTTGGTGCCTCTCCTAGAATGCGTTTTGATATTGTCTTGAATAACTTAGCGGGACTGGCATGGACTACCAAAGAAATCAAGATGACGAGCGACGGTACGCCTTGGCGTCCTTTGGTTCATGCCTTAGATATTTGTAAGGCAATTGTGTGCGCAGTCGAAGCGCCACGAGACATTGTTCATAACCAAGTCTTCAATGTGGGAGATACCACGAATAACTATCGCGTCAAGGAAATTGCTGAGATTATTGCTGATGTCTTCACTGAATGCAAAGTTAGTTTCGGCAACAATGGTGCAGACAACCGTAGCTATCGTGTCTCTTTCGAGAAGATTAACACGATACTACCTGGGTTCAAGTGTGAGTGGAATGCGGCTCGTGGTGCCCAGCAGTTGTTTGATTTGTTTACTTCTATTGATATGTCGGAAGAAACCTTCTTATCTAGAGGTTTTACCCGATTGAAGCAGCTAGAGTATCTCATTCACACTCAGCAAATTGATAAAGATTTCTTTTGGAGCAAGTAATGCTATTCATAGAAACTAAGCTCAAAGGTGCATTTATTGTTGACTTAGAGCAACGACAGGATCAGCGGGGCTTTTTTGCTCGTACTTTCTGTGCACAGGAATTTTCAGCTCATGGACTGAAGCCAACTATTGTGCAATGTAACCTGTCTTTCAACTACAAAAAGGGTACGCTGCGGGGAATGCATTATCAAGTTGCCCCAGCATGCGAAACCAAGTTGATTCGCTGTACTCAGGGTGCTATCTATGACGTGATTATCGACATGCGTCCAGATTCCCCAACGTACCTGCAACACATAGGCGTAGAGCTAACCGCACAAAACCGTCGGGCACTGTATGTACCGGAGATGTTTGCCCACGGCTACCAAGCTCTGACGGATGAAGCTGAGGTTGTGTATCAAGTTGGTGAGTTTTATACTTCAGGCTACGAGCGCGGTCTGCGCTATGACGATCCAACCTTTGGTATTGATTGGCCTCTAGCTATAAGTGAAATTTCGCAGAAAGATGCGGCTTGGTCTTTGCTTAACTCTGTTCTAGTAGGAGCTGAATCATGATTATAGTCGATAAGGCGCTTCAAGCTCGTGCGGAAGCTGGTAACCCTGTTAAGGTTGGGATGATTGGTGCTGGCTTTATGGGTCGAGGAATTGCTAATCAGATCGTTAACTCAGTGCCTGGAATGCAGATAGTGGCTATCTCTAACCGGAGCTTGGATGGAGCTAAGCGGGCTTATGCTGAAGCTGGCATTGAGGACGTCCAAGTCGTCTCGACTGTTACCAGCTTAGAAGATACGATCGCCCAAGGGCAGTATGTAGTGACAGAGGATGCGATGTTGCTGTGCCGAGCAGATTGCATTGACGCGTTGATTGAAGTTACAGGCACGATCGAGTTTGGCGCCCACGTAGTGATGGAAGCGATCGCCCATCGTAAGCATATTATCTTGATGAATGCAGAACTCGATGGCACTATTGGCTCTATTCTTAAGGTATATGCAGACCGCGCTGGTGTCATTCTCAGTGGTTGTGATGGTGACCAACCGGGAGTGCAAATGAACCTCTATCGGTTCGTTAAAAGTATTGGGCTGACTCCTCTACTATGTGGCAACATCAAGGGTTTACAAGACCCCTACCGCAATCCGACTACCCAGGAAGCTTTTGCCAAACGCTGGGGTCAAAAAGCCCACATGGTGACTAGCTTTGCTGATGGTAGCAAGATTTCCTTCGAGCAAGCGATCGTTGCTAATGCCACAGGGATGAAGGTAGCTAAGCGCGGTATGCTGGGATATGACTACACGGGACAGGTAGATGAGATGACTCATATGTATGATGTCGAACAGCTCAAGGGCTGGGGCGGCATTGTAGATTATGTCGTTGGTGCCAAACCTGGTCCAGGTGTGTTTGTATTTGCAACTCACGACGATCCCAAGCAACGTCACTACCTGAATTTGTATAAATTGGGTGAAGGTCCGCTTTACAGCTTCTACACCCCCTATCATCTGTGTCACTTTGAGGTGCCGTTGTCAGTAGCTCGGGCTGTCTTGTTCCAGGATGCTGTCATGGCTCCACTAGGTGGTCCGTTGGTGGATGTAGTGACTACTGCCAAAATCGACCTGAAAGCCGGGTCAATTCTGGATGGCATTGGCTACTACATGACCTACGGTGAATGTGAGAACTCTCAAATTACCCAAAAGCAAAACCTACTACCAATGGGCTTAGCTGAAGGATGCCGTCTGCGGCGAGATATTCCCAAGGATCAAGTTCTTACCTACGATGACGTGGAATTGCCTGAGGGTAGACTCAGCGACAAACTGCGGGCTGAACAGAACGCTTATTTTGCCCCCTTAAAAACCCTTGCAGGCGTTGAATAACCTTTGAATCTAAAAGTATGCTACCGAAAGCACATTTTTCCTCTCTATACAGAAAGCAGTTTTAATTATGAGTAATCAACCGGATTTGATATAAGACCTCATTTTTTACACGATTTATCCATGCATTTTTTTAAAAAACCAAGTGGAAATTACATAGACAATCCTGCTGGAGCATCTGCACATATTTTCTGCGTTGGACTAGGCTGGTTTCCAAAAACACCAGGTGGACTGGACCGCTATGTATATGAACTCACGCATCATCTTGCAGCAGGTCACGATCAAGTCGAATTGTATGCACTTGGTCTACCTGAGGCTGAACTAAACTCTCCCGTAAAACTAATTAACCTGGCTTCGCCGGACATTTCACTATTGCAGCGGCTTTGGTCCATTCGCACCAACTTTTTGAGTAGACGAGCAGCCAAACCAGATGCTATCAACCTGCATTTTGCCCTGTACAGCCTACCTCTATTAAAGATTTTGCCAGATGGGGTGCCAATCACCTTCACTTTTCATGGTCCTTGGGCACAAGAAAGTAAGGATGAGGGAGGAAGTCGACTGAGCATTTTGCTAAAGCACTGGATGGTGGAAAAAAAAGTCTATCGTCGCTGCGATCGCTTTATTGTCCTTAGCAAAGCTTTTGGCAATATCTTGAATCAACAATATCAAGTTCCTTGGAGCAAAATTCACATTATTCCCGGTGGGGTCGATCTTGCCCGATTTCAGCCAAACTTATCACGTCAACAGGCCCGCGAACAGTTGGGCTGGTCCCAAGACCGCATAATTCTATTCACACCTCGGCGCTTAGTTCATCGGGTGGGCCTAGATAAACTATTGACTGCCCTAGCTAAAATCAAGTCCCGGATTCCTGATGTTTGGCTAGCGATCGCTGGCAAAGGACCGCTACAGGCTTCACTAATACAGCAGGCTACGGAATTGGGGCTGAACGACCACGTCAGATTTCTAGGTTTTTTACCAGATGACCAGTTGCCTTTAGCTTACCAAGCAGCTGATCTGAGTGTGATGCCCAGTCAGTGTTTAGAAGGGTTTGGATTGACATTACTAGAATCCCTAGCCTGTGGAACTCCGGTGCTATGTACTCCTGTTGGTGGCATGCCAGAAGTCTTAGCTCCATTTTCACCCGATTTGATTGCCTCTTCTTGCGAAGCAACAGCCATTGCAGAGCGATTAGAAGAACTACTGATGGGGGAGATACCAATGCCTTCCAGAACAGTGTGTCGTGAGTACGCCTCCGCACACTTCGACTGGCACAAAATTGCCCAGCAGGTTCGGAAAGTTTTATTGGCTTAAGAAAAACCAAATTACTACATAAATTTTTAATTATCATGAAAATTGCTTTAGTCCATGATTACTTGACCCAGCCAGGTGGGGCGGAGCGTGTATTTGAACTACTCTGTAAGCACTATCCCAATGCTGACATTTTCACATCTATATACGACCCTGAAAGAAGCATTGACTTAGGCGAGCGTCTAGTCCGCACGACTGCACTTCAGAAAATTCCGGGGGCAGCGAAGTATTTCAGGATGCTGGCTCCCTTGTATTTTCCGGCTTTTCAAGCATTGGATCTGCAAGACTATGATTTGATTATCAGCAGTACCACTAGCTTTGCTAAGGCAGTAAAAAAAAGACCAGGAGCACAGCACGTTTGCTTTTGTCACAATGTGACCCGTTTTTTATGGGATACGCGGACCTACCTTCGAGAGTATGGAGATTATCGATATTTCTATCCTTTAATCGAAAGAATTTTCATAATGATGAGAAAGTTAGACCTAGCCTATGCTCAGGGGCCAGATATTTACATTGCTAATTCTAGTGTTGTAGCTCGTCGCATTCAGGAAAATTACGGCAAGCGAGCCATTGTAATTAACTATCCAATTAATGGCAAAAAGTTTGAATTTTCAGATAGAAAAGATAACTTTTTTCTGGCATCAGCTCGCCTAATCAGCTACAAACGCATTGATATAATAATTGAAGCTTTTAATTGGCTAGGATGGCCATTATTGGTCATCGGAAATGGACCGGAGCGAGAGCGCCTAGAATCTAAAGCATTGAAAAATATTCAGTTTCTGGGACATGTAAGCGATGCCGAGCGCAGTGTTTTAATGGCAAAAGCCAGTTCAGTAATTGTTGCTGCCCTAGAAGATTATGGATTAGTGCCAGTAGAAGCAAACGCTAGTGGGACACCAGTAATCGCCTATGGTGCAGGCGGTGTATTAGATACTCAGCTACCTGGTCAGACAGGAGTATTTTTCCAGCGGCAAACCCCGGAGGCACTGCAAGCGGCACTACTCGAAGCTAGTGAAATTGCATGGAACTACAGAAAAATCCGCAATCATGCCCTGAGTCAATTCTCTGAAGAAGCATTTTTCAATAGAGTTGACCGAGTGATTGAGAAAGTTTGCAGTTGACGTCAGTTATAAACTCGGTTCATTAAAAATTTTGGAGCGCCAGATATGGTAATCGTAAAAGCAACTGAAAGTAATTTCAATGCGGCTGCTGAAACAGATCCAGGTTACGGAGAACTATTCGCCGTTTTAATCCGCCGACGCTTTTGGTTACTCGGTGTATTATGTAGTGTTTTGTCTGTTGCCACTTTCTTAACTTTGAAGGCAGAGCCTACCTACAAAAGCTCTATGCAACTGCTAATAGAGCCGAACTATCAAGGAAAAACAGAAGCAGGAGCAGCCTCAGAAAATAAGTTTGCTGATTCTAAAGTGGAAATAGACTATGCCACTCAGATTAACGTGATGCGGAGTTCTGTGCTGCTTCAAAAAGTAGTATATTTACTGCGCCCAGAATACCCAAATCTAAGTGTAGAGAAAATTAAAAATTCCTTACTATTGACACAAGTATTGGAGGATAAAGTCACTACTAAGCTCATCGCAGCGGTCTACACCGACAATGACCCGATTAAGACCCAAAAAGTGTTAGAGGCAGTTTATAGGGTTTATCAAACTTACAACCGAGAGCAGCAAAAACAGCGTTTAGAAAGGGGTCTTAAATTTATTAATGAGCAGATCCCAGCGGTGCGTAAGCTCGTCGATCAGTCTGAGGCTAAGCTAGAACAGTTTCGCGAAAACCAGAACCTAATTAATCCAGAGCAACAGGCATTAGCCGAAGCTGAGGCTTTCAATGCCATTAAACAGGAGCAACAAGCAACCCGTACCCAGTTACAGGATAATCAGGCTCGCTACACCGCGCTGCAACAGCAACTTGGTCATTCTCCACAAAAGGCATTAAGCGCTTCTCGTCTGAGCCAGTCTTCGCGCTACCAAACGTTGCTCAACGAGTTACAAAAGACAGACCTGGATCTAGCGAAGCGACGCGTGACCTTTACGGATGCTGATGTAAATGTTCAAAAGTTGCTAGAACTACGTCAAAGCCAGCGAGCTTTATTACAGTCGGAGGCAGGAAAGGTTTTAGGGGGAGAGCCAGCTCAACTGAATAGTACAGAAGGACAGTTCGGGGCAATTGACGTGGACTTGACTGGCCAAGTGGTGGAAGTGCAGACAAATCTACGTGCTCTCAGGGCTCGCGATGCTAGCCTGGCACAGACCGAGCAGCAGTTGCGTGCCCAACTTAACCGATTTCCTGTGCTACTAGCTGAGTACAATCGCCTACAGACCTTCGTGCAAATTAACCGTGATAAGCTACAGCAACTACTGAAGGCGCAGCAAGAATTGAGCCTGGAAATTGCCCGAGGAGGATTTGACTGGCAAGCTTTAGAGTCACCTCAACCGGGCTTACAGATAGGTCCCAACCTAAAACAGAACTTATTGTTGGCTATAGTAGCTGGGTTGATGCTGGGCGGTGCGGCAGCGTTTCTGCGTGAAGCAGTTGATGATGCTGTTTATACCTCTAATGGGTTTGAAAAAGGTAGTGCCCTGAAGGGCAGGATAGAATAGAGAGAAGTGCAGCAGTTTTGAGCAGGAGTAGTTTGGTTGTGACAACGCATTCATGCCCGAGTTGTGAATCACAAGAAATTAATCGCAACGGTCAAACCCGTCACGGCAAACACGCATTACAAGTGTCTGGCTTGTGGTCGTCAATTCGTCCTTGACCCGGTGTGGAAAGCGATTACACCAGAACAATATGACCTAATCGAGCGACTGTTACTGGAGCGGGCGTTGCATAAATGCGGGATGAATTAGCCAAACACAGGTATTTGTCTATACTTCAAATAGTGAAGTAATAAACGAACTGAGTGTTTAAGCATATCTACTGTTTTTGAATAACATAATGTCTTTCGGTGTCGACGTGCGAGGTAGTGACGTAAACGTGTATTTTCTCCTTCGACCCTGGTCATATATGTTTTGCTGACAATATGGTCTCCTGGATTGATAAAACTCGCGTAAACCTTCCATCCATCACTGACATAAAAAAGCGCAAAGCCAGAGTCTAACAATATCCCACAAAGGCTGAAATGTTTCTGCGCTGTGGTCTCCCAATACCCAAGCTAGGATATTTTGACGAAAGTGATTTACTGCTGTCCATAGCCAGATTTTGTTTTTTTTGAGCCAATAAAAGTTTCTAACTCATCAAGCTCACCAACTAATGGTATTTCCTCAATCGGTGGAGCGTCTGGAAGCTTAGAACCAACTTGTCTAACCCAATTAATTACAGTTGTGTGATGAACCCCTTTATCGCGCTCAATTGCTCTAAATCCCATACCGTTTACATACGATCGCAAACAGCTTTCCTTGACTTCATCTGGATACCCTTTTGGTGGATTGTAGACATCTATAAATTGACGACCACAATCAACACAAATGTGATTTTGTTTACCTCGACGCTTACCATTTTTTCTAATCCTGGTGGACTCGCAGTATGGACAATGCACAGTAGATGACCTCAACTCATCCCTCTATTATGCAACGCCGGGATTTTGTTGTCTAACCTAGATAATGTGAAATAAATCCAACTTTCTTACGCCATCCATTCAGTCCACTGTGGGGCATCTGTCACCAGTTGAGCAAATTTGTCAGGGCTTGCGTCTTCAAACTCCAGCATCACACCCAACCGCTCATCACTCGTTAGGCTACTGAGCAATTCTTTAACCGCATCAACCCCATTCTCTACACGTTCAATCGCTAACTGAGCATAATATTTAACCCATTCCCACCAAGAATCACTGAGTTCTACCTCTGTGTCCATACCCCCCCGATTATTATCTCCATCTTTATTAATGGGGGGTGTGGACGGCGAGTTAATCCCATATTGAGACTGCATTCTAGCTGCATAAGCCGCATGACGCTCTTGCTCCTCGTGGCGTTTTCTTTCCCTGTCCTCCCGTTGCCTGTGCCGATAAGAAAGCACGTTCTGGATAAACACCACATTATCAGTATTTAGCCGATAATACCGAACCCTTTGACCGTCCTCCAGTGGTCGCCGTGACTCAGTAGACAAACCGAGTTGTGAAAGATACTGCCCCAAAATCCACAAAGCAGACTCCGATAGCGGAATGGTCAGGTTAAGAATGCCTTTAACGTGAGATGCATTGCGTTTTGAGAACTCAGCCAAAGCCTGAATCATCGCTTCATTGCCTTTAATCTCAACCCCAGCCATCAGATCCATCAACACTGCTCTCAATCCCAACCGATGACGCATTAACCACGCGGTAGAATGATTACTCCAATCTGTGCAAATAGCTAATCGCTCCCGTTCCGATTTATCGCGTTCGGCAACCACAGTCGGCGGTGAAACACATTCCCGCTCCTGCTCATCAGTAATCATTTCCCCAGGATCGGCCAATATCGCTTCAAGTGCAACAATCTTTTTAATTAACCGCCCAGAGTCATCTTTCTGCACCAGTTCAGGGGTTACGCTCATTCCATAAGTGTCCTGTATACGGAACTTTTCACATTCCAAAACCTCCTCCGGTTTGAGATAGTCTTGGTGCTGCCTGCTGTTGTAAGTCCTAGAGTCAATATCTTTAGCATTGGCAACTTTACGGTAATGCTCCTCATCGATGGCGATACCAGCCGCTTTCATCCAGCGCGAAGTCCCTTCATCACCACCGTCGCCCAAGGGAGTAATCGTATTACCCATTTCCTCTAATAGCGATCGCAGATCAGAGCGAAGATTATTAATCGACCAATTGCGCTGTGCTTCAATTTGGCAAGAGGCATCCAACGCCCAGTCTTTCTCTGCCCCACGTTTCCCTGTCTCGCGGTTAATGCGAATCAGAAAAGCGGTCATCTCGTTTTTCTGAAGAATCTTTTCTTTGATGCGACGGGCATTGGTTTCGGCGTAACCAAATGGAGGACGAGGAGCCACCCAAACATACATGGGTACATTGGGACGATACCGCCATAATTGCTGGGCGCATTCTGTAGCTGACTGTGAAACAGCATGAAATACACCAAACACGGCATCAAAATGATAGCTAGAAATGTCAATCCCTGTACTGAGACTGGGAGTAATTAAAAAAGCATCGATATCCTTAATGGCAATGTTAATCTCCCTGATGAAAATCACATTCTCTTTAGAACCACTGTTCTCGGAATGAATAGCCCACACTCGTAACTTGCCGTCTTCGGCTGATTCCGGTGTTTCGTCGTTATCATCAATTGCTGAACCATCATTGAGCGCTCTTTCTAGCTTTTTGATAAACCGCTTGCTGTCGCTGACCATCATCAACTTTTTACCCAGCATCAACTGAGCGTGAAACTCGGCAACAATTGCGCTGCTGTTTTTCCCCTCGTACCAATAAACCTGACGACCCCCAGAGCGATACTCATTTTTGATGATGTAGGGTTTTTCACCAGCCGGTCGCATTTGCATAAAAAACTCAATGGTCAAGTCATCGAGGTGAGCATCTGCCAACACTACCAACTTGGCATTGTAAACCAGATATTCCAGTACTTCCAGAATAGCCCCCCGGTGTTCCTTGCAAGTTTTGGACTTCAGCAAGTGAGCAAGGTACTGACAGGCTTCATCAATAAATAGAATGTCATAAGCCTGTAAATCATTCGCCATCTTATACAATGAGTCTACAGTGATACTCAGTGCTTTGGCTTTAGCCCAGTCACCGCAAGAAATCGCAGAGTACATTGCTGTTTGCAAGCGATCGCTAAGATTTTTGAGCAAAGTAACCCGATGTCCGTTGTTCAAAAAGCTTCTTTCTGGGTTATCTCTTCTAATCATTGCCAAGATTTCGGTCTTGCCAGTCCCCATGTCAGAAGCCAAACCAACTAACCCAGATTGAGGCAGTGAGTGGATGACTGTGGAGAGATAGCGAGTATTAACGATAATATTAGGTTTGAATTTGCAAAGCCCCCTGGCGCGATTGACAAAAAATCTTTGGCTTAACTCGCTGATTCTCAAGGCATCAGCAATCATCGTGGACACTGCTTTATCTGCCTTTTTCCCCAAAGCTACAACCCAATCGTCAATTCCTTTTTCGGGGCCAGGGAGTAGCGCCACTTCGCATTGGCAGGCAAGTTGGAGAATGACTTGACAAGTGCGACGAGTAGCAGCAAAAACCTGCTGTTTGGTTTTGGGTTTGGTTTCGTAGTCGAAAAGGATAACGAATTTGCGACCCTTTTGCGCCATTGGGACTAAATCAGGGTGCAGGTATTCCACATCTTCCTTGCCGACTCGACCGTTCCAGATTCCAGGAAGTGCGATCGCTACATAGCCCAAAGTTAGGAGACAAGCAGCCTTCTTCTCGCCTTCCGTAAGGCATACAGGGATTTCGGGGTGAGCCATGACCCAAGTCCAAAACCCTAATGCTTCACCTTCTTCGGTAACAGTAATATGTTCTGGCATCGGCACGTCATAGCGTAGGGCTATTAATCGCCAAATGTGCAGAGGGACTCTCAAATATGTAACTCGGTTGGGAGTTTTGGGTGGTGATTCATATTTAACGGGCTTTTGGGTTTGTTCGTTTGTAGTTTTGTCCCATTCCAAACGAGGACAATCAGGTTTCATCCGTCCCCAGTCCATCGGTAGCCAATTATTGAGCGGGTCGAGTCCACTAACCCACCATGCACCCGACTCTGCGTGGGCATATCTTTTCAAGTAGCCATCCCGTAATCGCCCATCGTTGCGTCTGGCAGTTTGGGGCAGAGCGTATAAAAGGTATTCGTATACTTCCGAACTACTTAAAGAGCGGACATTTAGCGCAGTGAGTTTGGGGTCAACGGCGGAATTAACTACCCATTCATGCCAGTGGTTGGGAGCTAATTCACTGTTCGGATTCTGATGTATATCAATTGTGTGGCTCAAATGAACAGCATCATTTTGGTTCGAGGAGTCACGTAAATTTAGATAATGCTTTGGTAATTCATAATGAGAATTGATGAAGGGACTTTTAGGTACAGTTTTGAAATCAGTTTGGTTTTTGAAAACTTCTTTTGAGGTTGGTTCAGAAGTATTGGGTATTTTAGGTAAGCCATAATTAGGATCTAATAACCGACGACGTTTTGCTTCTCCCATGATTTGACTCCTTTTTGAGGGAATAAGATAGTACAAACAAACTAAGAAGTTGTGATTGTAGATGACTTAGAAAAAATCAATTGCACGAAAATTGATGCTGTCAACCAGTGAATCTGATATAGAATCAGGGTTGACAGCTTTATTGAAGTGCTATTGTTTATCTGCTCAGATTGAAAAAATCAGAATTATCTGCTTCTGGCTGTATGTGGTCGAAATGTGAGATTAATACGTGTACTAACCACTTTGTTAGTCTTGGGAACTTGATGCAGATGTGTAGACTGACAGCCAGGGTGCATCACAAGCAAGCTGCCATGTTCCAGCCAGAAATCCGTTGGTTTGCCACCGATAGGTTTGATCTGGAATTTGCGACATGACCCCAGGCTGACTGATACGATTGCAGGGTTAGATCCCATCGATGGTTCATTATCTGCGTGCCAACCAATCGAATCCTGGCCACTGCGGTACTGATTGCCGATGACGATACGGAATTTGTAGCCAGTTAAAGCGGTGATCCTATCTCGTAACTTAGACAGAGCGTCTGTCCAAGTCAGGGGTTTTAAAAACACGCACTTTGAGTAGAGGTAATCACATCCGGCATCACCATAAATGCATTCAAGGCGGGGGACGGGCATTGTTTTACCCGCGATCCTGATTTGATTTTGCTGCCACTCCAGTTTCAAGCAGTGTTGGTAGAGTTCATTTGCTTGTACAAGAGTTAAGAAATCGGGGTAGTAAGTGATAGGTAAAACTGGGACTGATTCAGTAAATAAGTTGAGTTGTTGCATCATAGTTTTCTCTTACTATTGAATGTGTAAATGAAAGAATGGCTGTTAGCTTTGACCAGTAGAGAAAACCTCAATCAACACACTTTCTGGATACAAACCAACTTTTCCAAAACGTGGGTCATGAATGCGTTCTATTTCTATTCCAAAATTCCGGCACAATGCACTTGCTTTTCGACCTTTAGTACCAGCTTCTTTTACAGATATTTCTAAACCTTGAAGATTGGCGAGTCCAACAACACTGTATTTATGTCCGCAGGGTGTATTTACTCTGTCTTGCTCAACTTCAACCGCTTTTAGTCTTGTCAAGATTTGAGTTTGTTGCTGTTGTTGTTGGAGTAAATGCTGTTCTTGCTCTGCCAGTTGTTGTGCTAAAGCAGCGAGTAGTTGGACTTGAGTCATTGGCTGCTGTTGTACAGACTCTTGAGCCATCATCACTTTCATTAAGGTTCTGTTGGCCCAGATGCGGAACTCGACAGAAACCCACTGAGCTAAATCAACGGCGATTTCTGGATGAATCCAAGTACCTTGAGAACTGCCATAGCCATCAACTTCGATGACAAGAGACGATATCGGAATCCCGATGTCGTTTGAAAGTGCCGTACAGTAAGCTTTTGTGGACTTCCTTTCTTTATAATGTCCCCAAGACTTGTTATTTGCATGGCACATTTGTGTTGCATTCACATAGGCCTTGGGAATGCTGTATTTGCCTAGCTGGTCATCTTCGGGCATTTGGTTAATTTCTGTGTCATGCCATTTGTGTATCAACATAGTCCAACTCTCTATTTATTGTTCAAACAGTTAATCTTTGAAAAACACTTAAACATTCACCCGCACTAAACTTTTTTCACCAACCAGTGAGAAACGATTCGATATAGTTGGTGTCTTAATTAACGTTGGCGACATCAATTCAACAACGTAAAACCAAGAATTATGGCTCTTTAGTACTTGTTATGCTAAACTAACAATTAAAATGCCAGTTTAACAAGCATCTAATTCGGAAGTTTTCAAAGTTTCTAAATCCATAAGCAGAGCGTTTAATTAGCTTGAGCTTGT
>JAESGI010000229.1_pt1 | contig 32193 bp, 37 predicted proteins | sample 9269671 | NCBI WGS metagenome assembly JAESGI01 (sample SAMN14515641, study PRJNA621666) | algae metagenome | isolation source: Nostoc indistinguendum CM1-VF10 and co-occurring heterotrophs from gravelly... | place: USA: Clark Mountains, San Bernardino, California | collected 1998-06-05 | reverse complement strand
CGATTGGTTCGAGATTATGAATTACTACCTGAAACATCGGAGACTTTTATTTATATTGCCATGATCCGTATCATGGTGAGGCGTTTAGCATAATTTTTGACCTCTAAAAACTTTTCAAACAACCTCTTACATACTTAGTTAATGAATCTAGATAAGTAACTAACAAATCCTTAGATTCACTATAATTGGTAGAAATTTTATGGTTAAAGATTTTGTTTTTTGCTTACAAGAAGCAGCTTTGTACTTTGTATTCAAAAAATTTCAAACACATAAAGATCCTGCTGAGTGTTTTGTAAACCCTCCCTGTGGATGTACCAATCCAGGGAAAAATCCTCAGTGTGAAGATTGTGTTTATCTTGAGGTATGCTTATCTAATTGCAAGCTCGAAAAAATTTCATTATCTTCACGTTAATCAACTAAGTTTAATGCGAAATTAATTCTTGCGATAGAACTTTTATACTCTTATGGTAGAAGGCAGATAAAAGACTAGCAGCTATCTTGAATAGGGAATGGCAAAATAATTCACAATTAAGTAATTATAAATTAAGATGCAAGTGAATGTAAGTTTATGAAAAATAAATATTATTATTCCTTGGTTTTGTGAACAAGTGGGTTTGCTAATAAGTTCACAATCATATCATACAATTAATAATTACTGATTATGAATTAGTTTGAATATGACGAATAGTAAGTTGTTGTGGAAGCTTCAAATGCTTTCAAATTTTCCAAAATAAATTAGATGAAAGACTCTACTGTATTGTCAAAACTCCTCTAATTTAGCAGTGAATTGAGTAGACAATATCGGTTTTGAAAATCAATCAACCACGGAAATCTAAAACATAAAAGGAACCATAAGTATGAAGCCTTTCGATTTATCTAAAGCTGTTTTGGCTACTGTCTTTGCCATGAGTTTCGCTTCTGTATCCTTACCTCCTTCTGCTTTTGCCCAAAGCGGAGGCTCCGGCAGCGGAGGTGCTAGTGGTGGCAGTAGCTCAGGCGCTGGAACAACAGGTACTGGCTCAGGTTCTGGTTTAGGCACTGGAACCACAGGTACTGGCTCAGGTTCTGGTTTAGGCACTGGAACCACAGGTACTGGCTCAGGTTCTGGGTTAGGCACTGGAACCACAGGCACTGGAACCACAGGCACTGGAACTACTGGTAGTGGTACAACAGGTAGTGGTACAACAGGCACTGGAACTACAGGCACTGGTACAACAGGTACTGACACAACAGGTAGTGGTACAACAGGCACTGGCTCAGGTTCTGGGTTAGGCACTGGAACCGCAGGCACTGGAACTACAGGCACTGGAACTACTGGTAGTGGTACAACAGGTAGTGGTACAACAGGCACTGGAACTACAGGCACTGGTACAACAGGTACTGACACAACAGGTAGTGGTACAACAGGCACTGGAACTACAGGCACTGATGCTACAGGCACTGACACAACAGGTACTAATAGGAATACAGGTGTCACAACTGCCGATAGAACTAGCGATCGCGGTTTCGATTGGGGTTGGCTAGGTTTACTTGGTTTAGCCGGTTTAGCAGGTCTGACTGGTAAGCGCGAAAAAGTCCAGGCTTATAGAGATCCTAATGAAGTAACAGGCACTCGTAGATAATATTACCACACTGTAGATAGAAGCCGTACAGTCGGCATTTGTGACCATTTCAGGCTATTACAGTGCTTAATGAGACGCGTAGGGGCACAATATCATATTGTGCCCCTACAATGACACACCACCTTGCTCAAGTCGAGTTACTGCCTTGCCCAATGAAGATTACATTTGCCAAAACTTGTATTTTTGTTAACTCACGCACAAGACGTTGAGCTTGATGTTTATAAAGCGTTATTGGCAACACTCTAGGCAAATTATTCATCCATTGCCTAGCAGTAGCAAAACTACATCCCGTAATCAAGACTATTTCTTCAGCACCATAGATAATAGCATTTGCAGTCAGAGCTTTTTCAATCTGCACCTGCCAAAGACGAGGCAGCATTTCACCCCATTCAATTTGCTGCAAACTACTGCTTGTGGCTAATACAATCAAGCGATCGCCAGCGTAAAGCTTAACATCATACCAGGGCATCAGCGAGTAATTGTCTCGCTGATATTTCTGGTAAAGAATCGGTACAACATTGTAACCATAGGCTATTTCAGATAGAAGCAACCCGTTGAGAGTATCGCCATCTTCAATTTTGTATTCCGTCACCATGACTATTTGCTCGTTCAAGTGAAACAAGCTCAGAACATTTTCTCCAAAAGCAGCACAAGCAAAGACTTCTGCCGATAAAGCCGCGCCACACAAAACTTGAGCGTAGGGAAACAAAGGGGCTATATTATCACTAAAATGGCGATCTTGAGAGCGGATAATCAAGGTGGTGGCGGGGTTCATTGCATGAGCCATCAAACCAATTTCCAGATTTTCCATGTTATCGTCCCCAACTAAAACGATGCTTTTAGCACGAGGGAGATTAACTTTAGCCAATGCTTCGGCAGCATTGCCAACAATAAGCGGCATATCCGGTAAAGTGTCTTGGTCGAGGGTATTAATATGAATTCCTACTAACGACTGGTTGAGTTCTTGCAGGGTGATGTCAGGATAATACAAACGGTAAAGAACTATTCCAAGAAACCACAGGATGAGTACAGTAATTGCATAGATTGTCGCAATTCGCCGGATTTGATTTTGGCTTTGGTAATAAGATTGCCAAAATTGTATTATTTTCTGCTTAAGATTCTTTGCTGCGATGCCTTGGACAAACTCTTGCCACTGCCAACTTTGGCGATAAGATTTATTTAGATGTTGCTCAGATAAGGCTAGTTCGTATGCAACATCAATGTAAACGATTGTGTCTCCTACCTGCACTTCTGCTTCTGGGTCAAACCCAAACAATTCTCTGAGTGGATCAGATGAAACGGTTGTGTGACTCAAGATACGGCGAGTTGTAAGATTAAGTCTATGTAAGGGCTTGCCATTGCACCAGCTATCCTTCGCTTGTACCTGATGCTTGATCACTTGCAATAGTTGCCCCTCTAAAGTGAAATATCCAATAGCTTCAGAGCCGAGGGCTGTCAGAGCAAAGGCATGAGCTGAGAGATGGGTAGGCTCAAAGGCAACAAAATTGCCGAGATTTTCCCACAAGAGTTTGTTAAAATTTTGTTTGTCAGAACGGACAATTAGACGAACGTGCGGATTAAGTCGGCGTGCTGCAAAGGCAGCTTCTATGTTTATCCGCTCATTTCTTGTCACTAAAAGTATTGAACGACACTGGCTTATACCTGCTTGCTCTAAAACACTTGGCTGACGGCAGTCTCCTATGATTAACTTTTCTAGTAAACTTGGTACTTCTGGGACTTCCCAATGTTCGGGCTGGACATCATCAATGGCGCTGACTTTAACATCGTACTCCTTTAGGACTGCAACACAGTGTTGCCCTAAACTTTGGAGTCCGCATACTAAGAAAAGGTCTAGGGTTTTTTTTTTGATTGGTGCTAGGAGGGGGATGCACTTTCTGTTGATAGCAGCATTCAATACTGCTAACAATATGTGTTTATTAGGATTATATCTCACTATTTCCGTAATCCTAATTCTAGTCCCTAATCCATCTTCACGACAGCAAACTAGCAGAATTGACATCTAAAAATAATGTCGCTTGGGTTTGTTGACGCAGAACAGAAGCTGGACAGTCTGTATTTATAGAACCCTGCAACATTTCTTTCACTACATTCGCTTTACGTTTTTCTGGAGCGAGGCAGATAATTTTTTTAGCTGAACAAATCGTTGGGATAGTGACAGTAAAAGCATATTGTGGAACAGTTTCTAGATTCGGAAAGTGGCCTGTACTTACTTGTTGCTGACGGTTCACTATATCCAGTTTTACTAGTTTCACACTGTAAGGATCTTGAAAATTTGCTACTGATGGATCATTAAAAGCTAAATGTCCATTTTCGCCAATACCAAGACAGCATAAGTCTATTGGTTGTGCTTGCAATAACTTAGTGTAGCGATCGCACTCGTTGACTGGTTGCAGTGTATCACCTTCTATATAGTGAAATTGCTTAGGAGCAACCCGTTTCTCTACACGTTCTCGCATATAGTGCCGGAAACTGGCAGAATGGTCAGCAGTAATTCCCAAATATTCATCTAGATGGAACAGAATAATCCTTGACCAATCTACACCACCCAATGCAATCAAAGCATCGAGAAATTTGAGTTGGGAGTTACCTGTTGCTAACAATACAGCAGCTGTATCTTGTTGTTTGAGAACTTGCTGTAAATGCTTTTGTGCGATTTCGGCAACATCCTGGGCCATTTCGACTTCAAAGTTGTAAATCTGCACTAGTAAATCATCAACGCGAAAAAAGTTTGGATCGGCTAGCATTTGCTTACGTTGAAGGTTATCAATTATACGGCAGTTTGTTGAGAGGCTCTACCTGTCTGCGCTTATATGCCCTATCCAGTATAGATTTTAGGATTTAGCAGATTAATTTATAGCTTTTTACGCTGTATAAGGACAAAAAAACAATGTAAACTATTTAAATTAAGTTAACAATTATTTACATTTTACCCAAAAATCATGCTAGCTGCAATTCTCTTTGACCTAGACGGGACTATTGTCAATGCTGATCCTATACACTACCAAGCTTGGCAGGAAATGCTGTTAAATTACAGTATAGAAATTGACGAAACATTTTATAAATCCCGAATTAGTGGGCGGCTAAATCCAGAAATTGTCAAAGACATTCTGCCACAATTATCAATAGCAGAAGGGCAAAAATTTGCAGACGAAAAAGAGGCGCTTTTCCGCAAACTCGCCCCGCATCTCAAACCGCTAAATGGATTTTCTGAACTATTAAAATGGACAGAGACACATCAGTTAAAACGCGCATTAGTAACTAATGCTCCTAGATTAAATGCAGAATTTATGCTAGAAGTTTTGGGAATAAAAGAAGCTTTCCATACAGTTGTTGTAGCGGATGATTGTGTAGCAGGTAAACCTGACCCTGCACCCTACCAAGTCGCCCTGAATAATTTGGCGATTACAGCAGAGGAAGCGATCGCTTTAGAAGACTCTCCCTCTGGAATTCGGGCGGCGGTGGGCGCAGATATCCGCACTATTGGCATCGCCTCCACCCATGATCCCCAAGTTTTACAGGAAATCGGCGCATTTATGGCAATTCCAGATTTTACTGATTTGCAGTTGTGGACATTGCTCAACTCACTGATTGAGCCAGATTTAAGTGCGATCGCTTCTAACTTGTAAGTGCAAAATATTAGAACATCGAGAGTAGAGACATGAATTTGCTGACTCGTCTCTACTTATTTTTCCGCAAGAATCGCGTAAATTTCCCGTTTAACTTGCTCTAAAAGCTCACGCACCCGATTTATTCGCTCAACATTGCCACTACGAGCAACCTGCACCACAACAGCAGCTAATTCGGTTGCAGCATTCCGCAACTCAATAAACTCTTGGGGCTTACCTTTCACGAAGCTTTTGAAGGTATCCCAAGGAGAGTCTGAAGTATCCTGTTGGGAACGTTCTGCCAATAATTGTTTACCCTCATCGGTAATCGTGTAAATCCGCTTGCCACCTTCCTGTGCGCTCTTGAGATAACCACCTTCCTCCAGCAATTGGAGTGTTGGATACACCGAGCCAGGACTGAGGCGACGGAAACCACCATAGCGAGTTTCCGCATCTTTGATCAGGTCATAACCATGACTAGGATGCTCGGATAACAATTCCAGCAGGATGAACTTGATGTCACCCCGACGAGTCCGATATTCATCTCCCCAACCACGACCAAACATTTCATTGCCAAAGTGTTTGTCATGATCTCTACCATGATGCTTGCCATGCCCAAACCAAGACCTGACAAGCAATGAATCGTCTTCGCTAACTCCTGCCCATGCAGGTGCTCCAAAGCCTGACCGAAAGTGTCTAAACATAAATCAATCTCAAATCAACTTTCTCTAATATACGATATATCGAAATATATCACGATATATCGGAATAGGATTTTGATGAAGATTTTTGAACATATCGCGGCAGTCCCTAGCCTCAACTTTTAGTAGGGTAGGGATGGGTTAACAATGATAGCGGCTAGTAAGTCTGTGGTACAGGTTTAGCCACGTTGGCTTGGAAAAAAGAGTACCGGATACCAGCTAAAACGTAATAATTCAGCTGTAAAACTGGAAACCAACCATTCTTGGAGTTTACCTATCGTTCCTGAAGAGACTGCGATCGCACTAATATCACCCATTGCAGCCGCCTCTAAAATCTCGGTAACAGAGTATCCTTCCCGAACTTCTATCTCTACTTGTAAATTTATCCCCTCCAAATCAGCTTTAATCTGAGATAGAGTTTGTTCAGCCTGCTGTGGTAAGATTTTCCTTGGCATTTCTCGACGACCAGTATCTTCTAAAACCCAGCAAAGCTTGCATTGTTGTAGATATTTACCAGATTGTTGTTGAGCCAATTGCTTTACTTGTTGTACCAAATAATCTGCCTCTTGAGTACCATTGTAGGGAACTAGCAAAGAACGGAAAAGGTGCTGACAACGGAGTATTAATTCCTCAGAAGTATAAGCAGCGATTAACTGAGGGCGCAGTACCAGTAAGGGAATAGGTGTTCGACGAGATAAGTTAGCCATTGTACTACCCACCAATTTTTCCGTGAATAAGCTGCGGCTTTGAGAACCCAAGATAATCAATTGAGATCGATAGGTTTGGGCAACATTAAGGATAGTATCAACAGGCTTTCCCGATTGAACTTCTATTTTTACTTCTACATCAGTGGGGCTTTCGCCAACAGCTTCTGCGAATCGAGTTTGAGCTTGTTCTATTTTTTCACTATCGACTTGTGGAACAATGCCTCTTTCCGATAATGGAACAGTGTGCAGAAAAACTATTTGCTTTATCCCTGTAAGCGCAAGACTAGAAACAAAATGTCTTAAACGATGTAAACCGTCGGAAAAGTCTGTGCAAATCAAAACTCGTTGAAACATATGTAACTAATAAAAGGTATTTAGAAATCTTCTAATTTAATCCTAAAACTTATAATCAAGTTTGCTTGAATAGTTACAGCATATTTCATTTCGGTGATGAATCTGTAATTTTTTTTGCAGAATTTAGCGACAAGTCTAATGATTATTTCCATAAATATCTGAAATAAGTCTTTAATATTACTCTTTATGAAGATACGTATTATGACAATAGCCGCACCCAAAGGGAATATCTACTAGATCACACTTTTTCGAAAAAAGACTCTACCCATTGCAAATATTGCAAACCGGCAATTACTGCTGTGTCATTATGATCTGCTCCTGGAACCAACAATAGTTGCTTTGGTTCGGGAGCAACGGCATATAATTTTTGGCTCATGAAAGAAGGTACAGTCGAATCAGCAGCGCCATGAATGAATAAAACTGGCATTTTTAACTTTGGCAATTTTTTAATGGAATTAAACCGCTGTGTCAAGATTAAATCCACAGGAAACATCCAAAACACGTTTCGATAAGTTATTACATCGCGGATAGATGTAAAAGAGCTTTCCACGATTAAACCAGCCGCTTGTGGCTGTTTCACTGCTAAGTCGATGGTGATCGCACCCCCAAGAGAATGTCCATAAAGAAAAATTTGGCTGGGTGGAATCTCTTGTTGCTGCACTAAGTAATTCCAAGCTGTGAATGCATCTTCATAAACACGCTTTTCATTGGGAAACATCCCCTCACTGCGACCATAACCCCGATAATCAATCAGCAATACCGAAAACCCTAGCTGATGAAACCGATTCGCATGAGCTATATTTGCGCCAATATTGATACCGTTTCCGTGTAAGTATAGCAACACCTTAGCATTGGGTTGCTTGGCTTCTATCCACCAACCATGAATATGTTCTACCTTGCCCGCTTTAACTGGCACAGGTAACCAAACCTCTTTGTAAGGAAGATTAAAAATCTCTGGGGTCTTTTCAATGACAGCAGAGGGAAAGAAAATGAATCGAGGTTGCCCAATAAAAAGAAATATACAGATGGCACAGTACGCGATCGCTGCAATGATTCCACCCCAGAATAGCAGTTGGGGAAATACTTATATTATAAATTGCAGTTTATTAAATTTCATGCCCTAACTTTTTGTAGAATACAAAGTGTCTATATTAACAAGGAAATTACTTAGTAAAAGTAGCTGTAGCATTTTTATAATTAGATTTCAAGCATTCTCAAAAGATTTTACCCTAAAATCAATTATTCAGTAAAAATACGTATGCATATTTAAGTCTTCTCACTATATGAATAGAGAATTAGCCCATACAGGAGAAGACAGTGACGCTCTTAAACCAAGCTCAAGTAGAGCAGCTAAAAGAAATAACCACACAATTACGACAAGTAAGACAAGAAAAATCTATATGCATAGAAGAAATAGCCGCTCAAACGCTCATTCGAGCAGGTGTTTTGCAAGCTTTAGAAGAACAACGATTTGAAGAATTGCCTGAACCTATTTTTATTCAAGGATTCATCCGTCGCTATGGAGATGCTTTAGGACTGGATGGAAATGCTTTATCACATACTCTTATAAGCAATGTAGTCCGCCAAGACTCCCATAATGATCATAAGAATTCAGACAACAAATCAAATACATACATACCTCTTGTCCTCACGTACATTCTATTATTAGTAGCTGCATCTACGGGTCTTTTATATATACTTAATCCACCACAAATTGCATCTGAATCTCTGACTCCAGAAGTCAATGGTCAACACTCAATGGTCAGTAATCAGTGAGTGGGAGAGATGGAGGAGATGAGGGAGATGAGGGAAATGGGGAAGAGGAGGGAGAAATAAGCAGTGCCCAATGCCCCATGCCCAATTTCAAGATATTTGCGGTTTACGCAGATGCCAAGTCGTGGATTGCTCATAAGCGTAAGCTACTTGAAACAGTAGGTCTTCTCGCAGCACATTGCCAATTAGCTGTAATCCTATCGGTAGCCCCTGATCATCAAAACCGCATGGCAAACTTAAACTAGGTAAACCAGCAAGATTCACAGGGATAGTCATCAAGTCAGTTAAATACATACTCAAGGGGTCAGTAGTCTTTTCCCCTGCTTTGAATGCTGTAGTGGGGGATGTGGGACAAACTAACACATCAACTAAGCCAAAAGCCTTTTCAAAGTCTTGCTTAATCAGGGTGCGGACTTTTTGCGCTTTCAGGTAATAAGCATCGTAATAGCCAGCCGAAAGTGCGTAAGTACCGATCATAATCCGGCGTTTGACTTCTGTACCAAAACCAGTGGCACGGGTGCGAGTGTACATCGATAACAAATTATCGGCATCAGGAGCGCGGTAACCATATTTAACGCCATCGTAACGAGCCAGGTTTGCTGACGCTTCTGATGGGGCGATGATGTAGTAGGTGGGTAAGCCATAGCGAAAGCGAGGACAGGAAATTATATGGATTTCTGCTCCCAAACTTTGTAGTTGGTCTACTGCTTTGGTAACAGCTTGTTCCACTACAGAGTCTAAACCTTCACCAAAAGTTTCTTTGATTATGCCAATTTTTAGCTGACCTCTGGGTTTGAAGTCTGGTTTGAAGCTGGCGGCGTAGTTGGGAATGGCAACTTTGAGGCTGGTGGAATCTTTGGGATCATAACCTGCGATCGCACTTAATAATATTGCCGCATCTTCTACTGTGTTTCCAAATGGCCCAATTTGATCCAAAGATGAGGCGTAAGCTACCAAACCATAACGGGAAACCAAGCCATAAGTCGGTTTCATTCCCACCACACCGCAAAAAGATGCCGGTTGCCGAATCGAACCGCCAGTATCAGAACCGAGAGCAACTACACATTCTTGAGCCGCCACCGCCGCCGCAGAACCCCCAGAAGAACCACCTGGAACTCGTGACAAATCCCAAGGATTAGCCGTGACTTGGTAGGCAGAGTTTTCTGTGGAACTACCCATCGCAAACTCATCTAAGTTGGTTTTGCCTACCATTACCGCGCCAGCATCTGCCAGTTTTTGCGTCGCCGTTGATTCATAAGGCGGCACGAAATTTTCCAAAATCCGGGAGGCACAGGTGGTAGGGATTCCCTTAGTACATAAATTGTCCTTGATCCCCACAGGAATGCCTGCTAGCAGCCCAATTTCTTCTCCGGCAGCAATTTTGGCATCTACAGCACCCGCCTGCTCTAATGCCCGTTCTGCGGTCACACATAGAAAGCTGTGCAATTTCGGCTCTAACGCTTGAATGCGGTCTAAAGCTTCTTGGGTAATTTCAACGGCAGAACGTTCTTTCTTAACCAGCTGTTGGTGCAACTCGCGGATGGATGCCATGATTGCTCTCTTTGTGACTCAAGTCATTGATTTTAGTACATATTGGATGAGATTGGGAATTGGGCATTGGGAAAGAGGCAGAGGGGCAGGGTGCGGGGTGCAGAGGGGAAAACTCTTCTCCCTTGCTCCCTGCTCCCACCCACATTTGTATAAATACAACTAATACCTCCAAAGAACTAGGCAATTGTGGTGATGGAAAAATTGCCAAGCAGAAACAAAATAATAGGAGGGATTTAACATCATCCGTAAATAGAAGGACTACAATCAAAACGGACAAATGTTTCATGCTCCAACAACAGAGGATTACAAAGCTATGTCCGACTTAAATCGCGGAATTATGAAATTTGAGGGTGCAGATTCCCCAAAAGTAGTCACTATCTCTACCGTGTTGCTTCTGGGATCAATCGCTGCTCTGATAATTTGGGCGCTGCAAGCTGCCTATGCGCTAAACTAAAACCATTAGTAACCTAGAAGGACACTTGTCTTAAACGGTTTCCGTCGTAGCCAAGTGTCCATTCAGGAACTAGTAAATAAAAACGCCTTTATAACCATCAAAAATTTCAGAAAAACTTTAGATTTTAGATTTGAGGTTTTAGATGGAAAATTTAAATCTAAAATCCAAAATCCAGAATGTTTGAACCTTGGGGTGTCTTAGTTATTTTAATTGCCTGCCCCCTCTTGGGCGGATTACCCCTGATTGCATGGATAACTTACGCGCTAACGCGTAAGCAATTATCACAAGTTGGTACAAAAAACATTAGTGTATCAGCTGCTTTTTATCATGGCGGTAGGTTTGTAGGAATTCTGGCGGTCTTGTCAGAAGCTTTTAAAGGAATCGCAGCAGTCTTACTCACCCGCCTTTTCTTCCCAGAGGGATCGTTTTGGGAATTGATTGCCCTCATTGCTCTGGTAACAGGTAGATACTGGATAGGCAAAGGGGCAGGTACGACAAATGTCGTCTGGGGATTTGTTGTACATGACCCATTAGTGGCAGTATTTGTATCTTTCTTTGCAGGTATTAGCTTTACAATTCTGCAATCGAGACAGGTAGTCAAATTTGGGGTTTTGCTTCTCTTTCCTTTGTTTGTGATGATTCTGCATATTAGCGATTACCCCAGAATCTTCGCTGCTGTGGTCTTGGCTGGTTTAATGGCCTGGATTTATGCAAAAATTCCAGATGATATGAATCTGCCAGCCCAAGAGGCACAAACAGAATCTCTTGCGATGTTGGAATTTTTACGTGGCGATGTCTACGACGGGCTACGCCAACGCGCGGTGGTTTCTTTAGATGAAGAGTTGGATGCTGCCATTGTCGGAGAAAAGGCGGCTACATTATCTCAAATTAAGCGCTGGGGTTATCCAGTGCCGAAGGGGTGGGTACTTGCCCCAATCGACGATCCTGAAGGGTTGACAGAATTTCTCCAACCATCAGAATTATCTCCCTTAGTGGTGCGTTCTTCTGCCATTGGAGAAGACTCAGAACAGGCTTCGGCTGCTGGGCAGTATGAAACAGTTTTAAATGTTACCAGCCCAGAGGCATTGCAATCAGCGATCGCCCAAGTTCAAGCTTCCTATAATCATCCATCTGCCGTGCAATATCGGCGCGATCGCGGCTTAAATGATACAGCAATGGCTGTGTTGATTCAACAACAAGTCCAAAGTGTATATTCTGGCGTTGCTTTCAGCCGCGATCCTATTACTCAACAAGGTGATGCGATCATCATTGAAGCCCTACCAGGCAGCCCGACACAAGTCGTTTCGGGAAAAGTTACACCAGAACAATATCGCGCTTTTGTCATTGAAACAGAAAATTCTTCCTCTGTACAATTAGAGGGTCAAGGACGAATCCCACAAGCATTAATTAAGCAAGTTGCATACCTAGCCTACCAACTCGAAAAACGTTATCATGGCACTCCTCAAGATATTGAATGGAGTTACGACGGACAAACTCTGTGGGTGTTGCAATCTCGACCAATCACTACTTTACTGCCCATCTGGACACGCAAAATCGCCGCCGAAGTGATCCCCGGAGTAATTCACCCCTTAACATGGTCAATTAATCGTCCATTAACTTGTGGAGTGTGGGGGGAATTTTTTACTCTAGTTTTGGGCGATCGCGCCTTGGGGTTAGATTTTAATGAAACAGCAACTCTGCACTATTCCAGAGCCTACTTTAATGCATCCCTCTTAGGAAATATCTTTCTCCGTATGGGATTGCCGCCGGAAAGTCTGGAATTTTTAACCAGAGGAGCTAAATTAAGTAAACCATCCTTGCAGTCAACCTGGGAGAATTTGCCAGGGCTAGGAAAGTTGCTAAGACGGGAATTAAGTTTAGAAAAGGACTTCAAGGAAGATTATCACAAACGCTTCGTTCCTGGTTTGTCGGAGTTGGCGCAGGAAAATGCAGAGAACTTGGAACCAGTTAAGCTGTTGGCAAGAATTGACTCTATTCTAGAGTTGCTGCATCGAGGAACGTATTACAGCATTTTAGCTCCCTTGAGTGCTGCTCTGCGGCAGGCGATTTTTCGGGTGAAGGATGGGCAAATTGATAATAGCGTTACTCCAGAGGTAGCGGCATTGCGATCGCTGAGTGCAATAGCAACAGATGCCAAGCAAGTATTGCTTGAGTTTGAGCCACAGCAAGTATTTGAGCAATTAAAGCAAACCCCAGACGGAGAAAAGATCCTGCAAGAATTTGACGAGTTGCTTCAGGATTACGGCTATTTAAGTGAAGTGGGAACTGATATTTCCGTTCCCACCTGGCGGGAAAATCCCCAGATGATTAAGCAAATGTTTGTGCAGTTAATGCAGGGTAACGAACCACAATCAGGCGCTAAAGACGCGATTAATAGCATTTTTGCGGGTAAGCGCAAACGTAGATTTGTGCAACGGCGTGTAGATATCAAAGGACGAGTTACCGAAGTTTATTCCCGGCTTTTGGCTGAATTGCGTTGGAGTTTTGTAGCTTTAGAGAAAATTTGGTTAAAGTCCGGCTTACTCCAGAAAACGGGAGATATCTTTTTTCTAGAGTTTGATGAAGTGCGGCGTTTAATTGTAAGTGGAGATTCCAAGTTAATTGAGGAGTTGGATGAGTTAGTGGAATCAAGGCGATCGCAATTTGTCCAAGATAGCGAGTTCATTCAAGTACCCCTTTTAGTGTACGGTAATGCACCCCCTCACCCATTAGCTCCCTCTGCCCTCTACTCTGACCAATTCTTACAAGGTATTGGAGCTAGCCACGGGCAAGCTGAAGGCAGGGTGAAGGTGTTACGAAATTTACAAAACGTGCCAGACATTGATCGAGATACGATTTTGGTAGTACCTTACACAGATTCCGGCTGGGCCCCTTTGTTATTAAGGGCTGGAGGATTAATTGCCGAAGTTGGTGGACGGCTTTCTCACGGTGCGATCGTGGCTCGTGAATACGGTATTCCCGCAGTGATGGATGTTAAAGGCGCTACATGGCTCCTGCAAGATGGTCAACGGGTAAGGATTGATGGCTCTAGGGGTATTGTGGAATTATCCAATGATTTAAGACCCGAATGATTACCACTTCTCTGAAAAACTTGCCAGAAGAATCTGTTTCTCACAATGCCGAAATCAAGAAAAAGGTGATGCTACGCTTCGGCGATTTGCCTCACCTAACTAACTTTTCTCAAGCACGTTTTGCCCCTGGACAAAGCGCATCAGCACACGTACATCAAGATATGTGTGAAATATTCTTTGTAGAAGCTGGTTCGGGAGTCATTCACGTTGATGGTACAGAATACCCCCTGCTTCCAGGAAACTGTGTAGCTATAGAACCGGGAGAAGTACATGAAGTTGTCAATAGTGGTTTCACTGAGCTTGTTTTGACCTACTTTGGTTTGCGAGTGGAAAAATCAGCGTAATTATTTTGAATCCAAGATACAGTGAGGGCACAACATTGTTATGCCCTCACAAAAGTTTGCTGAATGTGGGTTATAAACAAAGATAAATTTGTAAAATCCTAATATACCAAGGGTGTCGCGCCGCGCATCTGACGTAAAGAATTTATACAAGCAGGACAATCGCAGCCAAATAAGTCGATTGCCACATTGCTTTCTTCGTCATTGAACTCCAGCATAGGAGCATCTTCTTGAGAAAACTCTATTTCACGCTGATAACTAGGGATTTGAGCCAATACGGAAGCTCTTGCACATACTAAACCCACTTTATGTTTATTGCGTATACAAGATAGACTATCTGTGGTTTTGGCTTCTGGTTGTGGCTCTATAGCTTGTGCTTGATTGAGCATTACTCCCATAGAGAGAATAGAGCTAATCATTACAGGGGAAGAAAGCAAACTCAGTATGAATTTGTTCATTGGTTTCCTTAAAAAACAATTGCGATCGCTTAAATTATCCGATTAAATCTTACAGTGCAAGTAAAGCGTATCAGGAATATCACGAGTTGTAGCATTTGGTGGCTTCTCCTCTGCTTCTTGATCAATCCCATAGCTAACTAAGGCTGATGCGAAATTAGACCCGTGTTCAGAGCCTTCCGCTTAACTTAGAAGCTCGGAAGTATCGCCGCAATCCAGCGCGTGCTGGTAGGCTGGACGCGTCTAAATACGACCCAGGAAAACCATAAGCTTCGGATGCCTCGCATCCAGATGCCTACACTTTGAAAGAGCTAATCTTAACTACAGCAATTCTAGTTAAGCTAATCGTCATTTAAATTGCACCACTTTCATGGTAATAAAAGCTGCAAACCCTCTCCCTTTCTCCCTGCTTCCTCTGCCTCCCCTGCCTGCCCCAATTCATCCCACTGTTCTGCAACGCCTACTTTCTGCGTCGCTGTTGCATTTCTTGCTGACGCATAGGCATAGCATCGATTTCATCAAAAATTGCTGTCGCTTGCACTGGTGTAGCATCACTTCGCTTAACACCACCATCTTTACCCACCAAAATCACGCGGAAATTTTCTTTGTCAACACCAAAGGAGTCGCGCAACTTGGCAGCAGAAGACTCATCTATTGGCTGTCTGTTGACATAGCTTTCATTTGTTGCCAACACCTGAACGAGAACTAAATCCCGCTCTGCAAAACCTCTGTTATGCTTTTGCAATAGTTGCATTTGCTGCTGATAGATATAGTTATCAACAGACGATGCAAAGACTATTAGCACACGGTTTTTCCATTTTTGGGAACTGAGGTTAAATGAAGACATTTTGATGGCATGATTGGTCGAGCTTTGGGCGGTATCAGCTTTGCTAACTGGCGACAGAACTATACACGCTAATACGGGAAGTGTAATTAATACTGAATTATTCACAATGGGTTTTTATTTATTTTCTATCGTCTCAACCTATCATTATCCCCACTTTTTCTGTATCTGTTGATAGTTTGGCATTAGGTAAGTAGCTTGGTGAAAATCACTCAAACTATAACAGACTGATGGTTCGTCAAAATCTAGCCTGAAGATCCCAAAATTTTCCCTTCAAACGGTCTGGATCTTCTCCTAATCCAATCAGCAAAGTACACACAGCCTGCATCATTTGGGCTTCTGTTACAGTTTGCTGTTGCCTAGTTGCTAAAGATGACAGTACCTGATCGGCAGAAGTTAGATCGGGACGAGTCGATAGAGTCATTTTGTAAGTTCTGTGGGAATATTTGGTAAATTAGCTTGTTGTCAGATGCCAGTTGCTCGCAACTCCTGACTCGTAACTAACTGTAACATAACTTTACACTTCTTAATAAAACCAAACATTTTGTCAGCTATGGTGAACTGCCCGAATGTGTAAATTGGTGTTGTAGTCTAATACTGCTCGATTAATGGGAAAAGGGAAGATGAAACCCCTTTTGGTGATAAGGGGCAGCTTGTATTGGGGACAGAAAAAAGCTTTATCCTAAACCCAATTGGGAGTTGAAAATACACAAATTCAAAAGTATTGAAACATAGAGGCGGGGCGCGTGCTTAGTTATTTGCTAACTCCCTAACCTCAAGTAGTTCCCGCTTTACAAGCAGTATCCCTAATTCTTTGCGTTGGCCCTTTGAGTCAATGAATGCAAACCGAGCCTGCACTGCATATTGGCAGGGGTGACTGTAGCGCATTTGCACCCCACGAAACTCGTACAGCTTTCCTTTGATGAGTTTTTTTGGCTCAATCATTTATAGTTCCTTCCTTTTGTTAAGTGATTTGTTTTACTTCATCAATCGCTTCAATCACTTCTCCCAAAACATAAAATGCATCTCCAATGTAGAGATAATTCGTAGCTAAACAACTCCCACTTCACCATTGAGACTGAGGTGGGAGTTGTTTATTTTCCATTCCTATTTTCCTGATCATTGATGAAAATTATCTCTGCTGATAGTAAGACTTGCCCCCAGCAAGGAAATACCCAAGAAGGTGGAAAAACTTTTCACCATAGTTCCCCATACGGTTCAGTTAAGCCCGGATTTCCCTCTGCTCTCTTCAGCGCTTATCATACCTGCGGTTCGGTATAGCGACGCGGCGTATAAACCCAGATATTATCATCGTTGCGCTTGATGGTTCGGGTTTTTGTGGAACCAACGAGAATAATTGTCCGCATATCAGCGCTTGCTGGTGCTAACTGGTCAAGTGTAATCACTTTTACCGCCTGTCCTGGTCTACCGAGATTCCGCGCCAACACTATTGGTGTATCCGGTGTTCTATGTCGCAGCAAAATATTTCTCGCTTCTGCCAGTTGCCAGGTACGCTCTTTAGAAACAGGATTGTAGAAAGCAATTACGAAATCAGCCTCAGCAGCAGCAGCAATTCGTTGTTCGATCGCAGACCAAGGTTTCAAGATGTCAGATAGGGAAATAGCACAAAAGTCATGTCCAAGGGGCGCACCAATGGCTGCTGCTGCTGCCTGCATGGCGGAGATGCCTGGTGCTACATGAATGTCGATAGTGTCCCATTCGGGTTTAGCATAGCGATCGCACACTTCAAAAACTGCTGTTGCCATTGCATAGATACCAGGATCACCAGATGAAACGACAGCTACATATCGCCCAGATGCTGCCAAATCAAGGGCCATTTTTGCCCGTGCTTCTTCTTCGCGGTTGTCAGACTCATGCCGTTGCTTACCATCAGCTAGAGAACCAACTAAATCTAAATAAGTTTTATAACCCACTAGGTCAGTTGCCGACTTGAGTATCTCCTTGACTTCGGGAGACATCCATTGCGATCCACCAGGCCCTGTGCCAATAATCGCTAATCGTCCTCGTGGCTGACCGATGGTGTTGGGGTCAATTGGTTGAGGGGCAATGGCGATCGCAATCTGAGGAGATGAGGAAGATAAAGGGGATGTACCTGTAGCTGCGATCGCTACTGCTTGGGCGCAGCTATAACCTTGTGATAACAGACTTTCTAGCTGATTTGGGGTAAAAAAGCGGGCAGGCACTCCGAAGGCGCTAGCTACGGCGTGGATTGCGGGATTGGCTGCGGTGGTGATGGGTGCAAATATCCCGGCGACTGATGCTTTTTCTAGTTTGGCATCAGCTAGTAGCTGCTGTACTAAAGTGACTGCATCATCAATCATGTCACTAATTGCGATCGCGATCGTTGCTGGGTGGTAGACAAGGCAGTTGGCTGTAGGAGCCACCAAACGTTCCGTAACTTGAATGGTCAAATCTCCCTGTGGATCTATGGGGAGTTTGCTATGGCTCAACCAAGGCGCTACTCCTTCTAATTTGACTTTTGCCCCAGCTAGTAAATCTGAGATAAATTTCTTCGCATCCTCTGGGTTTGCTAAATGGTATCCGGGGGGAGGAGATAACAGCGTTGTGCCCAAACGTAAGTCGCCAGTAGTCGTAATTGCAGGCTTGACATCAAGCGCTTCGGCAATGCGCCGGGCCAAATCGTTTACCCCACCAAGTCCGCCCAACAGGGGGACAACAGCACTACCATCTTCAGCCACAGCTAGCACTGGTGGTTCCTGTTGTTTATCCGAGAGTACGGGAGCTAGCGTCCTAATTAAAATGCCGGCGGCACAAATGCCAATTAGCGGCGTTCCTTGGGCAAATAACTCGCGCAACGTCTCGCCAAAGTTAGTAAAGCTGACATCAACTCCAGATGTGCGATCGGCTAGACCGTATAGTGTCGCCCCTGGCAGGACAGTGATTATTTTGCGTGCTACTGTCACGCTATTTTGACCTAGTATTACAATGGCGGGTGCTACGTTCATCATCATAAGTAGATATCTTGCAAAATTTTGATATCCTTCAAATGAAACCACAGATGTGTGCCGTTGCTTTGTGTGAAGTGCGTAGGCTTAGCCCATCGTAGACATGGCTTGACGGCACTTACGAATGACGGCTTTGGAAATATCAATACAATCAAGCTGATAGAAAACGTCATTGGTTCTCGCTTCAAAGACACCCTCATCGGAGATAGCAACGTCAACAGCATTCTTGGTGGCGATGGCAACGACATCATCGAAGGGAAAGAAGGAAGCGATCGCCTCTTTGGTGAAAACGGCAATGATGAAATCTTTGGCGGCACTGGGGACGACTACCTCATTGGTGGCACTGGCACAGGCTGGCCTTCCGATATCCTCGACGGTGGCACTGGCAATGATACCGCCTCTTACATTACCGCGACATCTGGTGTTGCTGCTAGTTTGGCTGAAGGCACAGGTTGGCAAGGAGATGCCACAGGCGATAAATTTATCTCGATTGAAAACCTCGAAGGTTCATCCTACAACGACTTCCTCATCGGCGATAATAGCAACAATATCCTCACTGGTTTAGCAGGTAACGACACCCTCGAAGGTCGGGCTGGGGATGATGGCATTGATCCCAGATCCTCGAACGCTGTGCATTTAAGCATTTGGATAATTAGGGGAGCGATCGCATATTTCAAAAAATGCGATCGCTTCTTGTTTCAATTAGCTTTACGCTCTTTAAGGACTTGATCTAGCAAGTTTCTAGCAGATTGCGCTTTAGCCAACGCTATTTGATGGTCATTATAAGCCCGAACAAGGCGAGAAAGACTGCTCACACCTGTCTTAAGTTGCTCAAGTTCTTCACCAGCAACCAGTTCACCATCAAGCATCCGCCCAATTAACGGTTTGATATCGCCCACTTCTTGCCGGACTTTTTGGAGCTTTTCTAGGCTACTCAGTAAGGTTTTGAGTGAGTTCAAGATGTCGTCAATATCCTGGATATCCTCTACTACTTCCGGCGAATCTTCAATTGTCTCTGTATCTTCATCTGAAATTGTAGGTAATTCCTGTGCAGACATTTCAGTTTTAACCCCGTTTGACCGTGCCATCAAAGCTTCCTCAAGGAATTTTTCTTAGTGTATCGCTGATTTAGCTTATGTTAAGCAATTTCGCCATAGCTAACCGTTGCAGTTTCCCAGTAGCACCACGAGGTAGTTGCTCCAAAATGTGAATTTGTTTAGGAACTTTGAAGTCTGCCAGCATGGTTGAACAGTGAGTTAAAAGTTCTTTTTCGCTGACTTCTCCTTTGAGGACAACAGCAGCATGGATATCTTCTCCTAAAGATTTGTGGGGGACGGCAAAGGCTAAAGCTTCAGCGACGGCGGGATGGCGCAGCAAGACATCATCCACTTCTAAAGGAGAAATTTTTTCCCCACCCCGGTTAATCAATTCTTTAATGCGTCCAGTCAAGCGGAGGTAGCCGTCTGCATCCAGTGTTCCCTGATCCCCTGTGCGGAACCAACCGTTTACAAAAGCTGTGGCGTTAGCTTCCGGGTTGTTTTCGTAGCCATCTATGACACTGGGTGCTTTTACCACCACCTCGCCCAGGCTTCGCTGAGATAATAAGTTGCCTTCGGAGTCCATAATGCCGACTTCCACACCAAAGCCATAACCGACAGTACCTGGTTTCCGCACTTTTGGCGGTAGAGGGTTGGTGGTCATTAAGTGAGATGCTTCAGTCATGCTGTAAGATTCCACCACGGGAGCATTGAGAGTTGCCTCTAGTTGTTCAATGATAATTGGGGGCAAGGGAGCGCTACTAGAGCGAATGAAACGAAAGCGGTTAGCTTTGACAATTTCTGTGTTGCGGCTAGCGCGGGCCAAAATTGTCTGATGCATGGTTGGCGCTGCGGAGTACCAGGTAGGTTTGTAGGTATCTACCAGTTTCCAAAACTCCAAGGCATTAAAACCATTAGGACAAATTAATGTGCCGCCCGATCCTAGAGTTGCTAGTAAACAGCCCACCAATCCGTGAATGTGGAACAGGGGCATTAGGCAAAGTGTAGTGTCATCTGCTGTGAGTGAGTAAGCACCAATGATGTTGCCAGCTGAGGCGATTAAGTTGCGATGACGAATCGGCACACGCTTGGGACGACTGGTGGTGCCGCTAGTGTGGAGAATCATCGCCAGATCATCAGACTGAGGCAAGGGAGCTCTTAGCTGGGAGCAAGGGGGAAGTTTCTCTTTGACTAATTCAAAACTCAGTGTACCGTCAGTATTTACCTTGGCATTAATCAGCATCATGTCGGGTGTGACGGCGGCAATAGCTGCTTTTGGCGACTCAGATAGCGTAATCAGTGCTTTTGCTTGGATATCTTCGTAGTAGAAAGTAAATTCTTCTTGTTTGTATTTGGGATTTAAGGGTGCAGCAGTGCCACACAGGGCGGCAGCCAAAAAGGTAATAGCCATTGGTGAACCGTTAGTCATGGCAATGGCAATGCGTTCGCCTCGTTTTAATCCAAAGCTGTTGAGTTGCGATACCAGTCCAACAATATTCTCGCGCAATTGCTTATAGGTTAGCGATCGCTCCTCAGGCGTAACTAGGGCAGGATGATTGTCTTCCCCTGCTAAAAGCTCAAATAAGTTCATTAGTTTTCCGCCCTGTCAACAGATAATTCAATCAGTTTTAAGAATAAAGTACACGCCACGGGTAAACAACGTTTAGCCCGGCCTTTGCGACATGGTAATCTTTATTACACTAAAGCTCTTAATGACTATCATTGACAAATACATAACTTAATCATAGTTTAAGTACAATGTGCTGTACATAAATATTTGATGAATTTATCTACCATAAATAAGCTCTTTTGTTATGAGTCCTATAAAGATTACTATGTTAGGCGAAAGCTTAGAGCGGCAAGGTGGAATAGTTTCCGTGCAAAAGCTCATCCTTGAAGAAGCCACTGAAGCTACTTCTGACATTGAATTTACACATATAACTACTTTACCCAATGGCTCTGCTCCCCAAAAAGTATTAGTGTTTGTGCAGGCAATAGGGGAGTTATTTTGGAACTTATTAAATAATAAAGCCGACCTAATTCACGTTCATGTTTCAGAGAGAGGTAGCGCTTTTCGTCACTCAATCACTAGTCTTATTTGTTGGCTATTTAAAAAACCGCTAATTATTCATGCTCATAGTGCTGACTTTCATTTGTTTTACTCTGAGCTTCCCCAATTGCTTCAGAAATGGCTCAGTTGGTCTTTTAGTAAATGTACCCGTTTTATTGTTTTATCAGATAGCTGGAAAAAATTTTATATTGAAAATCTTGGTTTGAAGCCAGAGCAAGTTATTGTTCTGCCTAACGCGGTAAGAATTCCCGCCCAAATTCCACAGCATGTAGATTCCAACGAGGTATTTTTCTTATTTTTAGGGCGCATTGGTCAGCGCAAAGGTGCATTTGATTTAATTAACGCATTCGCTTCTATACCTGCCGAAGAGAAAAGTAAAGCAAAGTTGACTATGGCCGGGGATGGAGATGTAGAAAAAGCTCGTAGTTTGATTCAAACTCTAAATCTTGTTGACCACATCACTATCCTTGATTGGGTAGACAAAGAAAAACGCGACGAGCTTTTAGGTAAAGCTGATGTATTTGTTTTACCTTCTTACAACGAAGGTTTGCCGATGGCGCTACTAGAAGCAATGAGTTGGGGTTTAGCTGTCATAACTACTAAAGTAGGAGGGATACCCGAAGTAGTTACTCAAAACCAGAATGGTTTATTACTTAATCCAGGTAATATTCAACAGTTGTCAGAGGCAATGCAATCTTTAATTGCAGATAAAAATTTGAGAATATCTCTAGGAAATAATGCACGGGTTAGTGTTAAACACTTAGATATCAACAATTATCTTGCATCCTTAAAATACATTTATGCATCAGTCGTAGGTTGAAAGCCATATTCTGAACATAATTGATTAACCATAAGCTTGTCTAAAGTAAACAAAAAGGAAATAACAATGGATACAAAAACTTTCCCTGAAATCAAGTTGTTTGATACAAGATTCCATCAAGTTAAAGTACAAGAACTAATCGATTATTTAGTAGAATCAGTCAAAACCCCCAAAAAGACAATTGTAGAAAATGTAAATATTAGAGCAATGAATTTTGCTTATGAAAAGCCTTGGTATCGAGACTTTTTAAATAACGCAGATTTAGTATTTTGCGATGGATTTGGTGTATTGTTAGCGGCTAACTTAAGCGGTTATTCTCTGGATTCTGCACATCGCATGACAGCACCAGATTATATAGAAGATTTAGCATTGAAATGTGAAAAAGAAAATATCTCATTATTTTTATTAGCTGGAAAACCCGGGGTAGTCGATGAAGCAATTACAAAGTTAGGATCAATTGCACCTAACCTTCGGATAGGCGGACATCATGGTTACTTTGATAAATCAGGAAAAGAGAATGATTTAATAATAGAAAAAATTAATAATTTTCGACCAGATATTTTATATATCGGTTTTGGTATGCCATTACAGGAAAGGTGGATTTTAGATAACTTCAATAAAATTGAAGCTCGTGTATTTTTACCTTTAGGCGCGTGTCTAGATTTTTATACTAACTCTACATATCGTGGCCCCGAGTGGCTGACGAATAATGGCTTCGAGTGGTTAACACGCCTAGTTACTGAACCTACTCGTCTATGGGATCGTTATATTATTGGTAATCCATTGTTTTTTTATCGTCTATTTAAGCAAAAAATTGCTCAAAAATTGGTAGCAAATCGCTAAGAGGTTGTTTGAAAAGTCCTGTTGTCGGTATAAAAGGTTTTAGATACCTCTAAATCCACGCCAGATGCAATAAGAGTGGCTCGCCTTAAAAAGGGGGACTTTAACTCCGGTTCCCCTCTAAAAAAGGTGAGTTAGGGGGGATCTAAAAGTGCCTATCACAGCGAAACACTTTTCAAACGACCTCTAAGGAAACTTTCTCGAAATAAGAGACTTCCAGTAAAAAACATCCCATCCCTGCGGGACGCTCCGCGAATGTAGGGGCGTACATCTGTCATAGGTGTCAACTTAACGTGAATGGCATTATACCTAGACGCACTGTATAAATGCATCGTGATGCGAATTATCTAAAATAAGAAGTTTTCAGGCTTTTCTTAATTATCCTGCGATCGCACTTTTATCAAAAAGCTGGCTTTAAATATCTGCTTTCTGAAAAAGAGTTTTGATTGTCTATAATATTACCATCATTCGACTTCTTTATTAAGTAAGTTGACGGCAGAAATAAAAAGTTAAAATTAAGTAAATAGCTAATCTAAACCGTGTCTGCCATTACCAGCAATCATAAAAATCTTTTTAATGGGTAAACCTATTAATAAAATATGGATCGTCGGAATTTTCTAAAGTATGTCACTTTAGCAGGATCTAGCTTTGCCTTAAATAGTTGCTCTCAAAGCAAAAATTCCAAATCGCAGGGTGAGGTATCTCCCTCAGCGTCGCCTGTAGCGGTAAACGAACCTCTAAAGGTGGGATTTGTTTATGCCGATTATGTAGGTGATTTTGGCTGGACTTATGCCCATGATTTAGGTCGCAGAGACATGGAAGCCAATCTTCAAGATAAGGTAAAAACTACCTTTGTGGAAAATGTCAACGAAGGTGTTGAAGCTGAAAGGGTAATTCGCCAACTAGCATTAGATGGTAACAAGTTGATTTTTACAACTTCCTTTGGCTACATGAACCCAACAATTAAAGTTGCCAAAGACTTTAGTGATGTTGCCTTTGAACACTGTAGAGGATACAAACGTGCTGCCAATGTCGGCACTTATCTAGGACGCTTTGAAGAACCGCGTTACTTAACCGGCATGATTGCTGGTAAGATGACAAAATCAAATGTAATTGGTTTTATTGGCGCATATCCAATTCCAGAAGTGATTCGGGGAATCAGTGCATTTACCCAAGGAGTAAGGTTAACAAATCCCCAAGCAAAAGTTAGAGTACTTTGGGTAGAAAGTTGGTACGATCCAGCTAAAGAAAGAGAAGCGGCTCAAGCTTTGTTCAATTTAGGTGCGGATGTACTGACGCAGCATACCGATTCTGGTGCTGTTGTCCAATTGGCACAGGAAAAAGGTATTTATGCTTTTGCCTACAACAGTGACATGAGTAAGTTTGGTCAAAAAGCCCACCTGACATCAGCTATTAATAAATGGGGCAAATTCTATACAGATAAAGCCTTGGCTGTAATGAGTAATACTTGGAAATCTCAAGAGGTTTGGGATGGGATTGTTCAAGGAATGGTAGATATTTCCCCGATGAATCAAGCGATTCCAATGGATGTGCAACAACTGGTGAATGCGAAGCGGGATGAGTTTATTCAGGGTACTGCACACCCTTTTGATGGCCCGGTGAAAGATCAAAAAGGGGTAGTACAAGTGCCAAAAGGTAAAGTTTTGGATGATCAGAGACAACTGGCGATGGATTGGTATGTTGAGGGAATTGAAGGGTCAATTCCCAAGGGTAAATTTTAGCACTTTTAAAAGTCTGAGCGGTGGCTTTTGCCTTTTCCACTAGTCGCGCAACTTGTCAAATAGCCATGCCAAAGCACCATCAACATCAGTAACTTGCTCACCTGGCGGTATGGCTGGACGATTTACCATAACAACCTTCAAGCCCAGTTCTCGGGCTGAAATAATCTTGGGCTTTGTTGCATCGCCACCGCTATTTTTACTTACGATGGTATCAATCTTGTTATGAATCAGGATTTGCCTTTCATTATTGAGGGTAAAGGGCCCGCGATCGCACAATATTACTCCTGGTGGCACTAAAGCATCATCTGTAGGAGGGTCAATCATCCGCATCAGAAACCAAATTTTCTCTAGGTGAGCAAAGGCGGCAAGTTCTTGCCTTCCAACTGTCAAAAATACCCGCTGTGCCTGGTTTTCCAGAGATAATGCTGCGGTTTCAATACTGTCAACTTCAATCCAGCGATCGCCACTTTCTTTTTCCCAAGGGGGGCGTATTAACATCAAATGGGGTACTCCGACTTCGGTTGCAGCATCTGCCGCATTGAAAGAAATCTGAGTAGCGAAAGGATGGGTTGCATCAATTAATAAGTCGATTTGCATGACTCGCAGATAGCTAGCCAATCCAGCCACACCACCGAAGCCTCCAACCCGTAAATCGCCCAACGGTACTGATGGTTCACGGGTGCGACCAGCTAAAGATGTGATTGTTTCTAGACCTTGGATATTCGCTACTTGGGCAGCTAGTTCTGCGGCATCTCCCGTTCCACCCAGTATCAAAACGCGCATCATTGAGATAAAGGTGGAATCTTTGCCAAAATGCCTTTTTTCAGGGCTTCTGGACGCTCTGACCAAGGCAATAAACCATCTGCTTTGACATAGTATTGACTAGCACATTCTAATACCGCAGATGCACTACCATCAACAGCTAAATCACCAAACAAATATGTTAATTTGCCTTTGGCAGCAAAGGCAACTACACAGGAACGATTACAAGCACTCATGCATTCAACTTCTTGAATTGGGAATTCATCTCGTAAGTCCCAATCTTGTGCAAGGTGCTGAAGTTGGGATAGAAGTTTTTGACCACCACTTTCACCTAAGCGTTGTCCATCTTGCCAAACGCTAGCACAAGTTTTGCAAACAAATAAAGTATGGTCAGCAATACCCAAGGGACTAGTCGGGGAAATATTTACAGTGGTAGTCATCTGTACCTCGCAGATATGTGGAACTGATTAATCTATTTCGGCGGGCATCCTGACTCACTCTATTTGGGATTTTAGATTACATCTCAAATTGGTTTACAGTTGCGGGACAGCGCCGGATTTGCACCGAACTTTCCCCGTTACCTCTGGTAGCTGTTCCCCACCAGAACCGAATAACCTTATCGATCATACACTAGGGTATCAAGGAAAAGGATATGACCAAAAATTGCTCAGGAGCGATCGCTCATCAACATATCCCAGACAGATATGAATTGTTGATTTAATTTTCTCGTAAACTACCCCAAGAAAGCTTAATGGCCAAGGCTGGGGACTCTTAATAATATATTGATTCTGGCTCAAATTACAGAATTTCCTTAATTTGCGCCTTTTATTTTGGCATTTTAAGCAAATGTATGCTAAGGTTATAAATGGTATGGTAAGGACGTATAGCTCAGTTGGTTAGAGCGCTACGTTGACATCGTAGAGGTCACTGGTTCGAATCCAGTTACGTCCATTTTTGTGCAGTGACTAATTATTTGTCATCGGTGACAGATTAATGTCGTTGAAACTAATTATCTGTCGTCGGGACGAATTGATGTCGTTTAAGTGTTAGTGACAGATTAATGTCATTTATTTACAGATATTATAGCGATAATGTCTGTCAACGTAGCGCTCTCTTTCAACCCTCCCTAATAAAAATTATGATAACCCACCCAGTAGCTGGAGGGTTATTGCGACCTTAATCCTGTCGCGCATTCGCGGGGCATTTTTCCACATGGCTTTCAACCCACCCAGTTGTACAGTGACTAATTATTTGTCGTTGCGCTATGGCGGCAATGGCGGGGTTGCGCTATGACGGCAATGGCGGTGCAGGGGCAGGTATTAGTTTTTACACTAAAAATAGGTGGAAGTAGGAATCTACCTTTTCCACCTATATAATTACATTACAAGTATTTTTGTAACTTAAGTTAAGTGACTTTCTAGCAAAGATGCGATCGCTTCAGGATGAATATTCTTGTATTTCTTTTTACCAAGCTGTAAAACACAGTTGGGAGCGCTACCACAGCATTTTTGGCAACTGGTACGTTCAATGGTAACTTTGTCTAACAAACCGCGATCGCACAAAGTTTTTTCTAACTCTGATAATAATCCTTTACCACCACGTTTAAGGCAACCGCCCTTTTGACATACCATAATCCTCGCTTTGATTTGAGGTGGTAAATCTTGCTTTGGACACCCATCAATTGGTGTCACCCGGTAGGCTTTAATTTTAATTTTACTTGTGCGCGAGTCTACCTTACTATGGCCACAAACGCGAATTTTCTGTCCAGGAACTAAAGATGAACTCAGAGAACGGCGCAACTCTTTAGGCAGTTTTATTTCTACATCTCCAGATGGAACTGCCAATTGCATATATTTATATTTTCCTGGTTCACCACCAATAAAACCTAGTAACTGTCCCTCAAGGTTTAATTCTGATAACGTCAAATACTTGTTACCCATAATTGATAAAAAGTTAGTAACTAGTCATTGGTCATTCGTCATTAGTTAAGAGTTAGAAGTTAAAATTTATAATTCATCACTCCTAACTCCTAACTATTTTTAAGCGAGCCGTTTAGCTTCTACTGTTTGAGGTAAATTTGCTGTGTCTGGCAAATCACGAAATTCTAATTCCCAACCATTTGCTAGGGTGAGAACTTTGCCATCATTTCCATCGGTTTGTTTGACTACTTCTTCTTCAAGGTCTTTTTTTGCAACGTAAACTACTAAAGTACCGGCATCATTCATCCGTAGCATTACTTTCATGAGATTCCTCAACAGATTCTAGTTCTTTTTTCTTACAGCCGACGACGAATCCTGTTTCCAAGAAATGCACAGCATAAATATAGGAAGTCTGCAAATATGTCCCTATACTGGCTATGTAGCCGATATCTCCTTTGTTCACTAAAACTTGCCCAACTTCTTTACCAGGGAAAGTACCATCGTTCTTGAGCAGTTTCCGAACTCTGACTTTTTCACCAATTTCAAAAGCAGGTGGCAAGTTTAGTTCTAATTCATCGCGTTGCATGAGAGTACCTCTGTTCTCTGACCAAATTCAATAGTTCTTCTGTCGTCAGGCTGCGTTTTTTCTGTACCGATTGATGGCGCACTGCATCCAAAACAGATTGGGTTTCTTGGGAGTTCAAGAAAATTCCATGCTGTTCTAGCAAGTTTGAAACCAAATGCCGTCCAGAATGTTTACCTAATACTAAACGCCGTTCCCAACCCACCTCTTCGGGAGCAAATGGTTCGTAGGTAATGGGATTTTGTAGTACTCCGTGAGCATGGATACCAGATTCGTGAGCAAAAGTATTTTCGCCAACGATCGCTTTCCAGGGTGGTACGCTAGCTCCTGATGCGGCTGCAACTAGTTGAGAGAGTTCCAGCAAACCGGGTGTGTCAATGCCCAAATCAACGCCGTAGATGCGTTTGATCGCCATGACAACTTCTTCTAAAGCTGCATTTCCCGCTCTTTCACCTAATCCGTTGACTGTGGTATTCACTGATAAGGCTCCAGCTTTGATACCCGCAAGGGCGTTGGCTGTTGCCAGGCCAAAATCATTGTGGGTGTGGATTTCTAGGGGAATCATCAAAGCTGAAACCAGCCGTTTGACCTTGGTGTAGGTGGTGAAAGGATCGAGAACTCCTACGGTGTCGCAGAAGCGGAACCGGGATGCACCCCATTCTTGGGCATAAAGCGCTACATCTAAGAGGAAGTTTTCATCAGCCCTGGAAGAATCTTCTCCGCCGACTGCTACCCAAAGGCCTTGATCGACGGCGAAGCTGATACAGTCTTTGAGCTTTTGTAAACTAACTCGCCATTGGCCGTGGAATTTGGCGGCGATTTGGATACCAGAGACGGGAATAGCAATATGCACCCGGTTCAGTCCGCAAGCGATAGAAGCCTTAATATCTGAGATGACAGCGCGGTTCCAGCCGAGGAGTTTTGCTTGTAAACCCAAGTCAGAAATTGCAGCGATCGCCCGCGTTTCTTCATCACCCATTGCTGGTATACCGACTTCTAATTCAGGAATACCAATGGCATCAAGAAATTTAGCGATCGCAACCTTTTCTTCTAGGTTAAAAGCAACACCTGCTGCTTGTTCACCATCACGTAATGTAGTGTCATTAATTATGATTTGATTCATTGCAAATATCCCTCTCTTGGAAGTATTCTTAATAACCTTTCTCTCTACAATCCCCTGCGATGGCAAATGCTAAAAATATCACAATTCATAATGTAGGATACATGATCCTTAATTATTGCCCCATTATTAGCATCACATCTGTATGACAGGGAACTAAAACCATGTATAATTTACTAATCGTTTTTACCGATGTCAGTTGGAATTTGTTCGAGTAGTAATGAACTAATATAACTATTAGCAAACCCTGAACAAAGTAAAACACAGAATCCAGCAATTAAGGATGTAATCATCTTAGTAACCTCAGATTTTCTAGAGCATTGGTGTGTAATTTCGGCAGGTAATGGTACTCAAAGTCAAAGGGTTAAAATTGGCTAACTTTGTTCTGCTAACCAGTCAAAAATCTTTCCTAGCTGCTCCAAGTCAACTAAACCATACTGCCAGAGGAGCATCGGTAGTGGCCCATTTTCTAATTCACGGTGTCGCAGAGCTACAGCAATATCGGCATTTGAAAGTTCAAGTTCGTTGTGCAAAAAAGTGAGGAGTTTTATATCTCTGTTACGAGTCGCCATAAATGATTGGACTTTCAATTTCTAATTTGGGAAAAGGATTAAAAATCATAATTTCCAGTTTCTACCTGGAAATTTTGCCTTTTTAATTGTTGCTATATGTCAGGGTAATTTTAGATTTACTAGCAGTAATAAAATCTAAACCCCATCTAATCCATCTCAGTCTGCAATAAATTCTGCAAGTATACAGTAGCTTCAAACTCTAAACCTATTTGAGCTTTGTGCATCTATGAACAAAAAGGATGAAGTACAGTAATTTCGTCATGAATTCAAGATTAATAGGGTCTGAATTAGAAGACTCATGACTCATCACTATAAAGCCAGCAACGCTCTAGCCACTCTAATAATTCCTGACGAGAAGCAAGAAGTTGCATAACTGTACTGCGAATTAGAATCGCTTCCAGCAAATTGTTCACTTGTACTCGTAAAGAACCATCGGGGGGACAGTAGCTCTTAATTTTTAACTCTTGCAGTCGGTGATAGATTCGCCAGCGATCGCTCAAAGGAATCTGCAAAACTTGATCGCCTAAAGTATTATTTGTCATTTGTCCTTTGTCCTACCCTGCGGGAAGCCGCAGACGCGTCTATGTCATTTTTCAGTGGTCTTTTGTCCTACCCTGCGGGAAGCCGCTGGTGCGTCTATGTCATTTGTCCTTTGCTAATGACTGATGACTAATGACTAATGACTCTTGCCTTAAAGTTTGCAGTTGTTTTTCGAGTTGCTCAATGCGCGAGAGCAAAGAACGAATTACGGTTGCTTCCATATCGGGTAGCTTTCCATGTTCTAAAGGAGAAAGGCTGGCGTTTTCATTCCGAGAAATAATTCGACCGGGAACGCCCACAACAGTGCAATCGCTGGGGATATCCCGCAATACAATGGAACCTGCGCCAATACGGACGCGATCGCCAATTTGCAGATTACCCAAAACTTTCGCACCCGCCCCAATCACTGCATTTTTACCCACTGTGGGATGACGCTTACCGCTTTCTTTACCAGTTCCGCCAAGGGTAACGCCCTGGTAAATCAGTGTATAGTCGCCCACGATCGCAGTTTCGCCAATGACAACACCCATTCCGTGGTCGATAAACACACCCTGACCAATCTTTGCACCTGGGTGAATTTCAATTCCGGTCAAAAATCGCCCCAAATGGGAAATTAAACGGGGGATAAAACCCACTCCTCGACCATGTAACCAGTGAGCAAGACGATGCAAACAGAGTGCGTGCAATCCTGGATAGCAAAACACCACTTCTAGCCAATTCCGTGCTGCTGGATCTCGCTCAAAGATAATGCGAAAATCACTCAATAATGGCTCAAAAAAAACGCCAGAGAGTAAATTTTTCAGCATGGATGTATGTACAGAATCCTGCGTTTTGGTACTGGGGGGATCGCTAATACTGTCTAAAGACTGTTGCATCGGTAATGTCTATCTGGTAAAAGAGTCATCTGCTATTTTTATGCTTATATCAGGTGACTTCCAACTCGATAGGAAACCCAATGCTGATTGGATTTATTGGATTGATTAAGGTTGTACTCAAACGCCGAAACCCCGACTTAACATAAAGTTAAAATTTGTCTGGGGTTAGGGGCGCTAGTATTTAACGATGGGGGTACTAGTATTTTTGGGGCAGGGGTTAAGAATTTCTGTTCACGCTACAAGAAACCTTACCCGTAAGCCTTTGCTAAGATTTCGTCAAGATATTTTGCAATATATTAAGCTGTACTCAGATGCACTCAAATATGAGTTAAATAAAACTACAAATGGATTTTTTGTATATGCTACTACTATTAGTATCCTATTATTTGGTTGAACGAATGGCAGGTTTCTTTATTTTCTTTTAGGATTTGCTGTCTGTATGCACATATACGTTTCAAAATATAGTTATAGCTCATAGTGACTGTTTTCTTATTATATAGATGTGTAGGAATAGCGATCGCAAAAACTTTTATAAATCTTGTTTTCAGGTAGAGGAAATGTAGTTCATTGCGGCTCTGCCGCGAATTCGGGGGGCGAAGGCTGCCAATAGGCATTTCCAGAGGCTGGGAACGAGGATGCTGTCTTGACATATCATAAACAGTCAAACTGCTAGTCATAAGACATCTCCAATAACTATCAAAGCTTTACTGCGGCTAGCTTATAAGACGCAAGTGCAAGCATCTCAAACTAGCTAGTCAATACGAAAAAATAAGGCTTTGAGATATTTCCTGATAGTAATAAGGCA
>JAESGI010000228.1_pt1 | contig 32200 bp, 22 predicted proteins | sample 9269671 | NCBI WGS metagenome assembly JAESGI01 (sample SAMN14515641, study PRJNA621666) | algae metagenome | isolation source: Nostoc indistinguendum CM1-VF10 and co-occurring heterotrophs from gravelly... | place: USA: Clark Mountains, San Bernardino, California | collected 1998-06-05 | reverse complement strand
AAATTTTTTAAACGAAAAGCAAAAAGAAAAGTTAAAGTCTGCCCAAGAAGTTTCTCCGATTCTGGCTAAAATGCACAGATTGAAAGAAGATTTTAGGGATATATTTGAATCAACTGTATCTTGGGGGGACAGCATAATTAAATTATTAGATTGGATGTATGATGCACTTTCATATTTTCCGAAAAGTATAGGTACAATGGTTAGATGGTTTGGTGAAATAGTAGGCTATTTTGACGGGAGAACCATGAGTGGTACTGTAGAGGGAATTAATAATAAACTTAAGTTAATTAAAAGACTTGGATATGGCTTTCGTAACTTTAGCAATTTTCGATTACGCAGTTTATTAAACTGGCATTTTAGTATTAATTAATTCTCCATAAAAGTAACTGAAGACCCCTTTATTGTTAAGGTTCCCATCTCAATACCAACAGACAACATTAATCCTGAACCCGTCCACAAATGACTTTCAGGGCTACGCCTACGCAAAACCCATTGGGCCTTTATATCCTGGGGTTGATTGTCATCGTCTGCCTACTCAATAAGAGCTAATACTGGAACAATGGGAGTAATGCTAAACCGACATAATAAACTATGAGTGAACTTCCAAATAGTCTTGAAGATGCGATCGCTCAATCTCGTGTGGCCGTCCAAGCTGCTCTTGCAGATGGTTGTACTCGCATACAAGTTGAGTTCCTGTTTCCAGAACTCAAGTTTATGTCGGTGGCGGAACAATTTCTGCCACTGTTTACAGAATATGGTTCCCGTTTGAAGATTTTCTTTGCTGACGCTGGTGCTGCGGCCTTAGCCCGACGCGATTGGGCTGATGCACCATTTCAAATTTTGGATATTGGTACGGGAAGGGCTGCTTCCTTGCAGACAAAAATTCAGCCAGAGGATGAAATTTTCTTATTCATTGCGCCCACTTCCGTAGAAGTACCGCAGTTAGAAAAGCTATGTCAAGAAATAGGCGATCGCCCTTTAGTTTTGTTAAATCCTCGCCTAGAAGATTCTGGAACTGTGGGCATTGGTTATACAGCTAGAAAAATCCGCGATCGTTTTATAAGTACCATTGAATCCACCTATTACCTCCGCCCCATAGACGATGAAACCGCCGTGTATCGCTGCTACCCAGGACAGTGGGAAGTTTGGCAGGAAATTGGCGGCGAATATCAAAGAATTGCCGAATTACCCAAAAAACCATCGGGTGATGAGTTGGATCTCATCCTCTTGAAGGGACAACCGCAAACAACAACAGATGCTGCACCTGTGAGAAAGCCCAATGTGTTTAAGAGTTTGCAACGATTTTTAAAGGCATTGAGTAGTTAGGAGAAAGTAAAGGTAGCAGGAGAAAACTTTCTCATCTGCTGCCTCATTTTGAGTTTTCTATACATAAACTTGATGCAGAAAACCCTGTATATTGTGCGACATTGCCAAGCTGTTGGACAGGAAGCTAATGCGCCTCTTACATCAGAAGGAAATCTCCAAGCGATCGCTCTTGCTGATTTGTTATTCGGTTTTGGGATCGAGCGGGTTATCTCCAGTCCATTTATTAGAGCATATCAATCAATTGCTCCCCTAGCGGAACGTCTAGTCCTCTCAATCGAAATTGATAACCGACTTACCGAGCGCGTGCTGTGTGCAACATCGCTTGCTGATTGGCGCGAACGATTGGCTGAGTCATTTACCAACCTTGATTTATATCTAGATGGCGGTGAGTCAAGTCGTGGTGCTATGGCGCGTGGGATAGCCGTAATTGATGAAGTATTGCAGCAAGAAGCAAGTAAAATTGCGATCGTGACGCACGGGAATTTAATGGCGCTGATTCTCAAGCATTTTGACGATCGCATTGGTTATGCTGATTGGGAAAAATTGAGCAATCCAGATGTGTATCGCGTACAGTTTCTCAAGGGTGCAACACATGTAGATCGAATGATATTTCTATAAGTAGTTTAGCAACAAGCCTTTATCCCACAGCATAATCTGTATACTGCCGGATGTAAGGCGGGTGAAATCCAACGACAATATCTTGTTTTGCTACTCCCATTGTCACCAGTTGCTCACCGACATCCTCTTCTGTACCATTCCACTGAATCCAAATTTTGCCGTTTTTGATATCAAAATGCATCACAGGGCCAAAAACCCTATGTCTATTTTGCCAACCAATATATATCAATTGGTAATGGTCTTGTTCTCTGTCAAAAATTGTTTGAGCTTCAATTTCATTATTAGAGGAGGCACGTTGAGCATATTCTGTAAGTAATTGACGAATACACTCTCGATATTTATCTAAATCTGCCATCGGATAATTTCCTCCGTTTCCAATATTTTGCCAAAGAGACGCGATTAATCGCGTCTCTACAACTTTTTTAATTCGCTTGCAACGGCGCATTTAATACTTTCTCGATGCGATCGCGTGTTTCTAGTAAGTGCGCTTTGGTATATTCATCATCTGAATTAACCTCCTTGAGCTTATCATTCAGTTGTCTAAGTTTATACCAAGCTAAAGTACGAGCATCTTCTGGCACATATTCTTTTCGCAACACCATACCAGTCAAAATGTCCAGGTATTGTCGCTGTAAGCCTCGCCGTAAGCTGGCAATCTTCATTGGTTTACCTTTTGGTTGGATTACTTCTGTCCAGATACCTGACTGCAAAGTTTCAAATAGTTCTGGTAGAGTCAGTGCATTTTCGAGCTTCGTTTTCAGTTCAATATCCTTGAGACGAGAAAGGCGATCGCCTGAGAGTAAATCCCGCAACACAGAACCCTGCATGAATAGCACTAAGTCATGAATTGGAAAATCCAAACGACCAACTTGCGGTGTACTACCCCAATGTCGCCAACGGGAAGGTGCTAATTTATTCAGTAGTTCTGGGGAAAAGCTCAGGGCATCTTCTGCAAATATATATTTTTGCAGCGTTGCTAAAGCTTGGCGTTGTTCTTCAACTGGTACTGGTTCAAATGGTAGTCGGCGTTGGCCGACTTCGGAGGTGTTCCCGGAAGGAGTCTCGCTAGGGTGAATGCGAGAGAAAGACTGTCCCCCAATGTATTTTGTCGTGTAATATATTTGCTGAAAATAGTTACCCAATACTGTACTAAAACGTTCGCTCACATCGCTGTAACTATCACCAGCCATTGGGAAACGCTTATCGAGACGTTCCCACATCACCCGCGAATTATTCAACTGCCACTGAGAATAAAGCAGGACATTGCCGCTGTTATCCCAAGCATCGGCTGTGGGGTCAAGGTCATACACATCTTCATCTGTGGAATAACTCAACTCTGGCTTGTAGGATTGTCCAGCAATTTCCTCTAAAATTGGCTTTTCTGCTATGGGAGTCGATGTCTGAATTGATAGATAGCCGTACTTAATCGCCCACTCATCATAAGGCCCCACCATACTGGGAAAATAATCTCCCTGTTTTGTCCCTTGAGGGGCAATATTTGGAGGAATATAATCCATCACCGAAGTTGTCAGACCTTTAGTTTTGGTAATTTCCGTATTATTCATCTCCTGTGGTGATAGCAGTGTACTACCACGGAAATTATGGCGCAAACCAAGAGTATGTCCAACTTCGTGAGCGATGATTAAACGTAAATATTCGTTGATATATTGTTTCATCTGGTCTGGAGTGGCCGTCGTCTCTGGCAGCAGTGACATTGCCAGTGAACCAACGGCAAACTGGTTAGCAGCTTCCATCCCGTAGCATAAATCGTACTCGCCTGCCATTTTCGATAAACGACTCAACAACCCTTGTTTTCCTTGCATCTGCTGGGGGACACCGTTATTTTTTGCATCTAAACCATTGGCGCAAAGTAGACGATTTTGCATCAAAGCTGATAAAGTGGTGCGATTTTCTGTTTGGCTAGGTTGGACGATTTTGCGATACTCACTCTTGAGTACTCGCACGAAGCTAGCATCTACAAGAATATCTGCATCCAAAATTTCCCCAGTCAATGGGTTAACGCGAGATGGTCCCATTGCAAAATAACCATCTACTGTGTTGATCCAGCGAATCGTGTTATAACGAATATCTGCTGGGTCCCATGTGGCATCATCTGGCATTTGGCGAACTTCAATTGCATCCTTGAATCCCGCTTTAAGAAAGGCTTTGTTCCACATTAAAACGCCTTCTTTGATAGGATCGCGGTACTCTAAGGGCACAGCGTTATCAATCCAGAATACAATCGGTTTTTTGGGTAGAGAAATTGCTGCTTTCGGGTCTTGTTTTTCCAAATTCCAGCGATTGATGTAGCGGACAAAAGAATCGCCGCGATCGTCTTTGGATAAATCTTGGTAGGCGGTGATGAAATAGCCGATGCGTTCGTCAGCAATGCGCGGGCGATAATTTTTATCGGGTAGTTGGGAGAGACTATAGTGGACGCGCAAAGTATAGCCACGGTTATCAGCTAGCGACGCAAAGCTTGCCACTTCACTGTCACCACTACTGCTACTAGAGAAATTTAAAACTGACTCAATTTCTAAGTTTTGAGGAAAAGCTTTAGCAGTACCAAAATATGACTGGTCTGTGGTTGCTGGGACTCCTAAACTTGCAGACAATCCACCTAAATCTGTGAGTAGCAAATCTCCTAAGTCGATAAGAAGAGTTTTGCGTTCTGGATGAATGCTTTTAAGGGAAATGCTGTAAAGAACAGAATCACTAAAAGACCGGGCTAGCGATCGCGCTTGAGGATCTCCCTCACGAGTGCGAAAATTAACATTACGGATGACAAAGTTTAATTTATCATCCACGCGCTGGAAATAAAACAAAAAATCTTGTAGAGGCATACCACTGTAAATACCTCGTTCGCCAATACCCGATTCCAGAGTTGCCGTAGCTAAGTAATTTTTGTTAAGTTGCTCTGGCTTAATTTCTAAATAAATTTTATTCTTTTCTTTATTACGATAAAGAGTGAACAATCCTCCTGACTTTTGCGTGTCTTTGATTACTTCATCAAACGGCTCTAAATCATCCTTTGCCGTTGATGTTGGTGTTTTGCTAGGTTTAGGTTTTTCTGCGGGTTTTGCAACTTGCAAAAATGGTTGCTGTCCTGCTTTTTTAGGATCTTCCACTACCCAAATAAACGGTTGAGGCTGTGCGTGTTTATTTTGATTAACCACCCAAACTTGCCCTGAAGGTAGCCTCTGCTTCTGAGAAATATTGATATTATTTAGCGATAATGCTGAGGTTTTAGTTGAAGAAGTTTCTATCTTTAACTGAGTATTGGATTTCTCTTTGCTTCTGGTTGTTACTACGACTTCTACAACCGGCGCAGCTTTCCGGTTAGCTGACAACTCTGTATCAATGTTAACAGACGGTGACTTGGCACTAGCTGTTGCTACTCCTAAAAATAAACTATGTAACAAAATCATATAAAAAGTTAATCTGTTCTTCATACCATGTATCCCCGATAGCTATCTCGTCATTAATTTTTAACTTTTGCAAAGCTATGTAGCCTGCTTTTTGCAGATTCTCTAAACTGCTTTATATCAAGCAGCAAACTTTAGACTTCAATTTTAGTTGCTATTCTTCAACAAGATTCACACTGTTGTCCAGTAGGATTTTTCCTGACAATTGCAACTCTCACAAACAGTAAGTATTATTTTTACATCAGACTAATAAATATCTTGGGAAAAAAGTATAACAAATTAGCCAAAGGTGGAAAATTACTTGATTTTTGAAATAATTTTTCTGATCACACTTTATTTGCATCAGCAAAAGAAGCTTAAGCTTACTACGGGTTAGCAAGAAGCCGACCTCCAGGAACACCGTCGGTATAGAGCATTGGAGATGTCGCCAACGGATGATATTTATCGTGTAGTATTTATTGATACTATTAACTTCCGGCAATGAAAAGCAAACCAGCATAGAAAAATTTTTAATTCAGAATTATCAAAACAGTAATTTAAATGTAACAACGGACACAAAAATGTCAACATATTTATCTCAAGTCTGGCAACTGCTGAGAAATTATGTGAGGGATATAAGGTTAGAAGAGATGCCAAAGACCACATCTGTAAAAACCGAAGCAGTTTTACCTCTAGGAAAAAGTATTAAAGAACCATATAAAAGCGTTAATTTTGCTCAAGATAATTTACAAGAAGATTTATGGTTTCAAAGACTGCAAAAAAGCTTACAAAAATGGACAATACCAAAGAGCGGTTTTACTTCTAAGATAGTTGATCAGACATCTGACGCACTAGCTTCTGGGTTCTCTTTCGGAGTGTGCGATCGCCAGATGCATGAAGAGATTTATGATTTACTGGGCAATCTGGCGCTAAAACCAGAAATAGTTAACCAAGTAATGGAATTGGTTGTGAATAGTCAAAAAAATCGCCCAGAACTGCTTTTTTGGCGGCTAGAAGATTTTTATCGTCGCTGGTGTCAGGGAGACTTTATCGATGAGACACCAGATGATAACCTACCTCAGAAAACAATGATAAAGCTAGCGGCACAAAATATTGCGATCGGGCTGAGGCAGGTAGACATATATACAGGGCTGAACGTATTGATTTTACTGTTAGAGTTACACCGTTACGCCCAAGAGCGAGATGAACTCAAACAAAAAATCACTTTTTTTCCATCTGCTCAACCAGATACAGACAATTTTTTCACATCCCAACTGCTGCGGATCATCAACTATAGTGATGCCCTGGAAATTGGTAATTTTAGTAATATAGTCGGGCAATTCCTCAAAGGCGGAAACTTTAGAGGTGCTTACCTGGGCGATGCCAACCTCATCGGTGCAGACTTTAGGGGGGCTGACCTAAGCCTTGCTTATCTCGGCGATGCCAACTTGACTGGCGTAAACTTCAGTGGTGCCAACCTTAGCGGTGCCAACCTCGGCGACGCCAACCTCAGCAGTGCCAACCTCAGTGGTGCTAACCTCAGTTGTGCCGATCTCAGCAGCACCAACCTTAGCGGTGCTAACCTTAGCTGTGCCAACCTTAGCCGCGCCGACCTCAACCGTGCTGACCTTAGCAGCACCAACCTCAGCCGCGCCGACCTTAGGCGTGCCGACCTCAACCGCGCTGACCTCAGCAGCACTAACTTTAGCCATGCCGACCTAAGTAACGCCATCCTTTTCGGTGCGAATCTAAGTGAAGCCAACCTCTGTAGCGCCAACCTTAACCATGCTGATCTCTGTCGCGCTGACCTCAGTGGTGCTGATTTGAGTCACGCCATCCTCAATGGTACTAACCTCAGTGACACAATTCTTTTTAGTACCAACCTTAGTGATGCCATTCTCATGGCCGCTGACCTCAGCTATGCCAAACTTAACGGTGCCAAGCTTAACAACGCCAGACTCAACGGTGCAATGTTCTTAGGCGCAGACCTTAGCGGTGTAGACCTGAGTGAGGTGATTCTCAACGAAGCCGACCTGAGTGGGGTGCTTCTCAGCGAAGCGGACCTCAGTGGTGCCGACCTCACCGACGCGATCCTCTTCGGCACAGACTTCAGCTATGCCAACCTTAACAGTGCTAACCTCAGTGGCAGTAACCTCAGTGGTGCTATGCTCAACGGTGCGGATCTCAGTCATAGTAACCTCAGCTACGCCATTCTCGGTGGTGCCGACCTCAGCGATGCCAATATGGAAAAAATGACCTGGGGTAAAAAGCAGCAGTGGGAAGGTGTGCGGGGATTAGAGACAGCAGTGAATGTGCCGGAGGCATTGAAGGAAGAATTAGGGCTGAATTGAGATGAGGGGCAAGAGGGACAAGGGGGAAGGTAAAATCCAAGCTTTGAACAGCAACTTTCGAGTTCTGAACATGACTTTCCGAGTTCTGAACATGACTTTCCGAGTTCTGAACACCAACTTTCGAGTTCTGAACACCAACTTTCGAGTTCCGAACATGACTTTCCGAGTTCCGAACACGACTTTCCGAGTTCGGAACACGACTTTCCGAGTTCCGAACACGGCTTTCCGAGTTCTGAACACCAACTTCCGAGTTCCAATCTCAAAAGATGGGGATCTGAGCTTGAGCAGTGATGAATACTAGCTCGAAGCCCGCTCTGAGTATGTCAACTGTACATAAGATGCCTATATCCCGCTTGCTAGAGTGTGAGTAGTTCACGTAAAATATAGTGCCATTGTTGCAGCAGTTCTCATGACCTCATCTGCGTCTTTTGACACATTAGAGTCTTTACAGGCGGATATCGCTGAATTGATCGTTCGCTTACCGACATTAAAAAATCGGCAATTTATTCAGCAAGCACTTACTACTATTGTTCGTCTAGCTGATACCGAAATTGAACGTCTCGATTGGAAAATCTTGTCGGCTGCATTAGTAGATATGGAGCGCGGTTTTCAGCTTTTCTATGATTACCGACACGTTCGCAAAGTCACTATCTTCGGTTCTGCTCGTCTAGCACCAGATACACCAGAATACCAAATGGCCCTTGAGTTTGGTCGTGCTGTTTCTCAATTAGGATTTATGGTGATGACCGGCGGTGGCGGTGGAATCATGCAGGCGGGTCATGAAGGGGCTGGACGAGAAAATTCTTTTGGATTAAACATTCAGTTACCCTTTGAGCAGGAAGCGAACCCGTTTATAGAAGGTGATCCTAAGCTAGTTCACTTCAAATATTTCTTTACCCGCAAGCTGTTTCTCCTCAAAGAAAGTGATGCTGTAGCCTTATTTCCTGGAGGTTTTGGCACTCAAGATGAAGCTTTTGAATGTATGACATTAAGCCAGACTGGTAAATTTGGGCCAGTACCTGTAGTTTTAATTGATCACCCTGGTGGCGATTATTGGCGATCTTGGAGCGAATATATTGATAAGCAACTAGTGCAAAATGGTCTTGTCAGTCCTGAAGACCCCAACCTTTATACGGTGACGGATAATGTGGATGTGGCTTGTGACGCTATTACCCGCTTTTACCAGGTTTATCACTCCTGCCGATATGTAAGCAATAAATTAGTCATCCGCCTGAATACAGATATATCAGATGCTCAGGTAGAGCAACTCAATGCTAATTTCAGCGATATTATTATTCAAGGGCGGATTGAAAAAAGTCAAGCATTACCTCAAGAAGCACAAGATGAAACTGTTGGACTACCCCGGCTCATTTTGTGCTTCAATCAACGTGACTTGGGGCGCTTGTATCAGATGATTGCCACAATCAACCAGATGGCTACGCCTTCACCAGAGGATGCAGCGCATCCAGAAAGGAAGTAGGTCTTAACTAATTCGTAATTCGTAATTCATAATTACGTACGTTCGCGGACTTATTTCCTACGAGAAGCTAAGAGCGAACGCGCTGCGCTAAGGTACTTTTTGGGTTTGAGTCCCGTACTAAATTCTAAAAATTGCTGCTCTATAATTAGTCGGGGTATGAATCCTTAATTAATTCAATTACGAATTACGAATTACAAACTATTTTGATTTTTATTGCGAATTGCGAATTGCGAATTGGATTTATGTGGCTATCTTCATGATCAATGGGCACTTTGACATTGTCAAAGGAGCCGTGAAAACAATATTATTCACCCTACTTACAGATTAGAAAAACAGCAGTTATTATGACTCAATACTGATTCTTGTAAAAAAGCTTGTATATTAGCACAGTAAACTCAAATCCTAACAGAGGAATAAAAAATGCTGGAATTATTGGGTTCAGGTTTAGTGTCGCTCTGGCTAGAGATGGCCGGGGTACAAATCAAACCTCTAGATGCCTTAGATGCTTTGACTTGGCAAAGTAGCCCTGGCTTGGTTCTTGCTCCTGATCCCAATCCAGCTGGGGCGACTACGGTGCAGCAATATCTGAAACAGTTAGTAACATCGAAACTAATAGCCCAAAATCTGGCTGAGAGTCAGGGGATTTGGATGCAGTCGGGGCCGATGCTAATGGCAAATCACCAAGGTACAACTCCTCTGCCGGCTGCCTCTTTAACCAAAATTGCCACTTCACTAGTTGCTTTGAAGACTTGGGGACCAGACTTCCAATTTGATACCTTAGTCAGTGCTACTGGGCGAGTGGTAAATGGGGTTGTGCAGGGCGATTTGGTGATTACTGGTGGTGGTGATCCTTTGTTTGTTTGGGAAGAAGCGATCGCTCTTGGCAATACTCTCAATAAAATGGGCATCAAGCAGGTAAAGGGAAATTTGATCATTAATGGCAGTTTTGCCATGAATTTCCAACGTCAGCCGATGCTGGCGGGTCTGATGCTCAAGCAAACACTAAATCGTGCTACTTGGGGCCGCCCCGCTATTTATATACACTCAATCATGCCCAAGGGAACGCCCAAGCCTCAAGTTGTGATTGCGGGTGCTGTGAAAGTTGAAGCGCAACCAAGCCCTCAACAAACTTTGTTACTGCGTCATCGCTCGTTGCCCTTGAAGCAATTAATCAAAGAAATGAATGTTTACAGTAACAACGAGATGGCAGAGATGCTGGCAGACTCAGTGGGAGGAGCCACTGTAGTGCAGTCAACTGCTGCTAACCTTGCTAGGGTGCCACAAGTAGAAATTCAGTTAATCAATGGTTCTGGATTGGGACCGGAAAATCGTATTTCTCCCAGAGCTGCTTGTGCGATGTTGATGGCTATTCAAAAAGAAGCAGCTGCCCATCAATTGAATCTGGCTGACTTGTTCCCCATGTCTGGATTTGATCAGCGGGGGACACTACACTCCAGACACATTCCGCCCGCAACTGTAATCAAAACTGGTACTCTTCGGGATGTGAGCGCTTTAGCTGGAGTGATGCCCACACGCGATCGCGGTTTGGTTTGGTTTGCTATTATCAACCGTGGGACAAATGTCTGGGGTTTGCGGACTGGACAAGACCAACTACTGCAAAATGTTGTAAAACAATTACAACTACCTTTGACTGTTCCTGTTAATCTCACTCCCCACTCAGCCATCAACTCTTTACCCCAGCTAGGCGCAGCCAGTCGAAATGAAATTTTATTCAAAAGTTAGTTCATCGTCTAGAATCGCATCTGGCAAGGTTTTGAACTAAAAGTAAGTATGGGTATGGGTGTCTACAATCTCTTATCTCCTTTTGATGTGTGCCACTACCTCAAAAGGTTTAGTACAGCACGGCATAAATAAGCAGACCATTGAAAAGTCCTAAAGAGCTTATTCAATAAACCTTTTGGCTTTTTATTTTTGACTTCCGCCTTGCGGTACTAGTATTATTTAGAAATCCAAAAGTTTTATTAATGGGTAAAAACCGAACTTGTAAAGGGTAAATGTCCATAATAGCTTTTGGGTTAAATTTTCAATTAAGTTGATTACAAGTAGTTCGCAAAATGCCTCGCTTCCTGCTCCCCTGCCACTTCGGTCACGACTAAGCAACAATTAAGCTTATAAATTAGGTTGTGATTATGCGATTTCCGAAATCATCCCGGTCTATACGTCAACTCAGTAGTCATGTTTTAGCGATCGCGCTAGGAGTTTTGCTAACCGTTAGCACATTGCAGGTTTTGCCCTCCCAAGCCGAACCCGCACCCACAGTAACTGCTGGAGATACTTCGCAACTGATTGCCCAACGGCAATCACCAGCCACTGCTGCGATCGGTAGCAGTAGCTTTGTCACAACAGCAGTAAATCGTGTTGGTTCAGCAGTTGTTCGGATTGATACTGAGCGCACAATTACTCGTCGCGTTGATCCATTTATGGAAGACCCCTTTTTCCGTCGGTTTTTTGGTGACGGTTTCTCTCAACAGATGCCTCCTGAGCAGCAGTTACGCGGTGTAGGCTCAGGTTTTATTCTTGACAAGAGTGGGTTAGTTCTGACTAATGCTCATGTGGTCGATAAGGCTGATAAAGTAACAGTCCGGCTCAAAGATGGTCGCACCTTTGAAGGGAAAGTTCAAGGTATTGATGAAGTTACAGATTTGGCAGTAGTCAAAATTAATGCTGGTAACGATTTGCCAGTTGCACCCTTGGGTTCTTCCAGTAATGTCCAAGTAGGAGACTGGGCGATCGCAGTTGGTAATCCTTTGGGATTTGATAACACCGTTACCTTGGGAATTGTCAGTACTCTCAAACGTTCCAGCGCCCAAGTCGGCATTAACGACAAACGCTTGGATTTCATTCAGACAGACGCTGCCATTAACCCTGGTAATTCTGGTGGGCCGCTATTAAATGGCCAAGGTGAAGTGATTGGCATTAACACAGCCATTCGTCCTGACGCGATGGGTATTGGGTTTGCCATTCCTATTGATAAAGCTAAAGCGATCGCAGCCCAACTACAACGTGATGGCAAAGTTGCTCACCCCTATTTGGGTGTGCAAATGCTAACTTTAACACCCGAACTTGCCAAGCAAAATAACACCGATCCCAACTCTCCTATTCAGATACCAGAAATTAATGGTGTTTTTGTAATGCGAGTTGTCCCCAATTCTCCAGCTGCATCTGCCGGTATCCAACGCGGAGATGTAATTCTTCAAATTGATGGTAAACCAATTACCAGTGCTGAACAATTGCAGAATTTAGTGGAAGACAGCCGCCTTGGTCAAGTATTACAGGTGAAAGTGCAACGGGGTAATCAGACACAGCAGCTTTCAGTCCGTACTGCTGAGTTGCAGAATGCTTCGTAGGGGCAATATAGCCGATTTTAATAGTGTGGAATAATAGCGGCACCATTGGTGTCAACTTAAGCTCAGATTTTACCTTCAGTTGACACCAATGTGCCGTACCCCTACCAAATCAGGCGATATCTACCAAGGGCTGCGCCTATGCGCCATTTCTCTACAGTTTTAGCACTAACTCCTGGAACTCTTTCCAAGTTGATGGCGATTTTCTAAAATATTGGCAAGACGCTGTTCGGAAAATACAAATAACGCCATATCAATAGATTTGGTTGCTGAATTTAAAGTTTTGCCAATCAAACCATTACTACTGTTACTCCAGGGTTGAGTTCGGGAAATAGGCGAAAATTGCACAGTAATTTGGGTGTTACCTAAAGTTATTTGTTTAGGTAAACGCATTGGTTTTCGTATACCAAATTGACTATCTGGCTTACCTCCTGGCCCATCTCCCCACATGAAGTTAAACTCTTCTGTAAATAAAGATGCTAATTCCGGGCTGTCAATCTGCAATAAGTTATTAGCATTGCCTAAACTGCTGGAATTTGTATAATCACCATAAGTATCACTCAAAGTAAAATTGGCAGAAGTTATAATTACCATGCGATTATCCACAATCACAAATTTGTGGTGCATCAAACTACTACCCGCAGAACCATCTGCTTGATCATCTATCCAAGGAATTTTGGCATTCTGCAAAATTATCAAAGCATCTCTTTGATTTATTTCTGTTGGACTAAGTTGATTATCTTGGTTAATATCGATAAATTTGCGAACTTCGTTGTAGCGTTCCTGCTCCCTTTTATCTAACTTACCTACTTCAGCAGATGTTAAGCTACTCCAAGGTCGGCTATGGGAATTTTCTAAAATTATCCTGACTTTTACCCCAGCTTTTTGTCTATGAACCAGTGCTTGGGCAACTTTGGGTAAACGTAATTCTTGCACCGCCACATCTATTGTAGATTTAGCTTGAGAGATAGCATCGACAATCTGTTTTTCTAAATTATCCCCAAGTCGGGTTTGCTGACGGTAAGATTCTTTGTATTCTGAAGACTCAGAATGGTTAAAGTAAACTTGAACTAACGGATCTTGTGGTAAAGCTGCTGGACGCTGATTGAAAGATTGCGCTCGTTGACAAGCAGCAAGGGGAAACATCAGTAAAAAGATATATAAAAAATACCTTCGTCTAGATAAAAGTTGCACTGTAATCTGTTAAAAGTGGATTGTGAGGGGACATATTTATCATTCCCAAAATTTGGTCTTCTGAATTAAGTAGAAAAATAACTTTCCAAGTAAAGGGAAAAATCCACTGCTAAAGGCAGAATTACAGAGATTTTTTCAGTATTTGTCCACTCAAACTGGATATGCTGACAAGATCGGCAGCCTACTACCAACGTGTGTTCTCACCATTATCGGTTATATGCAAATTTATCTAGATTACAGCGCTACTACTCCAACTCGAAAAGAAGCGATCGCAGTTATGCAAACAGTCCTTACCCAAGAGTGGGGCAATCCTTCCAGCTTACATGAGTGGGGACAACGGGCTGCAACGGTTGTGGAACAAGCCAGAATCCAAGTTGCTGGATTAATTAATGCTGTCGATCCAGCATCAATAATCTTTACCTCTGGTGGTACAGAAGCAAATAATCTAGCGATTATGGGTATGGCTCGGTTGTATGCTGTTCCTCAACATATAATTATCTCCACCGTGGAGCATTCAGCAATTTCTGAAACAGTAAGGTTGCTAGAAATGTGGGGTTGGGAAGTTACGCGCCTATGTGTAGATGTTAAAGGCAGAGTCAACCCCTTAGATTTAAAGGCAGCATTGCGACATAATACAGTTTTGGTTTCTATAATTTACGGTCAAAGTGAAGTTGGAACTGTGCAACCGATCACAGAACTGGGTAAAATTGTGCGATCGCATGGTGCTTTGTTCCACACAGATGCGGTGCAAGCTGCGGGACGCTTGCCCATGGATGTGCAACATCTGTCCGTAGACTTACTTAGCCTTTCCAGTCATAAAATATATGGCCCTCAAGGTGTAGGGGTGCTGTATGTGCGTCCTGGTGTGGAATTGATGCCTTTACTGGCTGGTGGTGGGCAAGAAATGGGACTGCGTTCTGGTACGCAAGCAGTACCTGTAATTGCTGGGTTTGGTATAGCAGCAGAATTAGCAGCGCAAGAATTGGCTACAGAAACACCACGATTGATTGAGTTACGCGATCGCGCTTTTGCCCAATTAGCTGAGATTCCTGGTTTAATCCCTACAGGACATCCCTGCGATCGTTTACCTCACCATATCAGTATGTGCCTAGAAAACGCCGATGGAGAAAAATTGAGCGGTAAAACCTTGGTACGACAGTTAAACCTTGCAGGTATCGGCATTAGCGCTGGTGCTGCCTGTCACAGTGGCAAACTTAGCCCTAGCCCGATATTGTTAGCGATGGGCTATTCCGAAAAAGCTGCCTTGGGGGGAATTCGCATCACATTGGGGCGTGATACGACGCAAGCTGATGTGGATTGGGCGGTAATGGTGTTGAAGCAAGTTTTGCAGAGGCTGACACCGCATTTATCTTTAGTTAAGCATTAAATCAATTGGGAAGCACTTTAATAATAGATGAGCCGTTTTTTTGTCGCCCTTTTACCACCACAAGACATTCAAGACTACGCCAACCAGATTAAGCAGCACTTTGCCGATCGCTATGCTAGTAGCGGGGCGTTAAAATCTCCGCCTCATATTACCCTGCAACCACCCTTTGAATGGGCAGATGCTAACTTGCCACTGCTAGAAGCATCTTTAAAGGAATTTGCTAGTGGACAACAGCCAGTAGCAATTACACTCAGGGGGTTTGATGCTTTTGTGCCTCGTGTCATATATATTAATGTAGTCAAAAGTCAAGAACTTTTGACTTTGCAAACTGATTTAATGGCTTATACAGAAAACAACTTGGGAATTGTTGACAAGGTTTCTAAAACTCGCCCTTTTGCACCCCATATGACGGTTGCGTTTCGGGATTTAACAAAACAGAACTTTAAAGCTGCTTGGCCAGAGTTTGAAAAGCGCCAGTTGGATTTTGAGTTTACTGCCGACAAATTAACACTACTGCTTCACGACGGTAAGCGCTGGAATACTAAATCAGAGTTTAGTTTTTTGCCTACTGATTAGTAAATAATATTTACTAAATAATTTAAAAATTAATACAGTCATTAGGCAGGATATCAACAGCTTATTGGTATTATTTTGATGCACTAACGCAATAATAATAAACCACAATGGATGAGAATCAGCGCCGTGCTTATTGGCGTGCTAATACTGCTTTAATTCGTAATCTTTTAATTGTCTGGGCATTGGTTTCCCTCGTTTTTAGTATTTTATTGGTTCAACCTTTGAATTCGATACGGTTTTTTGGCGTACCCTTTGGCTTTTGGATGGCGCAGCAAGGATCAATCCTGGTATTTGTGGCCTTAATTTTCATTTATGCCTTTCAAATGGACAAGCTAGACCAAAAATACAATCTCAAAAAGTGAGGAAAAACCATGTCAGTTGAAATTTGGACTATTGTATTGGTTGGACTTTCCTTCCTCGCCTACATTTATATAGGTTGGCAATCACGAGTCGAAAATAGTAAAGACTTTTTTATAGCAGGTCAAGGAATACCTTCAATTGCGAATGGTGCGGCTACTGCCGCCGACTGGATGTCCGCAGCCTCGTTTATTTCAATGGCGGGGCTGATTTCTTTTTTGGGCTATGACGGTTCTATTTATTTAATGGGTTGGACTGGCGGCTATGTACTGCTAGCATTATTACTGGCTCCCTACCTACGGAAATTCGGTAAGTATACAGTGCCAGATTTTGTAGGCGATCGCTACTACTCTAATATTGCTCGTTTGGTGGCAGTAGTGGCAGCCATTTTCGTTTCCCTCACCTATGTTGCTGGACAAATGCGGGGCGTGGGCATTGTTTTTAGCCGCTTTCTACAAGTTGATATCAATACAGGCGTGATCATCGGTATGGTGATTGTCGGCTTTTTCTCTGTGTTAGGGGGGATGAAAGGTATTACCTGGACACAAGTAGCACAATACTCTGTGTTGATTTTTGCTTACCTGATTCCAGCGATCGCGATCGCTTGGTTTCTCACTGGTAACCCTGTTCCCCAATTAGCATTTACCTTCAGTGATATTGCAGACAAACTCAATAAAATTCAAGTTGACCTGGGGTTTAAGGAGTATACTCAGCCATTTGTAAACAAGTCAATGCTAGATGTGCTGTTCACCACTATTGCCCTGATGGTAGGCACGGCTGGCTTACCCCATATCATCGTCCGTTTTTATACAGTAAAAAGTGTGCGTGCAGCCCGCTTTTCTGCTGGTTGGGCGCTGCTATTTATCGCTATTCTTTATACAACTGCTCCAGCCCTCTCCATGTTTGCCCGCTACAACCTGATCGATTCCCTGCACAATCATACGGTGGCAGAAGTACAGCAGCTAGACTGGGCGATTAAGTGGGAAAAAACTAAACTATTGGCTTTTAATGACATCAATAAGGATGGGCGTTTCCAGTTAACTCCGAGCAAAGACACCAATGAAATAAACATTGACCGAGATATCATTGTGCTTTCCACCCCAGAGGTAGCTAACCTGCCTCCGTGGGTGATTGGTTTGGTAGCGGCTGGCGGTTTGGCAGCTGCCTTGTCTACGGCATCAGGCTTGTTGCTGGTAATTTCTAGTTCCATCGCTCACGATATTTACTACCGCATCATAGATTCATCAGCCTCAGAACAAAAACGGGTATTTGTCGGGCGGATCATGGTAGGTTTTTCCCTCGTCCTCGCCGGATATTTTGGGGTGAATCCGCCGGGATTTGTAAGTGAGGTGGTAGCTTTTGCCTTCGGTTTAGCCGCCGCTAGTTTTTTCCCAGTAATTTTTCTGGGAATTTTCGACAAGCGCACCAATTCTGAAGGTGCGATCGTCGGTATGGTGACGGGTTTAATTTTTACGATAATCTACATTGTCGGCGTCAAGTTTGGAGGTATGCAACCCTGGTTTTTTGGGGTTTCTCCTGAAGGAATTGGTACTTTAGGTATGCTAATCAACTTCGCAGTTACCTTAGTGGTTTCGCGCCTAACGCCACCTCCTCCAGCAGAAATTCAAGCTATGGTAGAAGACCTCCGCAGCCCATTGATTGAAGAATAGGGAATAGGGAATAGGGCATTGGGCATTGGGTGTGGGGCATAGTTATTCTTCCCTCTCCCCCTGCTCCTTCATCCCTTCTACCTATTGCCCAAGTTCTTTGATGTTTTTCATCACTTGTTGGTATAAGTCATTGTTACCCTGAGTTTGAAAAATGCTTGCTGCTTGTTCCAAGTCTTTAAGCGCTCCCTGTTTATCTCCATTAGTGGCGCGAGCATTTCCCCGGTTATTATAGGCAGCAGCAAAGTTAGGGTTGAAGCGAATGGCTTGATTGTAATCTGCGATCGCACCCTGTCGATCTCCATTGGCAGCACGGGCATTCCCTCGGTTATTGTAAGCGATCGCATATTTGGGGTTGAGGACAATTGCTTGGTCAAAATCATCTAGCGCCCCTCTTTTTTCTCCCAAGGTGGCGTGGGCATTTCCCCGGTTGTTGTAGGCTTCGGCATAGTTAGGATTAAGGCGAATCGCTTCACTGTAATCTTTAACTGCTTCTCTGTTATTTCCTAGTGAGGCGCGGGCATTTCCCCGGTTGTTGTAGGCTTCAGCGTTGTCAGGGTTGATGCGAAGGGCTTCATTGTAATCTGCGATCGCTTTTTCCTTATCTCCCAAATCAAAGTAGACTAATCCCCGGCCGTTGTAGGCAGCGCCATATTGAGAGTTTTGCTCAATTGCCTTATCATAAGAAGCGATCGCAGCTTGCAAATCACCGTTTAAATGCTGATTCTTTCCCTGAAGATAAAATTCCCCACCAATAGAAGCTGTAGCTGAACGACGGCTAGGTGGAGTGACTTTTATTTCTGTTACCAAAACATTATCATTTTTACTGCAAGAAACACTGCTAATTGCACTCAATGTAGTAAAAATAGCTATGGTAAATAAAGTATTTACCCTTGTTCCCTTTTGCCTAAATAAACGCCGTCTCATAAGTTAATATAAACTGCCACAACGCCTGAATGAAATTAGTACCAAGCTGTAAATTTTAATTCTTTAACTCAATAATTCTTCTAACTTTTAATATAAGTGTAAAATTAATTGACGAATTTACCTGATATTCAATAGCTTTATTTAATAGTTATATATAGGGGCGTTCGCACAGCGTATCGCAGACAAGCCTCTTGTTCACGTTAGCGTCACCATTGGCGCAGCCTCTCGTAGAGAAAGGAAGGCTTTAGAGGTTGTTTGAAAAGTGGTTGGCTGTGATTTTAGGCACTTATTGATCCCCCCTAACCCCCCTTAAAAAGGGGGGAACCGGAATCAGAGTCCCCCTTTTTAAGGGGGATTTAGGGGGATCTAAAACGTTTTGCTACCAAGATGAGGACTTTTCAAACATCCTCTTACGCAGCGCGTCTAGGATAATTTTGATAATTCAAATAGAATTGCTATATAAATTTTGGTATTTGTAACTATGTAAACAGTTTACTCATTCTGTGTCTCACTATCTTGAGTTTTGGAAGCTAGCCGCCAAGAGGTAGTTTTTTCAATATCTACGGAGAGTTGCTCCAAATTTTGCCCTAAATCTTTCTGGAGTTTTTGAGTTAGTGTGATGGGAAAATCTAAATTAATATCTTGGGTTTGTGCTAGCCTTGCCAATTCTGAAAAAGTAGCTTTGACTGTAGTACGCTCATAACTAATGAGCTTGTGATCAGAAGTTTCGGATATATTCAGAGCTTGCATACCTTTTTTCATCCGTTCTTGCAAATGCTCAAATTCGGAATTTATCAACTTCCATTGTTGCTCAAGTTGTGAGTACCTATTACTTAGTAATATTAAGTCTTCCGTTGCAGGTTCGGGGCTGGCTTGGGCTTGTAAACCTAACAAATTTAAGTGGATTTGAGCAAGATAAATACAATCTAAGTAAGCATACTCTATCTGTTCTTCAGTTAAGGGGCGTTTTCCCCAATCGCTTGTTTGTTCTTGTTTATCGACATTGTTAAAGCTACAAAGTGCCGTAGCTATGGTTTTGAGTTGGTAATTAGGTAATGGCAAGAGATAGTAGGGAATTTTTTTTGCCAGATCCAAAGTACAAGTAATATTTTTAGCTTTCTTGTTACCGAGAAGTTTTATATCATAACTGGCGTTGTGAAAAACTTTTTTAATAGTAGGATTTATCATAATTTTTTCAATAAATTCAGCTATAATATTAGGCTGATCTAAGACATCTAAAAGGTAGACGCGATCGCCACTCATATCTTTGGGATCATCTAATACCTGAATTAGCGATAGTCTAGGATTACGACTTTTATAGTCAGCTACTTCTGTATCTATCCACAGCGTTTTAGCGTTGGTATATTCAGCAACAATGGCACTAATTTCGCGGGCGGAAGTAAGGTATGGCATTGGCTAATATTTCCTGATATTTAGGGCATTGTAAGAAAGCCATAGTTTTCTAAAGTAACATTTTGTTGGTAATTTTGCTGCCATAGTAATTTCCAAAATGCTGAAGTTTTGAGTTGGGTAGGCGTAAACATCGCCAAACTGACTTAAATTTGATAACATCGAGTCACCACTGTGGGATGGCATAGTCTACCATTGAAAGAGCTACTGGGCATCTACATCATAGAGAGCTACAGGCTGTATGCAGAGCCATCCTAGTTAGCAGCCGTCAGGAAAATTGAATTGGCATTTCTTAAAACTGGCAGCAAAACCTTAGCTTCAAGAAACCGTCTAAGTTTCAATTTTTAGTTAGTAACCTGAGCGATTGCTTGGGCACTTTTGCTACTTCACATTTAATTGATTTTTAACATCTTGCTCCTCACCATGACACACACTTCAATTAATCGCTTCAAATACTCAATTCGGAGAAGATAATGAAAAACCTAATTCCATTACTAGTTAGCAGCATTTTGGTAGTTGGTGCTTTTGGCTGTCAAGAGGCTCCTAAAACTGGTTCCGAAACTCCTAGCACTACAAATGAAGCCGCTCAAGTACTAGCAAAACCAGCTTCTCAGATAAATCAAACTGCTAAAATTCCAGGAAAAGAAATAACTCCTTTAGCAGCTAGCACAAATATTAAAGTTAAAACCGATTCTGAAAAAACGGCAACAACAAAAGCTAAGAGTGACTTAAAAACTGAAGTTAGCGAAAAATTGAGCAAAGGCTTACCAGATAATAAGTTAGTAGTTGAAAACAAAGAGGATGAAATTATCCTCAAAGGCACAGCAACTTCTGCTGAAGAACTCCAGAAAGCTGAAACCTTGGTTAAAGAAGTTCAAGGTGTGAAAACGGTAAAGGTGGAAGCAAAAGTTGAAGCTATGAAGCCATAAAAGAATAACTGAAGTTATCAGTTAACATCGGTATAAAAGCTAAACAGGGACTTACATTTGTGTAAGCCCTGTTTTTTTGCCTAAATAAGCGTGAGTTCATTAGTAAGCTGTTACGCATTTAACTTGAACATTTACATGAAGGCTGATGACTGATGACTGATAACGGTTAACCGTCAACAGTTAACACTTAACGATCATAAAGAGTGGTTTATAGAATTTAGGCGCGAATGATTTGATCTAGTTGCTTTTGAGCGCCTGTAATGAAATCTCGTGCTTGTGCTAACTCTATTGTGTCTTCTCTGAACGATAATTCTCCTACCTTCTCTGCGGTAGCCTGCGGCAAGCCGCTACACGTCTACAATAATCCCTAATTTTCCCCTACCCTCTTGCGAATTTTTAATTAGTTGATACACTTGTTCTTCATTAGCCCAGTTAACCAGCGCCTATGGTTCATATCAAGCGCGTGGAACTTACGAACTTCAAATCCTTCGGTGGCACTACCTCAGTCCCTTTGCTACCGGGGTGTACTGTCATATCTGGGCCAAATGGTTCGGGTAAATCTAATATTCTAGATGCACTGTTATTTTGCCTCGGACTCTCCAGTTCTAAGGGAATGCGAGCCGATCGCTTGCCAGATTTAGTAAATAACACCCAAACGTCTAAAGGACGCGCTTCTATTGAAGCTAGCGTCACAGTCACCTTTGATTTGTCGGGGGAAGATTTACCACCGAAAGCTGCACAGGCGCAGACTGAGGAAGCAGAGGAGGCAGGGGAGGTAGGGGAAGCAGGGGAGGCAGGGGAAGCAGGGGAAGAAAATCCAAAATCCAAAATCCAAAATCCAAAATCGGGAGAGTGGAGTGTTACTAGAAGGCTGCGAGTCACTCACCAAGGGAGTTACACGTCGAATTACTATATCAATGGTGTACCTTGCACGCTGACGGAGTTGCATGAGGAACTAAGTAACCTGCGGGTTTATCCTGAAGGCTACAACGTCGTGCTACAAGGGGATGTTACCAGCATTATCTCGATGAATGCGCGGGAACGGCGGGAAATTATTGATGAATTGGCTGGGGTAGCGGCGTATGATCGCAAAATCATCCAAGCCAAATCAACTTTAGATGAGGTAAAGGAAAAGGAAGATAGCTGTCGGATTATCGAGACAGAATTAACTGCACAGCGCGATCGCCTTTCCCAAGATCGCGCTAAAGCAGAGAAATATCAAAAACTCCGCACGGAATTTCTGGCGAAACAATCCTGGGAAGCTGTTTTATCATGGCGATCGCTACAAGCACAACAAGAAAAGTTAGTTAACGAAATTCAAACAGGCGATCGCAATTCTAGTGAACTCACTACCCAACTCACAAATCTAAATTCCCAAATCGTCCAAAAAACTGCTGAACTTGAACAACTCAATGCCCATGTCAAAGCATTGGGAGAAGAGGAACTTTTGGCGGTACAATCTACCCTCGCCACTCAAGAAGCAGAACGTAAACAACTCCAGCGTCAGCTAACCGAATTAGAAACGGCTTCTCAAGAAACTGCCAAGCGTCTCGCTCAAACTCAGCAAGAAATTCAAAAACACAGTCATTCCCTTGAAGAAATTGCCCAAACACAAGTTGTAGAGAGACAATCTATTGTCTACTGTCAGCAGCAAAGAGATGAGACGCAGCAAGCGCTACAAACCTCCCGCGAAGCAGCAGCAGAAATCGCCTCGGCTTCGGAAGCGTGGGTGCAGCAACAAACGGCATTCAACCGTCAAATTGAAACTTTGCTGCAAACTCTAGAACCGCAACGCACCGAACAAGCGCAACTCACAGAACGGAATAATCAGTTACAGCAACTTATTCAGGAGCAAACCCAGTTAATTGAACGCGATGAACCGCTATTAGCCCAAAAACAAGCCGAGTGTAGTCGAGTTGAAACCGAATTTAACGCCTCTAGCGAACCCATCCAAAATTTAGCTCAAAATCTCTCAGCCACAGAACAAGAATTACAAATCCAACAGGAAACCCAAAAGCGGTTACTTTCTGAACAACGCGAAAAACAACGCCAATTGGATAAAATAGAGGCGCAAACGCAAGCACAGCAGGAAGTCCAAGGAACCCAAGCCAGTAAAGTCATTTTACAATCGGGAATGCCTGGACTTTGTGGCTTAGTTGTGCAGTTAGCAAAGGTGGAAGCCCGTCATCAGCTAGCTTTAGAAATGGCTGCCGGTGGACGCTTGGGACATATTGTGGTAGAAGATGACAGCATCGCCGCAGCAGGAATTGAATTGCTCAAACAGAAGCGTGCAGGGAGGGCGACTTTTTTACCCCTGAATAAAATTCACGCTCCCAAATTTACTCAAGATGCAACGCTGCGTTTTGCTAATGGCTTCGTTAACTATGCTGTTAACTTAGTCGATTGCGATCGCCGTTACAAAGATGTATTTAGCTATGTTTTTGGTAACACCGTAGTATTTGCCAACCTTGAGGCGGCGCGGAAAAATTTAGGATTATATCGCATCGTCACCTTAGACGGGGAACTTCTGGAAACCAGTGGTGCAATGACTGGTGGTAGTAACAGCCAGCGTTCGGCGTTGCGGTTTGGCAATACAGAAGCAGCGGAATCTGATGAAGCGATCGCTTTAAGAACTCGCTTGGTGGATATTGAGCGAGTTTTAGAACGTTGTACAGAAGCGATCGTAACTTTGTCAGCTAGAGCCAAAAAACTGACGCAGGAACTAGCAGAAGCGCGTCAGGCGCGGCGCGAACAGCAGTTGCAATTGGAACAATTGCAGAAAGACATTAAAAATTTAACAACACAATTAGAGGGGACGCGATCGCAACTCACACAAAATAGCGAAAAGTTAGCCACTGCTCAATCCCGATTGGAAATTTTAGAGCAAGAATTACCGGGGCAAGAAAATCAGTTGCAACAATTGCGACACGCTTTAGCAGAGTTGGAAGCTTCCCAAACTCCAAGTGAATGGCAACAAATCCAAGCGACAATTAAAATTCAAGAGCAACAATTGCAACAACGGGAGACAGCGTTACGCGAAGCTGAACAAAGATTAAAAAATTTGGAAAGTCAGCAACAACGATTGCAAGAAAAAATCCAAGAAGGGGAGGAGCGAATTTCCCAATATCATCGTGAGCAAGAGGCACGAAAAAATCAACTAACTTCCCTCACTACTCAACACTTAGAACTCAGCGCTTTAATTGCCGAAACCCGCGCAACGCTGAGTCAAATGGAACAGAATTTGGGAGAAGAGAAGCAAAAACGCGACGCTACAGAACAAGAAGTGCGATCGCATCTTTTGCGCCAACAACAATTGCAATGGGAAATCGAAAAACTCAAAGAAACCCAAGAGAAGCGGCGGGAGGAACTAATTGCACTGCAAAGCCAGTTGCGGGATGTAGGAGCAGAATTACCAAATCCCTTACCAGAAGTTCCAGATAAAGTAGATTTGGAAGAATTGCAGAAAGAATTGCGATCGCTTACCAAACGCTTACAGGCAATGGAACCTGTGAATATGCTGGCTTTGGAAGAATACGAACGTACCCAAAACCGCCTCCAAGAACTCACGCAAAAATTAGAAACACTAGAAGGGGAACGCACTGAATTACTTTTGCGGATTGAAAACTTTACCACATTGCGACAACTTGCTTTTAAAGAAGCATTCGATGCTGTTAACGAAAACTTTCAATCAATTTTTGCCATTCTCTCAGACGGCGACGGCTATTTACAACTCGAAAATCCTGAAGATCCCTTTAGCAGTGGACTGAATTTAGTCGCGCACCCCAAAGGTAAACCTGTACAGCGCCTAGCTTCCATGTCTGGGGGAGAAAAATCGCTTACAGCCTTAAGCTTTATTTTTGCTCTCCAACGCTACCGCCCATCGCCCTTTTACGCCTTTGACGAAGTCGATATGTTCTTAGATGGGGCAAACGTAGAACGATTAGCTAGAATGATTAAACAACAGTCACAACAAGCGCAATTTATAGTTGTTAGTTTGCGTCGTCCGATGATAGAATCAGCCGAACGCACAATTGGTGTTACTCAAGCACGAGGAGCTTACACTCAAGTTTTGGGGATTAAGTTACAATCATCCAATACACCTGCTTGAGTTTTTGTTAATAATAGTGTATATATAAACCGGATTGGAGATCAGGACTCGGTATAGAATGACCTCTGAACAGATAATTAGACGTTCCGACATATTAAATACCCAGGTGATTACCCGCGACAACGGCAAGCGGCTAGGCATCATCAGTCAAGTCTGGGTTGATATTGATCAACGAGAGGTTGTGGCTCTTGGTTTGCGAGACAGCCTGATCTCTATTTCGGGCATACCGCGCTATATGTACCTCAACAACATCAGCCAGATTGGTGATGTCATCCTGGTTGATAACGAAGATGTAATTGAAGATATCGAAGTTGAATCTCTCAGTAATCTGATTAACTGGGAAGTAATTACAGAAACAGGTGAAGTATTAGGCAAAGTTCGGGGCTTCAAGTTCAACGGCGAAACCGGGAAGCTTAACTCCATATCCATCGCTTCTTTAGGATTGCCCCAAATTCCCGATCAATTTCTCAGCACTTACGAGTTCTCAGTCGATGAAATTGTCAGCACTGGCCCCAATCGGTTGATTGTGTTTGAGGGAGCCGAAGAACGAGTAAACCAGTTGACAGTTGGTTTGCTAGAGCGCCTTGGTATCGGCAAAGCACCTTGGGAGCGAGATATAGAAGAAGAATACGGCTATACTCCACCGCGTACAATTGCACCACCCAATCAACTGCCCCCTGGAATGCCATTGCAGCCACCCAGGCAAAAAGTTCGCGCCCCCGAACCCGTAGCGCGGGAAGAAGAATGGACAGAAGACTATGTGGAAGAAGAAAGGCCACAGCGTCAGGTAATGAAGGCGCGGCAGTATGAATCTATTCAATACGAAGAAGACGAGGAAGAAGATAACTGGAGCGAAGCAACGGGCAACGACAGGTATCAACAACCGCAACCGCTAAAATATGAAGCCCAGCCCTACAGCAAGCCATACGTTGATGAATACGATGATTATGACGACGTAGAGGGCGATGCTTGGGAGGATGTGCCGAAGCCTGTAAATATTCCCAAGAAAGTTAAAGAAAGACAGCCAGAATACGAAGAAGAAGGCGGATATTAGGCTAATCCTACCCCCAACCCCTTCCCCGCGCAAGCGAGGGGGGGGCTTTTTTTATGAAAAAAAGCAAAAAGCCCAATGGGCAATGCCATGTCCTTACGATAAATCTATATGTATCAGGCTTTTCGTGAATTGGTATAAGCACTTTAATGCAATGGTTTTTCGGTAACAAGTTACGTACAGCATCTCGTAGAGAAGCGACGGGGCTATTTTGTTAAGGGAACTCCAAAAAATAAATTATCCAATTTCTGGACTTCACTACGACTTTCCCCAATACTGCTCCCTGCCCTTAAAGCGATAGGACATTTTTATGTGGAAATCCCTAATGTTGCGTCATCCCAAAAAAATCGCAGTTAGAGATAGTACCCTCTAGGGTACTATTAACCTCCAAGTAGTCATACTACAATGTAAACAAGTTATTAAGCGGTTCAGTTATAGATTTAAGTAAGTAGAAAAACACAAAAAATATAGCTATGGAAAGGAAATTAACGGACTCAAATCGTCTTCGCTTCTGCACTTTTCATAACGGAAACGTTGCGCGAATAACAGTTGCTCATGAAGAAAATTTTTAAGACTATACTGCTTTACCTTTTGATAAATATTTAGTAGGTAGTCGGCTAATCAATTTTTGCATAGAGTAGCAAACTTCAAGTACTTTTTAAATTAGCATTTTGGCTTCAATTGCCCAGTAAACTTGTCTTGCTAAAATACTAGCCCTTACTTTATTTACGATCTAAAATGCCTAGCTTACTTCTATTTAAACTGTGGAATCTAGAAACAGGAACTCTCATCCGTACCCTTGATGGGCATAGAGACGATGTAGCAGCAATTGCTATGAGTGCCAATGGAAAATTGCTTGCTAGTAGCAGTGCTGACAATACTATTAAGCTCTGGAATCTGGACACAGGCAAAGAATTTACACTCCAGAATGTAGGCTGGGTAAAGTCTGTTGCTTTTAGCCCTGATAGCCAGAAGTTAGCCAGTGGCAGTAGAGATAACTCCATTAGAATTTGGCAGCTAAACACTCCTAGCCCCACACTCATACAGACTATGACAGGGCATACTCAAGAAGTATCTTCTGTTGCCTTCAGTCCTGATGGGCAAACCCTTGCCAGTGGCAGTAAGGATAAAACCATTAAACTGTGGCAATTGGGTGATGGCAAATTGTTGCACACTCTAACGGGGCATTCCCAAGCTGTATGGTCTGTTGCTTTTAGTCCTAATGGACAGACTTTAGCCAGTAGTAGTTATGACACAACAATTAAGCTCTGGAATTTAGCTAGTGGCAAACTCCTTGCTAACCTTGCAGGACATACCAAGTCTGTATGGTCTGTTGCTTTTAGCCCGAATGGGCAAACTTTAGTAAGTGGCAGTGGTGACGAAACCATCAAACTTTGGCCTATACCCCGCGATACTAACGCTCAAACTCAAACACTTCAAAGATATTCAACATTGAGTCGTAGCTAAATAAATGTAGTCCATCTCTAATGAAGAACGGAGAATTATCGATATATTCTGGTTTAGCAACGCCACTTTTTGTAACTAATGAGTTAACTGTTCAGAAACTCACCAAAAACTGATAGCGTCAAACAAAGGAAGATATCGTTGTGGACGTTCAAGCTTGAAAACCCGTTCTAATTATTGGCAACTGCTGCCTTATATCCGACTCCAGTGGAAAACCATCGCCAAGGGACTTGTTGGGAGCTTGGGATACGTGCTGGCAACATTAGTGCTGATAAATCTTGCTGGTAAATTGGCAACTCCCTTTGCACAAGGTAATGTAGTAGCGATCGCTCAAATAACTGGCAGTTGTGCTTTAGTATTTCTCGTTAGAGGATTGTTTCAGTCTATACAAGATATGTACATGGCAAAAGCTGCTTTAAGAGTTGCTTTTCATCTCCGTCAGCAAGTCTATGCACATCTTCAAAAGCTAAATCTCAGCTATTTTGAAACGGCAAAAGCAGGTGATTTATCTTACCGCCTCACCGAAGATGTTGACCGCGTTGGCGAAGTTGTAAATAAAGTATTTCACGACTTTATCCCCTGTATTTTGCAGTTGCTAGCAATTCCGATTTACATGATTTACCTGAATTGGCAACTGACGCTAGCAACAGTAATAGTTGTACCGCTGATGGGTATTTTAGTTGGCTGGTTTGGTGCACGCTTGGGCAAATATTCCTTAAAAAGTCAAAATCGCGTGTCGGGTTTATCAGCTATCCTCTCAGAAATTTTCACCGGTATTCGGTTGGTACAGGCTTTTGCTGCCGAAAATTACGAAATCGCCCGCTTTGGCCATGAAGCAGAACGCAGTCTTAAAGCAAAATACTCAGCCGAACGTCTGAAAGCAATTCAAATTCCCACCATCGGATTTCTGGAAGCCTTAAGTGCGTTATCGTTACTGATTGTGGGAGCGTGGCAAATTTCCCAAGGTAACTTGACAGTGGCGAATTTTTTCAGTTATCTGGCGGCGGCGGCGCTGTTAATTGATCCCATCGGTCATACTACTAATAATTACAACGAATTTAAGCAGGGTGAAGCATCTATTGACCGTGTTTTTGAATTGATGGCAATTCAGCCAACGGTGATCGAAAAGATCAATGCGATCGCTCTCCCCCCAGTCAAAGGCAAAATAGAATATCGTCATATTTCCTTCGCCTATAAACCAGGTGAACCTGTATTAAAAGATATCAGTTTATTAGTATCGCCAGGTGAAGCGATCGCTCTTGTGGGTGCTTCTGGTGCTGGTAAAACCACATTTGTCAACCTTCTCCCCCGTTTTTACGACCCAGAGGTTGGTCAAGTTTTGATTGACGGTGTTGATATTCGAGATGTCAAGCTGCATAGCCTGCGGCGACAAATTGGGATTGTTCCTCAAGAAACCATCATGTTTTCGGGGACAATTGCCCAAAATATCGCCTTTGGACAAGATGTTTTTAATATGGAAGCAGTTAAAGAGGCGGCGAAAATTGCTAATGCTCATCAGTTTATTACCCAACTGCCAAAAGGTTATCAGACTTGGGTGGGTGAACGTGGGGTAAACTTATCAGGTGGACAAAGACAAAGAATTGCGATCGCTCGTGCTGTTCTACTCAATCCCCAAATATTGATTCTTGATGAAGCGACATCAGCATTAGATTCTGAGTCAGAAGCACTGGTACAGGAAGCGCTGGAAAGACTGATGGAAAAACGGACAGTATTTATTATTGCTCACCGTTTATCGACAGTTAGGAGGTGCGATCGTATTTTAGTTCTCGAACAGGGACAAATAGTTGAATCGGGAACCCATGAAGAATTATTAGCGCTAGAGCGTCGCTATGCGCGGTTTTATGCCCAGCAATTTAGTTAGAGGCAGGGGAGCAGGGGAGAAATAACTAATGCCCAATGCCCCATGCCCAATGCCCCTTTGCTAACTAACTATCTCCTAGAACACCGATTCACTAATAAAACGCGAGGTTGAAAACCGGATTTTTAGGTCAGTTCAACCACAATTTCCTTCTAGCGCCTAAAAGAAACCCAAGTTTTTCGTCATGACTCTGAATACTGAATCGGTGTTCTAGACTGAATATCCTTGATTAAGTCATAAAAAGGTTGCCAATTATCTTCCTGAGCAATTGGTTCCCAAATAGATTCAATCACAGGTCTTAATAATGCCGTTTTGGGATTATGAACAGTTAGAGTTTGGGCAATTACATCAATGCGATCGCTCTCCAAATCATTCAAAATTTTATGATACAGTATGCACCAATCATCAAAAATTCCTGACGCTCCCGGTACTGGCACAATATCTGAATTATCTAGTACAAAACCTGGTTCATCTCGCCATTTCGATGAAAAAGTTCGAGCCATCTCATAGAAGAATTGGTGATAACCAACTTGGCTATCTTTCAAAAATTCAACCGTTAGATTCAACAGTTCCCCTGCTTGTGGATGTGGCAAATCCTCAAAACCTAACTTTTTCAACATCAAAGAACTGTATTCAGCTTGATAATACTCAGCAAACATTGCTAATCCAGCTTCCATTTCGTCTTTATCGATAATCGCCTTTAAAGGTTCCTGGAGCATTTGTAAATTTAACTGACAAATACTTGGTTGATTACCGTAACAATAGCGTCCATAATAGTCAAAATATGCAGCTATAAAGGATGGGTTATAAGTTGGGATAAACGCATAAGGGCCATAGTCAAAACTCTCTCCCGTAATCGACATATTGTCAGTATTTAGGACTGCATGACAAAAGCCAGCCGCCATCCACTGCGCTACTAGTTCTGCAACTCGTTTCACTAATTCGGCGTAAAACAAGGCATATTTATTTTGTTCAGCACTTAAGTGTCGATAATACTGCTCAATTACGTGGTCTAATAACTTCTTAGTTAAATCTGGACGCTGGAAAAAATGCAGTCGCTCAAAAGTGCCAAACCGAATATGAGAACTGCTCATTCTAATCATCACACATGAGCGAGTAGGCGAAGGTTCATCTCCCCGCCAGAGGGGTAAACCTGTTTCAATCATGGTCAGACAGCGCGAGGTACGTACACCCAAGTGGTGTAGTGCTTCCGCAGCCAGAACTTCCCGCACCCCACCTTTGAGTGTGAGCATACCATCGCCACCACGGGAGTAGGGCGTTCTCCCAGAGCCTTTTGTGCCAAAATCGTACAATTCGCCATCAGTGGCGCGTACTTGTCCGTAGAGAAAGCCTCTACCATCACCTAACTGTCTGTTATATTCACCAAATTGATAGCCGTGGTAACGCAGTGCCAACAAGGGTTTACGCCCCTGAAATTTGCCAAAGGCTGTGATAAAGTCTTCGTCTTTGACTACTTGGGGGTCTAAACCCAAGCGGGGTAATAGTGCATCGTTACGCCAACGCAGGAGGTGTTGGGGAAATTCCTCTGCTGCAACCTCGTCGTAATAGTCATCGCCTAGAGATTCCAAGGCGCTTTCATACTTGAGGGAGAGAAAAGGATTGTTAGAATTTTTGTAGTTTGGAGTTTCAGCCAGAGTCATTACAAGCAAAGCTTAATTCATTCTTCCCTTAATACTACCTCTGGCTTCAGCATCAGCATAGACGCAAAAAGCGGCCCATATCTAAAATATCGCAGCGTCACCATTAAAATCTAGAACGCATAATGAATAAAGTTTTGCAATTAAAGAAAAAGTTAGCTCAATTAGCTATTTTAGACGCTACATTTGAGGTTTTTGGCTCAGAATCACACCAGTATCAATTCAAACCTTGCTTGAGTAGCAAAGATATTCAAGTGTTTGAATCTAGATACAATATTAAGTTACCAAGTGAATATAAAAACTTTCTGTTGGAAATTGGTAATGGTGGTGCGGGGCCAGGATACGGCTTATCTGGACTATCGGGAATTGAATCTGAAGATGTCATCCCAGAAAAAGTATACCGAGATAACTACGAAATTCTCTCTAAACCATTTCCTTTGACAGAGGCATGGAATGATTTAGATTTAATTATCAAGGACAATATGGATTTTGTTCCCAACAATAATGCCTATTTCGACGATAAATTTATTCACGGTACTCTCACAATTACAAATTATGGTTGTGGAATTTATGGGATGTTAGTTATTACTGGTGAGCAGTCAGGAAAAATCTGGATAGATGATCGTACTAATGATAATGGAATATATCCTGCTTGTTTGAGTTTTTGCCATGCTTTCCATGACATCAACTCTGAAGATTCTTATCCAAATAGCAATGAGGAGCAGCCTTTAAGTTTTTATGAGTGGTATGAAGACTGGCTCAACCGAAGTTTAGAGCAAATCCGCCAGTCTTCTGAAACTTAATCTTAATTAAATAAAACTGATTTTCCAAAACTTGAAGCTGGCTATTGCAGAGGTATAAACCAAGCAATTAAAGCTGCTTCAATTTCTGATAGTGAAATACCTACACTTATCCGTCAGGATAACGTGAGTTCGACAGAACTAAAAAATAGCAGGAGGCAATGCAGGTAAGTCTTTTGGGTAAATGTCAATAGATGGTTTTTTGGGCAAATAGGTATAAGCAGTAAGCCCTGCCATCAAATTAACCAA
>JAESGI010000227.1_pt1 | contig 32204 bp, 17 predicted proteins | sample 9269671 | NCBI WGS metagenome assembly JAESGI01 (sample SAMN14515641, study PRJNA621666) | algae metagenome | isolation source: Nostoc indistinguendum CM1-VF10 and co-occurring heterotrophs from gravelly... | place: USA: Clark Mountains, San Bernardino, California | collected 1998-06-05 | reverse complement strand
TATTTCAAAAAATTAATTTTTTGAAAACTTTTTAGCGTGACCCTTTATTTTCAACAACCAATTCTTATTGAGAAAAGTCATGCTATTACTCACTTTTAGACTTTTTATTTACATCGAACTCAGGTAGGTACAAATAGGGAATTTCTGAAAAAAGGGGGTATTGTCTTGCTGCTGTTCGGACCTTGGGTCTTGGGGTCTTTCTGAGTACTCAGGGACTTTTGGCAGTCTATCTAAGTCTGCCTTTAATTGTTGTCGGAGCTTTGTATCTAATGGCAGCACAGATCCACTCAAATTGTTGAGAAAGTGGGCTTGACAACGCTGATGTGGTGCATTTGGCCAACTTGAATTCATTGCAGCGATGATTGATTTTTCTCCATCTGACAAAGTTGCCAGCACTTTATAAGGCAACTTCTGATATGGTTGCAGCCACTCAATTAACCGTTGTGTTTGTGCCTGGGGTAACTGAATTCCACTGACTAGTGTACCACTTAATACTTCATATAGTACGTATAACAAAGTCCCATGACCCTCTGCCTGTAGGGCATCTATTGCCCAAATCAAACCGCCATGTTCATCGGCTGTGGCAGCTAATTTCGAGTGCGTATGTGCAATCGTTCCACCCAACAGTGCCAGAAATTGAAGGGTTTTGCTTGCCTACGTTCCGCTCATTAATTTCGATCCCACGTTGGTTTAACTTTTCTTGGATCTCAATTAACTGTTGATGTTCATGTTCATGTTGCCAACCTATAAATGCCAGCACATCTAAACCATAAGTACTACTGGGCAAGCTATACTTCAATACGCCACTTGCGTAGTAGTGTTTATTAAAGTGCGTACAGATCTGATTCTTACATTCTTTGCTTTTACCTGCTACAAACACTGCTCCACTCATGGTTTGAACGGTTTTACGCATATGCCAGGCTCTGCGGTTAACTAAATTTTTGTTACAATGGATACACTTATCTAACTCACATTCCACAATTATACGTTGGGCATCAAGAAAACTTCGTTGTGGGCGATGACGTGGCTTCTTTACTATCACGCTTCTTTTGCTGCTGGTAGATTCCTTTTTCAGCTTACCTGCTTTACATACCAATTAGACAGCTAGGGGCCCGATTTCATCACAACTCTAACTATCTCACTAAAGTTATCAGACTCAAGTTCAAGTTTTTCGCGGAATTCAGAAAAAATTTCTAACCATTTAACTGTTCATACCAAATGTGGACAAGCGTTGGGCAATACTCTGATCCTGATATGGACTACTATGAGCAAAAGTACCAAATGATCCTCAAAAACCTTCGGCAAAAAGCTCAGGCTCTTGGTTTGGAACTTATTCCTATTTCTCACCCCACCGAATGTATTTCTTGAAAATGCACAAATTTAATATAAAATTTTGTGATAATAATTATTAATAAAAATATAATTTTATTTTATATCTACCGAAATAAGTATCAACAATTAATTTAGTTGTAGGAAATAACTAAATTTATGGTTACATTTTTACATCGAAAGTCCTACCACTGAAGCTGTTTTAGAAGTTTAATATAACCATTTTTATTTTTTATAAAATTATGCAACATTTATATCTAAAGGTAGAATAATAGCAAGAATTCATAAATTCTGCGAAAAATTTAATTTTCGGTACGACAACATAATAGAGGCAAAAAGCAAGGCGAACAGCAAAAGTTTATCTAGCAGCTTGCCACAGCTTTTGACTCTCAAAACAACGTTGAAATTTGAATTGTTCAGTTAGGAGAACTTTATGTCACAAGAAAATATCGATATTGTTCGCGCTTGAAAAGATGAAGAGTATCGCAACAGCCTAAGAGGATGTTTGAAAAGTCCTATTGTTAGTAGCAAAACGTTATAAATCCCCCTAAATTCCTCTTAAAAAGGGGGACTTTGATTCCGGTTCCCCCCTTTTTAAGGGGGGGGGTTAGGGGGGATCTAGAAGTACTTAAAATCACAGCCAATTACTTTTCAAACAGCCTCTAAGAGCTTGTCACAAAACAATCTTCTTTCTTTTTAGTTAAAATGCTTTCTCAGTAAGCTTTTTAGGCGGCAAATTGTAAAAGTTGTTTCTTGACAGACTCTAAGTGAATGTCCCAGGGGGCTGCTGGGACGACCAAAAACTCTGGCATTTTCATTACTGTCTGGAATATCGAAACAAATACCATCGATAACTATACTAAAAACGGCTGATTGCTGGACTTTTGCCTAGGCAAAGTAAATTTTGCCTGTTAATCTCTTAGGGATTTTAAAAGTAAAGCTCCAACCCGTTTTTAGTATACAATTCGTAGCCCATTTAAAAATGCCTCTAAGGTTTCAGTTGTGCCCATTGGTCTTACCAACCGATGAAATAAATCGCTCATTACTCTTGCTCCTAATCGCTGCCGAGCTTGTGTGAGCGCTGATTTACACGGGATACGCCAATATTTACCAACTTTACCCATACCTCTGACATCCCATCTATTAAATTTTTAAGTACATCACGCACAGTATGTAAATGGTAGGAGAGACAATGGAAAAAATTCTGGTGATTGAAGATTCGGCACAGAACCGAGACCTCTTTATAGAAGCCCTTGAGGCTGAAGGTTTCCACACTATCGGTGCTGAAAATGGTCTTGTCGGTGTCCAGCGGGCACAGGATGGGTTGCCTGATTTGGTGATTTGTGACATTATGATGCCCCAACTCGACGGTTATGGGGTTCTAAGTACGCTGCGTCAAGACCCTGTCACAGCGATTATTCCCTTCATTTTTCTCACTGCCAAGGGTACTAAGGCTGAAATCCGCCAAGGCATGGAGATGGGAGCGGATGACTATCTTACTAAGCCCTGTACGGTAAAGGAATTACTAGGGGCGATCGCAGCCTGCTTGGAAAAACGAGCCAACCTCCGCAAGTGGTATACTTCACAGTTTCAGTCAGTTGCAGAAGCACCGGAAGCTGAAACTACAAAACTGGCTGTCTCGAAGTCGATTTTTCCGTCCGAACCCCAGTTGAGTGAGGTCTTCCGCTTCATTGAGGCTAATTATCACCGCTCAATTACCCTGAGGGACGTGGCGCTTGCAGTTGATTACTCTTCAACTTACCTTACTAACTTGGTGGGACGCCAAACTGGACAAACTGTACAAAGCTGGATTATCTTACGCCGCATGGCAGCAGCACGTTCCTTGCTCTTGGAAACCGATGAAAAAGTGGAGGCGATTGCACAAGCATTAGGCTATCAGTGTGCGGTTCATTTCTTCCGCCAGTTTCGTCAACATCACGGGACGACTCCCCACGCCTGGAGAACGGTGGGTCGCAGCACAGTTCAGCAGATACAAGAGCCAAGGAAGTGTTAGCCCCATCAAAGGATAAGCTATTGGAACCACATCTTATATATTTTATTGTTCATTATGACAGCGTTCTTAGGGAGCTAGTTTTCTTTTAAAATCGTTCAAGCCAACTATTTATTACAAGATTTATTTTCCACTTTTCCCAATGTCTCAAATTCAATTTAAACAACTTGAAATTGATGAATATGTTGATTTGACCCAGTTGCAAGACGACGTAGCTGCTCTAGCCAAACAACAAAAGGAGCTAGCGGAACTACAAAAAGAGCAACTGCGACAGGCTCTAAAGGGTGAGATTGCTCAAGGAATTCAACAGCTAACTTCTCTGGCTGCTCGTATCAACGCTTTGGGTAATCAGCTAGAAGCTGAAATGCTTAAATTCAAGAAAATTGCCAGCGAAACTAACAAGGCTTATTGTGCTATCCAGGAGCCTCTAAACTTGAAGGCTATGGCTATAGAACAACCAATATCACACGGTTGGAAACCTCTTTGTATATGGCAAGTTCATCACTCAAGTGTCCCTACTGTGGTGAAACAAAGAGCAGTGTTTGTTTTAACCGCAAAAATAGTGGACTTGTTCCAGTCAGAGCGAGAAAGAGATGTCCAAAGACTAGCAGAATCAGCACGGTGTCGTAGAAAAGCATTGGAAAGTTGGCTGGCAGAACGACAGCGGTTTTAGCATCAACCATTGCGACCGCTGAATACCTAGGGGGAACTTTATCTCCTGAAACTCAAGGTAGGTAGCTTTTAATTCTGTAGGAAAAATAATATGTCCGGCTCTGTCAATAATTTTAAATTTTCCACACTAGTAGATATCCTGCGTTACAGAGCGCTATACCAACCTGCTCAATTAGCTTTTACCTTTCTGCAGGATGGAGAAACAGAAAGCTCAAGCCTGACTTATCAAGAATTGGATCGGCAGGCTCGGGCGATCGCTACCCAGCTTCAGAGCTTTGGAGCCACTGGCTCGCTTGCTTTGTTACTCTACCCACCAGGTCTGGAGTTCATTGCCGCCTTTTTTGGGTGTTTGTATGCCGGGGCTGTGGCAATTCCTGCTTATCCACCCCGGCGTAATCATAATATGTCTAGGCTACAGACGATTGTTGCTTCTTGCCAGGCAGCAGTGGGACTCACCACTACATCCCTGTTGACAAATATTAGGGAGCAATTTGCTCAGAATCCAGAATTAGCTGCGTTACGCTGGCTACCAACCGATAACATCGCCAGGGACCAGGCTTTAGACTGGCAGGAACCAACATTGAGCAGTGACACCCTGGCTTTTCTCCAGTACACTTCGGGTTCTACGGGGACGCCAAAGGGGGTGATGATCAGTCATGGCAATCTGCTGCACAATTCGGCTCTGATTCATCAGTGTTTCGAGGACACATGCAACAGCATAGGTGTATCTTGGCTACCACCCTACCATGATATGGGACTAATTGGCGGAGTGCTGCAGCCTTTATATGTAGGTGCCTCGATGGTTCTGATGCCGCCAGTGGCGTTTCTCCAGAAGCCTTTGCGCTGGCTCTTAGCTATTTCCCGTTACAAAGCGACTACCAGCGGCGGACCGAATTTTGCTTAGTTTCCGGGGGATTGAAAACAGCTTCACCCGTTGTTCACCATGTCAAGGGGACAGCACTTGAACAGAACCGGGTAGTTGCCACTGCCAGTGAGCAAGAGGGAGTCCGGGTGATCGTGGCCTGTGGTCAGACTTGGTTAGACCAGAAAATCGTTGTCGTTGACCCCGAATCCTTAACCCAATGTTTATCTGACCAAGTAGGAGAGATTTGGGTGTCAGGTTCGAGTGTGGCGCGGGGCTATTGGAGGCGATCGGAGGAGACCCAACAGACTTTCCATGCTTACCTAGCAGATACAGTCGGGGGTCCGTTCCTGCGCACTGGCGACCTAGGATTTTTGCATAACGGCGAGCTGTTTGTCACGGGGCGGCTAAAGGATTTAGTTATTATTCGGGGACGCAACCATTATCCTCAAGATATTGAACTGACGGTAAATGAAAGTCATCCGGCACTGCGGTCAGGTTACGGCGCGGCGTTTTCGGTGGAGGTAGAGGGCGAAGAGCGGCTGGTCATTGCTCAAGAGGTTGAGCGTAGTTACCTCCGGAAATTGAATGTGGATGAGGTGGTTGGGGCTGTTCGTGAGGCGGTTTCCCAGCAGCACGAGTTGGAAATTTATGCAATATTATTGCTCAAAACAGGGAGTATTCCCAAGACTTCTAGTAACAAGATTCAGCGCCATGCCTGTCGGATTGGGTTTTTGGATAAAAGTTTAGATATGGTAGGAGATTGGATCCAAAATCCTCAAAGCCAAATAGAGTTACAACAGTTACAGGTAAAAGCCCAATCTTTGTGGGAGCAGTTGCCATCTGGCGCGCAGCAACAGCCCTTTTCAGACGAGAACGAGCCCGACTCTCTGTCGCGATCGCTGAAGGCAGATCCGTCAGAGGAAGCTATCCAAGCTTGGATGGTTTCCCATCTGGCCCTATACCTGAAAGTGCAGCCGGATGACATAGACATTAGGGAACCCGTAGCCCACTACGGTCTGGATTCGTCGGTAGCAATCAGCCTTACAGGTGAATTGGCGGATTGGCTAGGCTGTCAACTTGAACCCACTATTTTCTGGGAGTACCCCAGCATCGAGGCGCTTTCTCAGCACCTAGTAGCGGAATCCCAGTTGTCAGAAGCAGCTTTTCAAGTTGGTGTTTCCCGAGGTGTGTGAAATGGAACCAATCGCTAATACAAACCAAGAGATTATTAATCCTGGAAAAACAAAAAAATCAGGGGCAGCAAAAGCATTCAAATTTAATCCTTTTGACCCTGAGTTTCGCGCCGATCCCTATTCAGCCTATCACCGCCTACGCTCAGAAGAACCCGTACACCGAGACTTCCTAGGTTCGTGGGTACTTACCCGCTACGCCGATGTAAAGGCAGTTTTGCGCAATCCTCGTTTTCAGAGCGATAACCTACCCCAACGGCTCAAAAACAAGAACCTTTATCTGAAACACCAGCAGAAAGATCTCAATGGATTGATAGAGACCAGCAGTAAATTGTTATTGCACTTAGAGCCGCCTGACCACACTAGGCTGCGAGGGTTGGTTAGCAAAGCCTTTTCTCCTGCAATGATTGAACGTATGCGCCTCCAGATTCAGGAGATTGTCGATGAGTTGATCGGCAACGTTCAGCAAAAGGGGAGCATAGATATCATTTCCGAGCTTGCACGCCCCCTGCCCGTGCGGGTGATATCCAAGATGTTAGGGGTACCAGTTGAAATTCAAAACCAGGTTTATCAGTGGGCGAATGACCTTTCTAGCATACTTGACCCGTTAAATTCGCTGGAGAATTTAGCTCACATGAACGAGGTGATACTGAAGTTTTCAGAGTGCTTCCACCAATTGATTGCAGAACGGGAAAAGAAACCACAACAAGACCTGATTAGCGCTCTAATCACTGCCAGAGAGCGAGATACAAGCTCAATGATGATGAACTTTTGTCAGTATGTATACTGCTCTTTGGTACAGGTGAAGAAACGACAGTCAATCTGATTGGTAATGGAATGTACGCATTGCTACGTCATCCGGAGCAGTTGGAAAAGCTGAAACAGGAACCAATAATCATCCAAAGTGCTGTAGAAGAACTGCTGCGCTACGATAGCCCCATTCAAAGAATTGCCCGGATAGCGATTGAAGATGTTGAAATTGGCGGCAAGAAAATTTCCGCAGGTGAGCAGGTAATTGTCTATCTGGGTGCCGCCAATCGAGACCCTGCTCAGTTTCCCAACCCTGATTACCTCGATCTCACCCGAAGCGAGAACCGCCATCTCGCCTTTGCTGATGGTGTTCACAATTGTTTGGGTGCTGCACTAGCACGGGTCGAAGGTCAAATCGCTATCAACACTCTTATTCAACGGCTGCCTAATCTGAAGCTGCATACAGACATTGTGGAGTGGCGAAAAAATATTGCATTAAGAGGTTTGAAAGCTCTTCCGGTAACCTTCATGCCCTGATTGATTGCCAGTTATTGATCGTGGCAACATATTAAGAATAAATGACAAATGAAACAGGATAAAGAACCGATTGCAATTATTGGAGTAGGATGCCGCTTTCCTGGTGCTGCGAATCCGGAATCCTTTTGGCAACTACTACATGATGGTGTGGATGCCATTACAGAGGTTCCGCCTTGCCGATGGGACGTAAATGCACTCTATGACCCAGACTCAGCGAAGCCAGACGAGATGAATATCCGCTGGGGTGGTTTCCTAGAGCACGTAGATCAGTTCGATCCTCAATTCTTTAGTATCGCTCCACGAGAAGCTGTAAGCATAGACCCTAAGCAGCGGCTGCTGCTGGAGGTAGCTTGGGAAGCACTAGAAGATGCTGGGCAGATTCCAGAACATTTGGCAGGTACACAAACCGGCGTCTTTATCGGTATCTCTAGCTATGATTACTACGAGCTTCTAGTTAGAAATTCCATCATTGATGCCTATGGTCCTACAGGTAACAATAACTGCATCGCTGCACATCGTATATCTTACGTATTTGATTTCATTGGGCCAAGCATGGCAATTGATACCGCTTGCTTCTCTTCCCTCGTTGCAGTTCATCTCGCTTGCCAAAGTCTATGGAGTGGAGAGTGTACCATGGCCTTGGTAGGAGGTGTGCATCTGATGCTATCACCGTGGGTTACAATGAGCTTCGCGAAAGGAGGATTCTTAGCTCCTGATGGTCGTTGCAAAACCTTTGATGCTAGAGCTAATGGCTACGTTCGCGGCGAGGGGGCTGGCGTAGTTGTATTAAAACCATTATCACAAGCTCAAGCTGACGGCGATTCTATTTATGCTGTTGTCCGAGGTAGTGCAATTAACCAGGACGGACGCAGCAATGGACTCACTGCTCCAAATCCACGGGCACAGGAATCTGTTTTGCGGGAAGCCTATCGACAGGCGGGAGTCGCACCAAGTCAAGTTCAGTACATTGAGGCTCACGGTACGGGCACGATCCTCGGAGATCCTATAGAGATGAAGGCTCTGGGAAAGGTGTTAGCTCAGGATCGCCTCCCTAAAAATTATTGTGCTACGGGTTCAGTAAAGACCAACATAGGTCACCTAGAAGCAGCAGCAGGAATTGCTGGGTTGATTAAAGTGGCGCTGTCACTTAAACATCAAAAGATTCCGCCAAGCCTGCATTTTCGGGAGCCAAATCCTTATATTCCTTTTAACAAGCTTCCTTTGCAAGTTCAACAGGTTTTAGGTTCTTGGCCACAAAGGGTTGGTCTAGCCTTGGCTGGGGTCAGTTCCTTTGGCTTTGGCGGCACCAATGCGCATGTGGTTCTGGAAGAGGCACCAATACAGACCCCAGTAACCAGGGAAATTGAGCGCCCCCTGCATTTTCTAACCCTGCGATCAAAAAGTGAGAATGCCCTGCGGGAGTTAGCACGCCATTATAAGGAGTTCTTGGTTAACCATCCTACGGTGTCGATTGCAGATGTTTGCTTCACAGCAAATACAGGGCGATCGCATTTTGACCATCGTCTGGCCGTCATCACTGAATCTAGTATGCAATTGCAAGGGGCATTGGGTGCTTTCGCTTCTGGGAGGGAGACAGATGGACTGCTTAGTGGCCAGGTTACCAGCAGAAAGCGCCCCAAGATAGCGTTTTTGTTCACTGGACAAGGATCGCAGTATGTAGGCATGGGACGCCAACTCTACGAAACCCAGCCCACCTTCCGGCAAACCCTCGACCGTTGCGATGAAATTTTGCGTCCCTATTTGGAAAAGCCGCTGCTCGAAGTTCTGTATCCAGCAACAGTCGAGAGTTCCCCCCTGGATGAGACCGCCTATACGCAACCAACTTTATTTGCCCTGGAATATGCCCTAGCTGAGTTATGGAAATCCTGGGGCATCGAACCCACCGTTGTCATGGGGCATAGTGTGGGTGAATATGTCGCCGCCTGTGTGGCGGGGGTATTCAGCCTAGAAGATGCTCTGAAACTGATTGCCGAACGGGCTTGTCTAATGCAGGCTCTGCCCCAACAGGGAGAGATGGTGGCGGTGTTTGCGCATGAGGCGAGGGTGAGAGCAACCATTCAACCCTACTTACAAGAGGTGGCGATCGCTGCCATTAACGGCCCTGAGGGTATAGTGATTTCCGGTAATCGTCAGGCAGTAAGAGCAGTCATTGCCACACTGGAAGCAGAAGAGGTCAATACCAAAAATTTGAGAGTTTCCCATGCCTTCCACTCCCCGCTGATGGAGCCGATGCTAGATGCATTTGAACAGACGGCGAGCCAGATTCCGTTTCAAGCTCCACGCATTCCGCTGCTTTCCAACGTGACTGGACAGATACTGCCGCCCGGACATATTCCCGATGCCAACTACTGGCGACGCCACACTCGAGAGGCAGTGAGATTTATGGCGGGGATGAATACCCTGTTTGAGCAGGGCTATGAGCTATTTGTAGAAGTTGGTCCGAAGCCCATCTTGTCAAGCCTGGGCAAACGGTGCCAGCAGGAAGCAACCGCCGCCTGGCTGCCTTCCCTGGTGCAGGGGAAGGATGATTGGCAAGTGTTGCTGGACAGCTTATCTGCCCTGTATGTGCAGGGTGCGGATGTCAATTTGATTGGATTTGATAAAGACTACTCGCGAAGTCGGCTGTCACTTCCCACGTATCCCTTCGAGCAAAAACGTTACTGGATTAAAGAAGGAGACTTCCCTATGGATGGAAAGAAATCAGGTGAAAAGGTATCCGAGGCACAGGTTGATGTGCCCTCCCAAACGTCGCGGCGGGATATGTTCCTTTCAACATTACATTCCATTGTGGCGGATTTGCTTCAACTAACCCCTTCTGAAGTAAGCGTTGATGCTCCTTTCACGGAATTGGGGGCTGATTCAATTGTCCTGATTGAGGCGCTTCGAGGCATTGAAAATACTTTTGGGCTTAAAGTGACTATTCGACAGTTGTTTGAAGAATTAGCCACGATTAACGCACTGGCGACTTATATAGATCAAAGCCTCCCTCCAGCGTTTGCTTTGGAAAATTCCTCTCCAGCTAAGTTTGAGCCAGTGGTGTTCTCTGGGCAGACAACTCAATCAGCGGAGAGAAATGCACCAAAAGAAACAAGCCAGCATCAGACACCGGATATTAAAGACGAGGAAGTAACGACTGAGGTTGGGCTAGAACACATCATGGCACAGCAGCTAGAAGTAGTCTCTAAGGTAATATCTCAACAACTAAAAGTCTTGAGTAATAGCCGTTTGTCGCCGGAGCGATCACTACCATTAAAGACACAGCCATTCGACTTACCCAATCACTCGATATCGTCAGTTGACGCTCCATTTCAGAATGTATTAGCCAATGCAGATCAAAAAAAAACGGCTGCTGAACCATTCGTCCCGTTCAGACCAATCAAGCCAGGAGCGAAGAAAAATTTAGCTCCTCGTCAGCAGCAACACTTGGAGGCATTGATAGTGCGTTATACCAAACACACTCAGGAATCGAAACGGCAAAAGCAAACCTATCACCCAGTTCTAGCGGACAGCAGAGCTGTGGCAGGGTTCCGCCTTTCTATCAAGGAGATGCTCTATCCCATCATTGGAGAGAGAGCGCAAGGCTCCAGATTAGTGGATGTGGATGGTAACGAGTATGTGGACATCACAATGGGGTTTGGGGTGCTTCTTTTTGGTCATGCTGCACCATTTATTACTGAAGCCGTAGAAGAGCAGATAAAGCTTGGTATAAAATTCGGTTCACAGTCGAATCTGGCGGGTGAAGTTGCTGATTTGATTTGTGAACTGACAGGCATGGAGCGAGTAACCTTCTGTAATTCAGGTACAGAAGCAGTTATGACAGCGCTACGTCTGGCACGTACGGTGACAGGTCGTACCAAAATTGCTCTATTTGCTGGTTCTTATCACGGTCATTTTGACGGAGTTTTGGCTTCAGTGTCCAACAGCCAAATCAGTGCTGTACCGATCACTCCAGGAGTATCTCAGCACACAGTTGAAGATGTTCTGGTGCTGGATTATGAGAATCCCAACTCCATTGATATTTTGCAAGCCCATGCTCACGAATTGGCTGCCGTGCTGGTTGAACCTGTGCAGAGTCGCCGACCCGATTTACAACCCAAAGAGTTTTTACAACAGTTAAGGCAATGGACACAAGCAGCAGGAACAGCACTAATCTTTGATGAAGTCCTCACAGGTTTCCGCATCCACCCTGGTGGCGCACAGACGTGGTTTGGCATTGAAGCAGACATTGCAACCTATGGCAAGGTTGTTGGCGGTGGAATGCCGATTGGGGTCGTAGCTGGCAAGGCGACCTACATGAATGGAATCGATGGGGGTTTGTGGAACTATGGAGATGCCTCGTATCCTCAGACGGAACAGACATTTTTCGCAGGAACCTTCAACAAGCATCCTCTGGCGATGGCTGCGGCACGGGCGGTACTTAAACATCTCAAAAAACAAGGTTCCGCCCTTCAGCAGCAGTTAAATCAACGCACATCGCAGTTAGCCGAAACTCTTAATACTTACTTTGAAGCCGAGGGTGTGCCCATCCGAATCGTGCATTTTAGTTCGCTGTTTCGCTTTACCTTTTCGGGGAACCTGGATTTGCTCTTTTATCACCTGCTTGAAAAAGGTGTTTATATCTGGGAAGGGCGCAACTGTTTTCTGTCCACCGCACATACCGACGAAGATATTGCTTATGTGATTCAGGCGGTCAAAAATAGCGTAGAGGAGTTGCGAGAGGGAGGTTTTTTGCCCGAACTGCCCTCTAAATCGCTAAAGGGTGGCAAGCGGTCAGAGAAAACATCAAACAATTTGACCAACTCACCCTTGTCTGTCGGCTCTATGCCTATCTCTACTACTTTATCTACTCAGCACACGAATAGTGAGATAACCTACAGTAAAGAATTTTTAAAACTAGTGCAACCCGTAAGCCCCCCTACTTCCGGAACAGAAGCTCCGGCAGCCCGGTCATTTACCAACGAAAATGCTTCAGGGAATGAGTGGACGTATGCAACCGAGGGCGCTTGGAGCCGAATGGGACTGAAGCCATCCTTGGCAAAGATATCTCCAGCAAAGGGAGCTTCGCGGAGTTCCGAACCGATTCAGCTTTCTGGTCTAAAGAAAGACATACAGTTCAGTCTCTATTATTTTGGAGCGTACGAAGCGGGATTTGATAGCGATAAATACAAACTCCTGTTTGAAAGCGCCCGCTTTGCCGACCGGAACGGATTTGCGGCACTTTGGGTACCCGAGCGACATTTCCATTCCTTTGGCGGGATCTCACCCAACCCGTCCGTCCTGTGCGCGGCACTCGCGCGGGAGACGGAACAAATCGGGCTGCGGGCTGGGAGTGTGGTTTTGCCCCTTCATCATCCCATTCGCATCGCCGAGGAATGGGCGCTGGTGGATAACATCTCGCGGGGCCGGGTGGGCATATCCTTCGCATCCGGCTGGCATGCCAATGACTTTGTGTTCTCGCCTGAGGCCTACGGCAAGCACCGTGAACTTACATTCAAGGGCATCGAAACCGTAAAAAAATTCTGGCGCGGTGAATCTTTGAATTTGAAGGACGGTTCGGGAAAACTCATTGACGTAAAACTCTACCCTATGCCCATGCAGCGGGAACTGCCGTGCTGGTTAACGGTAGTGAACAATCCGGAAACGTATCGCAAAGCCGGCGAACTGGGCACCGGCATTCTGACCAACCTGATGGGTCAGACGCTGGATAAACTGGCCGGAAATATCCAAGTGTATCGTGAATCCCTGGCAGCTAACGGACACGCTCATCGAGGCCATGTAACAATTCTGGTGCATACTTATTTGGGTAATGATCTGGAAGCAGTAATTGAAAAGGCCCGTCAGCCCTTTTATAACTACTTGAAGTCCACAGTCGGATTGTTTAAGAACCTGACGAAGAGTCTCGGAATGCAGATCGATTTCAAACGCCTGACGGACGATGATATGAATTATTTGCTGTCAGCGGCTTATGAAAGCTATCTCCAGACCCGAACTCTGATCGGTACGCCGGATAATTGTGCTCCGGTTGTTGAGAAACTAAAGGCGATCGGCGTAGATGAAATCGCCTGTTTTATCGATTTTGGCGTGGATGCTGAGTCCGTCCTAGCGGGCTTACATCATTTAAATGCGCTTCAAGAAAAATATTCAAAGTCCGTAACGAGTTCCGTACAGAGCGAACAGATCGGCAACGGAATTCAAAGGACACAGAAACCGGAGGAATCGGTTCGATTTGAAACCGCACCCATGAGTGCCGCGCAGGAACAACTGTTGCTTCAGGCAGATATTTCGGAGAGCGGCGGCGCCTCTTACAACGAATCCATCCAGTTAGAACTTCGCGGTCCTTTGCGTCTGGAGGCATTGCAAACGGCCCTTCAAAAAATTGTGGATCGGCATGAAACCATGCGAACGGCCATGGATCGCTTAGCCAGCAAACTGAAGATTTACGAAAAACTGTCTGTAGATATTCCCTTGCTGGATTTTACCGATCTGGCTCCGCCGGAACGAAAGCAGCGCATCTCTGCGTTTATCCTGGAAAAGATCGGCGAACCTTTTGATTTCGAAAGACCACCATTGTTGCGGTTTTACGTCCTCCGTCAGGAAAATCAGGAACATATCCTGCTACTGGTGTATCACCTTTCTGTGTTCGAGGGCTGGTCGGTCGGGATTCTATTTCAAGAATTAAGTCGCCTGTATAATGCGCAATGCCACGGCGAAGCCTGTAAACTGGAATCGCCATGGCAGTACCGCGATTATCTACGCTGGCTGGAGGAATACAACCGTGGTGCGAAGAGCAAAGAAGATGAGGCCTACTGGTTGGCACAGTTCTCCGGGGAAATTCCCGTCCTGAACCTGTCGACGGACCGACCGCGCCCCGCTATGTTGCCCCACAGGGGAGCGCGACACAGCCGAAAGCTGCCTGAAAAACTTTCCCAGAACCTGCGAGTGTTAAGCCGGATACAGGGAGCAACACTTTTCATGCTCCTCTACGCAGCCTACCTAGTATTGCTGCATCGCCTGACCGATCAGGATGACATCGTTGTTGGTTTCGTGGTCTCCGGTCGCACCTTTGAAGGAAGCGAAAGCATAATGGGCTACTGTGTCCATCATGTGCCGATTCGCAGCACACTGAACAATGACCCCATTTTTACGGAATATCTGGCCGGAGTAAAGCAACAGCTTCTGCAAGCCTATGAACATCAGGATTATCCCTTTGCACGATTGATAGAAAAGCTTAACCGCCCCGGCGGCATAGCCCAGTTTCCGCTTTTTATGACCAGCTTCAACCTGGAGCGTCCGAACTGCGCTTTAGAAATGCATGAGCTGCAGACTGCTCTTATGACATCGCCCGTACGCTATGCTAACTATGCCGTGTCCCTGAATATCACTCAACTGGGAGATGATCTGCTGGTTGATATTGATTACAGCGCTGATCTTTTCGAAGCCGCCACCGCCAGGCGCTGGATGGATTACTTTCAGAGCCTGCTGGAGGATATGGTGGCCAGGCCCATGGTGCGGCTTTCGGAGATCAGCCTCATGAGCGATGTGCAGAAGCGACAGGTGCTTGAGGAATGGAATCATACCGCGCTGGATGTGCCAGTGAACCGCTGCTATCAGGAGCTGTTTGAGAGCCAGGTAACGCAGACCCCCGATTCGATCGCCGTCATATACCAGAATAAAAAGCTAACATACGACCAGTTAAACCGGCGGGCCAACCATCTGTCCGAAATTTTGATAGAGCAAGGAGTTGGCCCCGATGTGATTGTAATAATCCTTGCAGACCGGGGTATCGATTTTTTAACGGCGATGCTTGCCATACTTAAAGCTGGAGGAGCCTGGCTGCCGCTGGATCCAATCCAGCCGCCCGGACGCATTCGTCAAATTCTTCACCAGAGCCGTTCTCGCGTTGTGCTTGCGGCGAGCAAGTATCTGGATCATCTCGAACAGTCAGATAGTGCGAAGGAACTGGAAAACGAACTGATCGTACTGGAGCTGGATACGCTTCTCAAGCGAAAGCTGAGCAAGAAACAAACAGCAACAAATCCGCCTCAGCGTCAGACATCCTGCCATCTGGCTTATGTGATCTATACCTCCGGCTCAACCGGCAGACCAAAGGGCGCCATGCTGGAAAATGCCGGGATGATCAATCATCTGTTTGCCAAGATCCATGATTTGCGGATTTCCGGAAACGATGTCATCGCCCAGACGGCATCGCAGAACTTTGACATCTCCGTATGGCAGTTTCTTGCAGCCTTGATCGTGGGTGCCGCCGTTCACGTGGTCGAAGACGAAATTTCCCGCGATCCAGCCAGGCTGGTCCGCCTTCTAAAGGAGCATTCGATCACGATTTTCGAGACCGTTCCCGTTCTGCTGCGGGCCATGCTGGAAAAATTCGCCCACGATACGGCGAAGCCACGGTTGGCTGCTCTGCGGTGGCTCCTAGTAACGGGAGAGGCTCTGCCGCCGGATTTGTGCAAAGGCTGGCTCGCTTTGTTCCCGCAGATTCCCATGATGAATGCCTATGGTCCAACCGAATGTTCGGACGATGTTACTCACTTCGTGATTGATCGCCGGCTACCGTTGGAAAGGGTGAACGTTCCGATTGGAAAGCCAGTATGTAATACCAAACTTTATACCCTGGATCGCAATCTGCAACCGACGCCAGTGGGAGTGCTTGGCGAATTGTGCGTGGGGGGAATCGGAGTCGGACGCGGCTATCTCGGTGATCCCGTTCAGACCGCAAAGGTTTTTATACCTGATCCATTCAGCAAAAAGCCTGGCGAACGCCTTTACAGAACCGGTGATCTGGCGCGTTTTCTGCCGGACGGCACAATTGAATTTTTGGGTCGTCTGGATCATCAAGTGAAAATACGTGGTTTTCGCGTGGAAATCGGCGAAATAGAGTCAATTATTCTGGAAAACTCTCATGTTCGGGAGACCGCCGTCGTGCTTCAGGAATACAGCGCGGGCGAGAAGGGTTTAACGGCATATGTGGTTAAAAACTCTGATCCTTCGACCGAGCTTGCCTTTTCCAGCCTGCCTGGTTCATCGCATCCATGGAGCAACCAGGCAAACAATTCCGCCGATGCCCACGATGAGAGTGATTTTTTCATTAAGTATCTGCGGAATTATCTCAAAGAACACCTGCCCGAATACATGGTTCCCTCCGCTATCGTTATCCTTAACGCTCTGCCGACCAACCAGAACGGCAAACTGGACCGCAATTCTCTACTAGTTCCGGATAGATCGAAAGGGGAACCAGCAGAATACGTGGCCCCGCGCTCCTCTGCGGAAGCCACGCTGCTTAAAATTTGGACAGAAGTACTGGCAGTAGAGCGCATAGGGATTCATGCGAATTTCTTCGATCTGGGCGGGCATTCCCTGCTGGCCACGAAAGTTATCTCCCGCATTCGTGATTCATTTCAAATAGACCTGCCGTTGAGTCACTTCTTCGAGAATCCCACGATTGTCGGATTGGCGGAGACCCTGGGAGCCCTGCCGGACGAAGAAACCACGGAAGCGCTACCTCTGAAAAAAGTTCCAAGCGAAGAGAGATTGGGCGTTGCTGAATCATGGGATGATTTCGCCCAATTTAGAACGAATTACCAATAGTTTCACCCGCCAATTCATCCCGCATTTATGCAACGCCAGAGATTGCTACTTTCGCATTCTCAGTTGCGTATGTGGAAAAATTATCGGCACGAAATCGGCAGTCCCGTCTACAACATACCGGGAGCAATTCAATTCAAAGGGAAACTGGATCTGGAAACATTGCAACGGGTCTTAGAGGAACTTCTGGAACGCCAAGAAGCCCTGCGAACCGTCTTTCCGGCAAAGGAAGGGGAACCAGTTCAGCTTGTTACCCAAAAGCAATCGCTGCTCTTTGCGGTAGTGGATCTGAGCCACCTGAGCGAAGAGGATCGGGAATCACACTTTCTGCAACTGAGCGTTGAGAGATCTCGTTTCCCATTCGACCTCCAGCGGGGTCCGCTGTTCTGCTTTACGCTCTTTCGCCTGGGTTCGGAAGAACACATCCTACTGCTTAATTTACATCATATGATCTCCGACGGCTGGTCTGTGGGCACATTGATCGAGGAAGTATTTGCTTTCTACGAGTCTCGGTGCACAGGGAAGGCGGCTGCCTTCCCTGATCTGCCGTTTCAATTCGCCGATTATGTTTGCTGGCAAAGAGGCTTTCTGCGGGACCGGGTGCTGGACGCGGAACTTGCTTATTGGAAGAGACGCCTGGGAAGCAATCCGCCCCTTTTGAATCTGCCCTTGAAACATCCCGGCTCAAAGGCTTTCAGCCCCGTGAACGCATACCATTCGTTCACGATATCAGAGGATTTGACGGAAGGTCTCAAAACGCTGAGTCGTCGCGAAAACGTCACCCTATATATATCGCTCCTGGTCGCCTTTAAGGTGCTGCTCTACGGCTGTACCGATCAGGACGATATGGTAATCTGTTCTTCTTTTTCCGGTCGCAGGCGGCGTGAACTAGACGGTCTGATTGGGTTTTTCGTCAAAAACCTGCCCCTGAGAACAAATCTTTCCGGCAATCCCGCATTCCTGGAACTGCTTCAGCGGGTTGGCCACGTGGTTATGGAAACCTACGATCACCAGGAGGTATCTCCGGAGCAACTGGCGGACGCTCTGTTTCCTGATTCTGATGACCCGGGACGAAAGGCTTTGTCGCAGGTATTATTTATCTACCACAATCCGCCCGTATCTCCGCTACAACTGCCCGGACTCTGCCTGAGCGAACGAGAGATAGAAACGCAGGTTTCGGATTACGTTTTAACACTGCATCTTACCGAAGATGCGGGGGCGATTCGGGGACAGTTTGAATACCATGCGGAATTCTGGGAATCGTTCCCGTGCCACGGGATGGACAACTGTTATCTTCCTTCGCGCAGCAGCGTCTGTGGTTTCTGGATCGGCTGGATCCGGGCAACACCGCGTATAACATTCCGGCTGCAACTCGGCTGACTGGCGCGCTGGACGTGAACGCCCTGGAGGCGAGCCTGAGAGAGGTCATGCGGCGTCACGAAGTGCTGCGAACGGTATTTTTGGAGGTGGGGGGCAGACCGACGCAGAGTATCATCGTCGATTTCGCCTTTGAAGTGCCTGTTACGGTTCTGGACGATCTCGCGCAAGAGAAGCGGGAAGCAGAGTTCGTCCGGCTTGCGAAAGAGGAATCTCAGAAACCCTTTGATCTGGAGCGAGGTCCCGTGTTTCGCTGCCAGCTCTTCCGTCTCGGCGAAGAGGAGCATATGCTTCTGGTTAACGTACACCATATTGCTTTTGACGACTGGTCGACGGGTATTCTGATTCAAGAAGTTGCGACACTGTATGGCGCTTTTCGTGCGGGTCAGCCGTCTCCGCTTGCAGAGGTGTCCGTTCAGTATGGTGATTTCGCCGTCTGGCAGCGACAGTGGCTGCGGGATGAAGCTCTGGAGGAAAGGTTAGCCTACTGGAAAAAGAAACTCGCAGGCGTGCCCGTGCTGAAGTTGCCGACAGATTGTCCCCGTTCGGTTCCGGTCAGCTATCGAGGCGCGAGATACGGTTTCCGGATGTCTCCGGAGTTAACCAAACGCTTGGAGGCGCTGTGCCGCCACAAAGAGGTCACGCCATTCATGTTGCTGGTGGCGGTCTTCAAGGTTCTGCTGTATCGCTATTCGGAGCAGACGGACATTGCGATCGGAACCCCCATCGCAGGCCGTAACCGCCAAGAGATCGAGAACTTGATTGGCTTTTTCGTCAACACCTTGGTGTTGCGCACCGATCTGTCAGGCAATCCCTCATTCACCGAACTTCTCAAACGCGTTCGCGAAACCACCCTAGGGGCCTACGATCATCAGGATCTGCCCTTCGAGAAGCTGGTAGAGGCCCTGCGGCCCGAGCGAAATCTGAGCCATACGCCACTATTTCAGGTCTTGTTCGTTCTCCAGAATGCTCCGATGCCTGCCTTGGAGCTTCCGGATCTGACCCTGACTCCCCTTGAGATCGACAATGGAACGTCTAAGTTCAATTTGGCTCTATTAATGAAAGAAACAGAGCAGGGACTTGTTGCGACCTGGAACTATAACGCCGACCTCTTCGACCCCACCACTATCACTCGCATATCGGGGCATTTTGAGACGCTGCTAGGCAGCATTGTGACGCAGCCCGATGCCCGAATAAACAGTCTAAAAATGCTCACTGAAGCTGAAAAGCAGAAACATATCATGGAAGAAGTAAAACACAAAGAGGGCAAGCTCAAGAAGTTCATGTATATTAAGCCCAAGGCTGTGAGCCTGCCACAAGGACAATTGATCAAGACAGATTATCTACAGCCTGGGCAAACACTCCCTCTGGTGGTACAACCCGATGTTGACGATCTCGATTTAGTCGAATGGGCACAAGGCAACCGGGAATTTATAGAAACCAAGTTGCTAGAGCATGGCGCTATCCTGTTTCGGAGCTTCAATCTCAATTCCGTGTCTGCGTTTGAAAATCTTGCTCAGGCTATTTGCCCAGAGTTGTTTGCTGAGTATGGCGGCTTGCCGCGTGCTGAGACCAGTGGCAAAGTCTATGGCTCCACCTCTTACCCGCCCGACCAAGCTATTCTGTTCCACAATGAAAGTTCTCACTTGCACCGTTGGCCCCTGAAAATTTGGTTTTTCTGTGTGCAATCGGCGCAGCAGGGTGGCGAAACGCCGATTGTGGACTGTCGGAAAGTTTACCAGCTCATCGACCCAAAGCTCAGAGAGCAATTCCAGCAAAAGCAAGTTATGTATGTCCGCAATTACATTAAGGGTCTGGACGTGAGTTGGCAGGAGTTTTTTCGCACCACTGATAGAGATGTGGTCGAGGAATATTGCCGCGAGGCTACAATCGATTTTGAGTGGCTCTCAGGCAATGGTCTAAGAACCCGCAAGGTAAATCCGGCAATCACCAAGCATCCAAAAACAGGTGAGATGGTATTTTTCAACCAGATCCAGTTGCACCACGTATCCTGCCTGGAATCGGCAGTTCAGGAATCCCTGTTGTCTTTGTTTGGAGAGGACAACCTGCCGCGCCATGCCTACTGGGGCGATCACTCTCCCATTAAAGACTCTGTGATGGAGAAAATCCGGGCAGCTTATCAGGAAGCCACGATCAGTTTCTCTTGGCAGCAAGGGGACGTGCTGATGCTGGACAATATGCTGATCGCGCACGGGCACAATCCCTATGTAGGCACACGCAAGATTATGGTAACGATGGGAGAAATGATTCGTAGCAAAGGCATCTAGTAAGCATTCAACCGTCAGTGGTCAGTTGCAAGGGACTACGGACAACAAATAACAGAATACGGACTACGGACAAAAAGAGGTATGGGAACAATCAATGCAAAATCAAATTATTGAGGGATTTCGGCTCTCCCCGCAGCAAAAGCGTCTTTGGTCGTTACAACAAGATGGCTTCGCTTATCGCACCCAATGTGCCATTCTGCTTGAAGGTAAACTCAAGGGAGAAGTCCTAAAAGAAGCTTTACAGAGAGTTGTCAATCGACATGAAATTCTCCGCACGACCTTTCATCGGCGATCTGGAATAAAAATACCCATTCAAGTTATAGCTGATAGCAGCACGCCATCATGGCACAACGTCAATCTGAGTGATTGGGATTTGAGCGAACAGGAAGCCAGAATCGAGGAACTGTTTCAGGAAGAGAAACGCTTTATTTTCAACTTTGAGCAAGGTCCACTCTTGCGTTCATCCCTGCTTACTCTGTCAGCCCACCAGCATATTTTGCTTGTTAGCCTGCCATCGCTGTGTGCGGATGGCTGGACGCTCAAGAATCTGGTTCAAGCAATCAGCCATGCCTATGCGGTATGTTTAAAGAGCGAAGAATTGTCTGATGAACCAATACAATACATCCAATTTTCTGAATGGCAGAATAAAATACTAGAGGGAGAGGACGCAGAGACTGGAAGAGCGTACTGGCGCCAGCAAGACCTCTGGGCGCAACATCCTCTGACCATTCCTTTTGAGGGCAAGCCTTGTGGACAAAAAAGATTTGAACCCGATGTTCACGCTTTGAGGATTTATCCAGATGTAGTTGCGAAGAGCGAAGCGATCGCTACTCTACATAACATCACAATTGCTGAGTTCTTGTTCGCTTCCTGGCAGACACTGCTTTGGCGGCTCACAGGACAACCAGAGATTGTCATCAGCACTGTCTACAGTGGCAGACAATATGAAGAACTGCATGGGGTGTTGGGGCTGCTTGCTAAATGGCTGCCGATTCGTTGTACTTTTAATAAGTACTTGAAATTTCCTGAAGTCTTTTCGCAGATTAGTGAGGCTATACGCAATACTCACAAATGGCAGGAATATTTTCTATGGAAAGAAAGCACAGGATCAGATGGTAATATTGTAAAATTTCCAATTAGTTTCGAGTTCGAGGAATGGCCTGACAATAATTGCGCTGGCGGGGTTTCATTTTCGGTTTACAACCAATACATCTGTTTTGATCAATTCAAGGTGAAGCTCACCTGTGTGCGTAGAGAAGAGTCTCTCATCGCAGAGTTTCACTACGACACCAACTTATTCTGTGTAGAGGATATCAAACGCCTAGCAAGACAATTTCAGACTTTGGTAGAAAGTGCCGCCAACAACCCAGAAGCCACAGTCAATGAGTTAGAGATTCTAAAGCGTAGCGATCGCCAGAAACTGCTCATCGACTTCAACAACACGCAAACCGATTTCCCAAAAGACAAGTGCATCCACCACCTGTTTGAAGAACAAGCAGAACGCACACCCAACAACATTGCGGTTGTTTTTGAAGACCAGCAACTAACCTACGCTGAACTCAACGCTCGTGCTAATCAACTAGCCCATCACCTGCAAAGGCTGGGAGTACAACCGGAGGTATCGGTGGCACTTTGCGTCAAACGCTCCCTCGAGATGGTCATCGGACTCCTGGGCATTCTCAAAGCTGGCGCGCTATGCAGAATGCACAGGGATTAGTGTCAGTATCACAACAATGCATCGTGCGGTAGAAAAATTAGGCTTACGTGTAAAAAAAAAGTCTTTATGCTAGTGAGCAAGATACCCCAAGAGTACAAGAGTTAAGGCATGACTATCGTCGTTGGTTAGATAAAATTGATGTCAGAAACTTAATCTTTGTCGATGAAGCGGGATTGAATTTATCAATCGCTGCGCGGCCTATTTGCCAGAGCCTTGGATGGCGAACGAGCAGTTGGTAGTATCCCCAAAAGTAAGGGTGGGAACGTTTCTTTGATTGCTGCTTTAAACCTCGATGGACTTGTTGCAGCAATGACTGTGCCAGAAAGTACAAATACTGAAGTATTTCTGACTTATGTGACTCAAGTCTTAGCGCCTCAGTTGTGGAAAGGGGCAATCGTGGTCATGGATAATCTTAAAGTTCATCATGCTGAACGTGTAAGAGTTGCAATTGAATCCGTTGGTGCTAAAGTCAAGTTTTTGCCCCCCTACTCTCCCGATTTATCCCCCATAGAACTGTGTTGGTCGAAACTCAAGCAATTTCTCCGTTCCTCTGAAGCACGCACATTGGCATCACTTGACCAAGCAATGGCTCTTGCTCTCAACTACATTACCGAAGATGATGCCTTCGGTTGGTTCAACCACTGTGGTCTATTTACCTGAAAATTGCTGTAAATTGGATAGTTATGAGCCACGTAATTATCACATTTTGTGTTTTATTAGGGTTAAAAATCTGGGCAGAGTTTTTAACAGTTGAAAGTTGTGTTAACCGGGGTAATAAAAATAAGTTGAAAGAACCGCATTTTTTGTTAATCTTTCCATTGAAACTGCCTAATATGCTGATTTTTTAATTGAAAATGGCTTGAGTAAAAAGGGGTTGCATAACTCCGTAAAGCCAGTCACGGGGCAGTATTGATAATTTTCGGAGATGTCTAAACAGAAGTACAGTTATGCCAAATGAAATCATTAAAGGCTTTCAACTTTCACCTCAGCAAAAACATCTGTGGTTGTTGCAGCAAGCTGATCGTAGCCTACCTTATTGTGCCCAGTGCGCCGTCCTGCTCGAGGGAAATCTCAATCGAGAAACCTTAAAGACAGCCCTAGAGAATGTCGTCAATCGACATGAGATTCTCCGCACCACCTTTTATTGCTTGCCTGGGATGACTACCCCACTTCAGGTCATAACTGATGGCAGCATACCATCGATTCATAACCATGATCTGAGCGGTTTGGAGCCCCAAGAACAACAGACCAGGCTCGAGGCACTTTTTCAAGAGGCGGGGCAGCTGAGTTTCGACTTTGAGCAAGGTCCACTGTTGCATATATCCCTAGTTACTCTGTCGCCATTCAGGCATGTATTACTTGTCAGCTTACCTGCTATGAGCGCGGATGCGGCAGGGATCAAGAATCTAGTGCGTGAAATTAGCCGAGCCTACGCTGCATGCTGGCATAACGAGGAACTATCCGACGAACCAATGCAATACATTCTTATCTGCGAATGGCAAAATGAATTGCTGGAGGCACAGGAGGCGGAAATCGGAAAAGAGTATTGGCGCCAGCAGAATATTTCTCATATTCTGACTTTGAAGCTACCTTTTGAAAATCGACCTTTGGGGAAACCAGAGTTTGAACCGCAACTTATAAGCTGGAAGATTTATCCCGATCTAGTAGCGAAGCTCGACGCGCTCGTCAGCAACTACGATACATCGATCCCTGCATTCTTACTAGCATGCTGGCAAATCCTACTCTGGCGCCTCACCGGACAACCAGACATGATCGTCGGCACTGCCTGCGATGGCAGGGTAGATGAAGAGCTAAAGGGATCGCTGGGACTTTTGACAAAATCCTTACCCATTCATTGTCATCTGGAAGAGAACTCTCAATTCAGTGAAATGTTGGAGCGGGCCAATGAAGCTAAACGTGCGGCATACGAGTGGCAGGAATGTTTTGCCTGGGAGCAAATTTTAAGAGCGGATGCTAAGGTCACGGGTTCGTCCTTCTTCCCCTTTTGTTTCGATTTTGAAGAACAGCCAGCGAAGTTTTCTGCCGCCGACATATCATTTTCAATTTACAAGCAGTACGCCTGTGTTGATCGGTTCAACCTGAAGCTCTCTTGTCTCCAGAGGGAGGATTCTCTGAGCGCGGAGTTTCACTACGACTCTAACGTATTCTCAACAGAAGACATCAAACGCTTGGCGGCACAATTTCAGACACTGCTAGAAAGTGCGATCAACAAGCCGACAGCCGTGCTCAGTGAATTAGAAATACTCAGCAATGTCGAGCGACAGCAACTGTTGGTTGAGTTCAACAATACGCAGACTGATTACCCTCAAGATAAGAGTCTCCAGCAACTGTTCCTCGAACAGGTAGAGCGCACGCCGAAAAACATTGCTGTTGTGTTTGAGAACCAGCAACTGACCTACGCTGAGCTTAACGATCGAGCTAATCAACTGGCGCATTATCTACAGAGGCTAGGAGTAGGACCAGAAGTGCTGGTGGCAATTTGCGTTGAGCGATCGCTGGAAATGGTGATCGGGCTGCTTGGCGTTCTCAAAGCTGGCGGAGCATACCTGCCACTGGATCCCACGTATCCAAAGGAGCGGCTGGCCTTGATGTTGTCGGATGCCCAGACGTCGGTACTGTTGACTCAGCAGCGGCTTGCAGGAGGTCTCCCCGAACACCGAGCGCAGATAGTTTGCCTAGACAGCGACTGGGAAATCATTGCCCAAGAGAGTGAGGAGAACCCAGTTAGCGGGGTGATAGCCGACAACCTCGCCTATGTGATCTACACGTCAGGCTCCACAGGCAAGCCCAAGGGTGTGATGATCTCTCACCGCGCCATTTGCAATCACATGTTCTGGATGCAAACGACCTTCCCCCTGACTGAGGCAGATAAAGTCCTACAGAAAACGCCGTTTAGCTTCGATGCCTCGGTTTGGGAGTTTTACGCACCATTGTTGGTGGGAGCGCAGTTGCTGATGGCCCGACCAGGGGGACATCAGGACAGTGATTATCTCGTCAAGGTAATTGCTGATCAGAAGGTCACTACTCTTCAACTTGTCCCATCCTTGCTGCGAATACTCCTAGAGCAGGGGGGGCTCGAAACCTGTAAATACCTGAAGCGCATCTTTTGCGGGGGTGAAGCTTTGCCTATCGAACTCCAAAAGCGTTTCTTTACCAATCTAGATGCAGATTTACACAATCTCTATGGACCCACTGAAGCTTGTATCGATGCAACCTACTGGACTTGCAAGAGCGGGATTCGTCAACAAGTTGTCCCTATCGGCCGCCCTATCTCCAACACGCAAGTCTATATTCTCGACCGTCAGCTCCAACCAGTCCCCATAGGGGTTCCCGGCGAATTGTACATCGGTGGTGTTGGTTTGGCTCACGGCTATCTCAACCGCCCAGACTTGACCGAGGAAAAGTTCATCCCCAACCCCTTTAGCCACAAAGAGGGGGCTCGCCTCTACAAAACTGGCGACCTAGCCCGCTACCTAAGTGATGGCAACATCGAGTACCTCGGTCGGATTGATCATCAGGTGAAGATTCGCGGCTTCCGCATTGAACTGGGAGAAATCGAGGCGGTATTGAGTCAACACCCAGAGGTGCGGGAGACGGTGGTCATCGCCCGTGAAGACCAACCAGGTAACAAGCGTCTGGTGGCCTATCTTGTGCCCAACCGGGAGGAACCCGCCATCAGCGAACTGCGCGGCTTCCTAAATGAGAAGCTGCCCGAGTACATGGTACCAAATGCCTTTGTAATTTTAGATACCCTCCCCCTGATGCCCAACGGCAAAGTAGACCGCCGCGCCCTACTGGCACCGGATATTGGACTCAGTCGAAAAGCCAGCTTTGTCGCCCCTCAGACTCCGACTGAAAAGGTCATAGCCGGCATCATAGCAGAAGTCCTCGGGCTTAAACTTGTAGGCATCCACGACAACTTCTTTGAACTGGGGGGTCATTCCCTGCTAGCCACCCAAGTCATTTCTCGAGTGCGGGAAGCCTTCTCTGTGGAGCTGCCCCTGCGCCGCCTGTTTGAATCTCCTACCATAGCGCAGCTAAGCGAGCCCATCGAAACTGCTCGCCGCGATTGTCAAAGCCAGCTGTTGCCCTTTATACAGCCTGTTTCCAAAGATGGGGAACTACCTCTGTCCTTTGCCCAGCAAAGACTGTGGTTTCTGGACCAACTAGAGGGTCAAAGTGCCACCTACAACATGCCATCTGCCCTGCGTCTCATTGGGTCCCTCCAGGTAACTGCCCTGGAGCAAAGCCTAAGGGAAATCGTGCAGCGTCACGAAGTGCTGCGCTCCAACTTCTCAGTCATGAATGGTTACCCAGCTCAGGCGATCGCCCCTGCCTTTACCGTGACCCTGCCAGTAGTGGATCTGCAACAGTGTCCAAAACTGAAGCAGTCTACCTTTGTGCGACAGTTGGCTATCGAGGAGGCTCAGCGACCCTTTGACTTGGCCAATGGACCATTGCTACGAGTCACCTTGCTACGGCTGGGGAAGGAAGAGCATGTGCTGCTTGTGACGATGCACCATATCGTCTCCGATGGCTGGTCGATCGGGATATTTCTCCGCGAGTTTGCCACCCTCTATGAGGCTTTCTTAAAAGGCGCGCCTTCCCCCTTGCCAGCACTACCCATCCAGTATGCCGACTTCGCTCACTGGCAGCGTCAGTGGCTACAGGGGGAGGTGCTGAAAACTCAACTCAACTACTGGAAACAACAGTTGGCGGGGGCACCACCGCTGCTGGAACTCCCCACCGATCGACCGCGCCCTCCGGTTCAGACCTTTCGAGGTAGCACCGAGCCGTTTCAGCTCAACCCCAATCTGACGCGGCGGCTATTGACCCTGAGCCAACAGTCAGGGGCTACTCTGTTTATGATCCTGCTGTCGGCTTTTGTGACTTTACTCTTTCGCTACAGCGGTCAAGAGGATGTTGTAGCCGGCTCCCCCATTGTTAACCGGAACCGCAGTGAAACTGAGTCAATAATTGGTTTCTTTGTCAATACCCTGGTGTTGCGCACCCACCTTCAGGGGAACCCCACTTTCCAACAGCTACTAGCTCGGGTGCGGCAGGTTGCCCTGGATGCCTATGCTCACCAGGATGTGCCCTTTGAGCAACTGGTGGAAGCCTTGCAGCCAGAGCGGGATCTGAGCCATACCCCCCTGTTCCAGGTGATGTTTGTCTTGCAGAATACCCCGATGGGGAGACTGGAACTGCCCGGTCTGACCTTAACTCCCTTGGAAATGGAGAGATCGGGTGCGAAGTTTGATTTGACTATGTCGATGGAGGAGACACAGCAGGGACTGACTGGGGAATTGGAATACAACACGGATTTGTTTGATGCGGTCACAATTACCCGGATGGCGGGGCATTTCCAGACTTTGCTGGAAGCGATTGTGGTCAATCCAGAACAGCGAGTTTCAGAATTCCCCCTGCTGACTGTCACCGAGCGACACCAGATGCTGTTGGAGTGGAACAATACCCAGGCAGATTATCCCCAGTCCAAGTGTATCCATCAGTTGTTTGAAGCTCAGGTGGAACGAACCCCGGATGCAGTGGCCGTGGTGTTTGAAGACCAACAGCTGACCTACCGGGAGTTGAATGCCCAGGCAAATCAGCTGGCGCACCACTTGCAAGCCCTGGGCGTAAGGCCAGAAGTGTTGGTGGGCATCTGTGTCGAGCGCTCCTTAGAGATGGTAGTGGGACTGCTGGGGATTCTTAAGGCTGGTGGGGCTTATGTACCATTAGACCCAGCGTATCCCAAAGAGCGCTTAGCCTTTATGCTGGAAGATTCCCAAGTGCCAGTGTTGTTGACGCAGGATCGGCTTCTAGAAACTCTCCCTGAACACGAAGTGCAGGTAGTCTGCCTGAATAAAGGCTGTGAGACTCTTGCCAAAGAAAGTGAGGAAAACCCGATCAGCAAGGTGACGGCTGACAACTTGGCCTATGTCATCTACACCTCCGGCTCTACAGGCAAGCCTAAGGGGGCTATGAACACCCACAGTGGAATCTGCAATCGCCTACTCTGGATGCAGGATGCTTACCAAATAACGGCGGCAGATCACGTACTGCAAAAAACCCCCTTCAGCTTCGACGTTTCAGTCTGGGAGTTTTTCTGGCCGTTGTTAACCGGAGCGCGTCTGTTTGTGGCCCGACCAGGGGGTCATCAAGATAGTGCCTACCTCGTGAAGCTGATCGCTAAAGAAAAGATCACCACGCTCCATTTCGTCCCCTCTATGCTGCAAGTGTTTCTGGAGGAGCAGGGGCTTGAGACGTGTGACTGTCTTAAGCACGTCATGTGCAGCGGGGAAGCACTACCTTTCAAACTCCAAGACCGCTTCTTTGCTCGTCTGGATGCAGAGCTACACAATTTGTATGGACCGACGGAAGCTGCTGTCGATGTAACCTTCTGGGCTTGTGATCGTGAGAGTCGCCAACACATCGTCCCCATTGGCCGCCCAATTGCCAACGCCCAAATCTATCTACTGGACGCTCAGTTGCAGCCGGTGCCCGTTGGCCTGCCGGGGGAACTGCACATCAGTGGTGTGAGCTTGGCACGGGGCTATCTTAACCAACCAGAACTGACTGCTGAACGCTTCATTCCAAACCCCTTCAGCGACGAGCTGGGCACACGCTTGTACAAGACCGGGGATTTAGCGCGCTACCGACCGGACGGCACCATCGAGTACCTGGGTCGTCTTGACCATCAAGTGAAGCTCCGCGGCTTTCGTATTGAGTTGGACGAAATTGAGGCGGTGCTAGGTGAACACCCATCTGTGCGAGAGACGGTGGTTATGGCTCGGGAGGATAAGCCTGGTGACAAGCGTCTGGTAGCCTATTTGGTTGCCAACGAAGAACCTGCTCCCTCCATTAGTGAACTGCGCAATTTCCTCGAAAAGAAACTGCCCTCATACATGGTGCCCGCCGCCTTCGTTCTGCTGGAGGTCCTGCCGCTGATGTCCAACGGCAAGGTGAACCGCCGCGTACTGCCTGTACCCGACACGGCAAGGTCCAAGTTAGAAGGGATCTTTGTGGCTCCTCGCAACTCTGTCGAGGAGGCACTGGCGGGAATCTGGGCGGAAGTACTTCGAGTTGAGATGGTCGGTGTTGAGGACAACTTCTTTGAGTTGGGCGGGGATTCCATCCTCAGCCTTCAGATTATTGCTCGGGCCAATCAAGCAGGCTTTCAACTCACCCTCAAGCAGATATTCCAGCACCAGACAATCGCCGAGTTGGCAGATGTGGCAGGCACGATCCGGACTATCCAGACCCAACAGGGCGTGGTAACAGGCCCGGTGCCCTTTATCCAGACCTGGTTTTTCGAACAGAATTTTCCTGACCCGCACCATTGGAACGTGACGACTCTGCTGGAGGTGCAGCCAGCCCTAGACCCTACGTTGGTGGAGCGGGTTGTGCAGCACATACTCACGCACCACGACGCGCTACGCTTGCGCTTTGTGTGGGAGGAATCCGGCTGGCGATCATTCATCGTTCCCCCTGACGAGGCGGTACCCTTCACACTGGTGGATGTATCGGCGTTGCCAGAGGCGGAGCAAAAAGCGACCATTGAGGCGGTTGCCGCCGAACTACAGACTAGCCTGAATCTGGCAGAGGGACCACTGGTGCGGGTCGCTCTCTTTGACCTCGGGCCCCAGAAGCAAAGCCGCCTCTTGATCATCATCCACCACCTGGCTGCGGATGGCGTTTCGTTAAGGATATTCTTGGAGGATTTCTATATGGTCTATCAGCAGTTCAGCCAAGGCGAAACGATTGCGCTACCGGCTAAGACGACCTCGTTCAAACAGTTTATCGAACGAGTGACGGAGTACGCACGATCACCAGAGCTTAAGCAAGAACTGGACTATTGGCTCGCACTGCCCTGGACCAAGGTCGTGCCTCTACCACTGGACTACCCGGAGGGGAGGGGCGCCAACACCAAGGCATCGACCCGCACCGTTCTGGTGTCATTGACCGTCGAAGAGACTCGCGCCCTGTTACAGGAGGTGCCGAAGACCTATAACACTAATATTAGAGATGTGTTGCTGACGGCCTTGGTGCAAGCTTTTGCGCGGTGGACCGGCGTAAGCACGCTATTGGTGGATCTGTTGGGTCATGGACGGGAGACGATTTTCAACGATGTGGATCTGTCGCGCACCGTGGGCTGGATCGCCTTCGGCACCCGCGTGATCTTGGATATAGGTGAAGCGGGCAATGTGGGGGATGCGTTGAAGGCAGTCAAAGAGCAAAACAGCCGCATCCCCAATAAAGGCGGCGGCTATGACTTACTGCGCTATTTCAGCGAGGATAAAGAAATCGGCGAGAAAATGCAGACACTTCCTCAGGCTGAGGTACTTTTCAACTACCTGGGTCAATTCGATCAGGTTCTTTCCGAGTCTTCTGTGTTTAGACTGGCGCCGGAGTCAACCGGACTAGCCCACAACCCGCGGTGCGTCCGCCATCTTCTCCTAGAGGTCACCGGGAGTGTCGTTGGGGGGCGGCTACAACTGGGGTGGACCTACAGTGAGAATGTTCATCGCGGTGCTACGGTCGAGTGGCTGGCTCAAGGCTTTTTGGATGCGAGTCGGTCGATCATTAACTCATTGTCAGACCCTCTGAAGCAAGGAGTCTACACACTTTCAGACTTCCCAGAAGCTGTTTTGAGCCAAAAGGGGCTTGAGTAGGTAAACAGTGAAACACTGGCTCAACATTATGCTGGCGATGAAACATTTCCTAACTATATGTGATTACAGAGATAAAATACGCGGGTTACTGCGCTATACAAACAGCTTGTTCGATTGTGAGACGATTCAACATCTAGTAAATTTTTACGGCAATATGCTGGAGCAGATAGTTCAACAGCCAGAGTTGTGTTGCTTTGATTTGACTACAGAGTTGAAGTTTTCATTACATACCTCAAAATAAGTTAATCCTGAAAATGACGGTTTAACGAAAATAGATCATGTGAAGAATATGTTGCAAGGTCTTGTATACCAAAAGCTTTTACCGTTTGATACTGTTTTAATGGATACGTGGTATGCGGTAAACAATTTAATGCTTTATATTGATAGTCTAGATAAAATTTATTATTGTACTCTCAAAGTGAATCGTTTAGTTGATGATACCTTTAGTAAAGAAAAGTATAAAAATATTGAATCATTAGAATGGAGTGATGAAGATTTAAAATGTGGTAAAATAGTAAAAATTAAAGCGTTCCCTGCTGAGAAGAAAGTGAAACTATTCCGGGTTACTGTCTCTACCGATAGAACGGATTATGTTTACCTTAACTCCTTCCCTCTCAGCCTTGCTACTGCGTCCAGGGCAAAGACCAGGCGGTTGGTTAGGCTGGTTTTTTGAGCGGGTTAACAGGTTTATTGATTGGACACGCAGACAGTATGAGGAAATACTCAAGCGCTTGACACGGGTGAAAGCGATCGTAGTGGGGATATTTATATTGTCCTTGGGGGTGACGGGCTGGCTTTACATCAGCATACCTACAGCGTTTATCCCTGATGACGACCAAGGTTATTTCATTACCCTTATCCAAGGGCCAGAGGGAGTTTCACTCAACTACACCAGCAAAGTGATGGCTCAGGTAGAAAAAGAAATCCTCAAATTGCCGGAAGTCACAGGTACTTTCGCCATCGGTGGCTTTGGTTTTAGTGGTAACTCTGCCAATAGTGGTGCGATCTTTTCCACTCTTGAGCCTTAGACATCTCCAAAATAGTAATATTTGATGGTAAAAGAATATTACATGATGTTTTTGGGTGCTAAAACATGAGTTCTATACTGAGCCATATTGAAAAAAATCCTCAAGATGCACAGCGCTTGATTG
>JAESGI010000226.1_pt1 | contig 32413 bp, 23 predicted proteins | sample 9269671 | NCBI WGS metagenome assembly JAESGI01 (sample SAMN14515641, study PRJNA621666) | algae metagenome | isolation source: Nostoc indistinguendum CM1-VF10 and co-occurring heterotrophs from gravelly... | place: USA: Clark Mountains, San Bernardino, California | collected 1998-06-05 | reverse complement strand
CTCGAAAAAGTCCTCTACCCGGTTGTGCGTCACTTAAAAAACGGGAGAAATTACAGACCAGAATTGAGTTCTCGAAAGTCACTGTTTTCTCTACTTGAAATTCAAAAAGTTTTCTGCACCACTAAGGAACTTTTCTGTTGTGGGATCGAGGCGTGAGGATGCTTCATCTAAAATTACTAAACCAGGGTCTTTGAGAAAAACACGGGCAAATGCTAACAATTGCGCCTGTCCTGCTGATAAGCCACTACTATCAGGCCCCAGTTCAGTGTCTAAGTCTTTGGGTAATGAATGTAGCCATGCAGATAATCCCAGTATCTCCAAGGTTTCATAGATGCGCTCGTCGCTGATATTTTGGTTAAAAAAGGTAAGATTGTTGCGGACTGTAGTTTGGAATAACTGTACATTCTGAGTTACTAACCCGACGTGCTTGGGTAAGTCTGTTAAAGGAGTCTGGTTGATGTTCACATTCCCCAAGCGAATTGTGCCTGATTGTGAGTCATATAACCTCAATAATAAACGTACTAAAGTCGTTTTACCGCTCCCTGTACGTCCTAATAGTCCCAATACATGACTAGGCGGTAAATGGAAAGATATATCTTGCAGGATCAATTCTGGTTTTGTATCTTGCTTGTTGATGCGATCACTTTTGATGCGATCGCTATAGCTAAATGAGACATTTTCAAATGTAACAGAAAGTGCGCCATTAGGAAGTAGCTCTTTGCCTCCTACATTAAGTTGTGATTGCACTTGAAATAAGTCTTGAATACGATAAATACTAGCTTCTGCCTGTTGAAGGTCTTCTAACTGAGTGCGAATTTGCTCAATTGGTTCGCTCAAAAGCGTAGTGTAGTAAAAAAATATGTATGCAGTTCCAATAGTGATCGCTTTTTGATTCCAAAGGTAAAGAGCTACAGCTAAAGCAATAATATTACCGAGCGTGAATATAGCGTTAGTTGTACCCCAGAGGATAGTATCAGCAAAGCGTGCTTTGTGATAGGTTGGCAACCAACGTTGCAGAATTTTGTAGAAGTGATGCATAACATAATTTTTTGCACCATTTGCCCTTATGTCTTCAATGCCAGTTAGTTGTTCACCCAAAAATCCGAAAAACTCTCCATTGACTTGGCGATAGCTTCCCCAATGAGGAACGGCGATAGAACGCAGACGAATTAGTGTAAATAATGCTGTGAGGGCGAAAAATAAAATAGTTATACCAGCTCGCCAATCTTCGGCGAACATTACCACAATCACACCCAAAATCAACAGCAAACTGCCTAAAATGTAAACACTAAATTTTGAGAAAAATTTTGAAAGATTCTGAATATCACCATCCACTCGTTCTACTAATTCACCAGGTGTCGAAGCCTTATGGAAAGATAAATCGAGTTTCAGGCAATGCTCAACTAAATCGGCACGTAAAGCATTAGTAGCTGTCCAAGCAACGTTTTCACCGTAGTATGTAGCCGTAATTGACATTAATTGCGTCGCTAAAGCTACACCAATAAATAGAAATGCGGCAATGAATAAGTTTCGCACTGAACCACCTGCTACAGATGTATCAATGAAATTACGTAGAATTTGCGGGTTGAGGAGTTGCAAGCCGATACTAGTTAACAGAGCGATCGCAAACTTGGCAACGCGCCCCTTTTGAGGCTTGAGATAGTCTATCAATAAATTCCCAAACTGCTTTAGACCAATTTTCATAACGTCGCCAAATCTTAGCCAGAATTGTCCTGAAAGTTATAATTCAATGAAAAGTAATTGAGAAAATTGTGCAAAAACAGTATCCTATAGAAATGACTACCAACCTAGCAATACTTCTTTTTATGGTGATTTTCGGTTGAGTGAGGTACAAGAACCCCACCTCCAACCCCATCCCCACAAGCAAATAGCTTGCTGTGATGTAACTCATTTGAGTAGGAAAAGCTATAAGTGATTTAGTGCTAATAAGTTTCAATAAAATTATGGTTTGCTGATAGCAGTACAAAGAAGTAAAGTACCAAAAATTAATTTATAAAAATCCGAGCGACTGTTGGAAAAATGAGCAATGGGCGATTCTTTTTAATTTTTTGTAGTGTATAGATCAATTGGAATATGGTAATCAATCAAACTCGTAACAAATGCCGTTTCTGTTCAGAAATTTCCCAAGCTAATGGTGAAGATCCTATTGGTTCTGCCATAGCCGTTGAACAATATTTAATTATTGAAGCTCCACAACTTTGGCCAGTTGAGATTTGGATTGAACCCGAACCTATGCCGCAAGGAGTGTTGGACGCATTGAGTTTTGTTTGGGAACATGGTAGAACAATTCGGCAACTAGCGATCGCTCCAGATCAAGATTACTCTATACCCGGTTATAAGCACGTATTTCACTATCGCCGGCCAGCAGGGTTATTTGCTGAGTATGATAAACAAGAATTTATCGTACCCGATGCTGAGATTGGTGCTTTAGCACTGGCTTTAATAAAAGAACCGGGAAACCTACCAGATTTTGAAAAGTATCGACAAAAAAGCAATCATATTAGAGAATTACTTGTTTGTAACCACGGTAACGTTGATGCTGCTTGTAGCAAATTTGGTTATCCTCTTTATAAAAAGTTGCGTTCTGAGTATGCTGCTATAACTAATAGCAACTTGCGCGTTTGGCGTTGTAGCCATTTTGGTGGTCATCAGTTTGCACCTACCCTAGTTGATTTACCTCAAGGACGCTACTACGGTCATTTAAAACCAGAAATTTTGGATTTATTGGTATGGAATCATGGTTCCGTCAAAGAACTTTATCCTTACTATCGGGGATGGGGTGGTTTATCCAAATTTGGACAAATTGTAGAAAGAGAAATATGGATGCAAGCGGGCTGGAATTGGTTGGAATACCAAAAATCAGGTCAAGTTATTGCTCATGATCAAATTAATCAAGAATGGGCAGATGTTCGGATTGATTTTACTACACCAGATGGAAGTAAAAGCGGTGCTTATGAAGCCAAGGTAGAAGTAAGTGGTTATGTAATGACCGCTTTTTCTTCGGGAGAGAATGAACCCTTGGAAAAAATTAAGCAATATCGTGTTAGTCATCTAGCACAAGTAGAGTAGCATTCATATCAGGAAATCCGTTTCCTAAATTGTATAAACACTGTTTACGGTTGTTAACTGTTGACGGTTGACGGTTAACGGTTATCAGTCATCAGCCTTCATGTAAATGTTCAAGTAAAATGCGTAACTCAGGCATTCCCATTTATACCAATCAGAGTTGCAATTGCCTTGACTAACTCCTCTGGTTCTACGGGTTTGGACATATGCTTTTGAAACCCTGATTCGAGTGCTTGTTGCTGGTCGATCTCTCCGGCATAAGCAGTTAAAGCGATCGCCGGAATCTGTTTAGCTTGCAATGCCTGCAATGCTTTGACTTGGCGCATCAGCATATAGCCATCTGTCTCTGGCATCCCAATATCACTGAGCATCATATCTGGTTCTGATTCTGCCAATGCTTGCAGTGCTTCTTTGGCTGATGCCACAGCAGTTACCCTAGCTCCAGCCTGCTCTAGCACAAATGTATGGAACTCGCGAGTATCATCGTCATCGTCCACAACTAAGATTTGAATACCTGCAAGAATTTCAATTGTAGGGGAAGCATTTAAGGCAGTAATTATCTCTGGTTTTGAGGTTAACTCTTTTTTGATGAGCGGTAGCCTAGCTGTGAAAATAGCTCCTTGCCCTTCACCTAAACTTTCTGCCCAAATCGTGCCACCATGTAATTCTACGAGATGACGGACAATTGCTAATCCTAACCCTAAGCCACCAAACTTTCGGGTTGTCGTACTATCAGCCTGACGGAAATATTCAAACACATGAGGGAGAAATTCAGGGCTGATCCCCTTACCTGTGTCACTGACAGTAATCTGAGCTTGAGTATTAATGCGCTCCAGTTGAATATCAATTTTTCCTCCTTCAGGAGTAAATTTAACAGCATTCGATAAAAGATTCCAGATCACTTGTTGTAAACGACCGGAATCACCCAAAACTTGGCCCAAAGAAGAATCCAGCATCGTCTGAATTTGGATATCTTTAGCTTCTGCTGCCAAACGCACTGTTTCTAATGCCGCCTCAATTACAAGCACTAAGTTGACAGGAAACATATTGAGGTTGAGCTTGCCTTGTAAGATGCGAGAGACATCGAGCAAATCTTCAATTAGTTGAGCTTGTAATTTAGCATTCCGCTCAATGCTTGCAATAGCTTTCTTCAACGCTGGTGCGTCAAACTCACGGGTTTGCAAGAGTTTCGCCCAACCAAGAATAGGATTGAGAGGCGATCGCAATTCATGAGATAGCACCGCCAAAAACTCATCTTTAATGCGGTTGGCTGTTTCGGCTTCAGTTCTGGCAGCTTGCTCAAGTTGCAAGAGGCGATCGCGTTCGGCTTCTGCAACTTTGCGTTCGGTAATGTCAATCACTGAGCCAATGTAACCTTTAAATTGACCATCCACCCCAAACCAGGGATTAGCAGCATCGATCACCCAGCGATACTCGCCATCTTTGCGTCGCAAGCGGTACTCGATACGGAAATCCTCGTAGCGCCTGTTAGCTTCCAGGAAAATACTCTTGCCCTCATTGTAATCCTCTGGATGCACGGCGTTCAACCAGCCAAATCCCACACCCATTTCCTCGCTCTGACCCGTAAACTCGTACCAGCTTTTGCTGAGATAGGTGCAGTAGCTATTTGTATCAGTTACCCAAACCATGAAGGGGGCATTATCAGCCATGTTGCGGAATTGTTCTTCGCTTTCACGAAGTGCTTTCTCTGCTTGTTTGCGATCGCTGATGTCTGTAACAAAAATGCTTACTCCAAAAGCATTGGGGTAGACGCGATTCTCAAACCAGCGCTGCCAAGCAGGATAAAAGTATTCAAACTGAACAACGGTTTGTTGTGCCAATGCCTGCTGAACCTGAGTATAAAACTCGCTTTTGGCTACATCTGGAAACACTTCCCAAATGATCCTACCTAGTAACTCTTCCTTTTGTATACCAACAACTTCTGCTACCTGGTTATTGACAAAGGTATAACGCCACTCTCGATCCAACACAAAGAACTGATCTTGAATGCCAGCTAAGACAGTCTCTAAGTGGGCTTTTGCGACCTCAGCTTCAATCCGTAACCCTTGCTCCCGTTGCATTGCCTTCTGGCGGAGACGAGCCATTTTTAGGGCTGCCTCTACCCGTGCCAATAATTCACGGGCAGAGAACGGTTTAATTAAGTAATCATCGGCTCCTGCTTCTAACCCTTCCACCCGTGCCTCTTCCCCTGCCCGTGCCGACAACAGGATGATTGGAACTTTTCTCGTCTGCGGATCAGCTCGTAATTCTTGTAGCAGGCCAAAGCCATCTAATCCAGGCATCATTACATCCGTCAGTACCAAGTCTGGGATACGCCCACGAGCAGAATCCAAAGCAGCTAAACCGTCCGGCACTGATTCCACCTCATACTGCTGACTTAACAGCCGCTTGACGTAATCGCGCATATCTGCATTGTCGTCAGCCAGGAGAATTCGGGGAGCAAAGGGGGCAGGGGAAGAATTTATATATGTATATTCTTGAACAATTCCTTCTCCCCCTGCTTCTCTTCTCCCCCTGCTTCCCCTGCTCTCTTCGGGTAGCCAACGCAGGGCTTCTTCTAAATAGGGTGTTGCACCTAATGCGGTTGAAGCTAAGGTTCGAGGGGCGCTAATCCGGTCTGGAGACAAATGAGCAGATCCTGTTGGAATTGATACAGTAAAGCAACTGCCTGCTCCTAAAATACTAGTTACTTGGACTGTTCCACCATGCATTTGCACCAATTCTTGCACCAGCGACAATCCAATTCCTGACCCTTCAAAAGTTCGTCCTTGCGACCCTTTGACGCGGTGGAATCGTTCAAAAAGGTGCGGAATCTCTTCTGCTGGGATACCGATTCCTGTGTCTTTGACGGCGAACTCAATATGGTCATTTGCCCGCTGCAAACTGACTGTAATTTCTCGGGCCATTGTGAACTTGAATGCATTTGAGAGCAGGTTAAGAACAATCTTTTCCCACATCTCTCGATCTACATACACTGGTGCTGGAAGAGAAGGGCAATTAACTGATAACTGCATCCCTGCCCGTTCTATCGTTGAACGAAATACACTAGCTAGTTCTGCGGTGAAGGTGGCAAGGTTTGTGGGTTCGTATGAGGCTTGAACCCGTCCGGCTTCAATGCGCGAGAAGTCTAGCAGGCTGTTGACCAGTTTCAGCAGGCGGAGTCCGTTGCGTTGCACCATTTCTAACTGCTCTCGTTCGTTGGCTGGAAGCAGGTTGGCACAATTGGCTATGGTTTCCTCTAATGGCCCCAACATGAGGGTAAGTGGGGTACGGAACTCGTGGCTGACGTTGCTGAAAAAGACGGTTTTAGCGCGATCAATTTCTGCCAAGGCTTGGGCGCGTTTGCGTTCTTCCTCGTAAGCTTGGGCGTTAGCGATGCTGGCTGCAATTTGAGCCGCAACTAAATCGATGAATCCTCGATAATTATCGTCGAATAGCCTAAAGGGATTCAAACCAGCAATTAATATACCAGATTTTCCCGTCTGACCGGATGGTGCAATTGGCACAGCGATCGCTTGATGAGGCGATCGCTGCCAAACACCACAAGGTAAACTATTAAAAGACGCTCCCAAATCGGAAATTAGTTTTGCCTGATGCGTTCTGATCACTTCTGCAAAGGGCCAAACGCAATCAGAATCGAAAGCGACTGTTTCAGGAACTGCTACATGGTTTTGCGCGATGCGGCACGTTCCAGCCAAAAAAACTTGCTGCTGATCTGGCTCAACTAGATAAATCATGGCGAAAGGCAAGTCGTAAGGGTTGCTCTCCAGACAATTCGCACTCAGTGTACAAGCTTGATCAAATGTCCGTGCGTCTGCCGTCCTAGCCGCTAGTTCGCGCAAAAGTGCCAACTGACGCTCACCGATAATGCGCTGTGTGTCGTCTGTATTGGCGCAGATAATCCCACCTGTGTCGCCCTGATCGTTAGGAACCGGGCTATATGAAAAAGTGTAATAGGTTTCCTCTGGGTAGCCAAAGCGCTCCATAATTAGCAGCAGCGCTTCGTCGTAAGTGCCCTCGTTCTTCAGCATCGCTGATTCTGCTCGAGGCCCAACCTGATCCCATATTTCCCGCCACACGTAGGAAGCTGGCTGCCCAAGTGCTTCTGGATGTTTGCCGCCAATAATAGCCTTGTAAGCGTCATTGTAAAGGTTAATCAGTTCTTCACCCCACCAAACAAACATGGGTTGACGGCAAGTCAGCATAATCCGCACAGCAGTCTTCAAACTCTGTGGCCACTGCTGTGGTGGGCCAAGGGATGTTTTTGACCAGTCCTGTTCTCGCATTCTAGCCCCCATTTCACCCCCACCGAGAAGGAAATTTACGTCGGCGTTGCTTGCTGACGTTAACTCGTTTTTCAATGATTCCTCTCGATTGGTCATGCGTCGGTTAAAGGCTACAACTGTGGTTGTCTGTTGGTCAAAATCCCTTCTAAATCTGAAACTTACGCCCTATACAGTCATTTTAGAGGATATTCAAGGGCATATACAGCATGAAATACCAACTTTACCGTTACTTTTCAAAGCATTAAAGATCCTATTTTAGACGCAAGTTGCTGTTTTGACGATTTTCTAAGCTGATGCCCGCGTAAACTGTATAAACACTCTTTACGGTCCTTAACTGTTGACGGTTATCAGTCATCAGTCAATTTTGCCAAAATGTACTAGTTATCAACTATTTTATTTTTTGAAAATCAAAAAAACTGAACCTATTGGCCCAAAATTTTCTACATAAGTTTTCTGATTATAATATAATCCTGGAGACATACCTCCATCAAATAAAATTCCTTCTTGAATCTTACCTAAACAGTTATTGCTAGTAATGCCTTCTAGGACATTATCAAACATATCTGGCAGTAATTCTTGATTAATTTGCGATAATTCAATATCTGAATTAGCTTTCAAATCATTAACTAATAAAATTACATAGCCTTGATTAGTGATAGCTGCCAGAGAACGATTGGTAGCATTTCTACAAGCAAATTGTCCTAAATCTTGACAGATATCTTTAAATTTACCCTGACGATAGAATCTGCCATTACCACCCACTAAATTGTAATTAAGAATATCGCTTTTTCTTCTACCAGCCTGGATAGTAGCCTGTCGTTGCTTAGGTGTACCTCCTGATATACCAAAAGAAGAACGTTTATTTTTAAACACTCCTGAATACTCGACACCACGAGAAACGTTTAAGCCTTGTGGTTTATCATCAGTACCTATATAGTCGGCATTAATTGCGGCAATAGGTAACTGTCCGTTTAACTTAGCATTCTCATCGCCAATGAGTTCACGAAACTGTTTTGGTACATATTCTTTACGCAGTTTCCCCCTAGCATCTTTAGCGTAGAGTTTATGAGATAGACCAACATTAACTTTGAAATCTAATTCTGCTGATTTGGGATTAAAAATAATCACATTGTTAATACCTTTTTGATTCTTTTTACCTTGATTATTGGTTTTAAAAAAATCAATGCTGAACTTAGGATCTTTGCCAGGGCAAGTTTTAGATGCTTTTGGGGCTGAATTTGCTTCAATCTCTTGACAACCTGATAATAAGCCTGCACCAATTATCAAGATAAATAACATAAATAATTTTTTCAGAGACATATAATGCAAAAAAAACCGCTACAGAATTACTATAGCGGGGAATAATTTAAAATTTCAGTTTGGAGTTAATCTGATAACCAAAATTTAAGAGAACCATTCTAAAACAGCTTCTTCTTTGGTATTGGTATTTCGGGATGGTGTCTGACGATTAAATTTCATCTGAATTGACCGGGTTTGCTCACCATCAGCAGCTACAGCCAAAATCGGATAGTCAATTAAACCATCTTGGAAGGACATCTGGAAGCGGAAGGTTCCATCTGGATTTAGCTGAATTGGACGACCGCCAATGGTTACGGTAGCATCGGGTTCGGTTGCACCGTAGACTATCAACTCAGCATCGGCAATTAACCAGAACTGGCGCGGACGCATTGGTACGGCGGAAGCCGAGAAGCCAACACCTGACATTCCTGCACCGGAAGCAGTTAAGCCTGACACGGTGGGAGCTGCCCACATACCAACACCAGATGGGAAAATGTAGGAGCTAATAGCTTCTTCAGGACGCGCTGAACCTGGTACTTGATGCTGGGAACCGAAGATAGAACCAGCAACCCGTAGCGCTTCGGCAGATTCGGCTAAACCAAAGATTTGATCGTAGATGGGGTTGCCGTTGGTATTCACAGCATTACCATTGGTGGTAGCTGCAATCTTCTTGGCAGGGGGAACTAGTTCGTACTGAGTCTGACCACGCAAATCTTCTTCAAAGTTGACAGTGATGAAGACATCTTCTATCCAGTCAGAAGGATAAACGGGAGGAATGTGTACTCTCGCAGAACGAGCTAGTACCAACCAGCGACCATCAGCAGCACGATAGCCGATATCAATCACATAATCGCGATCACTAACTGGAACTGGTATATACCATTCTCTAGCTAGTTCATCAGCAGGATATTCTTGAATGCTGTGGGGGCTTTGGAATTCGATATTTATGTCGGTGACATCATAAATCCGTAGTGCAAGTTGCTGTCCCCCTTGCCGACGCAGTTCCTCTTTGTGATCATTGGGAATATCCCAGTAAGTGTAAGCCCACTGAGGGTCACGTGGTAAGAGAACAATCCGGCTTTCACCATAGCCAGAGGGTAAATCTGCCAGTCCTTCATCAACATCAGCTAAAGATCCACCAGTGCGATCTTCCTGACCTAATTCAAACTTTGCAGCTTCCACGGTTTCCTGTGCCTCCAATGATCGAGATGGACTGAGCGAAATTTTATTGCGCTGGACTTCTTGAATTGATGCCAGTAATTGTGATTTACGCATTCGGCTATAGCGAGAGATGCTATATTCACTAGCAACTTTGCGTAGTTGGCGTAAGGTCATCTCCTCTAAGGGCGGGCGTTCTTTTGCCATTAATTTTGGCCTCCAGTAGTTTAAGCGGTAAATGATTTCCCCTGGTTAAAGAATGCTATGTAAAATCTCATCCACTCCAGATGAATTTCTTATTCCTGACTCCTGGTTTTGCCCAGTTTTAAGTTTTTTAATCTGTTTTTAAATTGGGGTCACTTCCAATCAATTCCTTCGTTATGCCAAAATCAGCATTTCTTTGGGATCGAGGAAGTCCTATTTGTTAAGTCAATATTAACCACTAAGCATATGTAGGGATCAAGGGGTTTCCACAGCTTTTTTGCCTGTATTACGAATTTATAAGCTTTTCTGGGATCGTAATGTCATAGTTTCATAACATCATAGATTGAGTAATGGCAATAATGTCAAGTTTTCATGACATTAAGCTGTGAGTTAGTCAAAAAGCCTAATCTACAAACAATACCTTGTCCTAAAGGACACGCTACGCGAACGCCAAAAAAAGACTATTTAAAGACATTCCAAGAAATAAATTATCCAAAAAACCAAAAGCAATAATTCGTGAAAAGTCTTTAACCTGGAGTATGAGAATGTTATCAAAGCAAACTATTCTCAAGGAGTCCAGCACTGATGGAAACAGCAGACGTCATTGTGATTGGGAGCGGTCAAGGAGGCATTCCACTGGCAGCTGATTTTGCTTCATCGGGCCGCAAGGTGGTCTTGTTTGAGCGGGATGCTTTGGGTGGCAGTTGCATCAATTATGGTTGCACTCCTTCCAAAGCATTCTTGGCAGCAGCTCATGCGGCGGGGCGTGCCCGTCAGGCAAAGAAATTAGGCATCCACACGGAAGTTGAGGTTGATTTTCCCGCCGTTATGGAGCGAGTAAGGGGAATCCGTAACAGCTTTAACCAGGGTATTCACAAGCGATTGGATAATGCTGGCGTCAAAATCGTTTATGCTGAAGCTTCCTTTGTTGCTGAACGTACCGTTAAAGGGGGTGATGTTACGGTTCAGGCTCCAATGGTTATCCTTAACACGGGCACATCATCGCTGATTCCTGATATTCCAGGTCTTGCAGGAACTCCTTACCTGACCAACCGTAATTTCTTTGACTTAAAAACATTACCACCTCGGTTACTGGTAATTGGGGCTGGCTATATTGGATTGGAACTGGGGCAGGGACTGGCGCGTTTGGGCAGTCAGACCGACTTAATTGTCCGGGGCGATCGCGTCCTTAATCGGGAAGAGGCTGATGTCAGCAAGGTCTTACCAGAAGCATTAAAGGAAGATGGGATTAAGCTCCACTTTGGGGTCAATGTAAATCAGGTTGCACACGATAATGATGTGTTTAAACTGACATTGAGCAGTGGTGAGCAACTCCAGGGAGAGGCGTTGCTGGTTGTGATTGGACGCAAACCAAATACAGGTGCATTTAATGCAGCCAAGAGTGGAATTGAGCTAGATGAGCAGGGGTTTATCAAAATTAACGACCAGTTCCAAACGACCTGTTCGGGAGTATATGCGATCGGAGATGCTGCCAAACAGCCTGCATTTACGCACGTGTCCTGGGAGGACTATCGCCGCTTGAAGGCAATTTTGTGTGGAGAAAAGCGCACGCGCAGCGATCGCGTCCTTGGCTATGCTATGTACACAGAACCTCAGGTTGGGCGAGTGGGGATGACGTTAGAACAGGCCCAGAAGCATGGCATTAATGCGCGTGCTGTTACATTACCTATGAGCCAAATTGCTCGTGCGATCGAGTGGGGACATGATTTAGGGTTTTATCGCATGGTAATCGACAGCGACACAGACAAAATCTTGGGAGCCACCCTGGTGGGCTACGAAGCGGCTGAACTAGTGCATGTTTTTCTGGATTTGATCGAAGCCGGAGCAACTTGGCAGTTGTTAGAGCGATCGGTTCATATCCATCCTACTTATGGTGAAGCATTACCTAGCCTAGCACGGTTGCTGCTTGGAGATAATATGCCAGGTTGTCCGAACAGGTGAAGAGGTTTTATTGATGCACAACTAAGCTATCGCCCATCTAAGTTGCACATTTTTTTGTGTTGACTGCTGACTGCTGACCGTTGACTGTCAGCAGTCAACAAAGCTGATGAGTTATTGTGTAATTTAAAGGCATAATAGCTTAACGTTGTGCATCAATAGAAACGTGAGATACTTAGCAAAACTAAAAAAGGCATAGGCGTAGCCTGTCGGAGATATTGTTCGCAATACCAACTAAGAAATAGTATAATATTTTACGTATTGAGCTAATATCGCCTCTGTATTTCTGGGGCTGGGAACAATAATATTTTTGATGTTTCTCTACAAATTAATTCTCTGCTTGTAAGGCCAATCCATTAGATTGTAGGGTTGAAATTTTTTGGCAATCCAAAATTAAATATTTAAAATTGGCACAGTCATTGCTTAATCACAAAGAACAAGGGACAAATGACTAACCTGATTCTAATTGTAGACGACGACGATTTAATGCGAATGCATCTGTGTGAGCAATTGACACAAGCAGGGTATCAGGTGGTAGAAGCGAGTAACGGTTTAGAGGCGATCGCTATTTATACTCATCTCCACCCAGAGATAGTACTGTTGGATGTCATGATGCCAGTGATGGATGGATTTAGTTGCTGCGCTCAACTGCAAACACTCCCCGATGGCAAGGACACACCAGTGTTAATGATGACGGATTTTTATGATCAGGCATCCGTAGAGAAAGCTTTTGCTGTGGGTGCAACTGATTTTATTAGCAAGCCGATTCAATGGCCAATATTACGTCAAAGATTGCGCCGTCTTCTGGAAGCTAGTCGAACTGTGCAGGAATTACGGCAGCAAACTGCACAGGCACAATTGCAAAAAGCCCAATTCAGGATCGCATTAGACGCGGGTGGCATGGTCATCTGGAACTGGGATCTGCTGACGAACAAAATTACTTGGTCAGATAATCTAGAAGCGCTTTTTGGCTTAGAGAAAGGCACTTTCAACTACACCTATGAAGCTTTCATCTACTGTATTCATCCCCACGATCGCGATTTTGTCAGGCGATCGCATCAGCAAGCTATTCAGGAAAAAGTTAAATATGACATCGAATTTCGAGTTGTTTTAGCCGATGGGAGAATTCGTGTTTTAGCAAGCAAAGGTGTTGTTTGTAGGGATGCATCTGGAGTGGCTGTGCAAATGTCTGGGGTATACATGGATATCACCAAGCGCAAGCAAGCCGAGGAGGCGCTAAAAGTTCATGCTAACCAGCAAGCAATGGTGGCAGAACTAAGTCAAATGGCCTTAGCTAGTACAAACTTGACTACGCTGATGAACTCATGTGTAACAATGGTTGCCCAATGTTTAAAAGTTCAGTCTTGCAAAATTTTGGAACTACTACCAGATGATCATAAATTGCTGCTACGCGCCGGGGTAGGTTGGCAACCTGGACTTGTGGGAAAGGCAACCGTTAGCGCGGGGATCAATTCTCAAGCTGGCTACACCCTGCTTTCTAAAGAACCAGTGATTGTTAATGATCTGAGCGCCGAAACACGATTCAATGGGCCGCCACTGCTACATGAGCATCAAGTGGTGAGCGGTATTAGCGTAGTGATTCATGGTAAAGAACGTCCTTTTGGTGTATTTGGGGCACACACAACCAAACACCACACTTTCACCAAAGATGACATTTCTTTTCTCCAAGCTGTTGCCAATCTTCTCGCTACAGCCATTGAGCGCCAACGGGTAGAAGACGCACTCAAAGAAAGCGAAGAACGCTACCAGTTAGCCGTACAGGGCAATAATGATGGCATTTGGGATTGGAACGTTAAAAATAATCAAGTATTTTTCTCAACTCGCTGGAAGGAAATGCTTGGTTATGAAGAACATGAGATTTCCAATCATTTAGACGAATGGGCAACACGAGTGCATCCAGATGATATTGGATTTGTCAGACAAGCGATCGCTGATCACTTTGCTAAAATTACTCCGTTTTGTATCAGTGAACATCGAGTCCGGTGTAAAGATAACACCTATAAATGGGTTTTAGATCGCGGTCAGGCAGTATGGGATAAAAATGGTAACGTAGTACGGATGACAAGTTGTCATACAGATATCACTGAACGCAAACGGGCAGAAGAACAACTGCGTCAGAGCGAAGAACGTTTCCAAATAGTCGCCCGTGCTACCAATGATCTTTTATGGGACTGGGATTTGCTGACTAATGAGGTGTGGTGGAATCAAGCTTTACAAACTCTCTTTGGTTACTCACAAGAGCAAATAACATTCACTGCTGATTGGTGGAGTGAACACATACATCCAGATGATAGGCAGAGAATCGCCACCCAAGCGCGGACACTTATAGATAGTGGTGAAAAATTCTGGCTAAATGAATACCGCTTTCGCCGTAGCGATGGTTCTTATGCCTACGTCTTCGCTCGCGGTTATGTCGTTCATGACCAGGCAGGCAAACCAGTGCGGATGATGGGTGCGATGATGGATATTACCGAACAGCGAGCCATGCTACACGAGCGCAATCGGGCACAAGCAGAATTAGAACGCCAAAATATGCGATCGCAACTGTTCGCTAATATTACCCTGAAAATTCGTCAGTCTCTACAAATCGATAGAACTTTTGCAACAGCTGGCAGATCAAATAGGCATCGCCTCCGCTCAGAGCCTAATTTTAGAACAAGAAACTTGGCAACGGCAAGAACTCACCCGTTCTAACGAAGAACTGAAACAATTTGCATTTCTCGCCTCCCACGATTTACAAGAGCCACTGCGTAAGATTAAAAGCTTTGGCGATCGACTCAAAACAACCTGTGGCGATACATTAACCGAGCAAGGGCGTGATTACCTAGAACGAATGCAGAGTGCTGCATCCAGAATGCAGACATTAATTGAAGACTTGTTGACACTTTCACGAATTAGTACCAGAGCGCAACCTTTTGTATCATTAAATCTCACAAAGATTGCCCAAGAGGTATTATTTGATTTAGAAATTTATGTACAGCAAACTGGAGGAAGTGTGGAAATAGGAGAGTTACCCACCATTGAAGCTGATCCTTTACAAATGCGTCAATTGCTGCAAAACCTGATCGGTAACGCCCTCAAATTCCACCACCCACAGATACCACCTGTGATCAAAATTTATAGCGAATTTTTGAACAATCAAGCAGATAACATTTTTGCTAATTCTCAACTTTGTCAAATTACCGTAGAAGATAATGGGATTGGTTTTGAAGAAAAATATCTTAATCGCATTTTCAATGTTTTTCAACGTTTGCATAGTAGCATTGAGTACGAAGGTACTGGCGTAGGTTTAGCTATCTGTCGGAAAATTATCGAGCGTCATCACGGAAAGATCACAGCCCAAAGCAAACTTGGGCAAGGAGCGAAATTTATGATCGTATTGCCAATTAATTCCCACACTTGATTTTTATTCCTAGAGAGGGATAATGCTAAACCCTAAAATTAACTGAATTGTACAACTACGTCCTGTAATCTGTCGCGCGTAGTTATGCAAATTGACCATGATGTTAATTATAAATGACATTCATTTCAGGTTATTGGCAACTAATACAATATGCATATTGTATTAGTTGCTCGCTGGTAACGAAATAATGGAGCTTTCACAGATAAACATATAAACTGCATATTCGATTATTTCTGTCAATGTAAAAGTTGCCATCTGTACCAAGTTAATAACTTTATTCATACTAATACAAAGGAGACGATGCATAATGAAAGGTCGAGAAACAAACGTCACAATCTTAATGGCTGATGATGATGAAGACGACGGCATCTTGGTTCGTGAGGCGTTGGCAGAAAGTCAATTGCCAATTGAACTATACATCGTGAGTAATGGTGAAGAGTTGATGGATTATCTTTACCACCGTGGTGGATATGCTAACAACAGCAGTTTACCGTATCCGGGTTTGATTTTATTAGATTTGAATATGCCTAGAATTGGCGGTCTTGAGGCGCTCAAAGAAATAAAAAATGACCCACAACTGCGGCGAATTCCAGTTGTCATCCTGTCAACATCACGACGAGAAGAAGATATATATAATACTTACGATTTGGGTGCGAACTCCTTCATTATTAAGCCAGTGACTTTTGCTTCATTAGTTGAGGTTATGAAGACCCAATTCAAATACTGGTTTGAAATTGTGAAACTGCCACTAGAAGCCGTGGGAGATAAACATGGACAACACCCCTATCAAAGTTCTGTTCATTGATGATGACGAAGATGACTATATTTTGACTCGTTATTGGTTGAGTGAATTTCAGGTAGCAAACTGCGAACTAGAATGGGTGGATAATTATGAAGCAGCAAAGAATGCGATCGCTCGTAACCAACATGACATTTATCTTGTAGACTACCGTTTGGGGCCAGACACGGGACTGGAACTTTTGCGCGAAGCAATTGCCAACGGCTGTTGTTCTCCGATAATTTTGCTGACTGGTCAGGGCGACTGGGAAATAGATATCGAAGCGATGAAAGCCGGAGCCGCAGATTATCTCGAAAAAAGCCAGTTGACCGCACCTTTATTAGAGCGTTCTATCCGCTATGCCATTGAGCGCAAACAAACAGAACAGAAAATCCGCGAACAAGCCGCTTTACTAGATGTTGCCACCGATGCAATTTTTGTGTGTGATTTAAACAATAAAATTTTATTTTGGAACAAAGGTGCTGAAAGCCTATATGGTTGGAAAAAAGAAGAAGCTATCAATAAGAAGACACAAGTTCTCTGGCATGAAAAAAATTTGTCTCAAGTTGAAAAAGCACTCAGTATTATGATGAAACATGGCTCTTGGCAGGGCGAGTTACATCAAAAAACAAAATCAGGTAAAGAAATTATTGTTGAAAGTCGTTGGACACTGGTGCATGAATTCGGTAATAAAGCACAATCTATTCTCATTGTTAACACTAACATTACACAAAAAAAACAACTGGAAGCACAATTTCTCCGCGCCCAGCGATTGGAAAGTATTGGTACCTTAGCCAGTGGTATCGCCCACGACCTGAATAATATTCTTGCGCCGATTCTGATGACAGCTCAACTGTTTGAGGCACAAGTCCATGATGAGCGTTCTCGACGACTGTTGCAAATATTAATTACAAACGCTAAACGTGGGGCTAATTTAGTTAAGCAAGTATTGTCCTTTACTCGTGGAATTGAGGGCGATCACACAATATTGCAATTAAAGCATTTAATAATAGAAATTAAGCAAATTATTAGAGAAACTTTTCCCAAATCCATTGAAGTTTCCACTCAAATTTCGCAAAATCTTTGGACTGTATCTGGTGATGCGACCCAATTGCACCAAGTACTGATGAATCTGTGTGTCAATGCTCGTGACGCTATGCCAAATGGTGGAACTTTAAAAATATTGGCAGAAAATCTCTTAATTGACGAAAATTACGCCAAGATGCATCTTGATGCTAAAGTTGGTCACCACATTGTTATTACTGTTACTGATGCGGGAATTGGTATTAAACCAGAAATATTAGATCGGATATTTGAGCCATTTTTTACTACCAAAGAACACGGTAAAGGTACTGGTCTTGGTCTTTCTACTGTACTTGGCATTATTAAAAGCCACAGCGGTTTTATCGATGTAGTAAGCGTTCAGGGAAAAGGCAGCCAATTTAAAGTGTATTTGCCCGCACAAGATGCCAGAGAAACTATAGAAGAACAAGAACAGCGATTACCTTCAGGGCAAGGAGAATTAATTTTAGTTGTAGATGACGAAGCTGCGATTAGAGAGGTGACAAAAACATCTTTAGAAAGCCATAACTACAAAGCAATCACAGCTAGTGATGGTATTGAAGCAATAGCCTTATATGCAGAACATCAAGATAAAATATCTCTTGTATTAACTGATATGCTCATGCCAGCTATGGATGGGATAACTACTATCCGCACCCTGCGAAAAATTAACCCAGATGTCAAAATCATTGCTGTCAGCGGGCTGACTTTGGCTGATAAAGTTAATACAGTTTATGGCATGGGTATCAAAGCCTTTTTATCCAAGCCTTATACAGCTAGCCAATTATTGCAAACTATTAGCACAGTCAAAAATAGTTAGGGATTGGGAATGGGGAATGGGAAATTGGGAATTGCTAATTTATTTGCCAAACTTGAAAGTTATAATTTAGTAACTCCTAACTTCTAACTCCTAACTATTTAACTCCCCATGACTAAGGATGAAGTCTTAGCGGCTAACGCAGCTTTTTATCGAGCTTTTGAAAGAAAAGACATTGAAGCAATGAGTGCAATATGGTCACAAGGGACTGGTAGTTTTTGTATTCATCCTGGAAGTAATATACTGCGAGGTTGGAAGGAGATTCGCACCTCTTGGGAGCAGATATTTAAAAATACCGCTTATATCGAAATAAACACAGACATAATTTCTACAGAAATAAACGATAATATTGCCTATGTTATACTGAGGGAAAATGTGTTCCAAGTAGTAAATGGGAGAAGACTTGAAGCACAATCAACAGCTACAAATATATTTCAGTTTCTTGGCGGGAAGTGGTATTTACTACATCATCATGGTAGCCCAGTTTTGCGGTAACAGAATGCGAGAGTGGAGAATGGGGAGCAGAGGGAGCAGGGGAAAAATAACTAATGCCCAATGCCCAATGCCCAATGCCCAATGACTAATGACTAATCAACTCTACTGCATCTCGTCCATCGCAATTTTGTAAGTAAACTTTGACAACTTCTTCTTTAGCAGTAGGCAACTTTTTGCCAATAAAATCTGGGTGGATTGGTAATTCTCGATGACCCCTATCTACTAACACAGCTAAACGAATTACCTCTGGTCTACCGTAGTCGTTGACTGCATTCAAAGCAGCGCGAATCGTCCGTCCTTTGAAAATCACATCATCCACGAGTACAACTGTTTTCCCTGTAAGGTCAAAAGGAATTTCGCTTTTTGCTGGAGTCCGCAATCCAATTTTGTCGAGGTCATCTCGATAAAATGTAATGTCCAAAGCGCCGACTGACACGGCTACATCTTCCAGCGTTTCAATTTGACGTGCCAACAATTCGGCTAATAACGCACCTCTGGTATAAATGCCAAGAAGCACCAGTTGAGACAAGTCACGCGTCCTTTCTACAATTTGAGATGCAAGGCGAGTCAAAGTACGACGGATTTCTTCGGATGAGAGAATTTCAACTACTTTAGCAGACATAGCAAGTTATAAGTTAGGAGTGATCAGTTAAGAGTTAGGAGTTTTTATTCTTAACTCCTAACTCCTAACTCCTAACTTTACATTTATCATTAGCTATTTGCGAGTATTAAGAATATTGCGATCACTATCCCTACCCATAGCAAAAAACAATATCGAGTCAACTGTAAAGCATTCTGAATAGAAGTTGCAGTAATGGGATAAATAGCATCTCCTAGCAGTGGTTTGTACTTAGCTACCCCACGATACCAATTTGTACCCCCCATCTGCACGCCCAAAAAAGCAGCATAGGCGCACTCACTCCACCCAGAATTGGGGCTAGGATCGTTAATGGCATCCCTACAACAAATTCGCCAAACATGCGTTGGTTTACCCGATAACAGCGCCAGAGTCACGACTGTTAACCGACAAGGTAGCCAAGTCAAACAATCTTCCAACCGCGCACAGAACCATCCCAAATAAGTATAGGGTGCTTCCCGGTAGCCCACCATTGAATCAAGGGTACTGCTGGCTTTGTATGCTAAAGCTAAAGGAGTTGGCCCTACAACTGGCACAAAGATACCAACGATTGCATAGAAAAGCGGAGCCATCACCCCATCGGTGGCATTTTCTGCAACCGTTTCTAAAACGGCTCGTGAAATTTCTGCTTGTGAAAGGTTTTGGGTATCTCGACCAACATAATTACTTAAAATCTTCCGAGCCTTCTCCAAATCTCCCACTGTTAAAGGTTCTAAAACAGCCACTGCTGCTGCTCGCAAACTTCTGCCAGCAAAACAACTAGCCAAAAGAATGCTATTTATTGTAATTCCCAGCAACGGATGAACCAATTTGGCACTTTGAATAATCAAAAAGCCAACAAGACCGCTACCAATTATTAGGATAATACCTAGTACAATTCCAGCTAGGCATTGTGTAAGAGAATTTTTACACAATTGGAGAGAAAATTTAGTCAGGCGAGAAATTACCCAACCCATAACTTGCACTGGATGAGGCCAATTCCAAGGATCACCAATTAAGTAATCTAAAAGTGCAGCAATTATTAATATATAGATGCTATTGGTCATAGTTACGAATCAAGAGTCAATCAATTTTGGATTTTGGGTTTTGGATTGACCCCAACCAAGTTAGCGTAGCGTTACGAAGTCCGGGTACTTGGCTCTGATAGTGCAGTGTTAGCGTACCCCTACGGGAATCTTGCTACGCACAGCGTCTCGTAGAAAGGAACGAGCGTCGGATTTTAAATTGAGGATTTTCAATTTGTTCCGCCCATGAAAGTGTTGTGGGACGAATTACCGGATGGGGTATCAACCAAAAAATCTAAAATCTAAAATTCGTAGTTAATATTTAGACTATTGACTATTGACTAAACCACAAAACTAGCTTCTTCTCCAAGGGAAGCTTGCCAGCTACGAGCATCGTAATAAAGGTCTGCCAAAGTAATACTGTACAAAGCTTCTTTAAGTTTTTGGTTGAGTCTCTGCCAGAGGCTAAATGTAACCCAATCTTCAGCTTGTGCAGGTGCTGGGGTGTGATGAGGTAAATGGCTAGTCTCGCCAACTGCTTCTAAAATTTGTCCTATAGATATTTGTGCAGGCTCTCTTGCCAATTGGTATCCGCCGATGCTACCACGAACTGATTTAACTATTGACGCACGACGCATTTCTATTAGTAGTTTTTCGAGGTAAGGAGCTGGGATATCTTGGCGTTTAGCGATCGCTCTCACAGATACAGGGCCATATTTTGGCTGTAAACTCAAATCTAGCAACGCCTTCACACTATAGTGTCCTCTGGTAGTTAGTTTCATTTTGGCAAGCTTTGTTGTTTGTCCTTTGTCATTTGTAAATAACCAATGACCAATAACCAATTATCAATGACTAAGGATCAGTTTTACTTATCGTTCTGTAACTCAGTTATCATCCTCAGCAAGTAAAGAACTTTTCGAGCGTCAGTTTAGAAAACTTAAAACAAGTATAGTCTAGCAGTGATTCACTAACTATATATATAGTTATCAGCATTGCCAGCATTTTCTAAAATAGATTGTCTTGACAATATTGTTAATCACATAACAATTGTGGCTACGAGTGTAATATACTTGGCTAGGTTGAGATAAAAACTAAAGGATTATGTTCCTATTAGCTCAACGTCAGCTAAAATAAAATCGATTCCAACACTTCAAACATTCATTTTCGACATAAGTTGATGCCTAAACAGAAAAAAATTGAACCCCTACTCGGTGAAGAACTGCTCAAAAAAGTCAAAGAGCTAGAGAACGAGAGCAAAGAAGACAAAGCCAAAAAGTGCGGCTACTATACCGTTACCAAAAATGGTATAGAGCGCGTCAATATGATGAAGTTCTTAAATGCCCTAATTGATGCCGAAGGCATTCAGTTGGACAGTACACCCAGTGCTAATGGGCGTGGTGGACGTAGTGCTAGCTATAGAATTAGTGTGCAATCGAATGGTAACTTACTTATAGGTTCAGCTTATACAAAACAGATGAATCTGAAACCAGGAGATGAGTTTGTGATCACTTTAGGTAAAAAGCACATTCGTCTAAGACAGATAGATCCAGAAGGTCGCGAAGATGATGAAACCATAGAAGCCACAGCTTAATAAATGGTCATTAGTCAATTGTCATTTGTCCTTTGTGAAAAGCAATGACCAATGCTTTGGCTTCCTTCGGCTCCACTCAGTACAAGTGACCAATGACCAATGACCAATGACTAATGATTAATAACTATATCTGTGGTAGGTAAGACTGGTAAATAGTGGCGAAGTGCCTTACGCGTAACTGCTAAATTGCAGGTTAATGCAATTTGCTCTCTTTCTAATAAACCCAAAATGCGATCGGGTTTATCTCGTGCTACCACTGGTAATTGATGCAAACCTCTAAGAGTCATCCGGTCTAAAGCTTCAGATAATAGTTCATCCTGCCATGCATAAAGAATTTCAGTAGTACAAATGTCTATGAGGGTTTGGCTGGATAAATTACCTGGAATTTCAGTCAGTGAATTTGGGTAAGTTTGCCAAAGAGCAAGGGCGCGGTTAATATCTTCCAGAGAAAGTATACCAACTAATTGCTCTGCTTCATCAATTACTAAAGCAGTTCTGACGCGATCGCGGATCATTTCCACAGCTGCATCTAACACTCCAAGAGTTGCAGGTAACTTTTTTGGATAGGGATGCATGGCATCTTCTACCAAAATTTGCTGCATAATTTCCGCTTTTTCATCTTTCAATTCCGAAAGACCAATCTGTTGTAGATTAGAGTTAGAGTTGAAAGTTGGTTTAATCATTTCCACTAGCCAAACACTCAAACCCACTGCTGCCATCAACGGTAAAACAATGCGATAGTCGCGGGTTAATTCAAACAGCATTAAAATAGCCGTCAACGGCGCTCTGACACTACCAGCCAGCACTGCTGCCATTCCCACCATTGCATAAGCTGGAGGAGCCGCCATCTGATTGCAAATTGCCGGGAATACCACAGCTAAAATTTTGGCGTAAGCTGATCCAAAAGAAGCACCTAAAAACATTGCTGGTGCAAACAAACCGCCGATAAAACCACTACCTGTGCTAATTGCAGTCATCAGTAGCTTCATCACCAACAACGCCACCAACAGGTAGAGTGGAAACTCCACATCTTGAAGCATTGCTTCTACGGTTTCATAACCCACGCCCAAAATTTGCGGGAAGTGCAAAGCAACTGCGCCAATTATCACACCACCAATAATTGGATGAATCGGTTCAGGGATTCGTCCGAAAAAGGCAAAACCTGGAACCTTCCCCGCAAAGCAGGCTTTTGCTCCCCGAATTGATTGAGTATAAGCCAGAGAAACTAGGCTGGCCCCTAAACCTAACCCAAGATAAAGAGGTAATTCCAAGGGGCTGCGGACTTGGTAAGCAGGTAAATCAAAAGCAGGTTGTGCCCCCAAACCAATTTGAGCAACTAATGCTGCTACCACCGCCGCTAGAAGCACTACACTCACAGCAGAAGTAGCGAAAGATGTAGCTCCCATCACCACCTCTAGGGCAAAAAATACTCCAGCGATGGGAGCATTAAATCCAGCCGCAAGTCCAGCCGCCGCACCAGCACCCAAAAGCAAACGTTGTCGTTCTTGAGATACATTCAGGATTACAGAGAACAACATCCCAAAATTTGCGCCAATTTCTACACTCGGCCCCTCTGGTCCCAAAGAAGCACCACTTCCCAAAGAAACAGATGCAGCCAGCATTTTCCTAACTGGTCGTAGTGGTCGCCTAATCTCTGTTCCCTGAGAAGCAGCGATGAGAGATGAAAGTCCAGGGCCAAAGTCTTGAGTGCGCCAGCGCATCAAGCCAATGATTAATCCGCCAAGGGTGGGAACGCAGGCTAGAGTCCAAGCACCCCAAACACCGATTTGACTCATTAAATTTTCCAGCATCAACTGGTGAATCAGCTGGATTAAATAGTGAAATGTGACTACACCCATACCAGTACCACCGCCAATGAGCATGGCTAAAAACAGGACAACGGTTTCTGGGGATGGTTGAAAACGATTAATTAGGTAAGCTAAACGAACGGAAGGTGTAGGAAAGGCAGGTTGTTCCGTTACCTTCCTGTGTTGAGTGGGAGGCAGGAGAGTCATTGAGAGGCGAGGTAAATGTAAGAAAAAATTTAAATTTTTATCTGTTACTTATCATTGTGAGCCATTATTTAGCAACCAGACAAGTAGACTTTATTCGCTTGATTTACAAAGATTTAGTAAAAAATGTCATTGTGCAAATTTTTATGGGGAGAATAGTTAAATGGGAGACAATTATTATTTAAGGGTTAGCAATGCCTAGTTTCGGCTACGCCTACGCTAGTGGGGTGCGAGCGAGCGCCAACGCTCATCTTTCTAAAGACAACAAGTTTTTGTGGGCTGGGTGGACGCACCCGCAAACAAAAACTTGGAGTCATCCTTGCCTAAATCTAGCTATACTCGTGTTGCGACCATTGAGCCATCCTTGGTAGTAATACAATATATGTGTGATTTATGGCTGATGTCAGACCATACTTGGAAGTCTGCTAAGTATTGATCGGAATTCAGTATAGCTATTGTTATAGAGCGAGTAAATGGACTAGGCGGACGAGGTAAATGAATATACACACCTTTGATAATCATTATGTTACTTGCCCAATTTGCCAAAGAAATGCTACGCCAAAGCCAATAAAAACGCGCATGGGCTTATTTTGCTGTCCCTATTGCCAAGAACGGCTAGTAGTTTGCCAAAGCGGTCATTATGTCCGTGATCCGTTTACTTGGAAACAATTGATGGTTGCTTCGTCGCTACGTCGTCAAAGCCGACCTTTAGCTAGGATTATCAGAGATTTTGTCTTGCTTAAGCGTCCTATAGTAGCCTTGGCTGTAGGAAGTGCCATTTTCTTTAGTGCGATCGCTCTGACTCAGGAAAATACAAGCTACGATCACCAAGGGGTTCCCACAACAGAGAAAATTAATAAACCAGAAAACAAATCTCAGTAAATGGATTACTTTGGTATAAATCAAATCTTACTTTGATTTTTGTAATATTATAACTAAATACTTTTATGAAACCGTGTCTTATGGGTATTGGTTATTCCCCTTATCTCCCTCATCCCTTCTCATGAAAAGATTACTGAATTGGTGTTCTACAACTTCCCCAACCCTATAGGAGCTAGGGTTTGCCATATACCCGAAAAGATACTTTCAGATGCTAAGGAAATTCTCACCAAATCTTCTTTCAGTAGTGGTGGCCAATCTATCCCGGCTTTACGCCCTGCAGCAAATACCTGTTGTGCCTTAACGCTTAACTGATAAAGTGCCAAAGCCAGTTCTCGGTCTAGGCTCTTTGCATCTTTGAGGGCTTCAAATACCACTTTCAATGCCAACAAAATCGAGGTGATCTGACCGGGTACCGGCGGTTTCCCCTGTTTCATACGCGTCAACAGCGCATGTGGGTTTTCCTCGGTTGTGATTGTCTGATCGATGAGGAGTTTCCGAGCTGTTTCGTAATTCATGTAGTCAGTTTAGCGTACATTTTGCTTCAGCAGTAATACTTAATTGAAAAGTCATAAAACTGGCTTTTGGTTATTTATAGTAATCTCATTTGATTTGTGAAAAGATAGGCTTGGGGAAGATGATAGATAATTGGCGATGCTCTAGGTTAACTAGATAGACTGACATATAATATCTTTGAAAAATACGCCCGTTTGGAATCAGAAGCAAAATGATGTCACCGAATTTACTAGAAATTGAGCGTTCCGTCCGTGCCTTATCTGTGGAAGAACAACTTTGGCTATTAGAAAGTATTGCTCGACAAATCCGAGAAAGTGAGTATAAAAAAGATAAATTGCCTGATTTGAAAAAATCAGAAGACCAACTGCAAGTGATGGTTAGTGAGGTAAAGATTCCAACAGAAATTGCTGCTATAAGTGATGAGTTTGCGATTTCTGAAATCCTCTGATATCGAAAAGTAGAAATTATAAATTTGCCAGATTTAAAAACTCAAATATACAGCTTTTATATATCTCTCGTTCCCAGCCATAAACTGGGAATGCGATATAGTACTTTCCCACAACTAATTTAGGATTGCTATAGTTGCCAATCAATAGATACCATAGATAATTTCTGTATCTAGTACGCCGCGGCGGAAATAGAGCAACCATTTAAAATTCCTAAAAAGCCCATGAATTTTGACTTTTGCTTTGCGGTGCTAGTCTTTTAGATTGACTTTTGTTTCATTAGTCTTTACGATTTAACCTCATTGTGGTATATCACTGGGGTAAATACGCTCCTATGATGTTGCTAATTAATAAAGCGATAGGGACTATCTCGTAAAACCACTTATCAAGGGTGCTCATTACATTGTTTGAAGTTATGTAGCCTTTTGATTACGGCCTATCAATCACTGCGGTAAACTATGCGTTGATTATGATTCTTTCGCAGAGAAGAACACCTCGAAAGGAGCGGTTTTTTCAATGTCTCATACCGTAAAAATCTACGATACCTGCATTGGCTGCACCCAATGCGTCCGCGCTTGCCCTACTGATGTACTGGAGATGGTTCCTTGGGATGGCTGTAAAGCTGCTCAAATTGCCTCTTCACCCCGTACAGAAGACTGCGTGGGCTGTAAGCGCTGCGAAACCGCTTGTCCCACCGACTTTTTGAGCATCCGGGTTTACCTGGGCGCTGAAACAACTCGCAGCATGGGTCTGGCTTACTAAAAAGCTCAGTGCTAAGTCACCGAACTTCTGATGGCAATGCGGGTGTACTGCCCAACCGTTCTTCCAGAACTGTTGCCTTGTATTCTTTGGACACAAGGGAGAGGCGCAAGCCTTTGCTTTGCTCAGAGTTCTCGCTGAGTTCTGGGTCTTGAGTCCTGAGGCAAAAGAAGTAAATCAAAAAACATTTTATTGATTCTTCACTCAGCACTCAGAACTCAGAACTCAGTGTTCAAAACTTTTAAAGTTTTTTAATAGAAAGCACCTTTAGAAATACCTAGTTGTAGAGGGAGTAATTTACTCCCTTTTTTATTTGCAAAACGTCGAGTTTGTGCTAAGAACTATACTGGATTTAATCATCCTGAAAAAAAGTGGTGTGAACAATGTGCGGAATCGTTGGATATATAGGCACTCAAGCAGCGACAGACATTTTACTGGCTGGGCTGGAAAAACTAGAGTATAGGGGTTACGATTCGGCTGGAATCGCCACTGTTTGGGAAGCTGAGGTTAATTGTGTGCGGGCGAAGGGTAAACTGCATAACCTGCGTTCTAAACTGGAACAAATAGAAACGCCTGCCCAAATTGGTATTGGTCATACTCGCTGGGCAACTCATGGGAAACCAGAAGAATACAACGCCCATCCCCACATGGATACGGCAAAGCGAGTGGCGGTGGTGCAAAATGGCATTATCGAAAATTACCGCGAGTTGCGCGAGGAACTCAAAGGAAAAGGACACCAATTTCTTTCTGAAACTGATACAGAAGTAATTCCCCATCTCATAGCCGAATTTTTAAAGAATGTTCCCCCCTCATCTCCCTCATCTTCCTTATCCCCCTTCCTAGAGGCAATTCGCCAAGCCGTTAACCGCTTGCATGGGGCATTTGCACTTGCAGTTATTTCTGCTGACTACCCGGATGAATTGATTGTTGTTCGCCAACAAGCACCCTTGGTAATTGGTTTTGGGCAAGGGGAGTTCTTTTGTGCATCTGACACGCCTGCGATCGTTTCCTACACCCGTGCAGTGCTACCTCTAGAAAATGGCGAAATTGCCCGTCTCACACCTTTGGGCGTTGAGATTTACAATTTTGCTGGCGATAGGTTAAAAAAACAACCCCGGCTGCTCAACTTCAATCCTGCAATGGTAGAAAAGCAGGGATTCAAACACTTCATGCTCAAAGAAATCCATGAGCAACCAGGGGTAGTAAGAGCTAGTTTAGACGCTTATTTTAATAATTTTGGAGAATCTAGCGAATCGCCGATCAATCTTGGTTTACCTGCGGATTTATATAACAATTTAGAACAAATTCAGATCGTCGCCTGTGGTACGAGTTGGCACGCAGCATTAATCGGAAAATATTTAATCGAACAACTAGCAGGAATTTCAACTCAGGTACATTATGCTTCTGAGTATCGCTATGCACCATCACCTGTGACGGCTAACACATTGATCATTGGCGTTACCCAATCAGGTGAAACGGCTGATACTCTAGCAGCTTTGGCAATGGAAAAAGAACGTCGCCAGGGAAAAGAACCCAAATATCAAGGGCCACTAGTGGGCATTACCAATCGCCCCGAAAGTAGCCTTGGTGATATGGTACCGCATGTCATCAGTACCCTAGCGGGAATTGAAATTGGGGTAGCTGCGACAAAAACTTTTACCGCCCAACTGATGGCGTTTTATGCTTTGGCATTGGATTTAGCTGCTCGTCGCCAGACAGTTTCAAAAGACACGTTAGAGAAAATTATTAATGGGTTGCGGCAGATTCCCAAAGAAATTGAGGCAACTTTAGAAACTCAGGAACGTTTAACCGAACAGCTAGCCCATGAATTTGCTGAAACCAAAGATTTCATTTTTATAGGAAGGGGAATTAACTTTCCTATTGCTTTGGAGGGGGCGTTGAAATTAAAAGAAATCAGCTACATTCACGCCGAAGGTTATCCGGCTGGAGAGATGAAACATGGTCCAATCGCACTTTTAGATGCGAAAGTACCGGTAGTTGCGATCGCAATTCCTGGTAGCGTTTACGAAAAGGTTATTTCTAATGCCCAAGAAGCCAAAGCTAGAGATTCTCGGTTAATTGGCGTGACTCCCGTCAACGATGGCGAAGCTGCGGAAATTTTTAATGATCTTCTTCCCGTCTCTCATGTGGAAGAATTACTCTCCCCCATCCTCACAGTAGTTCCTTTGCAATTATTGGCTTATCATATTGCCGCCCGTCGCGGTTTGGATGTCGATCAGCCAAGAAATCTCGCTAAAAGTGTTACGGTAGAATAATTTATACTCCTAAAGCAGTAATTGTTGTGGAGGAATAATTCGGTATTCAAGGGCATTGGGGCATCGAAAATCGCCTTCATTGGGTGAGAGATGTGACATTCAAGGAAGATTTTCCACCACGCCGTGGTGGAAATGCCCCTGTGAATTGGTCTATCTTACACAACTTTTTCATTACGATCGCACGCAAACTTCGTTTCCGAACTATTCCTCAAGCACAACGCGCCCTCTCTAATCAACTGCACAAAGTTTTTTCTTTCTTTGTATGAAACCACCCTGCTTTTTAAGGGGGACTTAGGGGGATCTAAAATTTTTGATACCGACAAGAGGACTTTTCAAACATCCTCTTAACTAAAGTTCAAGCTGTCCCTCTCCGACTCCGAGAGGGACGATTTTGCATAGAAAAATAAGGGAGAGGTCTTTTTGATTGAGCTAATTAAGCGGATACTATAAATAAGCCGTCGAATTCACGTTGAAATCAGTTAAAAGATTCCGACAAAAATAAATAAAATTTAGTAAAAGCTTTCTTGTTTACTAGCTCCTTCCTTATGCATCCAAATATGTCAAGCGTATTGTTCGAGTCTAGTTAAACTAGCAACCATAGAAGCTAATTCGTCTAAATCTATCGGCTTGCAACGGTATATATCATAACCTGCTAATAATGCACGATTACGGTCTTCGTCGAAAGCAGATGCCGTCAGAGCAATAGCTGGAATCTTTCTCCCTCGCTTTGCTTCTAATTTTCTGATCTTCGTAAGCAGTGAGCAGCCGTTCTCATCTGGTAAATAAATGTCACTAATCAGTATGTCTGGTTTAAAAAATGACATAATTTCTAGAGCATCACCTGCCGAAGCAGCTGTAATAATCTCTGCTCCGTCTATTTCAAATAGGAAGGTAAGTAAGGCTCTCGTATCAGCGTCGTCATCTACAACGAGCAATCGCAGACCTTTAAAAGACATCGACTGATTATTAGACATTATTCTCACCGCCGTCGAGCTAGAACACTTTGAGTAGCAAATGCAATGCATCAAATCGCATATATTTGTAAATGCCATTTGATGCCTACTTTACTAAATCTTAATGGAACTAACAGCAAGCGTCTGTCCGGTTGCGGACATAGTAACTTATAATTATTCACTAGCGATTTATTCACTAGCGATCGCGCTTTGGCTGATTCCCCAGCAACCGAGAATATTCGTTTTGAATGACTTGATAACACTCGCAGGAAGTTGCTTCTAAATCTTCCCGATTCAGGATGTTAATTTGACCACGCTGATAGCGAATCATTCCGGCTCGGCTGAGGCTGCTAGCCGCTACTGTCACACCGGAGCGCCGTACACCCAGCATTTGGGCAATAAATTCTTGCGTCAACGGAAATTCTTCTGATTCCAAACGGTCAGATACTGTCAGAAGCCAACGAGCCAGCCGTTCTTCTAGTGTATGAAGACGGTTGCAGGCACATGATTGTGTAAGTTCGGTATATATAGCTCGGAGATAGCGCAGCAGCAGGTTTTGAATAGCTCCGCCCCGTTTGAACTCGGTTCTCAAAACCTCTGCATCCATCTGCATTAGAGCGCCCGCAACTTGGACAAACGCTTTTGTGGTTGTTGTCTTGCCTCCTAAAATTACTGGGATACCCACCATGCCTTCATTACTCACTATCCCAACTTCCACTGTCGATCCATCTTTCATATTAGTGACTATAGAAATCACTGCGTGTTGAGGAAAATAGACGTGTGTGATGGGTTCTCCTGGTTCGTAAAGGACTTGCCGAGTGGAAAGCGGAACTAACTTCAGGTGCGGAACAAGGCGCTCATAATCACTAGTTGGCAAAGCCGCGAGTAACTTATTTACTTGCGGTTTAAGAAGGTTGTCGCTCACTGAACATTAAATGGAAAATTTGCTCATAATATTCTAATTTTAGTTACTTTTGCGAGTCTGTTCGGTTTCGTACACCTAACTCAAAAAAATTTTCTGGCTCGGTTACTGGGCTTTTTGCCCAGTAACCGAGCAAATTCCTTTTGTATGACTTGATAACACTCGCAGGAAGTTGCTTCCAAATCGTCTCGATTCAGGATGCTAATATGACCACGTTGGTAAATTAAATTTAGAGATTTAGTCTAGCAAAAGCAAATAAATGCTGATGTTAATTAAAAAAATTGGTATAGCTCGCTAAAGCATCTATCTAAAAATTGTTAGCAAAGTAATACAAATTGCATAGAAAAATAGTAAAGCTATTTCATTCTCATCTAGCCTGCCTCAGAATAAATCCACCAGTCTAATAGCGAAAGTCGTCTAAAGACGACTAAGAAAAGGTTATAGTCCGTTTTAATGAGGCTCCTGATAGATATTCTCATGCGGAGCATAGGAAGGAATTACGTTAGCGTTAGCGAGAAACGAGCGTCGGAACGAGCATCCTTATGAATTACTAATTACGACTTTACCAAAGTGAGCCGCACTTTTGAGGTAATGATAAGCCTCTCGTGCTTCAGTAAAGGGGAAAACTCGATCAATAATCGGTTTGATTTGATGCTGTTGCATCGCCTGATTCATCGCCTCAAACATTTCCCGACTGCCAACATAAATTCCCTGAACTGTTAAACTCTTAAAAAGTATTGGCATGGGGTCAATTTCACTTCCTCTACCTGACAATACGCCAATCAAGCTAATACGCCCCCCAATACGGACTGCTTGTAGCGATTTTGGCAGAGTACCTGCACCGCCTACCTCAACTACATGATCTACACCTATGCGATTAGTCAATTGGTAAACTTGCTTTTCCCAATCTGGTGTTGTTTTGTAATTGATTGTTTCGTCAGCACCAAGCTGTTGAGCTAGTGCCAATTTCTCATCACTGCTGGAAGTAATAATTGCTCTAGCACCGTGTATCTTGGCGAACTGGAGAGCAAAAATCGAAACTCCTCCTGTGCCGAGTAATAAAATACTATCACCTGCGTTAATGTTGCCTTTTGTCACCAGTCCATGCCAAGCTGTGACTGCTGCACAGGGTAAGGTTGCCCCTTCAATGTAGGATAGGTGGTCAGGTAATATTACTAAACCATCTTGGTGTAATACGACATACTCAGCCAGCATTCCATCGATACCACCTCCTAAATCGGATTTCATTTTCTCTTTGGTTAAAGAGCCATAAATCCAGTCTTGGAAGAAAATACCAGCGACGCGATCGCCTATTTTAACCCGTGTCACACCTTCCCCTACCGCCACAACTTCTCCCGCACCATCAGACAGGGGAATTAAGGGATATTTCTGTCCAGAACCGTAAGATCCTTCAATGACAAGCAAATCGCGGTAATTTAGGGATGTTGCTTTGACTTGAATCAGAACTTGTCCCGCAGTTGGTTTTGGTTCAAAGCGATCGACTAATGCGAGGGCATCAATCCCGCCGTTGCTTTGAATTTCGTAAGCTTTCATAGAAAAAGCAGTGGTTTAATGTCATATTAAACCACTGCTGTTGATTGTAATAAATAGTGACTACCCTAAGTTGATAGTCCTAACTTTTCACGTTATGTGGAAAAGTCCACGAAAACCTAACCCCCTAACCCCCTTCCCGTGTCGGGAAGGGCAGGGTGGTTTCATACAAAGAAAGAAAAAACTTTGTGCAGTTGATTGGAGAGGGCGCGTTGTGCTTGAGGAATAGTTCGGAAACGAAGTTTGCGGGCGATCGTAATGAAAAAGTTGTGTAAGA